>Ga0256837_1000091_pt1 | contig 79855 bp, 71 predicted proteins | sample 4562384metaG_FD_185976 | JGI IMG/M metagenome (GOLD analysis project Ga0256837, IMG submission 185976) | Hydrothermal vent microbial communities from Guaymas Basin, Mexico - 4561-384 | ecosystem: Environmental > Aquatic > Marine > Hydrothermal vents | place: Mexico: Guaymas Basin | collected...
GAGCGAACCTCAAAGCGGTCTTGGAGGTCAAAGAGGAGGTCTTTGTTCAAGAGAGTATTCTCTATGTGGTGATGATCGGCGGGAAAAAACGTACCGAGATCGAAGTAAGCCCAAGCGCATCCCAAGAGGAGATACTTGCAGCTGCCAAAGAAGCGGGAGAGAAGTGGTTAAACGGTATGCAGATCGTTAAAGAGATCGTCGTACCGAACAAGCTGGTGAACCTTGCGGTGAAACCGGCTTGATCAATGCATAGTGAATAGTGAATGATGAATAATGTAGGTAAGCGGTGCAGTGGCTCCGCTTTTATTAGGATGAAGGGAACAACAAGTATGTTTAGATATTTAAGTCAGTTTTTTTCGAAGGAAAAAAGATTAGTATCATTCATCATTCATCATTCATCATTCATTTTAATAGCTTTGCTATTAACCGCATGCGGCTACAAACCCTCCGCTCATGCGATTCAAAATCTTTTTTTTGATACGGTCTATGTTGAGGTGAAGGTCGATCGTGCGGAGCCGGAGAATGCGCCTTATCTGAAAGATGAGATGAACCGTATGGTCTATACACGCTTTAAGGGGCGTGTAGTGCCTAAAGATCAGGCACAAAGCCAGATCGTTGTAAGTTATGCCGGAAGCCGTTTTACGCCGCTAACCTATACTGACGGGTATGTAACCCGCTACCGTGTGCATGTGCGGGTGCATTTCGATATGGTTACAAAGCAGGGGAAACTAAGCAAGAGCATTACTACAATATATGACTCTGATATTGACGAGAGTGCATTGAGCTCTTCGGCACTGCGTATCGAGGCGATCCGTAAGGGCTTAGAGAAAGCGATGGATGAGTTCTTGGCATATGCAACCGCTAAAGGTATGCTAAGTGCCAAATCCAAGTGAGCAGTGAGCAGTGAGAACTGAGCAGTTACAAGTTTTTTTAGATAAGAAACCGCTTTACTATAAAGAGATCGACCATGAGCGGGTGCATATCGCCTATGGGATGCTCAAACCGCATATCAGGCGACCTAAGACCGTGCATATCGTTGGAACCAACGGCAAGGGCAGTACGGGACGGATGATCGCTTACCTTGCATGGAAACAAGGGAACAGGGAGCAGGGAGCAGATAGTAGGTATAGTGTTGGACATTATACTTCACCGCATATCCTGAAATTTAATGAACGTATCTGGCTTGACGGTGCGGACGCTTCCGATGTGGTGCTTGAAACAGCACATCAACGACTTTATGCAATTCTCGGTAAAGAGATGAGTGAAGCGCTCTCTTATTTTGAATACACCACCCTTTTGGCCTTTGTCATTTTTGAAAAGTGTGATCTGATGGTACTTGAAGCAGGGCTTGGCGGGGAGTTCGATGCGACGAATGTGTGCGACAAGGAGCTTAGTGTCATTGCCCCCATCGGCATTGACCATCAAGCTTTTTTGGGAGAGACCATAGAGGAGATCGCAGCAACGAAAATACGGAGTATCCGAAAGTTGGCGTTGTTGGCACCGCAGCCGTATCTGGAGGTGGTGGAAGTTGCCAAAACGATCGCATCGGATGTAGGGGCAGACCTATGTGTCTGCCCTCAAAATGGAAATGTAGGAGCAGACTCTCATATTTGCCAACGGGTCAACACACAGGTTGTCCCCTACGAATTAAAAGATATTGCCAAAGCCAAAGGCTGGGGTGACTATCTCATTGACAATGCCATGGTCGCGTTGAAGGCATTGGAACTGTTAGATATTGACTATGACATCAACGACCTTTATGACCTTGAACTCTTTGGACGTTTCTACCCTTTAACCAAGAATATCCGCATCGATGTGGGGCACAACCCGTTGGCGGCACAAGCCATTGTCAAAGCGATGGAGGCTGAGACGGTGCTTATCTATAATTCGCTGGATGATAAGGATTATGAAGCGGTACTTAGAACGCTCAAATCCAAGGTCAAACGGGTGGAGATCATCCCTATCGAATCACAGCGGGCAACGACGATGGAAGCCATTGAAACGGCAGTTGAAAAGGTGGGGTTGTCTTATGGATTATTTGATGGGAAGCTGGATGAGAATGAACACTATTTGGTGTTTGGGTCGTTCTATACGGTAGAAGCGTTTTTGAAAGCGGTGGGCTTTCAAAAGAGTGAGGAAGTAGGAGTGAGGAAGTAGGAGTTTTAGTATGCATTGCTTTGCAATGCTTTTGTTTTGCTTCTGTCATTCTCGGACGTGATCCGAGAATCTTGAATAGTTACTCTAAGATTCCCGATGAATTCGGGAATGACATTGAAGAATTTATATTTTTGGAACATTGGAATGGTTTATCAAAGTAATATTTACGAATTTTTAGAGACTGGTGGTGAAGGAAAAGCGCTTCTTATCTGTAAAGATGACAAAGAGGCCAAGCAGGTTGCTGATGTGGCGCGGTTGTTGGAGTATGATACCTTTACACTTCCTGATATTCGTGTAAGTGTCGGGGAAGACCTGCGTGCATACGGGGAGGAGCTGCAACAGTTCTTTAGTGCACTGCAGGGATTTTATGAGAGTACAAAAAGAAAAGTGCTGGTCTCACCGCTTCGTACGACACTGCTGCCGTTCCCGAAGGCTGAGCATTTTGCCAAAAAATGCATAGAGTTTGGTGAAACGCTTGATATGAATGCTCTCAAAGATGAACTCTACCACTGGGGCTATCACTTTACCGATATTGCCGCCAGCCGTGGGGAGGTGTCGTTTCGCGGGGATATTATTGATATCTTTCCCATTCAAAGTGAGCAGCCTTACCGTATCAGTCTCTTTGATGAGGAGATAGAGAGCATTCACCATTTTGATGCAACCACACAAAAGCGTTTGGGTGATGAGCTGGAGGGATTTGAGATCACGCCGGCATTCTTGGCACTTAAAGCTGATGCCTACGAAGCGTTGAAGAACCGCTGTGAGCACAGTCCTTACGATACTTTTGTTAAAGATATCGACTCTTTGGGCTTGTGGCACTTAGATGAGCTTGGCTATATCGCCTTAGAAGCGTTTGGAGCCATCTTGACAAGCAATATGGATGCGGAGCTTGAAGAGATCTATGAACTCGATATGCCGTTGGTACCTCGCAAGGACTTCTTTCTGCCTATTATCCCCGAAGCCAAGCACTACCGTGATCTTGAAGCGGTCGATCCGAACAAACTGCTTGAAGCACATAACGACAAAGCCATTACTATCCTCGCAAAGAACGAGAGTATCGTACGTGGTTCGCAGCTAAGCACATTTGAGAACATCACCTTTGTCTACCAAGACGGTATCGTCAACATTATGGGAAAAGAGAAGCTCATTCTCTCCCTTAATAAGCCCATCAAGCGCAAGAAGGTCAAAAAGGCGACCATTATCCTCGATGAGCTTAAACCCGGTGATTATGTGGTGCATGAGAACCACGGTGTGGGGATATTCAGAGGGATAGAGAAGCGGGATGTACTGGGAGCGACCTCGGAGTTTGTGACCATCATGTACCAAAACGAAGATACGCTGCTTATTCCTGTGAGCAACCTTGAGGTGATCGACCGTTATGTGGCAGAAGGCGGGGCGCTGCCTGTGCTTGACCGCATGGGGAAAGCCAGCTTTAAAAAGCTCAAAGCCAAAGTCAAAGAGAAACTCTTTGCCATCGCTTCACAGATCATCAACCTCTCGGCACAGCGGCACCTTAAGAAAGGGATCGTGCTCAAAGTGCCTGAAGAGCATGCCGTCTTTATGTCCAAAGCAGGGTTTGTGCACACTGAAGATCAAGAACGCGCTATTTTTGATATGCTCGATGACATGCAAAGCGGCCGGATGATGGACAGGCTTCTCTCTGCCGATGTGGGCTTTGGGAAGACCGAAGTGGCGATGAATGGGATGTTTGTAGCCGTCAAGAACGGCTATCAGGCGATGATGATCGCACCGACCACGCTGCTGAGCTCTCAGCACTACAAGAGCCTTAAAGAGCGGTTCTACGAATGGGGGATCAAAGTCGCCAAACTCGACCGTTTCTCCACAGCCAAAGAGAAACGGGAGGTCTTGGCAGGCTTGGCGGATGGCAGCATCGATGTGGTGGTGGGAACCCATGCGCTGCTTAAAGCGAAGTTCAAGAACCTTGCGCTTGTGGTCATCGATGAAGAGCATAAGTTCGGGGTGAAGCAGAAAGAAGCGCTTAAAGAGATGAGCATCGATGTGCATCTGCTCTCGATGTCGGCGACACCTATCCCGCGTTCACTCAATATGGCGTTGAGTGAAGTGAAGAGCTTCTCGGAGATCCTCACACCGCCGACCGAACGGCAAGGGGTGCGTACCTTTGTCAAGAGTTACGATGACAAAGTGGTCAAGGAAGCGATACTCAGAGAGCTTCGCCGTGGTGGGCAGGTCTTCTATGTCTTCAATGCCATTGCAGGGATAGAGGAGAAGAAAAAGCAGCTGCTTGAGATACTGCCCAAGCTTCGTATTGCGGTACTGCACTCGAAGATTTCGGCTAAAGAGACCGAAGAGGAGATGATGAAGTTCGAGGACGGCGAGTATGACGTGTTGCTTTCCACCTCCATTGTCGAATCGGGTATTCATATGCCCCACGCCAATACCATGATCGTCGATGGAGCCGATCGTTTCGGTATTGCCGACTTGCACCAGCTTCGTGGCCGTGTAGGACGGGGTGGCAAAGAGGGGTACTGTTATTTTATGGTCACGGACAAAGATAGGCTGACCGACAATGCCAAACGCCGACTCTTAGCACTCGAATCACATTCAGACCTTGGTAGCGGCGCGGTGCTTGCCTTCCATGACCTTGAAATACGAGGAGGCGGTAATATCATCGGTGAGGCACAAAGTGGGCACATCAAACAGATAGGATACAGCCTCTACCTGCGTATGCTTGAAGATGCCATTAGAGAACTGAGTGGTCAAAGCAAAGAGGTATCGCGGCAGGTCGATATGAAGCTGAGCATCCAAGCCTACCTGAGTGAAGAGCTCATCGAAGAGGATAGGCTCAGACTGGAGCTTTACCGTCGTCTTTCACTGTGTGAGAGTGTTGGAGAGGTCTACGAGATCGAAGCAGAGATCGCCGACAGGTTCGGTAAGCTTGATACCATCACCCGCCAGTTCATTGATGTAATGGTGATGAAAGTCCTTGCCAGAGAACAGGGTATCTCCAAAGTCTCTTCCTATGGGGAGAATGTCTTTATCGAGTTTGCCCAGGAGGGCAAAGAGCGGGTGGTACTTAAATCACGAAGTAAAGATGATGATGATATCATCGCGACGGCGATGGGGTATTTAAAGGGGAACTAAAGCCGTTAAACTTTAGTTAGTATCACTCAAGTATACTACTCCTAATAAACTATTTTAGGAGTGAACTTTGAGTCAAACCGTAGAGAATATTAAAAAAGAGATTTCAAAAGTCCTGGTCGGTCAAGAGAAGATGGTAGAGGGGCTTTTGGCGGGACTGCTATGCCGTGGGCATATTTTACTTGAAGGGGTTCCCGGACTTGCAAAGACCACTGCGGTCAACGCATTGGCAAAAACATTGGGCTTGAACTTCAAGCGTGTGCAATTTACCCCGGACCTTCTTCCTTCTGACATTATCGGAACGGAGATCTACGATCCTTCCAACAATACCTTCAAGATCAAACAAGGGCCGGTCTTTACCAACCTTCTTTTAGCAGATGAGATCAACCGTGCACCGGCAAAAGTACAGTCAGCACTACTGGAAGTAATGCAAGAGCGTCAGGTGACCATTGGGGATGAAACATTCAAGATCGACCTTCCGTTCCTTGTTATGGCGACCCAGAACCCTGTTGAGCAGGAGGGTGCCTATGAGCTTCCTGAAGCACAGCTTGACCGTTTTATGATGAAGGTGGTCGTCGGTTACAATACCAAAGCCGAAGAGTTGGAGATCGCACGTCGGGTGGCGAACAATGCTTTTGAGAAGATCGAGCAGGTAGCAACGGTTGAGGATCTCGATCGTATCAGAGAAGAGGCGATGGCGGTACATATGGATGAAGAGGTCGAGAAGTATATCATCGAACTGGTCTCCGCTACCCGTGATCCGAAAGCCTACGGACTTGAAGAGTTGGAGCCTTTCATTGAATTTGGTGCAAGTCCACGTGCAAGTATCGATATGTATAAAGCCGCACGTGCCATTGCCTACCTCAAAGGGCAAGATTTCGTCTCACCGCTGGAGATCGCCTACATTGCCAAAGAGGTGCTCAGACACCGTATTATTCTCAGTTATGAAGCGCAGGCGGAAGATATTACACAGGACTATATTATTGAAAAAATTCTTGCGGCAGTACCGATTCCTTGAATCGGAAAATGAATAGTGAATAATTGTAGTATGCGGTGCAGTGGCTCCGCTTTTATTAGATGGAGAAAAGATTGAGAGAGAATATAATAAATAGCATTTTGAAAAAATGCATACCAGTATCATTCATCATTCATCATTCATCATTCACTAAAATAACCTGTGGAGGTTATTTTAATGAATAAAGCAGTGAAAAAGATCATTCTCAAGACCAAGAAGCAGGTCTATGGCGATATGCTTGGGAACAACGCCTCTCTTTTTCAGGGTGAGGGGTTTGAGTTTGCCGAACTGCGTGAGTATGTCTATGGGGATGATGTCCGTAAGATCGACTGGAAAACGACGGCGAAATTGGGTAAGCCCTTTGTCAAGGTCTACAAAGAGGAGCGAGAGCTCAATGTCGTGGTCGTTACGATGCTAAGTGGGTCGATGTATTTTGGAACAGTGAAACAAAAAAGTGAAACGGCGGCGGAAGTGGTATCGACACTGGGGTTTTCCGCGGTGAAGAATGCCGATCTCTTTTCCCATATGCTCTTTGCCGACAAGATGTACGACCTGAGCAGACCAAGTAAAAAGCTCTTCTCCGTGCATAAGGCGGTAGAGGAAGTACTGCATTTTGATCCTATCGGAAAAGCGGCAGATTATCAGATGCTTGTCGATACGTTGACCAAACGCTTGAAGAAGAAAGCACTGCTGTTTATTATTTCAGATTTTGTCGGAGATATTGATTTGAAGCTTTTAAGCAAGAAGCATGATGTCTTTGCCGTGATGGTACGTGACAGGTTCGAAGAGGATCCCAGTGAGCTTGGCTATCTGCGCCTGATCGATATGGAGACTAAGCAGAGCTTTGAGGGAAATATAGACAGCGGTACATTGATGAGTTACAAAAAAGCGCTCTTGAAGAATGATGACAGGCTTTATAAACAGTTCAAAAAGCAGGGGATACGATTTACCAAAGTCTATACCCATGAAGATGCGGCGATCAAGTTGATGAAAAGTATGAGGAAAATGTGATGAATGAGCAGAATCTGACGGCACAGCTTAAAGATATCAAACCGCTTTTGGAGATCCCCGACAGCAGTTTCTACATCTACTGGGGGCTTATCGGTACGGGAGTCGTGCTTTTACTGGCTATCCTTTTCTTTGTTGCCAAAAAGCTTTGGGAGAACCGTAAAGTGAACAAAGAAAAGCAGTATCTTGCAGCACTCAAAGCGATAGACTGGAGTGACAGTAAGAAAGCGGCGTATGCGGCAACACACTATGCAAGGCTTTTGGCAACGGATGATAGGCGTAAAGAGCTCTTTGCACAGCTTGAGCCGCTATTGGAGAAGTATAAGTATAAAAAGGTGGTCGATAAGGTCGATCAGAAGACATTGAACCAATTTAATCTTTATGTGCAGGTAGCAGATGAGTCAATTTAGTTTTGAATATCCGTTAGCATTTTTAGTCATTTTGCTTTTTATGACATGTGCGAAGTGGTGTAAGGAGAGAAGCCGAGCGATCTTCTTTCCGCATGTGGCGACACTGATCGCAGGAAAGGGGCATAAGAGTTCGCTCCTTGCATGGCTCAAATGGGTCGGGATCATTGCCGCTGTAACGGCATTGGCATCGCCGGTCATTACCAAGAGCTACACCAACTCCAAAAAAGAGGGGCGTGATATCGTACTGGTGATCGATAGTTCCGACTCGATGAGGCAGTTTGGGTTCGATATGAACGATCCGTATAAGAGCAAGTTCGATGTGGTCAAAGAGGTGGTGGTGGACTTTATCCGAAAGCGTCCCGATGATCGTATCGGTATGGTCACGTTCGCCGATGTCGCTTTCATCGCATCACCGTTGACCTTTGAGAAGGATTTTCTGGAGAACATTACCCGTATGCAAAAACTGGGTTTGGCAGGAAAGCGTACGGCGATCAATGATGCGTTGGTGCAGGCATACAATATGCTGAGTAAAAGCAAAGCCAAAAGCAAGATCGTTATCTTGTTGACCGACGGGATGGACAATATGAGTAAGGTCTCTTTTCAGGATGTCAAGAAGATGATCAAAAAGCAAGATGTCAAACTCTATGCGATCGGTATCGGAGGTCCGAGAGATTATGATGCCAACTATCTAAAGGCATTAGCGCAAGCAGGCAATGGTGAAGCGTTCGGGGCAAGTGATGCGCAGGCACTAGAGCGTGTCTATGCGCAGATCGACAAGATGGAAGCAAGCAAGCTTAACAATAAAAAAGTGGTCGAACACACCTATTTGTTCGTCTATCCGCTCTTTTTGGCGGTCTTGAGCCTGTTGCATTTCATCTATTTTAGAAACCAAAGAGGCGTATAATAATGAATAATGAACAATTAATAATGAATAATATCGGTATGCTTTTCTGCGAAAAGCATTTATTCGATAGCGGCACTGCACAGCAGTGCAAACCAACACTATTGTCCTCGTACCTGCGGGATTTTATCACTATTCACTATTCACCATTCACTCAACCTCAAGGAGGTTGCTAATGGAATTTGTCTATCCGTATCTGTTTTGGATCATGATCGTTCCGTTCATCCTCTTTGCCGTGCTGGTCTCGACCAATAAAGAGCGTCTTTCACGTATTTTTGATGAGAAAGTGCTGGAGCGGTTGAGTGCGGGGGATGAGAGTATGCCCCAACGTATGCGAAATATCATTCTCTTTACGGCGATCTTTTTTATGATCGTTGCGATGGCACGACCGGTCGTGGATGAGGGTGAGAAGCGTGTAGAGGTACAGGGGCTGACGGTGCTGAGTGCGCTGGATATCTCCGGTTCGATGCGAAGTAAAGATATCTACCCAAACAGGCTGGAGTTTGCCAAGAAGAAGATGGATGCTTTCTTCGATGCAATGCCTTCCGATGAGATCGGAGTGGCGGCGTTTGCCTACAGTTCGTTCGTACTGGCACCTTTCACCAGTGATAAAGATACGTTGAAGATGATCGTAGACGGTGTTGATGACAGCTACATTAACTTCGGTTCGACCGATTTTTCGGTGCTGGGAGAGTTGGCGGCTAATCTTCTGGAAGAGAAAAAACCTAAGATATTGGTGCTTTTTACCGATGGGGGTGACGAGAAAGCCATTGCAGGTTTTTCCGATATTTTAAAGTCGAATAGTATCGATCTTTATGTAGTGCTTGTGGGGACGAAAAAAGGTGCGCCTGTTCTGGATGCGCAGGGGAAGCCGATGCGTGGGAAAGACGGAAATATCGCGATCACTCAGCGTAACGACGCATTGGGAGAGTTGGCAAAGGCCAATGGCGGTGCTTATGTTATCGCAGGGAACGGAGATGCGGATATGAAGCAGTTGGGCGATGTGATCCATGCAAAATATAAGGTGCATTCGCAAGGAGAGGTGAATATCCGTCAACGTACAGAGTATTTTTATGTACCGTTGGCTTTAGGATTGCTTCTGTTGCTGATAGGGTTGAGCTCTTTCCCTCAGTTTCAAAGTACAAGAAGGGCTAAAGGAGGTGTCAAATGAGAATATCCCTCGCAAAAGGCTTGATCGCAAGTATACTGCTTAGTACACTCCATGCGGGGCTTACTGATTTTAAGACGATCGAAGCGGCGAAAGCGGCGTATGATGCCAAGGCGTATAGCAAAAGTGCGGCACTCTTTATCCAACTGCCCAATGCCACACCGCAAAAAGAGTTCGATCTGGGAGATGCCTACTATAAGTCAAAGAACTATAAAGCGGCACTTGAAGCGTATGAGAAGGCGAAAGGTGAAGGGGTTGATGAAGCACAGCGTCTACACAATATCGGTAATACCTACTTTATGCAGAATAAACTCGATAAGGCGATCAAAGCCTACGAGTCGGCGTTGAAGATAAGAGAAGATAAAGATACACGATTCAATCTGGAGCTTGCCAAGCGTAAGAAACAACAGCAAGAACAGAAGAAAAAGCAACAGCAAAAAGAGCAGCAAAAGAACCAAAAGCAGAATAAGAAGCAAGATCAGCAAAAAAAGAGTGGCGATCAACAGAAGAAAGATCAACAGAAAAAGCAGAAAGAGCAGAATAAAAAGCAGGACTCACAACAACAAAAAGAGCAGAAGAGTCAACAGAATAAGCAGGGCAAGCAGGGGCAAAAACAGCAAGATAAGCAGCAGAAGCAAAACTCGTCTTCTCAAAAAGAGAAGGAGAAGAAAAAGTCTCAACAAAAACCGCAAGACCCTCAGTCCTCCAAAGAGAAGAAAGAGGGTAAACAGCAGCAAAAAAGCCCTCGATCGGGTGATCAAAAGCAGAAGAAAAAAGGGACGGAAGATGCTGCGGGTACAGGAGCAAAAAAAACTATGAGCCAAGAGGAGAAGATGAGACAAGCGGAGTTGAAACGGTTGTTAAAAAAGATGGGGCAGAAGAAAACCCCGACAATGATGTACCAGATGAACAGTGGTAAGCCTAAACCCATTGACAAGGTCAATCCGTGGTAGGGCAGTGCCAACGAAAGAATAGAGTGAAGGAAAAGAGATGAAACAGATATACTATTTAGGCATGATACTTTATATCGTACTATCGGTGAACCTATTTGCTGCAGGGGTCAGTGCGGAGCTAAGTCAGCAAGAGGTCGTTGCGGGAAATCCTGCACAGCTACTGATCCGAGCGGAGGGAGACCGGGTGAACTTCCCGCCGATCAAAGAGATAGACGGTGTAACGGTAGAGGGAAGAAGCCAGTCACAGCATACATCGATGCAGATCATCAACGGAAAGAGCAGTGTTACCCATACGACCAATTTGATACTGACCTTTACCCCTACACATGATATGCAGATCCCTTCCTTTGATGTCGAGATAGACGGGAAGCATTATCAGACACAGCCTTTGGCATTGAAGGTTGTGAAAGTCGATACGCCACAGCGTTTGACCAAGGGTGCGTTCTCTTTGATGATGGAGGCGGGCCCTAAACGTGTGGTAGTGGGAGAGCCGCTTGTCGTTAAGGTCTACTTCTCTTTACGCAACGATATCCAACTCTCGGACAACCCGCAATACAACCGTCCTGAGTTCAAAGGTTTCTTGGTCAAAGAGGTGGGAGAACAGAAGCACTATGTAAAAGGCGATCATCAGATCACAGAGTTGCATTATGTATTGATCCCTGAGAAGGAGGGGCACTTCACTATCGGACCTGCAACGGCAAAGATCGGAGTACCTGATACCAGCAGACGCGATATCTTCGGACGCTTTTTCGGTACCATATGGAAGCCAATCGCATCCAACCGTGTCGATATAGAGGTCGACCCTCTGCCTCAAGCAAGCGATCTTGTCGGGTCGTTCTATGTCGAGAGCCAACTGGACAAGCAGGAGACAAAGGCGAACAAACCGGTAAACTTGACCATCACGATCTCCGGTAACGGTTCATTGGAGGATTTCGACCTTTCTGATTATGAGATCGATGGAGTCACGGTCTATGGTGATGATGCGCAAGTAAGTAGCAAGATCATGGGGAGCAAACTCCAAAGTCGTTATGTCAAGAAGTTTGTTTTTATCAGTGATCATGATTTTACGATACCTGAACGTACGATCACAGCGTATGATCCTAAGAGCAAACAGCTTAAGCAGTTGACGATCCCATCATACGAGGTGCATGTCACACAGAGCAAGCAGCAATCTGCCCTAACAGTAAACAATGAGAAAAAAAGTGGAAGCGTACAGACCGATATCACCTTGCCTTCGGATACACAGCACCTTCGATCTGACAGCACGCTAAAAGGAGATAAAGATAGTACCTTGGACAGAAGCATGGTATGGGTGGTGGCACTCTTGGCGTTCATTGCGGGAATGGTCACGATGTTCTTGCTTTCAAAACTGACCCGTCGTGAGAGAAAGCAGCACTTTAGAACATCCGATGCGCTGAAGATACTCTATGCACATATGAGCGAGGATCCCGAAGTTGAAGCGATGGTTCGTAAACTCTACGCTAAACAAAAAGGGGATAAAAGTGTTATAATTGACAAAAAAGCGCTCAAGGCACTGGTAGAGAAGTACCGTATGCCGTGAGCATAAGGAACCGCTATGGCACTATCACATATCGCCTTCTTCTACGGGACGGTAGAGGAGGCATATCTTCAAAAGATACGGACACATTTGGATGTGCAGCGTGTCTCCTTCTTTCCTATTCATCAACTACTACAGATCTCACATGATCACTTTAGCCACTTTGTCGTATGCGGTACGTTAGAAGAGATCAAAACAGTATTCTACTTCGCTTCACAGGAGAGTATGAGTGTGGGGATCGTTCCGCTTCCCGAGCAGAAACGGCTGATGCGTACTTTTGCACTCCCCTCTCAGATAGAGAAAGCATTGGTACTTGCCACAACCTCAAAGGAGGAGCGGATCGATCTGATGTTGTGCAATAACGAGATCGTTCTGCAGGAGGTCGTTGTGGGGGAGGCTCCGCCGCTGGATACGGATGAGAGCACACTTCTTCGCAGAGGCTCCTTTGCCCGTTTATCACTCTTTTGGCATACGCTACAGCGGGTAGGGAGGTTGCATCATCGGCGGATGAGCTTGATCGATGAAAATGAAAAACGTATCTCTATCTCTGCGGTCGGAGTGGTGGCATTGGAGTATCATAACGGAAGTTTCGCTTCCCGATTGATATCCTCGCAGATCCATGCGGCTGATGGCAAGTTGTCCCTCTTGATCCTTGCCCCTGTCTCTATGGTTCAGTATATGGGGTATCTTCTTCAAACCTTGATCCCTCGCATGGCAAGCCGAACACTTCCCCGCTCACTGGGATATATACGTGCGAGCGCATTACGTATCGAGACTGAAGAGGTATTGCCCGTACGTATTGACGGTACGGTACACCCTGAAGAGAATATTGTTTTGCGTGTAGAGGAGCGTGGTGTGGCACTTAGTGTGGGCGATGCCTTTTGGGAGCGCCAGAACGAGGAGGTAAAAGGAAAGAACAGTGCCAAGGTGGACCATCTCCCTAACGATGAGGAGAGTGCAGCCTATTTGAGAAAAAGCATACCGTTCTTTACACACGCTTCACAGCAGCGTTATGCGGCACTCTTCTCCAACCTGAGAGAGGAGGCGAAGTTCACCTCTATGTTCGCGACACTGTTGATATTGGCGACTATGATCGCTACTTTCGGTCTCTTTATCGATTCAGCTTCCGTAATCATCGGTGCGATGCTACTTGCTCCATTGATGCAGCCTATTGTCAGTTTGAGCATGGGGGTATTAAGACAGGATAGTGTTCTGGAGGTGACTGCGGCAAAGACGATCGGAACAGGGGTCTCTTTGGTTCTTCTTACGGCAATGTTGATCGCATGGTTCACTCCGATTGGCACATTGAGTACGGAGATGGCAGGACGACTGAGCCCTACTTTGCTGGATCTGTGTGTGGCAATGGTCTCCGGAGCGGCGGCGGCATATGCCAAGAGTAACGAGAAGATCGTCAGCTCTCTTGCCGGTGTGGCGATCGCGGTGGCGTTGGTTCCGCCTATTGCCGTTGCCGGTATCGGTATGGGATGGGGTGTTTGGCATATCTTCTCTTCTGCTTTTTTGCTTTTTTTGACCAACCTTGTAGGGATCGTACTTGCAGCCGCATTGACCTTTGTCTTCTTGGGCTTCTCTCCGATCCATGTGGCAAAGAAAGGGGTGGCGATATGGGTGGTGATCGCGCTACTTATCGCTATGCCGCTCTACCGTTCGTTCGAGACCATGAGCCGTCATGCCGCGATCAAGGAGGCCTTGACGAACCGGCATATCCGGTTTGCTAAGGATGAGGCGGTATTGAGCCATATCGAACTGGTACGTCAGCCGAAGGTCATGCAGGTTCGTTGTGAAGTGATCACCAAAGAGGTGTTGGGCAGTGAAGAGAAGAGGATACTAAAAGAGAAGATCGCAAAAGCAGTGGGCATGCCGGTGGAAGTGATCGCCACGTTCCGCTATAGGCTCTAATGCTTAGAGGATGTCGTGAAGCCTGTTGGCATCCGCCATCCAGTGGTTGAGCGCTTCCCACTCTTCTTGCTCGACCATTGTTTTACACATCTTCATCTCCTGTTCAAAGGCTTCGATCGCCTCAATCAGGTTCGCTTTGTTCTGACGGAAGATATCTTCCCACATATTGGGGCTTGATTTAGCGATACGGCTCATATCTCGGAACCCTCCACCTGCAAGTGCAACGATGCTTTCGGGGTCTTCTTGGCGCATGACGGCATTGGCAAGGGCATAGCTTAGTGCATGCGGCATATGGGAGATGAACGCTGCGTGCCTGTCATGCTCTTTGGCACCCATAAAGACCAGTCGCATACCGATCTGGGTAAAGAGCTTTTTGGCGGTATGCTGCTGGTGCTCACCGCTTTTTTCCATATCGCACAAGACAACGACCTTGTTCTCATAGAGTTCTGCGAATGCAGCGGAGGGGCCGAACTTCTCCGTTCCCGTCATCGGATGGGCGGTAACGAAAAGATGGCGCTTAGAGGCAGGAATGGCATTTGAGATTTTCTCTTTGGTGCTTCCTAGATCGATAACGGTACACATATTGCTGCTTGGATTGAGCTGTTGTGCAACGGTGATAATACCATCAACGGGGATACTAAGAAAGATAATATCACACGACTCGATCGTTCCGAGATCATCGGTGATCTCATCTACAATACCAAGGGTGAGTGCCTCTTTGGTGTGTTCTTTATTGTGGTCAAGACCGATGAAGTAGTGATCGGGGGAGCTTCTGCGCAGTGCCAAAGCCAAAGAACCACCCATTAATCCAAGCCCGATAATACCGATGCGTTTCATCTCTTAAACTCCCTTGTAGCGCCACTTTTTTTAGATTCGGCGCTTCTGTGTCTGCGCGATTATACCATCTTTTCATACGCCTCTTATTGAAAAAAAGATAAAATTAATACAAATTATTTTAAGGTGACTTTAATGCTCAGAAAAATTGTATTTTCATGGATGCTCATAGGATCTCTCCTGCTTGCGCAGAAGATCACACAGATCAAGTTCGAAGGGCTTTCACACCTCTCACCGTCAGTGGCAAAGGAGATCTCCGGACTACATGTCGGTGAGGAGATGGATGCAGACAAGATTAATGAAGCGTTGGTGAACTTCTTTAATCAAGGCTATTTCGAGGATGTCTGGGTCGATAGGGAAGGTGGCGTATTGACTTTTCACTTCAAAGAGAGAAAGGCGATCGCAAATGTTGAGGTCAAAGGATTTGGCTCAGACGACCAAACAGAACAACTGCTTAAGAGTATTGGGCTTAAAAAAGGGGATCTGTATGATGAAGTGCGTGTACAAAGAGCGAAGAAGCTTTTAGCAGAACGTCTTCAAAGCCAAGGGAACTACGACTCTGTTATTGAAGTGACTGAGACACCGGTAGGGAAGAATGCAGTTTCGATCGTATTTGAAATGAATAAAGGGGAGAAGATCAAGATCAAAAAGATCAAGTTCGAGGGTGCAAAAGCACTGAACAAGAGCGACCTTGAACGTGATCTTGTGAACAAAGAGGAGGATTTCCTTGGATGGATCCCGTTCTTGAACAATGGGGAAGTGCATGTCGATCAACTTGAGTATGATGCCTACCGCCTAAAAGAGACCTATATGAAGCATGGGTACCTTGATGCTGAGGTAAGTAAACCTTTGATGAAGGTCGACTACAGCAACTATAGTGCGGAAATCGATTATAAGATCAAAGAGGGACCGCAGTATCGTATCGGAAATGTTTCGATCGCAAAAGGGGTACATGGATTGGACGTTACGGCATTGAGCAGTAATTTGAAATTGAAGTCCGGTCGTATATTCAATATCAGTAAAATGAGAAAAGATATCGAGATGATCCGTAATGCCGTTGGAGATCTTGGATATGCTTTTGCCAAAGTATCACCTCAAATGAGAAAGGACCCGGCAAAGAAGATCGTCAATATCCAGTATGTGATCGATCCGGGTAAAAGGGTGAAGATCCATGATGTTCTGATATCAGGGAACGATGTGACAAAAGATAGAGTGATCCGTCGCTATATCTATTTGGCACCGGGGGACTACTTTAGTGCGACAGACCTTAAAGACAGCCGAAGTGCATTAGGAAGGACAGGATTCTTCGAGCATGTCGATATTCAGAGTGAACGTATCTCCGATGATGAGATCGATCTTCTTGTAAAGGTGAAAGAGGCGCATACGGGTACGATCTCTCTAGGGGGTGGATATGGTAGTTATGAAGGGATCATGGTCAATGCCAGTGTTTCCGATAAGAACCTGTTTGGTTCAGGGATCACCGGAAGTTTTGGGATCGATGTCTCCAAGATATCTCAGAACTATAACTTTTCATTGATCAACCCAAAAGTATGGGACAGCCCGTATAGTCTTGGTGTAAACCTTTATAAGCGTAACTATGAATATATCGACTATACCGAAGATAGTATAGGAGGATCATTGACACTAGGAAGAGAGTTCTTCCGTCATTTCTATGCATCGGTAGGTGTAGGATATGTCGATAACCAATCGACCTACAACGATGATGCGAACCTTACGAATATCGAGCAGTTGATCTATAACGACCAGTATAGCAAGACCTCATTCTTCGCCAGCATTAAATTTGACAATACCGATGACTATTATCAGCCAAGAGAGGGGATGATCGCAGCGCTCAATCTTGAGTTCGCTTCTCTAAGCGGAGATGATTACAACAATACGACCTACCCTGACGGATACGGTACGTTCGTCAAGTCGACCATGAAGTTCGGAGTATACTATGGAATGGAAGATATTATCGATTATGATCTTATCTTGCGTTTTAAGGCAAGAGCGACCTATATTAGTAAGCGTAGTGAGGATGAGAAACTTCCTGTAGCAGAAAGACTCTATATGGGAGGGATAGGAAGTGTAAGAGGGTATGACCCTTATTCGATCTCTCCTGTATTGCCAAACGGTGACCGTATAGGGGGAACCTACCGTAGTTCAGCTTCCTTTGAAGCAAGTATCCCACTCTCCGAAGCAGCGAAAATGCGTTTGGCATTCTTCTACGATATCGGTATGGTCGGTATGGATAAAGAACCATATACTGTGATCGATCCCGATACGGGAGATACGATCAGAAAATACTATGAGCAGGATGATATCGTACGCTCTTCGATCGGTGCAGTTGTTGAGTGGCAGTCTGGTTTTGGTCCGATCAACTTGGTATTCGGATATGCACTGGATGACGAACCGGGAGATGAAACCTCTGTCTTCGAATTCTCCATGGGGTCTAAGTTCTAACTAGGGGAATAAGCAGGCAAGGTCGGTAAAACTGACTCCTGCAAATCCCACTGCCTCTTTTTATACCCCTAAAGCCTTACAATGAGGCAATTTCTCCTCATCTTCAATAATAATAGCGAACGGTATCGGTTTCTCCAGTGAACGTATCTTCTCTTTAGCAAGGTAGAGAGACTGGTCGGAGATGATCGTCAAGGTACGGTTTTCGTAGGTAAAACGTATCTTTGCATCATTGGAAGCTTCATGTAGAAAGAGGCTGAGCGTATAGATAAAACTCAGCCACAATAGCGTCTCTTTGGAAGGAAGTAGTGACTCAAAGCTTTTAAAAAGAGGTTTATGTAAAAGCTCTTTACCATGCATTCTCAAAAGTAAAGAGATCAGCAGAATCTCTTCATGGGTAAAACCGTAATTGAGCTCTTGCATAGCGATATAGAAGGCATGTTGGTGTGATCTGTAGATAGTCAGCGTCTTTCCGATATTAGAGAGCCTGAGCGCTGTTTGAAGCTCTTTCTCATAGGCTTTCTTATCGCCGATCTCCACTTGGAGCAGCTCGTAAAGTGCCATTCCCAGTTTACGTTTATGTTTTTTCTTTGAAGCGATGTTCACATAGGTTTTGAAGCGGTCGAGTAACGAGACGACACTAGGGTTGATCGTTTTTGGAAAGGAGAGCTTATCGTGTTTGAGAAGTTGTTCCAAAAACACCCCCTCTCTGACCCCGACCGAGCTTGTGATAACACGTTTTGCGCCGATGTGAGAGAGGATCTCCAGCCAAATGATCGTTCCTTCACGGATCGTATCGTAGCGGTTCTTCTTCAAGCCGAAGGCTTTAAGCCCTTTGGCACTGGAGTGGGTAATCGCTTCTAGGTAGCTGTGATGCGTCTTTATATCGTAAGTAAATGCGTGGAGCTTATCCAAAGGATAGTCGATCTGCTTCATGATCCCTTTGCTAAGAGTACGTGCCGTTCCTCCGATCCCTACGGCAATATGACTCTTAAAGTGTGCAGGAAGTGTCTGTAGGGCCTCTTCTACATAGGCTTTTGCCTTCTTATAGGCATGTTTCCGTGAGGACTCCCTATCGAAGAAGAGCTCTTTTAGCCGTACCGTACCGACATTCAGTGAGTAGGTATCGATAATGACCCCATCTTTAATGAGAGACATATCGGCCGATCCCCCGCCAATATCGATAGTGATGATACTCTCTTGGATCGGGAGGAGGTTTTTGACCGCAATCGCTCCATAGGTCGCTTCTTGTTTTCCATCGATGATCTTTATCGAGAGTCCCAGCTCTTTTTTGATCCAGCGTACGAAGTGTGTACCGTTAGGGGCATCTCTGAGTGCAGATGTCGCAACACATATAGTCTTGTGTACCTGATACTTCTCGATGGTAAAAAGAAAGGATTGCAGTGCAAGAAAGGCACGTCTGATGCCTATGGGTTGGAGATAGCCGCTCTTTTCGTACGCACCTTCACCGATGCGTACTTTGGACTTCTGCTCACAGATAAGATGAAATCCATAACGGCTTGTTTTTTCATAAATGACCAAACGGGCGGAGTTGGAACCGATATCGATGATCGCGGTTCGCTTTGCCACGTCGGACTACTCTTCTTCTTGAAGTTTTTGGAACTTGAATTTCAGTTCGTCGATATTCTCTACATTATCAGGGTCCGAGATGATACAATCGACCGGACATACAGCAATACACTGTGGCTCGTCGAAGTAACCTACACACTCTGTACATCTGTCAGGGTCGATCACATAGATCGGATCGTTCTCTTCAATAGATTCGCTTGGACATTCTTCTCTACATGCATCGCATGCGATACATTCGTCAGTGATTAATAGTGCCATATTTTCCTCGGTTTGTTTAAATTTATAGGAGTTATAACCTAGCAATGCTTATGCTTTATTTAAATGAAAGGATTTTTTAAATGTTTGGAGAGAAAGGATGGGAGAGAGTTTCCCATCCGGCATAGAAAGAGACGGCTCAATCGATCTTTTTGGGGAAGCAGAAGCGGTATCCGCGTCTTCTTACGGTCTCGATAGTCGTGATGTTGAGTGGTTTGTCCATCTTCTGTCTGATCTGGTTGATCGCAACTTCAATGACATTGGGTGTGACAAGTTCAGGCTCTTCCCAGATCGCATCGAGTAGTTGCTCTTTGGAGACGATCTGGTCTTTGTGCATGGCAAGATGTGTCAAGACCTCGAACGGTTTACCTTTGAGTTCGATCTCGTTGTTCTGATAGATGATCTTCTCTTCCTCAGGATTGATGATCAAGTCTTCGATCTCGATGATATTGGAAGCACCAAAACGGAGTTTCGCTTCGATACGTACAAGAAGTACATCGTTATCAAGCGGCTTTCTGATGTAGTCGTCCGCACCGGAACGGAGGGCTTCTATCTCGCTTTCTTTGTCAAATCGTTCCGAGATCACGATGACCGATGTCTTCGGAGTCACCTTTTTAATCTCTGAAATGATATTGAGCCTTGTTTGGGGTGTAGAGGCCGGCCATGCCAACAGTAGCAGGTCGTAATTGCGAATATCAAAGTAGTATTGGGCATCTTTGACATTGCCAACGACATCACACTGATAGTTGTGCTCTGTCAAAAGGTTCGCTATCTCTTTTGACAGACCTATATCCTCTTCTAGCATTAATACTCTCATCTCTCTATGCCCCTTTTCATTTAAGATATTTTTAAATTATAGCATAAAAAATCCATTTCTGAAATTTTTTTTAAAATAAGCGGCTATTTATGGTTCAAAATGATAACTTTGATTTGCTTTATTGATATAGAACAACATACCTTTTGAGTTTTTTCGATATGATTATTTACAGATATTTCAACGATAAACAAGATGTTGGATATTGTATAAGAGGATTAATGTGATGAAGCGTATCGTATATGTATGGCTGTTTTTACTTTCTGTGACTTTTGCAGCGGAAGTCTCCCCCGGATCGATCGATATGACAACGATGTGGATCGCCCTGTTCGCGATGGGCTTTATTGGCATATTGATCCTCTATACCTCTTCAAGACGTATGAAGAAAATTGAAGACCTGCATAAGAATATGGTAGAGAAACAAAAAGAGATCGAACATAAGCAGAATGTGTTCCTCTCCAGTATTACGGAGAACATCCATGAGATCGTGGAACATACCTATAAAGAGGTAACGGTTCAGCACAAGGAGTGTTTGCCGCAAGAGATCATCGATAAAGAGGAACAGCTTTTGAGTGTGACCAATGACCTGATCGAATTTTTACGATTAAAGTCTAAAAAGGTCAAGGTGATCCATGAGAAGCTGAACCTGAACAACGTACTGAATGAAGCGGCGGGATCTGCCTGTTCCAAATTTTACGGAAGCCGTACGGAGCTGATCTTCGATATCGATAATAATATCCCGCGTTATTTGATCGGAGATGCACTCCACTTGGAGAAAGCACTGCACAATCTGCTGGAGTATGTTCTAGGCACAATGAAAGAGGGAGAGGTGAGTCTTGCTATTTCAATGTTCGGTAACTATCAAAAAGATATCGAACTTCAGTTCCGCTTGAGTGATACGGGGGATGGGCTTGAAAAAGAGGCGATAGAGAAACTCTTTATTCCCGAGTACGATGAAAAGACCAAGCAGTATAGCGGATTGGGGCTCTATGTTGCCAAAGAGCTTATCTCGCTTATGGGCGGAGAGCTCTCTGTTCAGAGTAAAGTAGGGAAAGGAACGACATTCACTACAACGATCCCGTTCAAGATGATCGATCCGAACAATCGCCGTAACTACCATCTTCCGACAAAAGAGCTTACGATTAAACGGGTATTCATCGTAGATAGCAATTACAATTCGGCACTGGCGATCAAGAAGATGTTCTCTTATTTCAGACATGATGTCAAGACCATGGAGAAAGAGGAATTCCTTCGTAAGAAAGTGGATCTTAGCGGATATGATATGGTCGTACTGGAAGTCGGTATCTTTGGTTATAAGAAGATATACAACTATTTAGAACAGGTCAAAGCCAAACATGATACCAAGGTGATCGCACTTGACAGTCTGCTTCGTGACCCTGAGAAGAAGCGTCAGTATGATGTTGTGGACCGTACGCTGAACAAGCCGTTAAGTCAAGAGCGTGTATTTGAATTGATCGTGGGACTTTATGCCAAAGCGAAACCTGAACCGCGCCGTGTAGAGGCGGTACGGATCCCTGAGGTCAAAGAGGAGCAGGGATTGACCCATATGGGTGCGATCCGTGAAGCGACAGGTATCACACAGCAGAGTTTCAGTGACTTTAGCGGTGTACGTCTATTGATTGTTGAGGATGATACGATCAATCAGAAAGTACTGGCGAACATCTTGAAGGTATCGGGCATGGATATCACCTTTGCCGATAACGGTCGTATCGCGGTCAATACGCTTAAAGAGAGTGATGAACCGTTCGATCTGGTTCTTATGGATATCAATATGCCTGTGATGGATGGATATACGGCAACGGAGGAGATCCGTAAGGATGCACGTTTTGATACCATGCCTATTGTAGCGTTCACGGCACTTGCTTTAGAGAGTGAAAGAGAGAAGATATTTAAATGCGGGATGAACGCATATCTGACCAAACCGTTGAATATCGGTAAGCTCTATACGGTCTTTGAGATGTATCTTAAAGAGAGACGAGGCGCTACTACACGACCGCTTAAACAAAAAGAGGTTGTCGCATCGAAGGCTACAAAAGAGATCGATCCGCATATTCTTGATATCCAAAGTGGATTGCTCCATACCAATAGGAACAGTGGTTTTTATATGGAGATACTCTCTGAGTTCGAAGATGCATACGGAGAGAGTGCAGAGACATTTGCCAAGCTTGTCAAAGAGCACCGTTATGAGCAGATCAAAATGCTCTGTATCGATATGAAGGGATTGACAGGAACGATAGGTGCAAGAGCGATGTATGAGTTGATCGTTGAGATCCATCAGCAGATACTTTATAAAAAAGAGTCCTTACTGGAGAATTATATCGAGCCGTACCGCACAACGCTAGAAGCGCTTAAACATGAGATATCACGTTATGTAGAGGAGTGATCGAACACGCCGTCCGCATAGAGCCACTTCCCGTCCACTCTAAGGAAGCGGCTCTTCTCTTTTAAGATGCCAGAAGAGAGTTCCGCTTCAAATGTAACGAACGCTTCTTTCTCTTCTTCTTGAAAGTCCATCACATTTAAGTGTAGAAACTCCGTATATGTCGAGAACTGTACGATCTCCTCTTTCCATGTGGGTCTATCTTTATTATACTCTGGGTTTTGGGGGTGTGTGGTCTTGATGATATACTCTGCCAAGCCAAAAGCGTAGGCGCTATAGCGAGAGCGCATCAATGCTTCAGCATTTTTAGGCAGAGCGCCTTTATGGTACTTTTGGCAGCACTTCTTATATTTCTGTCCACTTCCGCAAGGGCAGGGGAGGTTTGCAGAGGGTTTTTTCATTAGCGTATCTCCGCGATAAAGGCATCTTTTCTGATCTCTTTTCGTACCTTTGCCCGTGCCTCTTCCGCCTCTTTATGCGTTCTATACGGGCCAATAAGCAGTTTGTTGATCATCTCCTTTCCTTTAGGGAAACGGATGATCTTGTACTCAAAGCCGTTGCGTTTGATCTTATAGAGCAGAGAGGAGGCAGGTGCGCCGCTAAATGAGCCTACTTGTACATAGAAGTTCCCCTCTGCATGCTTTTGTTCTATCTGTTTCATCGGTGCTTTGATGACCACGGCACGCTTTTTATCGCCTTGTGTGGTTTGTGGTGCAGGAGCGGTTTGTGCACTCTGTTTCCACGGTGCCTCATTCGTATTGAGAGGGACACGCTCTTCAGGTAGGTAGCGGCGGCAGACGCGAAGTCGCTTTTTATAGTAAGGCGATGTATAGAGGTTTGAGTAGATCACCTCTTTTTTCACCGTACTTGCATGGGTGAACCATCCGTCCCCCAAGTACATCCCTACATGGGTGATCTTACGCGGGTGACGTCTGTCGGTCGAGAAGAAGATGAGGTCTCCGTACTGAAGCTCTTTGGGGCTGATGCGTTTCCCTACCTTCGCCTGTTCTCTGGCTACACGTGGGATCTCGATGCCCATTGAGCCGTAGAGGTAGTAAGTGAAGCCTGAACAGTCAAACTTGTCCGGCCCCTCTTCCGCCCAGACATAAGGGCTTCCTTGCAGCTGTTTTACCATCTTCTCAAGGTTCTTTCTATCAGGTGTATACCGAACTTTCGGTTTCTCTATCTCATAGTTGGGATGTTTGGGATAGGGGTCGGGTTTACATCCTGAGATCAAAAGTGCCAATGCCGATAGAACGAGGTATTGTGATGGATTTTTCATAAAGAAGATTATAGGTGAAGTTATGTAAAACGAGGCTAAAAGCCTTCGCTAAAGGGGCGAAGATACTTTTAGAGTATCAGCATCGCATCACCGTATGAGAAGAAACGGTACTTTTTGGTGATGGCCTCTTGATAAAGAGCCAATGTCTTTTCTCTACCGACAAAGGCGCTTACGAGCATAATGAGGGTGCTTTTGGGCAGGTGAAAGTTGGTCAGCAGGTGTGTGACACGCTGCGGGGGATTATGCGGATTTAGAAAGAGGTCGCACTCCCCCTCTTTTTTATGGGTGCGGACGTAATACTCCACTGTGCGTGTAACCGTTGTTCCGATGGCAAGGATAGGGGCTGTTGAATCGAGTACTTTCGCAGCATTATCGGAGATGTGAAAATACTCCGAGTGCATTGGATGCTCAAGAATGTTCTCCGCTTCAACGGGCTTGAATGTACCTGCACCTACATGCAGGGTGAGTGTGTGGGTCGGGTGTGTGGCTTTGAGCACTTCAAAGAGTTCGGGTGTAAAGTGCAAAGAAGCGGTCGGTGCGGCAACGGCACCGGCATTTTTGGCAAAGAGTGTCTGATAGTCGGTCTCATCTTCTGCTTTGTCCTCTCTTTGCATATAGGGGGGGAGTGGGATATGCCCTATCTCATCAAGAAGTGTGACCAGCCTCTCAAAGCGGATCGTTTCTTCGTTTTGTGTGAATGTTACGATCCTTGAACCGTCATCGTTGAGTGTTTCTACTGTAGCAACGAGCCCCCTGTCGAAGAAGAGTTCGGTACCGATGCGCACTTTTCCGCGTATCATTACCAAATAGCGGTGGGCATCAAGCGGTTTGTTAAAGAGCAGTTCCACTTTCCCGCCACTTCTCTTTTTACCGAAGATACGAGCCTTGATGACACGGGTATCGTTGAGAAATACATCACACGGAGGGAGAAATTCAAGTAGGTGTTTGAATGTGGTATGGGTAACGGTATCGCTCTTTCTGTCGTAGACCAGCAGTTTGGCATGGTCTCTAGGATGTACAGGCTCAGAAGCGATCAGTTCGCTTGGGAGTGTATAATCGTAGCTTTGGGTCAGAAGTTCGACGGACATCTATACGCCAGCGGATGCATCTTTCCCATCCTCCTCCTCATCATCCGACTTCTCAGGGTTGACCGCCGCAACGATCAGAATGGAGAGCCCGTAAAGCAGTACCAACGGTGCGGCCATAAGCAGCTGTGTCAAGATATCCGGTGGTGTAAGCAGTGCGGCAAGGATGAAGATCATTACCACAGCATACTTGAAGAAGTCTTTGAGGGTTCTGTCGGTGACCAATCCCAGAAGTGCCAGGAAGTAGGCAAAGACAGGTAGTTCAAAAGCGATACCGAACCCCATCATGATCTTGGTGAAGAACCCGACATAATCTTCAATGTTGATAAGCGGTGTATAGAGGAACGATCCAAAGGTGATGAGAAACTGGAATCCGAACGGCGTAACGATATAGTAGGCAAAAAGCACACCGATAAAGAACATCACCGATCCACCGATAACAAAGGGCAGTACCATCTTCTTCTCATGGCTGTAGAGTCCCGGAGCGACAAAGAGCCAGAGCTGATAGAGAATGAACGGCATCGCCATCAATAACCCTGCAAAGAAAGAGACCTTCAGCGCAACGAAGAATGCACCTCCGACCTGATGGGTGGTGATCTGTCCGTTAAAGGTGTTGTGTATGGAGAGGTCCTTCGATCCGTTGCCGTCCATCCCTTTGATCTGTTTGAGTGTACGTGTCAGCTCTTTGGCGGCTGATGCGGCATCTTTGAGTAGCGGTGCAAGTGTTCCCTGTGCGGCGTTTGCAGCGCTATCAAGTTTCTCTTCGAGTTTGGTTGCTGCAGCGACCGGAGTATTCGCCTTGAGGGAGATGTTGTGCTCTTGCGCTTGCATCTTCCATGTCGCTTTATCTTGCGATTCGATAATACGACCCACTTCGGTCAATGCATTATTGAGCGGTTGTGTGATCCAAGTAAGGATGGTATTGTGGAAAGTAAAGGCGATGACAAATGCGATGAAGACCGAAAGAACGGAGAGACCGAGTCTTTTTCTCAGTTCGGCAAGGTGTGGGCGGAGCTCTTCAAACATCAGGCGTTCTCCTCTTTCTTATCCATATCGACGGACTTGAATGTTGTCTGTTCTTTCTTCTTGAACGTCACGGTCTCCATCTTCGGCTCGACCTGTGTGGTCGGTTTCTTCACATCGTCAGCATAGGCGCTCTTGAACGATGCGGTCTCCGAACGCTCTTGAGGGATAACAGGTTCGTCGAGTATCTCATCCATAGAGATGTTCTTAAAGCCTTGCAGTTCACTGGTCGCACTGTTGAGCTTCTGTTTATAGCTGAGTGCTTCCTCTTTCAAGTCGGCGATCTTCATCTCCTCTTCAAGGGAGCTTTTCGCTTCGTTGACGGTTCGTTTCACGCTTTTGAAGAATTTTGCGATCTGTACCATCGCTTCGGGGAGTTTGTCCGGTCCCAAAAAGAGGATCGCAATGATCGCAATAAGAAGTATTTCGGTAAATCCGATGCCAAACATGGTCTGCCTTCATAGTAAATTGGTTTGTATTTTAACAAATTAATCTAAAATGTAGAGAGCAAGGCTGTCGGCAATGAAAAGGTCGGGGTTGATAAAGCGCCCCTCATGCCTAAGAAGCTTCCCCTCCTCACAGAGTAGAGTCGCTCTCTCATACATGGTGGGGGTAAGTATATCGGCATTGATGCCGATGGTACTGCGAAGACCGAGAAAAATGCTTTCTGTTCGCAACATATCGGGAGTGAGCACTTCGGTCTTGGTATGAAGAGGATTGTCAATATAGGCGTGAATGTCACTATGGGGGTAGAAGCGTTCGTTCTTGCAGAACCCGACCGCACCCGCACCTGCACCGATATACGCCTCCAGTTGCCAGTACCCTTGGTTGTGTCGGCTTTGGTAGCGTCCGAAATTGGAGATCTCATAGTGTGTAAACCCGTGTGCCTTGATCGTATCGGCGACAAAAAAGGCAATTTCATCATCCGATTGTCTTACTTCGGGTGTGGCGGTGAACTTCGTGCCATCCTCAATGGTCAGTTCATAGGCGGAAATGTGGTCGATCGGAAGCGAGAATGCGGTCTCTATATCGTCATGAAGTAGTCTTTTCGTATCTCCGGCATAGTTGTAGATGAGATCGAGAGAGATATGTTCGATACCGATGGCTTTTGCATTGTTGACCGCTTTTATGGCCTCTTCAGGGCTATGCGCACGGTTGAGCTTTCGCAATTTTTGCGCATCGAAACTCTGTACTCCGAAGCTGACACGGTTGACACCGAGATCATGCATCCCTTTTAGCCACGCTTTGGATGCGGAATTGGGGTTTGCCTCTGTCGTGATCTCGGCATTCGGTGCGAAATAGGGGGTAAGCAGTTCGAATATCGGAGCGTAAGCCTCGGGTACGACCGTAGAGGGGGTGCCTCCGCCGATGAAGAGGGTCTCTATACTTCCTTTTTTCGCCTCGAAACGTTCCAGCTCGTAAGCGAGTTGACGGGTGAGCGCTTGCATGTAGTCGTGACGTGTATCGAACTTGTCGACATAGGAGTTGAAGCTGCAATAGTGGCATTTGGAGTCGCAATAGGGGATATGGATATAGGTTAACATCGATGGCTCTTTTCATTTGCTTGTAATGGTATTTTAGATAAAATCATATCAGAAATTTCAGAGTTTAGCTCTAAATTACCAAAGTCTTGTTCTCAAGACCGTATATCAAAAATTTACCGAAGATGAGTATTGAAGATGCAAAAACAAAAGCGATATCGACCGAATGTCGCTGCGGTCATACTCTCTTCAAAATATCCGGAGAAGTGCGAGTTTTTCGTCGCACACAGAAGCGATATCAAAAACGCATGGCAGTTCCCTCAAGGAGGGATCGATGAGGGAGAGACACCGGAAGAGGCTTTAAAACGCGAACTGCTCGAAGAGATCGGCTGTAACAATGTCGAGATACTGGGAGAGTATCCGGAGTGGATCACCTACGATTTCCCCAAAGTGGCACGAGGAAAGTGTTACCCTTTCGACGGGCAGACACAGAAATATTTTCTCGTCCGTCTCAAAGAGGATGCCAAGATCGACCTTCATGCGTTCGAGATACCGGAGTTTGAAGAGTATGAGTTCGTAGCGTACGAAGAGTTGTTCAAGAAGGTGACCTACTTCAAGCGGAAGGTCTATAGGAAAGTGATCGATTATTTTATTCAGGAAGGATTGATTTAGTTATGTTAGTCGTACAAAAATATGGTGGGACCAGTGTCGGAGACCTTGAACGCATCGAGAATGTCGCCAACCGTGTCGCCAAGGCAAGAGAAGAGGGGAAAGACCTCGTAGTCGTTGTCTCCGCAATGAGCGGGGAGACCAATAAGCTTATCGGCTATGCGGAGCATTTCACGAAGAACCCTGCGAAAAAAGAGATGGATATGCTGCTTAGTTCGGGTGAGCGTGTGACAGCGGCACTGCTCTCTATTGCACTTCAGGCAAAAGGGTACGATGCGGTCGCCATGACGGGACGTCAGGCGGGTATCGTCACTGATGACCTGCACACCTACGCACGCATCGAGAAGATCGATCCTACCGCAATGCAAAATGCCATCAAAGAGGGCAAGATCGTCATTGTCGCAGGTTTCCAAGGGATCAATAAGGACGGTTCCGTCACGACACTCGGACGTGGAGGATCGGACCTTTCTGCAGTTGCCCTTGCCGGTGCGCTCAATGCAGACCAGTGTGAGATCTATTCTGACGTTGACGGGATCTACACGACCGATCCGCGTATTGAACCTAAGGCGAAGAAGCTTGATGTCATCTCATACGATGAGATGCTGGAGCTCTCCTCTTTGGGAGCGAAAGTATTGCAGAACCGTTCGGTAGAGCTTGCGAAGAAGCTGAAGGTGAAACTCTATGCCAAGAGCAGCTTTTCGGACAATGAAGGAACATTAATTACAGAGGAGAGTGAAAATATGGAAGAGGTTTTGGTAAGCGGTGTAGTTCTAGATAAAAATCAGGCACGTGTGACACTAAGAGGCGTATCGGACAGACCGGGGATCGCCGCGGAGATCTTCTCGAAGTTGGCGGATGAGAACATCAATGTCGATATGATCATTCAAAATGTCGGTACGGATGGTGCGACCAACCTTGGTTTCACCGTACCGCAAAGCGAGATCGACAATGCCAAGAAAGTGATGGAGGAGTTCGATCACGATATCGAAGGGATGGACTATGATGAGAACGTCTGTAAAGTCTCCGTTGTCGGTGTCGGAATGAAATCTCACTCCGGTGTTGCGGCAAAAGCCTTCTCTGCACTTGCTGCGAACAACATCAATATTCAGATGATCTCTACTTCCGAGATCAAAGTCTCTATGATCATTGATGAAAAGTACGGAGAACTTGCGATCCGTACGCTTCATGAAGCATATGAACTAGACAAGTAAAGAGTGACAGATGCAGCAGCTTTTAAAGTGGACACTACAGACCATTCGTGACGAGGATTGCTTCTCTTGGATGGAGGAGTACCGTTATGAGTGGGCACCGCTGGTAAAGAGTGCTGTATCGCAAATGATCGAGGGGAAGACGGTACTTCTTGTTACCGATACCCAGCGTCAATGGTTTGGACGCTATATCCTCGGAAAGGTCAACGCCTTGGAGAAGAACCGACCGCTTTTGCCCGTCTATCCTTTGGTACAGATGTTCCCATCCATTCAGAACTTCTCAAATACGCAGGATCTGCAACTGCTTGAAGATATGCTTGAGATCTCCTATCCTAATGGCTATTTCGTCTGGTATATCGGGAAAGGGGATCACCCTTTTACAAAGTTCGTCTATCGTTGTGAAGAGAGTTTTCTATGGATACTCGATGAAGAGGTCGAGAATAGTTTTCTCCTGCGCAGTAGCGATGAACTTCTTGATATTAAACTACTGCAACTCTACAAACTTTTTGATATGACACTTTCCGAAGTGCTCTTTGGGGATCTTGACCTTGAGTCGTGAACTGATTCTTCAGAGTCAAGTACTCATCAGTAGCGATATCGAACAGACACTGGCACAACTGCGTACACTGCAACAGAATGAACGTCTTGTGGAGATCGTCAAGCTTGAACCTAAGGATGACACCTTCAAGGTCGAAGATGCCAAACTTGCCATAGAGAAGGCCTATATGGCAAGCGAAGAGACCACGGTCATTATTTTGGCAGCCAGAACATTTTCACCGATCGTACAGAACAAACTGCTTAAAGTTATAGAGGAGCCACCGCCTAAAAAGGAGTTTATCCTCATCACTCCGTCAAAAGCGACGATCCTTCCTACCATTCGTTCACGTCTACCTATTCGGGTACTGCATGATGCATTGGATGACTATGCATTAGAGCTTGAGGTGTCACAGTTAAGTTTAGGAAACGTATATGCATTTGTACAAGCGCATAAACGTACCGATGCAAAGCAGATGAAACGCATTATTGAGCGTATTGCAAAAGAGGCGATGCTCTCACAGCGTTTCGATCTTGACGAAAAGACATTGATACTCTTCTCCAACGCCTATATCGCACTCGATGTCGGCTCTCCGCCGCAGTTTGTTCTGACTACGCTGCTGTTGAAGCTTTTGGCACGTAAAAAACGCACATAACATGCCTAGAAGGAGAGCGTATGCATATCTATCGACTCGGAACCATTGCAGATAAACAAGCGGCACTCAAAGCTTTAGGGGTTGAGAGCGGCGGTATTGCCATTATGTCAAAGAAGATGGAACTGCTCTGCTTCTACATCAAAGAGCTCAAAACCCCCGCAGCGAACATCCTTAAACAAGATGCCTTGAGCGTTGGTGCGGAGCTTGCCGTACCAAGCGGGGTGATCACCTGTGAAAAACCGACCTTTGACTGTATGCTCATTGGTACGCGAAAACATATGGAGATCCTCTCCAAAAAAGAGCTGGCACAACCCTTTGGACTTAAGAGCGTAGCCCAAGCGTTACAGCAATTTCTCACTGCTAAGTCTTACCCCGTTCGTATTATGGGGGTGGTCAATGCCAATGAGGACAGCTTTTACGAAGGCAGCCGTTTTATGGCGGAAGATGCCGTAGCACAGATAGAAAAAATGATCGATAAGGGTGCGGATATCATCGATATCGGAGCGGTCTCTTCCCGCCCGGGTTCAAAGCCGGTGAGCGAGTGTGTCGAACTCGAACGCATCAAACCCATCTGTGATACCATAGCGCAAAACAGGCTTTATGAGAAAGCAGTCTTCAGTGTGGACAGCTACACCCCCTCAGTCATTGCCTATGTGCTCAAAAGCGGCTTTGGTATTGTCAACGACATCACCGGTGGTACGAACGATGAGGTGGTGAAACTGGCAGTAGAGTATGGTGCGAAACTCTGCATCATGCATATGCAAGGCACCCCGCAGACAATGCAGCAAAACCCGCACTATGACGATGTAACGGCAGAAGTGAGCGACTTTTTTGAAACACGCATCGCCAAGTGTGAAGCGTTGGGGATGAAACGGGAAGATATTATCCTCGATGTGGGCATCGGGTTTGGCAAAACACTCGAACACAACCTTACACTTATCAAAAATATGAAACACTTTACCCACTTTGGATGTGAAGTGCTCATCGGGGCAAGCCGTAAGTCGATGATAGATAAGATCATCCCGACACCGACAGAAGAGAGACTCCCGGGTACGCTTGCCATTCATCTTAAAGCGGTGCAGAACGGTGCGAGTATCGTACGGTGTCATGATGTGGTGGAGCATAAGCAGGCGTTGGTAGTGTGGGAAGCGTTGAAATAAAATGACTTTAAAACCATTATCTCGAGAATTAGAAGAGAGAATAAATTCTTATATTGACTCTTTTGTAAGAGAATATGCTGATGGATATCAGATGTTTAATGAGCAAAATGCCAAAGGCTTGGGAACTGTAGAAGATTTATCCGTACTTGAGTGGATGTACTATGAAGGCATATATAGTACAGAAGAAGAGTTGATAGAGGCAACAGCATATTTAGTAGGTAAGGCATTAGTAAGATATGCAGGATTTGAATGGGGTGAAATCGATATTCATGGTGAGACTAGACTAGTATTGGTGCGTAAGGAGTATGATTATAGTTTTACACCTCTCGAGTATGTTCTTATAAAACATCAATTATTGTTTAGTGAAAATTATAGTATTGAAGATCTGTTTTTTGATGCTATTTTCCTTTCAGATTATCGTGTTAGAAATGATGAGGTACATCCTTTGTTCGCACTGAATTATACTGAGGAGTATCAAAGTGAATTAGGATTTAGTCTACCTATAGAAATTAAGACAATTTTAAAAAAGTTTTGGGAACAGGATTATGAACTTCTTATAAGAGAACTAGGAATTGAGTTTTATGAGCAGTACTATGAGGAAGACTGGAAAACAATAGAAACAAAACTTAAAGATATCGACTTTGTATTTTCAGAAAAATACTATAAAAATAAAGTATGGGTTCCCCTATATGAAAGTACTGTAGAAATGTTAAAAATAATAGATATGGAAGAATAACCTATGACACAAGAACAATACAACCAAAAAGTAGAAACCCTTAAAAAATGGGCACACGCCTACTATGTGGAGGACAACCCCATTGCAACCGATGAAGAGTACGACAGGCTCTACCATGAAGTACTCGACTTCGAGAAGGCACATCCTGAGCATCTACGCCCTGACTCTCCGACACAGCGTGTAGGCGGTGTGGTGCGTGATGAGTTCAACAAGGCCAAACACATCAAACGGATGTGGAGTATGGAGGATGTCTTTGACCGTAAGGAAGTTGCCGAGTGGCTGGAGAGGGTCGAGAAGAATGTGGGCAAATGTGACTACTTCTGTGAGCCGAAATTTGACGGGGCGAGTATGAACCTGCTCTATGAGGATGGCAAACTGGTGCGTGCCATTACCCGTGGGGACGGTGTGATCGGTGAGGAGGTGACGGACAATGTGCGTACCATTCGGTCTGTACCTCTGATGATCGACTACAGGGAACTCATCGAGATACGTGGTGAGGTGGTCATCCGTAAAGATGACTTTGAGAAGATCAATGAAGAGCGGCTGGGGGAGGGTGAACAGCCCTTTGCCAACCCAAGAAATGCTGCTGCGGGGAGTCTGCGACAACTTGACTCTTCAGTGACTGCAAAACGTCGTCTGGTATTCTACCCGTGGGGTGTGGGTGAGAACACACTGCCTCACAGCAGACTCTCTGAGAAGATGGACTTTATCTACAATCAGGGCTTCTTGCGACCGCCGTATGAGAAGCCGTGCAAAACCCTTGATGAGATAGAAGATTTCTACCGGTTCCTCATCTCCAAACGTGATGAGATCCCGATGATGATGGACGGGATGGTTATTAAAGTAGATGAGATAGAAAAGCAGGAGCAGTTAGGGTATACGGTGAAGTTCCCCAAGTGGATGTGTGCTTACAAGTTCCCTGCAGTCGAGAAAGTGACCAAACTGCTTGATGTTACCTTGCAGGTAGGGCGTACAGGGGTCATTACCCCCGTAGCGGAGATAGAACCGGTCAACATCGAAGGGGCAGTGGTCAGCCGTGCCACGCTGCACAACTTTGATGAGATAGAACGTAAAGATATTCGTATTGGAGACCATATTATTATCATTAGAAGTGGGGATGTCATCCCTAAGATCATTAAGGTATTGACTAGTCGTCGGAAAGGTCATCATAAAAAATCATATATTCAGAAAAAAAGAAAAAAAATTACTAATTTATTGTCTGAATTTCAGCACTTTCATGAAGTTTACTCGTTTAAGAATAACGGAGAAAGAACTTCTTTGAAGCCTCCATATCATAATATTGAAATTAGATCAGGGAAAAGATATCTTCTAAAAAATAAAACATTAATAGCTTTGTTGACAATTAAAAATAGATATTTATATGAAATTGTATACCAGAAAATAGGTAGTAAGGTAAAGGCAACTACTATTTCTCCTCGTCAAATACAGTTAATGAATATTTATAGACCTTCTCTATGTCCTACTTGCGGTTCTGAACTTTTGGATGAAGGGACACTTATTAAGTGTCAGAACCTCTCATGCCCCGACAGGGTCATCAACTCCATCATCCATTTTGCCAAGAAAGGGTGTATGGACATAGACGGACTTGGCAGTAAAATAGTCGAGCAGTTGGTGAAAACGGGTAAAATTCATGATATTCTTGACCTTTACAGCCTTACCTACGATGATTTGGCAGACCTTGAAGGCTTCAAAGAGAAGAAGATCAACAACTTACTGAACGCTATTGCTGCAACCAAAGGGGCACCGCTGCACAGGCTTATTACCGCAATGGGCATCGAACACATCGGAGAGGTGGCAAGTAAAGCCTTGGCTGAGAAGTTCGGGCTTGGCATTGTCGATGCGACCTTCGATGAGATCGTTGCCATTGACGGCATTGGTGAGGAGATGGCAAATTCACTGTTGGAGTTTATGCGAGTGAATCGCCAAAAGGTACTGAAGCTCTTTGAAGTGGTACAACCGACGGTGGAAGAGAAAAAGGAAGCCGAAGACAACCCGTTCAAAGGCAAAACCGTTGTACTCACAGGAACCATGAGCCAGAGCCGAGGAAAGATCAAAGAGATGCTTGAAGGGCTTGGTGCGAAGGTGAGCGGTTCTGTCTCGAAAAAAACTGATTACGTGATCTATGGTGAAGATGCCGGAAGTAAGCTGACCAAGGCTGAGAGCTTGGGAGTGAAAACCCTTAAAGAAGAAGAGATGAGGGAGATGCTTTAAGTTTTACTTATAATCTGATAAAATATTTTGGAAAATATTCAAATACTAGGGTAGGAATAATGGCAAAAATATTAACAGTGTGGATAGGAATCTGTATTTTAGCATGGGGTGGAAGTTGGCAATCACGTTTTGACAAAAAGGCCGAAGCCTACCGGATGACGCATGATGAAGGGCTACTACTTCTGGCGCTTACCGATGTTGATACTGGGCATATCGTAGCATATGCAACATCAATGCATGCGTTTGAGCCTGCGGGGATGAAAAAAAAAGAGCCTTACTGGCACGATCCTGCACTGGCGCATACGCTGCTTTTCCCCGGTGGGTTGATGAAGCCGATTACGCTTGCAGTGGCACTGGAAACGGGAATGATAGATGCTATGGGGTATCGCTATGCACCTAAAACACTACAAGTTGGCAAAGCAGTCGTCAAAGATAAAAATGCCACCGAAGCGTTTGGCATTGCTGATATATTGCGCAGCAAAAGTCATACCGTTACGGCACAAATTGCTACGGAACTGGATGAGAACACATGGCTTTTGCTACTGCGCAAGCTGAATTTTGGTAAGGCTATTGCAATGGACATCACCGTACCTGAAGAGCTTGCCGCCTCCAAAGGTGTGTTGCCGTCTCTTGAACACCTTGTCTCATCTGAACCTGTTAAGGTTGCACTTGCCAACGGCTATGCCGTGCAGGCAACGCCCATACAGCTTATCGCGGCATACAGTGCGATGCTAAACGGCGGGTATGTGCTGCGCCCGCATCTGCTGAAGCAGACTCCAGCGGACAAAAGGCGTGTTCTAAGTGAAAAAACAGCACACGCTATGCGCCAAGCTCTACATGATGCAGGTGATGAAGTATGTACCCATACCCGCTTTGTCAAGCAAGGCAGATTTGTGATCGGCACATACAATACGCTATGCATGCGTGTGGTGTTAGAAGAGGGCAAAACCTACTTGCAGACGAAAATGGTTTTGCGTCAACCTACGATTTGGAGGGATTAAGCGGTGCGAAGGTATGTGTTAAGCTGGGTGATAGCGTGCATGGCGGCGGTATCTGCCGAAGAGATATCATCGTCTCCATACCCCTACGGGATAGATATCGAAATATCTCAGGAGGGTCATAGCCTGCAAATTGACAACGAGCGGTGCGACATCACCGTTACCCAACAAGGCAAACTTGTAGGAAAGATACATGACATGCGTTGTTACAACCCCGTAGAAGCGGATCTAAACGGTGATGGAAAAAAAGAGGTTGTCATCAAAACCTTTGACGGAGGAAGAGATTTCCGACTTTATGTTATCCCGTTGCGTCCTCATCTGCGTCGCATCGTCTCTCTGCCTCCGAGTGAAGTCGAGTTTTACGATGTGGAAGATGTGGATAAGGATGGTGTCAAGGAGATAGTTTCATGGACGCGTCCTTTTAGTAATATGTTCCTGGAAACAGACGGTGCGGCGGATATACAAATAGCTTTAAAACCGGATGCGAACGCGACGCGTCTTATGTTGGATGCCAAAGCGACGGCCATGTTGCATCAACAAACGCCTAAAACGCAAACGGCTTACAAACCGCATCGTATCTATCTTGACAAAGAAGGGTATTTACGCACGGATGATGTGCGCGGGTTTGCCGATTTTTTTGAAAATGTCGTTATCGCGTTTTATTCGGGCAAGCCGAAAAAGGCATATACTCTTATGCAAAAGTATCTGCGTTTTGATCATCCCGCGGTACGGATGCTGTTTTGTCAGGATATAGCGGAGCGTTTGAATAAATCGCCGTTTTTTGAGGATTTGGTGCGCATAAACGGATGGGATAAAGATATGCTTGACGATATGTTCCGCTCCATTCGGGAGGATATATTGGCAAGGGAGTTGTTTAAAAGCATGGATTAGTTTGCGCTTTTTGAAACATTGTGCGTTTTAATTGCAAGCGCACAATGTTTACTTCGATTAAAAACCGGCTATAACCCTTTCCCGTAAATAGGATCGTCGTCGTCGTTATCGTTTGAATCGAATAAAGAGCCGATCATAACGGCTATAGCCAGTAATATGGCCAACCATACAGGCATCTTGCACTCCTTATAGTTTATTTCGGGGTAACCCTAAATGTATGATATGATGATCAAATCGGATTGTTCGGAAGGAAGAGTGATGAAAATTGCTTACACCAGCGACATACATCTTGACTTTTGGGTCAATCCCAAAGAGAATGACGCCAAACAGCACAAACTGCTACGGCGGTTTATAGATGATGTACTTAAACCGCCCGATGCCGATGTACTGGTCATTGCCGGTGACATAGGCCATTACAACCGGCAAAATCTTCTACTGATAGAAAAATTGAGGGAACGTTACAAATACATTGTGCTTACGTGGGGCAATCACGACTTGTATCTTGTTAGCAAACGACAGGAAAAAGAGTACGGTACTTCGCAGCAACGGTTGGAAGCGTTCAAGCAAGGGTGTAAAGAAATAGAAGGGGTCTTTTTCCTTGACGGCGATACCGTGGAGATAGAAGGAGTGCGTTTTTGGGGAAGCGGGCTTTGGTATTTCGTCGAAAATGTGGCACATTGGAGAGCAACTATGACCGATGCTATGCGTATTGTCACGCCTCATACGACACATATCGATTTTGATGGTTACGGCAAGCGTGTGCGGTATCGGTTCGATCCGCACGTACTCTACGAGCAGGAAATGCAAAAGCTAAAAACGGCACCCAAAGCGGATGTTGTGGTAACGCATGTCGCACCGACACTTCCGTTTGATATCGAAAAACCGGCCGATAGTTACTACCGTTTTGACGGGAAAGAGCATATCTTGCGCATCAACCCTAAACTCTGGATATTCGGCCATGATCATCGATCTTATGACTTTACCGTCGGTACGACTCGATTGGTAAGTTGCCCGTTGGGTTATCCGGGAGAAAAGATTAATAAAGTACATACGATCAAAACTTTCAATATTGCATAAGAGTAGTATGATGAGTACAATTTATTTTAACGATACAGCACAAAAGTATGGAGAGTTTTCAAATTTTTATCTAGCTTCTTTTCGTAATACGTCGGGTATCTTTTTTTCAAGTGTTATTCACTTTTATTACGCGAATGCTTTGATCAAAATATATCCGGATATTGCAAGGAAAATAAGGACTATGCAGTCTCCTATCGAAGTATATGCATATGCAAAGGAGTATATTAGTACCATATCTCTTGATGAAGATATGAAATGTGCTCTGATGAGAAGTGGACTCTTTTTTAAGTTCACACAAAATAAAAACTTGAAACACATACTTCTTGAGACACGAGGAAAAGAGATAGTTTATGATAATCAGAAAGATCTTTTTTGGGGAGTAAATAGAGATGGGAGGGGAGAGAATAAGCTGGGTATATTGTTGAGTGAACTAAGGGGTATATTATAATAAAACTTTGACAACATAATCTATATCTGCTACAATAAACATATATCGTCAAAGGAGCTAATGATGACAACAAAGATGAGCATCCGTGAGTTGACACGCAGCGGCAGTAAGATCGCCGACTATGATTACATTGATATAGAAGACAGGAAATCTCATGAGTACAAAGGGGTGTTGATCTCGGCAAAGTATGCCGATGATGTCAAAGCCTTTTTGGAAAAGAAGATCGCCAAAGAGAAGCAGAAGAAACTTGATGAGATCATGCAGTTTGCGGGTATACTCTCTGGTGCAACAGAGAATATGAGTGTGCAGGAGATTAAGGCAAAAAAAATGAGAGAGATGCAGTAGCTATATGCAAAAAGTATTTCTTGATACCAACATTATATTGGATTTTTTAGATGATAAACGCCCGCATCATGAAGATGCACTTAAACTTATAGCACTACTGGCTACGCATGATTGGCAAATTGTCATCAGTGAAGATATGATGAGTACAATCTTTTATATTAGAAAAAATCCAAAGCAGGTATTGGCATTTTACCAATATGTACTCTTCCATTGGAATGTTGTACCTTATGGATTGGATCTGATGAAAGAAGCTGTTGAAAGGTCACTAAAAAACAATTTGGATCTTGAAGATATGCTCCAATGCTTGTGTGCCAAAAAAGAGGGGTGTGCTATCGTGGTAACAGAAGATCAAAAGTTTGTCGATTGTGGCATAGATGTAATGGATTATGAAAGATGTTTAAATGAGATTAGATAAATACCTCGTAGAAGAGGGCTATTTTGAGAGCCGTAACCGTGCGCATGAGGCGATCAAAGCTGGAGAAGTGACGGTAGATGGGAAGAAGGCGAAGCCCTCATTGAAGATCGATGAGAATACGTTAGTGGAAGTGGCGGATGCAAAGTTCTATGTCAGCCGTGCGGCGCGGAAACTGGAGAACTTTTTGGTGGAGCACCCTGTAAAAATGAGTGGTAAACGAGCGCTTGATATCGGCTCTTCAACAGGTGGGTTTGCGCAGATCGTGTTGGAGAATGGTGTGGCTTCTCTTGCATGTGTCGATGTGGGCAGTGACCAACTGCATGTCTCTGTGCGTCAAGATGAGAGGGTGTCAGTGCATGAAGAGACAGATATCCGTGCGTTTGAGAGTGAACCATTCGATCTCATTACCTGTGATGTATCGTTCATCTCTATTTTACAGATCATCAATGATATAGACAGGCTTGCCAAAGAGGGAACGGACATCATTATTCTCTACAAGCCGCAGTTTGAAGTAGGCAAGGATGTCAAGCGTGACAGTAAAGGGGTGGTACAAGATGCCGATGCGATCGCCAGAAAGAAAGAGGGCTTTGTCGCAGAGGCACAGAAGCTTGGCTGGAAGCTTGTAAAAGAGGCGGAGTCGAAGGTAGCAGGGAAAGAGGGAAACCTTGAATACCTGTTTCACTTTGTGAAAAGTGAGGAGTGAAGAGTGAAGAGTGAGGAGTTAAAGGTACAAAATAGTATCAAGTCCATCGCCATCGGTTCGTTTGACGGAATTCATGTGGCGCATCAGGCACTCATCGCGCGTGCGGAAGCAGTGGTGGTTATTGAGCGAAACGGTGGTTACTTGACTCCCGGCTATAAGCGGACGTGGTATGTGGACAAACCGGTCTGCTTTTACCACTTTGAGAAGATCAAAGATCTCTCTCCCCAAGCATTTGTGGAGAAGCTGGAAGCGGACTTTCCTGCCTTGGAGAAGATTGTGGTGGGGTATGACTTCTCTTTTGGGAAAGGAAGAGAGGGGAGTGTGGAGGTGCTTGAAGCACTTTTTTCCAAAGAGGTGGAGGTGGTCTCCGAGGTAACGGTAGACAGTGTGTCGGTACACTCGCGAACCATACGTAATTACCTTAAAGAGGGTGATGTCATGATGGCAAACCGTCTTTTGGGCAGAGCCTACAGTATTGACGGAGAGGTCGTTGCGGGGCAGGGGCTTGGTAGAGAGAAACTGGTACCGACACTGAACTTGAAGGTGATGCACTATCAGCTGCCCAAAGAGGGGGTCTATGTGACAACTACACAAATTGGAGAGAGATTGTATGATTCTGTCACTTTTTTGGGACACCGTGCAACTACGGATGGAAGCTTTGCGGTCGAGAGCTATGTGATAGACGAGGATATCGGTAAGGTTACAGGGCGTATCTTTATCTCGTTTCTCTCATTTGTGCGTCCTAACCGTAAGTTCGATAGTCTCGAAGCGCTCAAAATACAGATCATGAACGATATTGAGACGGCAAAAGGGATATTAGATGGATAAAGACAAGGTATTTACAAAACCGATAGCAAAGAAGTTCGAGTTTGATGAAGCGGTCGCTTCGGTATTTGACGATATGCTGAGCCGTTCGGTTCCTTTTTATGACGAGGTGCGAAAATTGGTGATCGCGTTGATACTAGCAGAGCAAAAAGAGGGAATGAAGGTACTTGATCTTGGCTCTTCAACGGCGAAGTTCCTGCTTGATCTGCATGCGAAGAAGTCCGTACCGATGCAGCTTAAAGGGCTGGACAACTCCTCTGCCATGATCGAAAGAGCGAAACAGAAGTGTCAGGCGTTTGGTGCGGAGATCTCTCTTGAACTTGCCGATATGCTGACATACGACTATAACGATGAAGATGTAATAGTCGCGAACTATACGCTTCAGTTCATCCGTCCTATGCAGCGGATAGAGTTGATCAAGCGGCTTTATGAGGGGTTGAATGAGGAGGGGATTTTTATCTTCTCGGAGAAGGTGGTCTTTGAGGACAAGAAGCTTGATAAGCAGATGATCGATATCTACTATGAGTACAAGAAGCGTCAGGGCTATAGTGAATATGAGATCGCACAAAAGCGTGAGGCGCTAGAGAATGTACTGATCCCCTTTACAATCGAAGAGAACATCCGTATGTGCAAGGATGCCGGTTTCACACGCGTAGATACGATCTTTCAGTGGGCGAACTTCGTAACGTTCGTAGCTAAGAAGTAAAGTGCTCTTTACTGCTTGGAATATGTGAAGAACATATCAAAAATATCACACATTATAGAGAGAAAACAGATTAAAAGCGCACAGTTATTCACAACTTATTCACTCTGTGAAAAATTATATTTTTTCACTATCCAAAAAGGTACCCTAATTTACGGGTTGCATTATTTAATATGAGTTATTCACGCTCTATTCACGGTGTAAATTGTGAATAATTTTTCTTACTATGATGAAGAAATTTCAGTTTTTTATGCTAAAGCATACATTTGTTTCATCTTTTTTCAGCTATAATCTTGGCAATTTATTTTGAAGGAAGTAACCCATGAGTTGGACACCAAGCAGCTGGAGAGATTTTCCCATTAAGCAACAACCGACCTATACCGACAAAGAGGCACTTAAGCGTGTAGAGGAGGAGCTTAGCTCATACCCGCCGCTGATCTTTGCAGGTGAAGCGCGCAGACTCAAAGAGAAGCTTGCCGCAGCAGGACGTGGCGAAGCGTTCTTGCTTCAAGGGGGTGACTGTGCGGAGAGTTTTGCGGACTTCAACGCACAGAACATCAAGAACCTCTTTAAGTTGATGTTGCAGATGAACATGGTCTTGATGTACTCTACGGGGAAACCGGTGGTAAAAGTGGGGCGTATCGCAGGACAGTTCGCCAAGCCTAGAAGCTCCGACTTCGAAGAGAAAGACGGGGTAAAACTGCCAAGCTACCGCGGGGATATCATCAACTCTATCGAGTTCAGCGAAGAGGCGCGTGTGCCGAACCCTGAGAATATGCTCAAAGCCTATAATCAGTCGGCTGCGACACTCAACCTGCTTCGTGCTTTCAGCCGTGGTGGATTGGCGGATTTGAACAAGGTGCATCAGTGGAACCTTGAATTCATCAAGGATAATCCGCTTGGTAAACGCTACGATGAGCTAAGCGACAAGATCGACCATGCGATGAAGTTCATGGCTGCATGCGGTCTGACAAGCGATGTGATGCCGCAGCTTCACCAAACAACGCTTTACACATCACATGAAGCGTTGTTGCTAAACTACGAAGAGGCACTTACCAGACAAGACAGTGAAACGGGCGAGTGGTACGACTGCTCTGCGCATATGCTTTGGATCGGTGACAGAACGCGTGACCTGAACGAAGCGCATATCGAGTATTTCAGAGGTATTAATAACCCTATCGGGTGTAAGGTAGGTCCCAGTATGGGTGAAGATGAGCTGATTGCACTGATCGATGCGCTTAATCCGAACAACGAAGAAGGACGCTTGAATCTGATCGTACGTATGGGAGCGGACAAGATCTCCGAACGCTACCCACCGCTTTTGAAAAAAGTGCGTGATGCAGCTAAGAACGTGGTCTGGACGATCGACCCGATGCACGGAAATGTCGAGAAGTCCTCTACCGGATTTAAGACACGTGACTTTGCGAATATCCTCTCTGAGGTCGAGCAGTTCTTCAATATCCATAAAGAGCACGATACGGTTGCTGCGGGTATTCATCTTGAGATGACGGGGAATGATGTAACGGAGTGTACTGGAAGTACCTCATGTGCCATTACCGATGAAGGGCTTGCAAGCCGCTACCACACACAGTGTGATCCGAGACTCAACGCTTCTCAGGCGCTTGAACTTGCATTTATGATCTCCGATACGATCTAGTTGTTCTTCAAAGAGGCTTTATGCCTCTTAATGTATCGTAAAGATATTCTCTCCATTCTCATAGCGGTAGCTAAGCTCCATCGTATGGATATCTAAAATACTTTTCACAATATATAGCCCAAGTCCCAATCCGCCTTTTGAGGTGTGGAAGGGTTTAAAGTAGTTCTCAAGCGGTTCGCTAAGCGCTTCGCCCTTGTTGCGAATGTCGATGTAGTCGGTGTCAATAGTGACGATAACACGTTTATCGGGTGCATACTTGATAGCATTATCAAGCAGGTTCTTGATCACCAGCGTAAAGAGCTCAAAATCGACTTTGATGATGTAGTCTTTATGTATCTCGACCCCAACATAGCGCAGCGGGTTCTCTACCATCAGCAAGTCTGTACTTGCTTCGACAAGGTCACTCATCTTATAAGGCTTAAGGTGCAGCTCGAAGTTCTTGGAGGTGATCTTCTCAATTTTGGCAAATTCGTCAATGAGCAGGTTGAGGCGTTCAAAAATACTGTGCATTCTTGCTTTGCTCTTCTCATCGGGCAGCATCTCGCTCACCAGCCTTCCTTTGGCAATAGGGGTTTTCAGCTCATGCATAATAGCACGCAAGAAGAGTTGACGTGATTGAAGCAGTTCGCGTATCATCGTTACGGCATGGTCGAACTCATTGGCAACTTCTGCGATCTCATCTTTCTTGTCACTGTGACACTGGATGTTCAGATCCCCTTCCGAGAACTTCTTGATCTTGTTCTTCAGCTCCGTCAACGGGCGCAGAGAGCGGATGACCCAGAAGTAGAGGATAATAATGAGCAAGAAGACAATGGTAAAGACGATCATCCGTTTAATCGGATATTTGGGCTTGTTCTTGTTTTTTAAGAAGAGCTTGAAGCGGTCGTTGTTAATAAGAATGACACGCTGTAGTTTGAACGTATCGACGGCATACTTCTTGTACTTACCCTTTTTCTTGAAGTATCGCTCTATCTGTACGGTTTTTGCCTTGTCTTTAATGAGTGAGAAGTTCTGTGACTCCAAGTATGGTTCGTCTATCTTACCGTATTTGAGGTAGTAGGTGTAGAGATAGTGTGCGATGGCACGCTCTCTTGCTTCGTTGAGCTCTTCATATCGGGCATGGTCATACTTGATCGAGCCGATGAAGAGAATGGCAAGCAGCAGCAGCGTAATAGAGAAGATCAGTTTGATCTTGCTGCGCAGTGAGGTGAAGTGGTTAAACAAGTTTGTACCCTACGCCTCTAACGGCTTGTATGCGTTTGTTGTCTCCGAGTTTGGAGCGGATCTTGGAGATGATGACATCGAGGCTCTTACCCTGTGAGTCGATGCTCATGGTTGCCGAAGAGTTGATGATCTGCTCTCTGGATTGGGTGATGCCTTGGTTCTTGACCAGCAAGGATAGCACTTCGAACTCTGCGGGTGTGAGGTTGAGCGCTTCGCCTTTGTAGTAGATGGTATCGCCTCTGATTTCAAAGTCGCTCTTGGGTGTGTTGGTGGCACCGCTTTTTCCTTCGCCTTTGTTGACGCGGTTGAGTATCGCCATAATGCGTGCATACATCTCTTTGGGGTCGTAAGGTTTTGGCAGGTAATCGTATGCGCCAAGCTCGAAGCTTTGTACTTTGTCGTTGATGTCCGAACGCGCCGAAGAGATGATAACGGGGATATCATATTTGCGAACGAGCTCTTCACACACTTCCAGTCCGTCCATGCCCGGAAGGGTCAGGTCGAGAATAACAAGGTCGAACTTCTTCACCCCTGCGCTCAGTCCTAAAAAAGGGTCTTCGTAGTTGGTCACTTTGATGTCGAATTGTGCGAGATACTCGCTTAAAAGTTCCGCAAATTCCGGATCGTCTTCAATCATTAAGATGTTGATCATGATGGTAAATCCTGTCGGCAAAAGAGTGTGGTGAAGCAAAGCACTCCTGTACAATGCAAACGCAAGCGCCCCGATGGGGTTAGGTGCATTGTTTGTCGCACTTTACTTCACCACACATTACGCCTTTTTGTTTATATTATATCCTCACAAGGTTAATTGAACCCAAATCACTTTTGCATTCGGGGTGTGTCGGACATCTCTTCCCATGAGACCATTCCCCACGACTCCAAATCTTTTTGAAGGCTTTTGAGCGTGCGATCTTGATGGCAGGAAAAGCAGGCGTTGGTCTGTGGCGGCATACCGTAGGCTTCGGTCTGTGCGGGGTAGGTGAATGCAAAGCGGTGCGAACGCACAGTAAGCGGAGATTTTCCCGTATGTTTACCGGTTTTTGGCATATGACACTCGATACACTGCGAGCCTTTGGAGTCGGCTTTGTGGTGCGTATGCGCTTCGAGTGTCGGTTGGTGCGGTCCGATGAGGGAGCCGAAGCTGTGGCATTTCATGCAGGTGCGGTTGCCTTCGGGTTTTTTGGCGGTGTTGGTGAGGCGGTGCGGGTCGTGACAGTTGATACAGGTGATCCCGTGACGGTACATCGCATCGTGAACATATTCGTTTCCTTGCGTACGGTTCTTTTTTGCCGCACCATTAGGCCAGAACTCTTTGCTCTCTTTACCCGGAGTGAAAGGGGCGGGGAGTTTATACGCAACCAGCGGTTTGCCCGGTTCGAACCCTTGAGGGTAGTCGACCGCCTGCATCCAGAGGCTCTTTTGGGTGACATTGGACGCTTGCAGCCGTTTGTCACGGTTACGCATATGACACTGCAAACAGACTTCGTTGGTTCGGATAGGGTCGCTCATGTCAGCACGGAAGATAGCGCTTTTGGGATCGGCGGCATGGTTGCTTCCTGGTCCGTGACAGCTTTCGCAGGCGATGGCTGGTTCAATGCGTTTACCTGTGGACATAAAGCCTGTAAAGTGACAGCCGTCACAGGTGGTCGAGGTAGGAAACTGCTTATTGTCATGCGGGTAGGCATGTTTGTACCAGTATTTATAGGGTTTGAAGCGCTGCCATTTGCCCGTTTGGGTGTTCCATTGGTAGTTTCCCAGACGGAAATCCTCTTTGCTGTTGATGGTTGCGGGGATCATATAACGCTGCTTAAATTTGCTTCCGATAGTATAGACGGCATCTTTAAGCGTAAAGTCTGCATCTTTAGGGAGTTTGGAGAAATCTGCGACAATAACATTAGTGTTTTTGCGGATATCCTGTATCATCTTCGCATGCATCGATGCGTGCCAGTCATGGTACTTCTCTTTATGGCACGCTTTACACTTGGACGAACCGACGAATGTCGCCTCTTTTTGTGCTGCCGGCTGCAAATCGACATTTTTTGGAATGCGTGTACGGGTCAGTTGGTCGTAGTAGTCGGTGATCTTTGGCATATTGCCCAGTATGAACGCCAATGCGATCAAGAGAATAAAAAAGAGCCAAAAGAGTAGTTTCTTCATCATAAAAATGCCTTTTGCATATGGGGTTTGATCTCGTCGAATGTGTATTTGTAGTCGGTAAAGTGCTCGAATGCGATAATACCTTGGTAGAGCAGCATATCGCTGCCGTCTTTGGTCGGTTTTCCATAAGTTTTCGCCAATTTCAAGAAGGATGTCTCTTTACCGTAGATGACATCGACACAGGCATTTGCTTGGGGGATGACCGCATCGAGGAGGGCTTGCGGGGCGGGGAGGCTTTCATCTTCCAACCCTGCGGAGGTCATGTTGACGACAAGATCGTAGCGTTGTGGGGTAAAAGTTTCGAATGTGGCGGTCTTGAAGCCCTCTTCTTCGAATTTTGCCAAACGACCCGCACTGCGGTTAAGAACGCTGACATCGTATCCTGCTTCTTTCAATATGACGGCAGTCGATTGTGCCGTACCCCCTGCACCTAAAAAGAGTACGCGCTTGCCCTCAAGTTCGCTTATTGCTTTAAGAAAGCCCGGTGCGTCGGTATTGTAGCCGTAGAGTTTGCCTTCTCTCTCGACGATGGTATTGACCGCGCCTACCTTTCGTGCAAAATCATCCAACTTGTCACACGCTGCAAACGCCGCCTCTTTATGCGGTACGGTGATGTTGATACCCTTGAGCTTGAGTGTGAAAAAAATCTCTTTGAGTCTGTTTCCCTCTTCGAGCCTGTAGCGGTTGTAGCATCCGTTAAATCCCAAGCCTTTGAATGCATAGTTGTGCATCAGCGGTGACTTGGAGTGGGAGACGGGGTTGCCGAAGATGGCGTAGAGGTAATGGCTCATAGTGTGCTTCCTTTTGGGTTGATCAGTGCTGTATCCATGATCTCAAAAAGTTGTGTGAACTCAATGGGTTTGGTGATCAAAGCATAGCCACCGGCATCTTTCATTTTGCTAAGATTTATCTGGTCATCACAAGCACTGACGAAAATGATCGGAATGTGAGTTGTCGCAGGGTCTGTCTTTAGTGCTTTACATACGGCAAATCCATCGATACCCGGCATCATGATATCAAGTAGGATGAGCTCGGGCTGTTCCTCTTTGGCTGTTTCGATCGCGTATGCTCCGTCAGCAATGGCAATGACATCATAGAGCTGAGAGAGTGCTTCATATAGTAGTTCGAGATTTGTCTCGTTGTCATCGATGATCATAATGGTGTGTTCTTCTGTCTGGGTCACGAAAGTTCCTTTATCTGTGCAATTGCCTGTTTAAAATCGAATTTATGGACGAGTTTATCGATACGGGAGATAATGTCTCTCTCCTCCTCTGTCAATGTGTTGCTTTTTAGAAGTTTCTCCAAGAGTGGCTTACATGCTTTAAGGCGTTTATGTTGAAGTGCCTCTTCTAGTTCCGAGATAAGATGTGTTTTATCCATAGCATCACTTTTTGCTTCTTCCTTCTCATCTTGTTGGGAGCTAGGTACTTCTATCTGTTGTAACTCCTCAATGACCTCTTGAAGTGTATCATGGAAAATAGGGAAGAGGGAGCGGTCATAGGTTTGATCCAATATTTTGGTGATCTCATGAAGTTCAGTTGCCCCTATACCTGCGGACATCCCTTTGATATTGTGGATCGTACGTCTACAGTTCTCCTCATCCAGTGTATCCAGATTAAGCATCTCAAAATCACTCTTGAATCGTTGAAGCATCATACGGTAGAGCTTGATGTTCTCTCCTGCATACTTCATTCCGATCTGAGTATCGATATGGGTGAAATGCGGTATGGTATCCGTATCGGTCTGTGTCGTATGTAGGGAGATGCTCTCTTTTTGATGACAGCTATCTTTTTTCTCTTGTTCTTGATGAGGCTGTTCTGGCAGGCAGTGGATCAAGAGTTCATAGAACTGTTCTGCATTAATAGGTTTGCTAAGGTGGGAGTTCATACCGGCGAGTGCTGTGGCCTCTATATCTTCTTTCATTGCGTTCGCAGTCAAGGCTACGATCATGATCTGTGTATCCTTCTCTCTAATGATCTTGGTCGCTTCAAACCCATCCATGACAGGCATTTGAATATCCATCAAGATCAGATCATAGGTATTATGAAGGGCTTTGTCCACCCCCTCTTGCCCGTTTTGTGCAATATCGAGTATGATTCCTGTATCTTCAAGTAATCCTTTGATGATCTCTTGGTTGGTCTCATTATCTTCTACCAGCAGGATCGATGAACCTGCATATCGACGTAGTTCTTCTTGAAGGGATAAGACAGATGTCTGTTGTTCTTGAGATTCTTGTTTGGGTGTGGTCTGATAGAAGATACCGCTGAGAATATCGTTGAGCGTTGAAGGGTTGATCGGTTTTTGCAAGAATATATCGATCCCTGACCGTTTGGCTGTCTCAATAATACTCTCTTGACGGAAACTGCTTATCATGATCATCGATGGGGGTTGAGGCATATGATGGGCTTTACAGAGTGCCTGAAGCTGTTTTGCTGTCTCTATTCCGTCGGTCTGTGGCATGTTCCAGTCAACGATAATAAGGTCGAACTTCGTTCTACACTCTTGGAACATCTCCAGCGCATCGGTTGCATTATAGGCATGGTGTGTTTGAATGTCAAAACTCTCAAGCATATCCCCAAGGATCTTATGCCAACTCTCAGAGTCATCGATAAGCAGTACACGCTTATTGCTGAAGAGGGTATAGTGACACGCCTCTTCCACCTCTTCGAGTGGAAGTTCAAAAATGAACCGGCTTCCTTTTCCCTCTTCGCTCTCGACCCAGATCTGTCCCCCCATCATCTCTACAAGTTGCTTAGAGATACTAAGCCCTAATCCTGTTCCGCCGTATTTACGTGTGGTGCTGTTATCTGCCTGTGTAAAGGAGCTAAAGAGTTTCTCTTGTTGCGCTTCTGTTAGACCGATGCCCGTATCTTCTACGATAAATCGGTATAGCCCCTTTTCAATACGTACGATATAGACACCGATATGTCCCGTTTGTGTGAACTTGACGGCGTTACTAAGCAGGTTCGTCAATATCTGTCCGATACGCAGTCCGTCCCCTATATAGGTACGACCCATATTGCAGTCGTAACTTACGATCAGCTCAAGGTTCTTCTCCTGTACTTTCATCTCTATTAATGCCAGAGAGTTCTCAACCATTTTGAATAGATCGAACTTCGTATGTTCAATGGCAAGTTTCCCCGCTTCGATCTTTGAAAAGTCCAAGATATCATTGATGATGTTCAGAAGTGATTTCGCACTCTGATCGATTTTTTGAAGAAAGCGTTTCTGTTTTTCGTTCAGTTCCGTTTGCAAAAGAAGGTGTGTCATCCCCAGAACACCATTCATCGGTGTACGTATCTCATGAGACATGTTCGCAAGGAAGTCGGCTTTGACCTGTGCGGAGTGTTCCGCTTTCTGTTTCGCGATCTTTAGTGAATGTGTCTTGATCTTGATCTCGTTGGAGAGGTCTTTTTCTATTTGGTGTATCTGCTTATAGTCTTGGTGCGAGAGGTAGATGAAGTAGAAGAAGATTGCAAAGAGTACGATCAGGATCAGGAACTGCATGGTGAAGATAGCGTTAAAGTTCTTGAACAGTAGCTGTTTGATCGTATCGATACGCATATCCGCACCAATAATATAAGGCGTGCCGTTTTGTGTATGTTTGGGGATCAATATACTTCTAAATGTACCCCATTGATCACTACTCTCTTCAAAAAAAGGGCTGTTGCTCTCAAAGATATGCAAGAGCTCTTTACTTGCTTTGTCATAACTGTCAAAATAGCGTGTAAATGTCTTTTCCCGTATTTCCGAAGGGGTTGCACTGGAGAGAATAAAGTGAACCTTACCGTTCTTTATCGTCATAGCATAAACATAGGCTATGTCACTGTTTTGGGTAAATTGAGAAAGTTTACGGATATTGTTGAGATCTTCTTCTTTTTTGATAGAGGCTGCATCGATTGCCCGGTCGAAAAAGTCTTGATCGACAAGGAGCTCTGTATTTAGCGCAGCGGTCTTGAGTTTGCCGTCAACCATTTGATAGAGTAGCTCTTTATTGGTCTGGTATGTCCAGTAGGCATTCAAAAGTGAAATAAAGACCAGCGAACTAAAAAGATAGATGATCAGATGACGCTTTTTTTTATGACTGATATAGAGTGTATGGATCATTATTTCTCCCTCCCCGTTCAGAGAAATATTTGTAACCTTAATGAGATGAAGTGTGCACTGTCCCCTATGCTTTCATCTCTTTAAGTGTAGCCAAAAGGGCACCTAGTTTATTCTTTACTTCCAAGTATTCCAGCTCCGGTACGGAGTCTGCGACCACTCCGGCTCCCGCTTGCAGTATGATCCCCTCATCATTGATAAGAGAGGTACGTATGGCAATAGCGGAATCCATGTTTCCGTTGAATGAGAAGTATCCTACACTTCCCGAGTAGAAACCACGCTTAAGACCTTCGAACTTGGCGATGAGCTCCATCGCTTTGATCTTTGGTGCACCTGTCATGGTTCCTGCGGTGAAGGTGGCGGCAAAGAGATCGAACATATCTTTGTCGTCACGGATGTGTGCTTCGACATCCGAAACCATGTGCATGACGTGGCTATAGCGTTCGACACGCATCATCTCTGTCACCTTGACCGTTCCTGTCTGTGCAACACGTCCTACGTCATTACGTCCCAGGTCGATGAGCATGAGGTGTTCCGCGCACTCTTTTGGGTCGTTGATCATCTCGATCTCAAGCTCTTTGTCGCGCTGGGCGTTCTTGCCACGCTTTCGTGTTCCTGCAATAGGGCGAAGCAGTATCTCACCGTCGGTCAGGCGCACCATGACCTCCGGACTGGAACCGCAGATCGAGAAATCCTCATAGTCAAGTAAGAAGAGGTAGGGTGAGGGGTTCTTCGAGCGTAAAACACGATAGAAGCTTAGTGGGTCGATCTTCCCTTTTTGTGTATAGCGGTTAGAGAGAAGTATCTGGAAGATATCTCCTGAACGTATATGCTCTTTAGATTCGATGACCAGCTGTTTAAAGCGCGTTTCATCGATACTGAACTCCCCTTCTCCTTCAAGCTCTACGGGTTTGACCGGCAGTGGTGTGAAGCAGCCGAGAATGATAGATTCGATCTCCTCGATCGCCTCTTTCATCGAGTCGTCGTTCAATATCAGTGTTAATTTGGCGCTTTTGTGAGAATAGGCGATAATGATCTTGGGACGTACGAGATCAAGGTCAGGTGTGTTAAGTGGGTCATAGAGCGGATCCATGCTCTCTTCGAGTATCGGCTCGAAGACCTTGACCATATCGTAGGCGATGAAGCCGATGAACCCATCAACAAACGAAAAGCCGACCTCTTGGGCTTTTTGCTTATATGCTGCCTTGTCAATATTGTTGTAGTAGCCTTTAAGAAAAGAGAAGGGATCCTCTTCCAAGATACGAGTATGTCCGTCCTCAGCATGGAATGTGGTGATCTTATTCTTATAGACGATACGCTCTTTCGTGCCGATAGTGATGAAAGAGAAGTTCCCGTCACTGGTATTGACAACACTTTCAAAAAGCATGGTCACTTCATTGGGGAATCGCTGCTTTATCTCTCCATAGAGTGCGACAGGGGTCAGTTGGTCAAAAAGAATGGTCTTGTGCATCGTATCTCCTTATCGCTTGATCACAAATGCGCTTTTGTTGATGAGTGCTTTGACACGTACGATGGCTCTATCGGCAGCAGCTCTGCTCGGGTACGGCCCGATAACAAGTTTTTTCATCCCGTTAATAGTAAAGATACGATGTTTGAACCCTTGTTTTCTAATGGCTGTGACCAGTTGTGAGTTAGGCTCAGGCGCTTTGGAGAAGGATCCTACCTGAATATAGAACTGTTCATGAGATGCTGCAATAGGCTTAGGGCGTGATGTAGTTGTAGCTGTACTTTTTATCGGTTTCTTATGTGTTTGCTGTGGTTTTGGTTTAGCCGTATGTGCAGATGTAACCGATGTCGGTATTTTAACCACCTCTTTAGGTTTTGTATGTGGTGGAGTCGTATGCTCTGGTTTTGGCGGCTTGGTACTTGCCGGTGTGCTTACAGGTGCAGTCTGTGGTGTAGAGAGCGGTGACTCTTCTTGCGGTGCGGAGGTATCCTCTTGTACTACACTTGTCTCTTCTATCGTTGTGGTTTTGGGTGCTACGGCTTCAGGTGACTCATCCGTTCCCATCGTAACATGCTGAAGGGTCAGCTCCGGACTGATCATCTCCATATCTGTCTCTTCAAGTACAGCAGGTTGTGCGTCAGGGTCTTTGAGAATGATCTTTGTCAATACGATCGCAGCGATCATGATGATGATCAAAAGTGCGATAATGGTCAAGATCCCCTTGGCTTTTCCGCCGTTCTGGTGGTCTGGGGTATCGATAATCAAGTCATCTAGATTGTGATCGTTCATAGTAGAGGTACGCTCCGGAGTTAATTTTGGATCAATTATACCCAATGATATGTTATAGAAAAATGTACGCAGAAAATGTATCGTTTTCTCTCAATGCTTTACTTCTCTCGTACGATCCCTCCTTTGCTTTTAGAATGAATAAAAGAGCGGCTATCATTGCACTATGTGCAAGTAAACAGCTTGTTCTACGTTATCTGATAAGGAAAGAGATGAAAACAGATATCTTACGGGAGTTGAAAGAAGAACTAAAAGAGGAAGAGGTTGCGTTTTGGAGGCTTAAACGGTACTATCCGCCGCTTGCTTCCATGAAAGAGAAAGAGATCATGTCCTATCTCCATCTTTATGAGAGAAAGGAGCTTGTAGCCTATGTCAAACGTCTCTTAGTTGTAGAGGAAGGGCAGAAAGCAAAAAGGACACAGAAAGGGTGTTGCTGTCTGGATGCAATGGGAATTCCCAAGAATCTCTATCTTGACCGTTCAGATGCATTGCGTGTGAGGGAGATGTTGGAGAAGGAACAGGGAATAGCTTTGAAGATCTACACCTGTCCGAGGGAGCAGGGATGGCATTTGAGCAAGGTGTAGTAGGGGCTATGTACGTTTGAGCTTCTTTTCGTTCAGTATCGTGTAGAGTACAGGAAGATAGAGCAGGTTGAGGATTGTTCCCCATGCCAGTCCGAACCCCAAAGCGATCGCCATAGGCTGGAAGATAGCTGCTTGTCCTGTCGGGAAGAATATCAGTGTTGCCAAACCGATCAATGTCGTAACGGAGGTGAGGATGATAGGACGGAACCTTTTTGCTGCATAGTCGAATATCTCATCGATATTACGTGCTTTTTTCAGGTTCATGATCATAATGATACCGTCGTTGACCACGACACCGGAGAGTCCCAGCATTCCGATGATCGAAGGTAAAGAGAGGTTGACACCCAGTAGAAAATGTCCGATGATCACACCTAAAAAGGCAAATGGGATCACGGACATCATCATGAACGTTTCTCTAAATGAGTTGAAGAGGTAGAGCAGAGATAGCATGATAAGGACCATAGCCACTGCAGAGGCAAGTAACATGTCGCTTTTGAGCTCCTTTTTCTTCTCCGCCTCTCCTTTGAGAACGATCTTGATCCCCTCTTTACGTACTTGATCGAGGATCGGTCGTAATTGCTCAAGCACTTCGGTCGCCGTGATCTTCTTGCTGTTGACATTGGCATAGATATAGAAGTTTTTCACTCCGCCATCTTTGATGATCTTCTCAAAAGAGTGTACGGTCTGAAATGTCACGACATCTTTGAGTGCTACGAAAGTACCATCACCTAAGGGAAGTTGGAAGTTTTTGAGCGTATCGAGACGGTCTTGCTGTTCGCTGCGTACTTTCAATTCCAAAAGATGGTTCTTGTCAAATGCCAACGCGATACGTCGTTCAAGGAATGCATTGGAGAGTAATGCTCCGATACGTTGTTCTGTCAATCCCAATGATTCTCCATAAGGGTTGACCTTGAGCTTTATCTCATCTCGACCGTAGTTCATGCTGTCATTGACCGAGACTACTCCTTTGATATGCCAAAGCTGCTCTTCTATCACCTTGCTAAAGTGCATGATCTTTTGTGAGTCATTGCTGACAAGTCCGATCTTTAGGTCGGATTTGATCGGACCTACTTTCTTTTCAACAACGGCAAGGTCGCTGAGACCGAAGCGTTGTTTGAAGTTCTCTTTGTTCAGGAGTGCCCGTATCTTTGCGGCAATGATATCGGATTTCTCCTCTCTGGTACGTCCCTTCTCGTCATAATAGAAACTCAATGTCGGTGTAATGAACCTGTCGACAAAGTTCTGAGGCTTGAGCTTTTGGAGTTCGATGGTCATCTCTCCGACATAGGGGTAGGTTTCGGAGTTTCCGGCACTGTCTCGTCTCCATCCCGCAACCGAACCGACATGTGTGATGGAGAGCTCATCTTTATGTGCATAGAGTGTCTTCTCGATCGCTTTAAGATAGGAGAGGGTCTGCTCATTGGTGGTGTTGACGTTCGCCTTAAGCGTGACAGAGAGTGTCGTGGCATCGAACTTGGGGAACATCTGGAATTTACTCGACTCAAGACCCCAGAAGGTCAATAGCGGGACTAATATCACAAAGAGTGCTAAAAAGCGTTTTCTTCGTTGCATGAAGTAGTGGATGATACGGCTGTAGATACGGTTTGCCCGCTCCCATGACGTGGTCTTCTCTTTGGCATTGAGCAGGTGTGCCGCATGGATAGGGAGAAAGATGAACGACTCGATCAGTGATGCAAGTACCAAAACGGAAACGGCAATAGGGATCAGTTTGATCACTTCACCCATCGTTCCGTGCATCATCAATGCCGGAATAAAAGCGAAAAGGGTGGTAAGTGAAGCAATAGTGACCGGCTCGAACATCTCTTTTGCCCCTTGTACCGCAGCTTCTTTTGGCGGCATACCCGCTTCGATATACTGTTGGATATTCTCACTGACGACGATCGCATCATCAACGATGATACCCAGTGCGATCAATACACCGATAAGAGAGATCATATTGATGGTATATCCGGCAAAATAAAGGTAAGCTGCCCCCATGACAAAGGAGGTGGGTATACCCAGTGAGATGATGAACGCCATACGTTTGTTGATGAGTAGTGCTACGAGCAGGGTGATAAGTATGAGGCCAAGCAGAATATTGGATGCAATGATATTGAGCCTGTCCTTGATCGCAACGGAGCGGTCATCATGAATGGTGTAGGTAATGTCGGGGTGTGCTTGATTACTCTCTTCAACGATACGGTAGATCTCTTTGGAGAGGGTCAGTGCATTTCCCTCAGGACTCTGTTTCACGTTCAGGTCGAATGCGTTCTTGGTATCGATGGAGTAGAGAGTGGCAGTATCCTCATATCGTTTCGATACGGTAGCGATATCTTTAATATAGAGTGTTTTCCCATCGATATGAAGACGGCTTTGGAGCATCTGTTTGGCATCTTTTGGACCATTATGGGTCGAGATGAAATAGAAGCCGTGTGTTTTGTCCTCTATCGTTCCTATCGGATAGATATAGCTTAATTCTGCCAAAGCATCGATCACTCTGTTCTCATCCAATCCTAAAGCACGGATCTTCTCGGAGTTGAGTTTAATGTCGTAATATTTGTCAGAATCCCCGTAGATCGTGACTTCGGCAATATTGTTCAATGCATTGATACGGGATTTTAGAAGATTCGCCTCTTCAAGCAGTGTGGCTCTATCGACACTGCTTGAAGAGACAGCGATCCTGAGCAGGTTACGCTTGATATCCAATACCTTGACCGTAGGTTCGTCCATATCGGAGGGAAGGTACTGTTTGGCGAGTGTTACGGCATCTTTGACCTTATCTGCAACATTGTACTTGTCGACACGTTTTTCAAGCTCAAGGATAATATTGAACTTTCCTGAAGAGATAATCGTCGCCATCTTGTCAATACCGTCAATGTTCTTGATCTCATCCTCGATCTTTTGAACGGCCATCTTATCGAGCATTTCGATTGATGTGCCGGCATAGTGTCCGTTCACGGAGACCATATCAAGTTCGAACGAAGGGAATATCTCCTTCGGGGTCTTGGTGTAGAAGATGACACCCATAACAAAGACAAAGACAAATAGAAAGTAGTTAAGCCGTGCATGCTCAACAAAAAAGCGTAAGATTTTTTCAACCATGCTGATCCATATGAAGTGATTTAAAGAGATATTGTAACGTAGATTTGATAATGAGCTTGGAAAGGAAGCCAAAGGCTTTGGTATTTTGGCTTAACTGAGTATACTTTTAGGCCAAAATAGAAGTTATTGAAGAAGGAGTGCAGTATGCAGGTAGTACAAAAAGGGATACTCTCTTTAGGGGTGGTACTTTTGGTTGCAGGGTGTGGCTCTGAGCCCACACCGGAAGCACCGAAGAAAAAAGTCCCTCAGCCAATGAACGGACAGACGGTAGTTACGACCACCAGTGAAGGAAAGGTCTACGCCTCACAAAAAGAGAACTATCTGATCCGTTGTCAAAATGGGGACGGGCAAGGGTGTAGAGACATCTCAACACTCTATGAAAAAGGGTTTGGTGCAGCAAAAGATATGCAAAAGGCACTCTATTATGTTGAGCGAGGGTGTGAACTTGGTCATGGGTCCTCTTGTAACCGTGCCGGGAACTTTTACGATCATGGGTATGCAGGTGTAGTGGATAAGCAAAAAGCGGCATCTTACTACATGAAAGGGTGTGAACTCAATAACGGTACAGCATGTAACAATATCGGTAATTCCTATATGGATGGTTCCGGTGTGGTGAAGAACCTCGACCTTGCAGAGACCTATTTGCAAAAAGCGATCCGTATAGGAAGCAATGCCTACAATAATCTGGGCTATCTGTATGAGATGAAGGGTGATCTGCAAAAGGCTGAGTCATACTATATTCAAGGGTGTGAGCGTAAAGATCCTACAGCATGCTCGAACCTTGGCTATCTCTATCAGAAAGAGAAGAAATTCACTGCGGCATATAATCAGTTCATCAAAGCGTGTAATCTCGCACATGGAAGTGCATGTCATGCCGCTTCGATGATGATCTATAATAAACAGGTTCAGGTCGCTTCACCAAGTAGTGAGATGTTCAAGCTCGATTCGAACAGTTGTGAGCTTAATTCCCCCGTAGGGTGTGCGGACCTTGCGTATGACTATACTGTAGGAATCGGTACGGCAAAGAGTACGAAAGAGGCGAAGCGTTATTATCAAAAAGCATGTAAGCTCGGGCATAAAGGGAGCTGTGAGAAGTTAAAAACCCTCTAAAGCTCCTGATATGGAAGCGTAACGATATTGTACGCTTCTGGCAACTGCTTTGAGGGGAGGCATTTCCACCGTTTGGTAAGGCGTTGCTCCAACTTTGCAGATATCTCTTGCAGTCGTTGATCCGCCTCTTCGAGTAGAAGGCGCTTCACATCGATGAATACTTGCACTTTCTGTGTATCTCTCCCACGATAGATATGGTATGACGTGATCCCCATGGTACGAAAAAGATGTTTGACCAGTGGTGCGAAGCGCTGATGCTCCTTTCCTTTGTATTCGAGTACCAAATAGTTGGTATATCCCTCATGAAGCAGTGGTACGGCAACGGTATATTGTTTGTTGAGGTGTTGTTGTAAAAGAAGTGGGGAGAGTGGCTCTTCTATGCGCTCGAACTTGGCATAGAAGGTACGGTTGTCGAACTGGATACGTTCGACAATGGAGGGACGCTTGATGTAGTAGTGATCGGTCTCAAACTCCAGATCGAAGACTTTGATGTGTTACTCCTTAAACAATGCGACTAGTCGCATGAGCCTGCTGCTGAAGCAAACTCAGCGTTAGCGCAGTGTTTTGGACTTTGTTCAAAACGCGTCCTATTTAATAAATCGGTTTTTCGTAGATGACGAAATTAGAAGCCAATTCCTTCATCTCTTCTTTGATCTTCGTGTGAAGTTCACTGTCATTGATGTTGTCAAGTACATCGGCGATCTTGTTGGCGATGATCTCGAATTCCGCCTCTTTCATCCCACGACTGGTCAATGCCGGAGAACCGATACGGATACCTGAAGTGACGAACGGACTTCTTGTTTCACCCGGAACAGTGTTCTTGTTAACGGTGATACCTGCCGCGCCAAGCGCTGCATCGGCATCTTTACCGCTGAACTCTTTGTCTAGGAAGCTGACAAGTACAAGGTGGTTGTCCGTTCCGCCTGAAACGACGTCATATCCACGAGAAACAAGTACTTCCGCCAGTTTGGAAGCGTTGGCTTTAACCTGTTTTGCATAGACTTTCCACTCATCAGAGAGGTTGTGCTTGAAGCCTACCGCTTTTGCAGCAACGACGTGAACCAGCGGACCACCCTGAAGACCCGGGAAGATTGCAGAGTTGATCTTTTTAGCGATGTCCTCATCGTTTGTCATGATCATACCACCGCGAGGACCTGCAAGTGTTTTGTGTGTTGTTGTCGTTACTACATCTGCATACGGGAACGGACTTGGATGTTCACCTGCACAGACAAGACCTGCGATGTGTGCGATGTCTGCAAAAAGAATGGCACCTACTTCATCAGCGATCTCGCGGAACTTTTTGAAGTCGATCTCTCTGGCATATGCAGATGCACCACATACGATGATCTTAGGCTGAACGATCTTGGCTATGTCCATGACTCTATCGTAGTTGATACGACCGTCAAGTTCTACACCGTAAGTGAAGCTCTGATAGTTCTTTCCTGAGAAGCTCGGTTTACTTCCGTGAGTGAGGTGTCCACCGTGGCTAAGGTCCATTCCCAAGATCTTGTCATACGGCTTAAGAAGTGCAGCATAGACCGCACCGTTTGCTTGAGAACCTGAATGTGGCTGTACATTGGCGAATTTACAATCAAAAAGCTCACATGCTCTGTCGATAGCCAGTTGCTCTACTTTGTCGGCAAATTCACATCCGCCGTAGTAACGTTTACCGGGGTATCCTTCGGCATATTTATTGGTAAATACAGAACCCATCGCTTCCATCACTGCCGGAAGCGTGAAGTTCTCAGATGCGATCATTTCAAGATGGTCTGTCTGTCTCTGGCGCTCATTTTCGATCGCCTCAAAGATCTCCGGGTCAAAACTTTCAATAGCATAGCTCATTGACTTTCCTTTAATGGGGGGGTGAAATATATGCGTATTTATAGCGAAAAAGTGCTAAAAAGGGCATTATGCTCAAATATATAGTCTTTATATATATATAATTAAGATTATGATTTTTTTTGATTTGCTATAATTTTACTGTCTAAAACTCAAAAAAAGGAGACTAGGAAAATGACTAAAGTTTTACAGTGGCTTTTGATAAGTCTAACGGTCATAATGCTTAGTGCATGTGGAGGAGGTAGCAGTACTACCAATGTAGAGATCTCAGGTTATGCCGAGGATGATCCGATAGCAGGTGCAAAAGTCAAATTGTATGATAATGGCGGTAATGTCATATCTGAGACAAAGGCCGATGAGAACGGGCATTATCAATTGGATGCAAGAGTGGAAAAAGGTAAGCAGTATACGCTTGAGAGTCAGGGAGTGCTGGCAGGTCAGGATGTAGTATTACATAGTATTTTTCAGTATGCTTCCAATACCGAGATCAATACGAACCCAATTACAGAGTTAAAATATCAACTGGTAAGATCGGGTAAAAGTATTGATGAGGCAGAAGCGTTGATTAGAGATTACTTTATTGAGATCAACGGTGAAACATTAGAAGAGAACCGGTTTGATGTTCAAAGTTCTTTGGCTATGGGAATGACGGAGTTGGCTCAGTTATACGGAGGGCAACTGCCTGTAGATGCTGTTGAAAAGATAAAAGAGGATATCTTGAACAATGATGGTATTGAAAATAAAGATTTCTCTTATCGAAACCTTGTAAAGAACACTATTACACTAGAAGCATCGGCTGAAAGTGTTCCCGTAGGAGAACCCGTAACCGTTAAAGTTTCCGGACTCTCAGAGCTAAATAGTAATTATGAGATTAAATGGAGTGGCATTCCGGAAGATGCGAATGTGTCTGAGAAGAGTGTTTCATTTACTGTAAATGATTTTGCTCAAGATCTCGTTATTGGTATGATCGTTATAAATAAAAGTAATGAACAAATTATTTTAAGTGTAGAAAAAACAATAAATTTTTATAAAAAAATTGCAGAACAAACTTTTCGTATTCTAGATACAGAAGTTGATTATAATTTAACAATAGGAGAGAATGTACTTTTAGTTCCTGCTAATACTTTATTTGCTGAAACAAGTTTGAACATTGCTGAATACACTCCAAGTACAGTAAATACAATTTCAAGATTTGAAATTAATTTTAGTGAAGGTAGTGATAAAAATGTTACGTTTAAATATAAATATAATCCATATATTGTGCCTGATCCACGTAAACTAAGAATTGTTTATAGTAATGGTGAGAATTCAGAGGTCTTAAAAATTACAAATATTGATTATGCACAAAATACGATAGACTTTGAAATTCCTTTGAAAAAACAAGTTTCAAGAGGCGTATTTTCATCTGAGATAATTCGAGTTGAAATGGTACAGTCTCAACCATCAAAAAGACAAGTATATAGTTTTATAACAGACTATAAAAAATATATTGAACAACTGATAGGAGAGCTATTTGGTGAGAATGATAAAATAGATATTATAAATTATTTATATGAAGATGATTTTGGAAATGCAAAGTTTATAAAGGTATTAACTGAGCAAAATAGTAATGGAATATATAACTATAATATATTAGCAGGTATAGTCAATCAAATGATAGCTTATGAGAATGCCAAAATGCTACATTATTATAATGAAAACGATTGGAAAGAATTTACATATAGATATCTTGCTAGTGAGAAGCTAAATGTTAACTATCGAACAAGTTTTGACTACTTTACACCAATTAAGCAAATAACGCAAGTTATTGCTCCATGGGTAGGAGCTGTGAAAGCTACAAATGAGCAAATATCTTTTGTAAATAATGTGAAATTGGCTATTAATATTGGATTTACTGTTGCTGCTACAGCTGCTGCTGCTGAAACAGGAGGTACGGCAGCGACAGTTGCAGCTTCAGTTGGATTAGCAGGAGCGGCAATAGATTATGCTTGGCCAAGTGATATGGCACCAGATGCTACAGGATATGCATGGACAACTTTTACTACGCTTGCTCAAGAGGGGATTAAGTATGCTGATTTAGCTAGGGAGTTAGGTACAAACTTTATTATTGGATTTGGTGGAAAATTTGTGACAGCTTACTATGAGAAAGATAATATTAAAGCTAGTGCTCCTGTATTTTTAACTTTGGGACTAGATCAAAAATGGTCAAAACTTGGAGGAGAATTTAGTTGGTTACTAGGTCTTAATGCCAAATCTTATACAATTGAAGAGTTTAAAGAAGAATTTTTTCCTAATCCTGTAGTAATAGAAAATGATATTGATAGATTTTATGAATTTGCATTAGAAGATATTAATGACTGTAGACCATCTGAGTATGTGAGTCAGTGTGATGGTGAAAGTTACTTAGGAAAACTTGACCCTTCTGGTATTTTGGGAAGAACATTTCTAAGTCCATATACAGATATACAAGCGGATTATTTTTTAGTAGAAGAAGTATATAGTGATATGTCTCAAGAAGATAGAAATATGTTATATACAATTATCCGTTTTGCATACGGGGATACAAAATCTGAAGAACAACTAAAAAAACTTATAAGTATTAATAAAATAGCCGGATATAAAATCTTATTGAAGTCATTACTTATGAAAAAAGAAGAAGTAATTGACCCTATAACTTTTTCTCCATGTGTACCAGAGGCAGGGGATATATGTAATTTATCTGTAATTCATGTAAGTAGCAAATATAAAGTAGATACCTTTGATTGGATATTAACACAAATAGGATATACAAGAAGTGTAAGATCTGTAGAAGGAGAACAACATATATATGGTATAACAAATTATGATACATTTAAGCAAGTAATGGAGCAAGCAAGTTTAAAGTTCTCAGATAGTCAGCTTGAAGAAATTCAGATAAAAAAGATAATGGTTAATGCATATGGTCTACCTTTAACATATGATGAGAAAAAAAGTATTTGGGTTATTGATAATATTAATATAGAGCATGATACTTTTAATATTGAAGGAAACTTGAATGAGAACTTTATTTATGATGAAGATCTTGGTAAGTATGTATTGAGTTTTGATAAATTATTTGATAATGAAAAGTTTGAAGTTTTTAATAATAAATATGTTGCCTTTAAAGTATCTCTATTGATAGAGGTAGCAGGTAAACAAAAAATCGTTAGTAAAAACTTTGTTGTTTCAACATTAGAAAATGTGGTAGATGAAACCATTATTGGCTCTACCCTGAAAAGCTCAGTTAAGGATGCTGCAACAGGTGCACCTATTGTAAACGCTCAGGTAACATTGGTGCCGGGTGGATTAACGGACTTTACAGATGAAGAAGGAAACTATGAAGTGAGTGGATTGGCCGCAGGTGAGTATACTATTCTTATTTCAAAACCTGGATATCAGTCTGTTGAAGCTACGTTGACACTGGGAGAAGATGAAACAAAAGTATACGAAGTATCACTTGTTATTGATGATGAACATGCTACAACATTAGGTGGGGCGGATATTCTTGTTAAAGATGCACTTAACGGAAGTGTGATAACCAATGGTTATATCAGAGTAAGAGAAGGGCAGAACAATAAGACCGGTGATGTAGTTCAAGAGATCGTTAACAGTGATGGAAATGAAACAATTCATCTTGAGATGTATCCGGGTATCTATACCGTAGAGATCGGTGCTAACGGATATACGAATGCATATAATACAGTTACGATACTGGGAGATACGAATACTTCATATGAGTTCTCTATTTCTCCAGCGTTAGCCGGAGATCAAGTACGTATCGTACTTACATGGGGAGAGAGCCCAAGCGACCTTGATAGTCACCTTGTAAGATTTACAAATGAAGTGCAAGATTACCATGTAGCATACTATGATATGGCACCTGCTGATGCTGATGCGAATCTAGATATAGATGATATAAGCAGTTACGGACCGGAAACGATCACGATAAATGGTGTAAGTAACAGTTCTGTATATAAGTACTATGTACATGACTATAGTAATGGAAGTGACCAGAATGATACCCAACTTGCTGCATCCGGAGCAAAAGTGGATGTATATTACGGTGATGTTTCGCAAACATTCTATGTCCCGAACGAGACAGGGAATGCATGGAAGGTATTTGAGATCGTCAATGGTGAGATCGTACCATGTACTTCAGAATGTCTATTCGGTGTAGATGGAAGTAGTGATGAAGATATTGGGGAAAGAAGCTTGACACAGGATCAGACTCCTGATAGCACACTCTTCCAAGACCTTCCGGCAAAATAAAATTTAGAGCCGCATAAATGCGGCTCATCTAAGGAAATGAAAATGCGAAAAGCGATTATGTTTTTTCTAGTATTAGTTCAGTATGGTTGCTCTAGTGACTTTTACTATAAAGATCATAAAAAGATTATTTTGAAACCGGTTACGGAAGCAGAAAGCAGATCGGAGGAAGTACGGTATTATAAGACTATGGAGGGTATACAAGTAGGTATTACCAATAAGATCCTTGTAAAGCTTGCAAAAGATATTTCCATTGAACCGTATGTTAAAAAATATCATCTTAAGCATATTCGACAGTTGAGTGCCTCTATGTATCTTGTAGAAGTAGGATCGCTGGATCAAACCTTAGATATTGCAAATGCTTTGGATAAGGAGGAATGTATTGTGTATGCTAGTCCGGACTTTATTAAAAGAAGGGTTCTTCGGTAGATGCGTTATCTATATTTAGGACTCTGTTTATCATTTATTATTGGATGCGGGGGAAGTGGTCATAGCAGAGAGGAGGCTAGTACGGATACCTTGATCGATCCTTCTGCCGAGCCGTATTATACGCAGCAATGGTATCTGGAGTATAATGAGAGTTATTACAATATGCATACGATCGATATGAATGCAAGTATCCATGCAGGAAAGATACTGAAGGCGTACAGTGGCAAAGAAGTGACTATAGCTATTATTGATGATGGATTGGATATTTCACATCCTGAGATCAATGATTCTATTATTGCTACGTATGATATTGCAACGGAGACAGACAATGTTGCACATACGAATTTTTATGATTATCACGGTACCGCAGTAACAGGTATTATCGCAGCAAATGCTAATGGTAAAGGTATATTAGGTGTTGCGAACAGAAGTAAGATCATTTTTCTCAAATATAAAAAAGATATGAGTGATAGTGAGACCATAGAACTTTTTAGAAAAGCAGAATCGTTAGGTGCAGATATCATTAATTGCTCTTGGGGGACATATGATGTCTCTACCGCTGTTAAGGATACGATACAGGATTTAGCAATGAATGGTAGGGATGGTAAAGGTATTGTGATCGTATTTGCAGTAGGTAACGATACAAGAGATATGGGAAATGATGAATCTTCAATTCCTGAAGTGATCGCAGTAGGTGCAACAGATAAAGATAACTTAAGAGCTTGGTACAGTAACTATGGAGAGAATCTGGATATCTTAGCACCTGGTGGATACTCTGTAGGGATTACTACGATTGATCCCTCTGATGAAAATGGTATCGCTACGGAAAAGGAAGATTATCTACTAGCAGATGATCCACGAGCATTTATAGGAACTTCTGCCTCTGCCCCCATTGTTACTGGTGTGATCGCATTGATGTTGGAAAAAAATCCGGATCTGACTCGTAAGGAGATAGAGGATAAGCTGCATCAAAATAGTGATAAAATAGGAAATATTGAATATATGGATGGTTTTAACCCATACTATGGATATGGGAAGATCAATGTTGAAAAGATCTTTTTAGAACAGTAGGTATCTGTTTCAAGTGGATTGTCCGTATACCCGCGTAAGTTGTGGGTATACGAGATTATAGATCATTTTTTCTCCTGCTCCCGCTTTTTGCACGCTGCTGCATCGATACAGAAGAAGCCTTTACCTTTTTTGGCAGGTTTGAGCTCCTCTTCTATCGTGTTACCACATTTTTTACAAGCATTTTTCGGTTTCTCTTCGAGTGCCACTTCAGGCTTCATGGCAGGGAAGAGGATGACATCGCGGATGGAGTGGTTGTTTGTCAGCATCATCACCAGACGGTCGATCCCGATACCTTCTCCGGCGGTTGGTGTCATGCCGTGTCCAAGGGCGCGGACGAAGTCAAGGTCCATGTGCATTGCTTCCTCATCTCCGGTCGCCTCTTTCGCTTCTGCTTGTGCTTTGAAACGCTCGAACTGATCAAGCGGATCATTGAGTTCATTAAAGCCGTTGGCGATCTCTTTGCCTGCCATGAAGAGCTCGAAACGTTCCGCGATCTCAGGATTGTCATCGCTTCTTCTTGAAAGTGGGGAAATATCGATAGGATAGTCGGTAATGAAGGTCGGGTTGATAAGCTTACCTTCGACGAATTCATCAAAAAGCTCTGCCTGAAGGTAGCCCAATGTCAGATTGGGGTTTACTTCGACACCATGTTCTTTGAGGTAAGCGATCGCTTTCTCTTTGTCAGCAGCCACATCTTCAGGAACCCCACCAATGGTGGTAAGCGATTCGATGAACGGCACTTTGGCAAACGGTGTAGTAAAGTCGATCTCCATCTCACCGTATGTCAGTGTTTTTGGCAGTTGAAGCTGTGCAAAGATGTAGTCGAAAAGCTCTTCGGTCAGTTTCATGAGATCATGGTAGTTGTGGTATGCCCAGTAGAATTCGATGGAGGTGAACTCAGGGTTGTGGGTCTGGTCCATTCCCTCGTTACGGAAGTTACGGTTGATCTCAAATACCGCTTCCATCCCACCGACAGTCAGACGCTTGAGGTAGAGCTCCGGTGCGATTCGCAGGTATCTGTCAACGCCAAGCGCATTGTGGTGTGTGATGAACGGCTTGGCATTAGCACCGCCGGGGATGGGGTGCATCATCGGTGTTTCGACTTCAAGGAAGCCGTGGTCTTCAAAGAAACGGCGAATGAGGGAGACGATCTTTGAACGCATGATGAAGGTCTCTTTGACCTCCGGGTTCATGATCATATCCAGATAACGCTGGCGGTAGCGGATCTCGTGGTCGGTCAGTCCGTGGAACTTCTCCGGAAGCGGCATGATCGCTTTGGAGACGATCTTGATATCTTTACAGTGCAGTGTCAGTTCGCCTGTCTGTGTAACGAATGGGAAACCGGTCGCTTCGATGATGTCACCGACTTCAAAGAGTTTCTTTGCCACATTGTTGTAGTAGCCTTCGGGAAGGTCGTCACGGTTGTAGTAGATCTGTACCAAACCGTCATTGTCCTCGATCTTGGCAAAAGCGGCTTTTCCCATGATACGGATGAATTTGATACGCCCTGTCAGGGTAACGGTCTGGTTCTCATCTTTTTTCTCATCTGCGTCTTGCTCTTTGACGTAGGAGAAGTGTTCGAAGAACTCCGAAGAGGGCATTCCTTTGGTGATGTTCGCCGGGTAGGGGTTGATCCCCTCTTCTCTGAGCTTCTGGGCTTTCTTAATACGTTCTTGGATATATTGATTGTCAAATATCAAGGTCTCTCCTCAAATTGGTTGTCTTGTTGGACTTATCTCAATTGCCTGAAGGCATTTGAAATAAATCCACTACTGTTTTTCCTGACACTTTTGGCAAATACCGATAATCTTCATGGTATGGTCTTGCATCTGAAAGTTGAATCGCTTTGCGATCTCCTCTTGCTTTTTTTCTATCGTCTCATCGTAGAACTCGATAATAGCACCACATTGACTGCAAATGAGATGGTCGTGGTGTGCTTTGAGTCCCAGTTCATACTTTTTCCCTTGTGTCCCAAAGGATATAGAACTGGCGATCCCCTCGTTTTCGAGTAGGGTCAGGGTACGGTAGACCGTAGCGATCCCGATATTGATATCGGGATACTCCTCTTTGATGAGTCTATGGATGTCTTCTGGTGTAAAGTGCCCTTGGTGGCTGTAGAGGCACTTGAGGACAAGTTCTCTCTGTTTGGTGAACTTCAGCGTATTGTTCTTTAGTAACGATTTGAACTGTTCAAGCAATGCAGGATAGTGGGTCATACGCACAACTCCTTACTCTACCGTTGCAGTAGTATTCGTCTCGGCCTTTGCGGATGTTGCCGGTGTTGTTGTGATCCCCAGTGATGACGGGTCTATTTGAATGATCTTCGATCCTGCTTTGAACAAGAGAGGGTAGAGTATGGAATCTTTGACATACTTATCAAGGTTGTTCTTGATCAATGCGACATTGGAGAGTGCCGTAACGATAAGTGCAAAGATAATAAAATATTTTCCCCCACCTACGATAAAGCCAAACAACCTGTCGGCAAAACCAAGACCGCTTAAACTGATAAGCTTGGAAAAGATAGATCCAAGGATCGTTGCCGTAAGCCAAATAACGATCAGGATCGACATGAAACCGAAGAGTTTCAGTAGTGAAGCGTTCTCGATATGAATAAAGTTACTATCGATAAAACGGGCAGCTTCTCCTGCCATTCTCGAGGCGAAATAGACTCCTCCGATCAGACCGGCAAGCCCGAAGATCTCTTTAATAACACCATTCATGAAGCCCTTGATCGCCAAAAGAAGGATGATCGCTCCGATGGTTGCATCAAAATAGTTGAAATCTATCATTGTAAAGTGTTCCATACGCCCTCTGTTTCAGTAAAAAATTTGCGTATTGTATCAAAAAAGCGGATAAGTCCGCTTTATCAATAAGCCTGCTGCATCGCTTTCGCGAGTTCATCGGGTTTGTTGGCATACTGCATCGCTACATCACGGCTGATCTTTCCGTCACGTAAGAACTTGATCAATGCCTGTGTCTGTGTCTGCATACCTGTATCGCCCTGCCCAAGTTGCATTTGTGAGTAGATCTGGTGTACTTTGTCTTCACGGATGAGGTTGGCAATGGCATGGTTGGTTACCATGATCTCGTGTGTTGCCACACGTCCGCCTCCCAGTTTTGGCAGAAGTGACTGCGCAATGACCGCAACAAGCGAAGAGGAGATCATCGCTCTGATCTGTGGCTGTTCATCTCCTGAGAAGACATCGATGATACGGTTGATGGTACCCGGAGCCGAAGAGGTGTGAAGTGTACCGAATACCAAGTGTCCGGTCTCTGCAGCGGTGAGTGCAGCTTCAATGGTCTCTTTATCCCTCATCTCCCCGATCAGGATGATGTCGGGGTCTTGACGCATGGCATACTTCAGTGCAGCGGCAAAGCTTTTGGTATCTTCACCGACCTCTCTGTGGGAGAAGACCGCTTTTTTATTCTGGTGGATGAACTCCACCGGATCCTCAACGGTCACGATATGTTTCTGTTCATAGAGATTGATCTCGTTCAAAAGAGCGGCAAGCGTAGTCGATTTACCCGATCCGGTAGGTCCTGTAACGAGAATAAGCCCTTTTTCACGTTTGACCAGCTTCTTAAAGACCTCAGGGGCACCGAGGTCGTCAAGCGATGGGATCTCGATAGGAATGATCCTGAATGCTGCGGCAAGATCACCGAGCGTACGGTAGTAGTTCGCCCTGAAACGTCCGATCCCCGGCAGTTCAAGTGCGAAGTCGAGCTCATTATTCTCTTCAAAATGCTTCTTTTGCTTTTCGGTAATGAGGGAGTATGCCATCTCCTCGATATCCTCTCCGGTCATTTTGGGAAGATTGACCGGTTTGAGCTTACCGTCAAGTCTGATCTGCGGTTCGGAACGGCTTACGAGGTGAAGGTCGGAAGCACCGTGTGCAACAACACTTTGGAGCAGTTTTTTAATATCGAAAGTTGCCATAGGTATCCTTATAGTCTAAAAGTTTTTCGTTGTATTGGGATTCATTATAGCCGATTATGACTGTTTTATCCAAGACGAGCACCGGTCTTTTAATGAGCATGTTCTCTTTTGCCATCCATGCGATCTTTTGATCGTCATCGAGGTCGAGATCTTTAAGCTTGAGCGTTCTGTAGGTCGTACCTCGGGTATTGAACAGTGTTTTGATATCGGTATGTTGAAGCCATAAGCGTATCTTCGTTTCATCGACAGGGGTTTGGCGGAAGTCGATGAATTCGTAAGGGATCTGGTGCTCTTTGAGGAATTTTCGTGCTTTTCTTACACTGTCACAGTTCTTGATACCGTAAAGCTCGATCATCTCGGATATGCCTATTCGATGATCGCAGGAACGACGAAGAAGTCATCTTCGGCTTGTGGCGCATGATCAAGGATCTTGCGTGCGACGTCACTCTCTCCTCTTGGGGTATCCTCTCTCACCGGTGTTCCGCCTTCGAGTGTAGAGAAAGTAGGCGCAAGCGCATCGGTATCGAGTTCGTTAAGGTTATCGATATATACGAGGATATCCGTAAGTTGCCCCATGACCTCTTCTTTTTTCTCTTCTGCAATGCGAAGGTGTGAAAGCTTTTCAAGTTTTTCTAAAAGAGTGTTATCTATCTGCATAGTTATGTGCCTATTCGTAATTTTTAGTACTGTTTCTTATTATATATTAATTTGGTTTAAGATATAACGACATACAATCTAACTAATCGAATTTTTACTAAAGGAAAAATAATGTTACAGCAATTAGATATGAGCTCTCCGGAGTTTCTTGAAGAGTTGGAAAAGACCAAGAAGTTCACCGACAAGGTATGTAAGCAGTTCGGGTTCGAGTATCACCCGATGGAAGATGTGAACGAAGGTGTCATCATGGGGCTTGCACGCCATAAACTTCTTTACGGAAAACGTTTCTGTCCATGTTTCATGGTTGAAGAGGATCCTGCAAAGCCTGGGAAATACAAGAGTGTCGATGACCGTGTCTGTCCGTGTCCTCAAGCATTGGAGAAGGAGATTCCTGAAGAGGGGAAATGCCACTGCGGTATCTTCTGTACACCGGAGTTCGTTAAGGCCAACAGTTAAAAAGAGTTCGGCGACATAAACTTAATGTGCTATAATATCGGCTATTTTTTCGTGGGATATTATCGTCACACTATATATTTTGAAGGAAAACCGAACCAATGCATGAACTATTGAACAAAGACAATATCAACTCTGAAGAGCTTGAAGCACTTCTGGATGCCAGAGCGAAAGGCGAAGCGGATTTCCTGCTTGTCGATGTCCGTGAAGATATGGAGTACGAGATGGGGCATATCGCAGGGGTCGATATGTTGAAACCGACATCGATGTTCCAGCAATGGGCGGAAGAGCTCTTTAACAGCGCTCAGGGGAAAGTAGTGATCTTTACCTGCCGTACGGGAAACCGTAGCGGTCAAGTGCAGCATGTGTTCAAAAGTAACGGGTTCGATCGTGCTATTAACCATGCCGGCGGGATCGTGACCTATCGCGGCAGTATTGAAAGATAGTATCGTATCAGGGGGAGTCGAGATGAGAGAGACAAAGACGCGCGATCATGTACCTATGGACCTGATAGACCTTTTTATGAAACTGCTCAGTTTCGAGTCCATCACGCCCGATGATGCCGGTTCTTTGGCATTCATCGAATCCTACCTTCCCGGTTTTGAAGTGATCTATGTCAATAGAGGCGGGGTCAAGAACCTCTTTATGTATAGACGTTTTGGAGAAGGCGACCATCTCTGCTTTGCAGGGCATGTCGATGTGGTACCTCCCGGTGATAAGTGGGAGAGCGATCCTTTCGTACCGATGATCAAGGACGGGAAGATCTATGCCAGAGGAACACAGGATATGAAGAGCGGTGTTGCCGCTTTTCTTCAGACACTGCGCAATACGGAGCATTTTAACGGCACGCTTTCGATGCTTCTGACCTCGGATGAAGAGGGTGATGCGACCTATGGTACGGTGATCATGCTGGAGTACCTCAAAGAGATAGGGATGTTACCGGACTACTGTGTAGTCGCGGAACCTACATGTGAAGAGCGTTTTGGAGATGCGATCAAGATAGGGCGGCGGGGTTCCATTAATGGTTACTTGAGCATTCACGGTAAACAAGGGCATGCTGCGTACCCTGAAAAAGCGATCAATCCCGTACATCAGATCGCACCGAGGCTTGCAGAGCTTGCAGGTGTGAATCTGGATGAAGGTGACGAGGATTTCGCACCGAGCAAAATGGTCATTACCGACATCCGAGGAGGGATGGAAGTGACCAACGTCACACCGGGTGAGCTTAAACTGATGTTCAATGTGCGAAACTCGACAAGAACGACCCAAGAGACAGTGCGCGCACACATTGAAAAAGTACTTGAAGGCTTAGACTTTGAGTTGACATTGACCCAAGGCTCTTATCCGTTCGTGACCAAGCGTGATTCGAAGATCGTCAAGAAGATGCAAGAAGCTATCTCTGACGTAACGGGTGTAGAGACAAAGCTTTCGACCGCAGGCGGTACGAGCGATGCCCGCTTTATGGGAGCGTTCGGTATCGATGTGGTGGAGTTCGGTGTCATTAATGACACGATCCATGCACCCAACGAACGTACCTCCATTGAAGAAGTAGAAGGACTTTATGAGGTCTTTCGTACCGTAGTCGCCTCATTCTAGCCAAGGAGGGAAGATATGGCAAAACGTCCGCACTTTACCGAGTACGTGATGTCACGTCTTATCAGTATGGCGGCGATCCTCTTTATTCTTTTTCTTATTGTGATCAACCTTTTCGATCTGCCATCCAAAGCCATCTTTCTTTCTACCTTTTTCGTTGCAATGACCTTTGCCGTACTGATCTATGCGATCTACCGCGGGGCAAGACGGATGCAAAAAGAGCTTATGACGATCAACACCTACCTAAAGAATCTCGAAGAGGTCGATAATATCGACTACAAAGCACGTTTTTTCACCAAAGAGTTCCATGAACTCAATCGCTATTTGATCAAAGCGTTAAAAAAGGCGAAAAAGCGTGAAGAGATCAAACAGCGCTACAATGCCAAGCTCAAGCTCAAGAACCGTCAGCGTGCCGATATGCTCTCAGCAATCGCACATGAGTTCCGTAATCCGATCGCATCGATCATGGGATACTCCCAAACACTTTATGAAGATCCCGAGATCCCACCTGCGCTACAACGGAAATTTCTGGAGAAGATCTACAATAACGGGCAGAAGATCGAATCACTTCTAAGCCGTTTGATCCTCTGGAACAAGTTCGAGAGCGGTGAGGCGACCTTGCATAAGAGCCGTTTCGATCTTTTTGCATTGACCCAAGAGGTCAAAAGTGCACTGGAGGAGAAGTACAAAGGTCGTACTATCGTCATCTTGGGCATTTCCGTTATGGTCGAAGCGGACCGTACTTTGATAGAGGTCGTTTTAAAGAACCTTATCGAGAATGCATTGAAGTACTCCAAAGCCGATGTCGAGGTCTTTGTAGAGGAAGATGGATGTATTCGTGTGCGTGATCACGGTGTGGGTATCAGCAAGTCCGATATCGAGAAGGTTACGAAGAAGTTCTACCGTTCAGGTACACATAACTGGGATAACTCTATGGGGTTGGGACTCTCCATTGTCAAGACCATCCTTCAGCTACATGATACCTCTCTACACATCGATAGCACTTTAAAAGAGGGGTCGACCTTCTCTTTTTGCCTCTTAAAAGCGACGCAATCGTAGCCTTTTGGGCATAATTGACGAAGAAACCACTATCAACCTTTTCCAAAAACGTCAACCATTCATTTATTTGATATATTGAATGAGAATGATTGAGCTTTGCTGATCATATTCTCTCAAATCGTGTGAAATCGGGCATATTTCTCTAAAAAAGCGGTGATACGCCAAAAATCATTTGAAGTTAACATTTTATATATTACAATTTAAGTGTATTATTCAAACTTATTTTATAAAATTTGGAAATTGGTTTGGTAAAGATAAAAATCATTAAGGAGGAAGTATGAAACTTGGTTTCTTAGTCGACCTGAACCTGTGTATGGGTTGTAAAGGTTGTGAAATCGCTTGTAAAGTGGAAAACGAAGTACCGCTCAGCTCTTGGCGTTTACGTGTCAAATATATCGATATCGGGACATTCCCGGATACGTCAAGATCATTTACCCCGTTACGTTGTAACCATTGTGAGAATGCACCGTGTGAGCGTATCTGTCCGGTCTCTGCACTGCATTATCTTGAAAATGGGATCGTCAATGTCGACAACTCACGCTGTATCGGGTGTGCAGGGTGTATGATGGCATGTCCTTACGGGGCGATCTATATGGATCCTGAGACCAATACGGCGGATAAGTGTACCTACTGTGCGCACCGTATCGAAAGCGGTATGATGCCTGCATGTGTGGTCGCATGTCCTGTCGAAGCGAATATCTTCGGTGACATTGAGGATGACACCAGCCATATTTCGCAGTATATCATGGCACACCAAGGGGATGTTCAGGTACGTAAGCCTGAAAAGCATACCAATCCTAAACATTTCTATGTCGGTGGTGGAGCACAGACGCTCAATCCATTGGCACATCAGCGTATAGAAGGGTACAGTCTCTTTAACAAGATCACACATCTTGATGCGATCGGTGATAAGAACCATGGTGTGCTCGATCGTTTCCTTGCTCCGTTCACATCGCATGGAGAGATGGACAATAAGAGTTTCATGGACTTTGAGAACGATATGAATGCCCATGGATCACATGAAGAAGAGGGAGGTCACTAAGATGGTAGAGAATACAATTCACGCAACACAAGCGGTGGTGACACTGGATGTGGCACTTCCGGGTATTATCTGGGGTTGGATGATCACATTGAACATGTGGGCGAAGTCTGTAGGTACAGGGGTCATCTTGGTCGGTGCGTTCTTGCTCTATAGACATAAAAAAGACGAGATGCCCAATATCAGATGGGTCATGCCGTTGATCTCGTTCATTTTCTTGAACATCTTTTTACTCTTTACACTGGTCGATCTGCACCAGCCGTATAGAATGATCAATATCTTCTTGCATCCGCACTGGACATCTGCCATTACGGTTGGGGCTTGGATGGCGTCACTCTTTACGGGACTTGTAACGCTATTGATGCTCATTGGCGGGCTGGATGCCTTCCCTGATGTTCGACGTCACTGTCCGTTCGCGAAGAAGATCAGAAGTATTTCACCTTTCTATGAAAAGGTGTTCCCGTTCGTTGTTTTCTTGGCGATCCCCGTAACGCTCTATACGGCCATCATTATGGCTGAGTCGAGCGCACGTGAGCTTTGGCAGGCACCTGCGGAAGTGATGCAGATGATGTGGGCGGCACTGCTTGCAGGTTCGGCGGCACTTATTTTGGTTTCCAAGAACTGGAGCCAAGAGGCAAGACGTGACCTTGCGATGGTATTGGCGATCGCGACATTCTTTAGCTTCTTGATGTATATGGGTGAGTATTTCTTCTCGTTCAAATCGGCAGAAGCGGAAGCGACACTGGCATATGTGCATGCAGGCGGCGAGTACAATGCGGAGTTCTGGTTCGGAATGATCCTAGGGTTCGTGATCCCGTTCTTCTTGGCACTGAGCAACATGAAAAGTGACAATAAAACACTATTGAGATTTACAGCGATCTTGGCATTGGTCGGGCTCTACATGGCAAAAGATGTATGGCTTAAAATTCCACAGATGCTACCGTTGAGTTAAGGAGGGTATGAATGACTAAAGTAAACAATGAACAGCCTACTTTCGTAGAGAGTAGAAGAACCTTTTTAAAAGGAACGGCATACACGGTTGCAGGAGCCTCTCTTGCAACAGGTGTATTCAAGACCATTGCAGACACACCGGCAAATGCAGAAGGGAAGTTCACTCCGACACCTGAGACACTTTCGTTCTATCCGCCGCTTGAAGAGTGGGATAGCTTTACCGAGCTTGACGGGAATGACTGGAAACGTGGTGGTACGGGACGTAACGGTGTTGAGAGCGAAGAGAACCCTGACGGGATCAAAGCGATCGAGTATATGCTCGTACCTACGGCATGTTCGAATTGTGAGGCCTCTTGTGGTCTGACCGCATGGGTCGATCTCTCCACCTATAAAAAAGGCGGACAGCTTGCAGTTCGTAAATATATGGGTAACCCGCTTCATGCAGGTTCACGCGGACGTAACTGTGCCAAAGGGTATGCGACCCAGTCACAGATGTACGACCCCGATCGTATCCCTTTTCCGCTTAAGAGAGCGCCGGGTTCTAAAAGAGGGGAAGGAAAGTGGGTAAGAACCACTTGGGATGAAGCGATGGCGACTATCGGTAAGAAGATGCATGACACCTTGAAAAAGGGTGATGAGATGTCAAGAAAGCTCATTATGTACCATGTCGGTCGTCCGAACGAGAACGGGTTTGGTCACAGAGTACCGCACTCAATGGGATGTGACGGATACGATTCTCACACCAATATCTGTTCGGCAGGTGCGCGTGAAGGTACCATTCAGTGGACGAACGACGACCGTAACTCTCCTGATTGGTCGAATGCGAAGCTGATCTTCCTTCAGTCTTCTCATGCAGCCGATGCGGGGCACTACTTCCAGCAAGCGGCTGGTCGTATCGCCGATGCACGTAAGAAGGGTGCAAAGCTTGTCGTTATGGACCCTCGTATGTCCAACTCTGCGGGTATGGCGGACCTCTGGGTACCGGTATGGCCGGGAACGGAGACAGCGCTTTATCTCTACCTTGCAAACCGTATCTTGAACGAAAAAGGGATCAACGGCGAGAGCCTTGTAAACCATAACTTCGTGAAGAACTGGGTTAACTGGGATAGATTGATGAAAGATAGAGAGTACCTCTCTTACCTTGTTGAAAGAGGATACATCAAGTCTCTTCCAAAAGGTGACAGCTATGAGGATTTCATTACGATGATCGCCGAGATGTACTCGCCTTATACGCTTGACTTTGTTGTTAAAGAGTGTCGTGTAGAAGCGCGTATTGTAGAGAAGCTTTACGATATGTTCATCGATGCGGGAGCAAGAGTCGCAACCTACATCTGGAGAGCGGGACCGATCGGTCACAAAGGTGGATGGATGATTGCAAGAAGTGCCTTCTTACCGTTCGTACTTCGTGGTGCGATGGCTGGAGATGTCGGTGGTGTCGGACTACACCACTGGCATGTCATCTCCGTTAACGGTAAGGGTGATGCGGCGACCGAAGCGGGGAAGAGACCACCGCGTGTCGATGTTTGGAACGAGATCGCATGGCCGCCTGAGTATCCGCTCTCGACTTATGAGATGTCACACATTATGCCGCATCTCCTTCTTGACGACGAGTGGAGGAACAAGTGGAACGCTAAGGGGTTGAACGTACCTGACAGACTGGCAGTCTGGATCCCGCGTATGTACAACCCTGTATGGATCAACCCGGACGGTTTCAGATGGATCGAAGCGCTTAAGCGTGAAGATAAGATCGAACTGCCGTTCAACCTCTCGCCGACATGGTCTGAGACGAACTGGTACTGTGACTACATTCTGCCTGTAGGACTTGCAGGTGAGCGTCACGATCAGCACTCTGAAGCGACACAGCCTTCTCGTTGGCTCTCGTTCCGTAACCCGGCACTCAGAGTGGCGCTTGAGAAGATGGGATGGAAACCGAAAGATCCGACACGTGCAACACTTGAAGCACACATCAAAGCGGGTCTGGGTGAGATATGGGAAGAGGTTGAGTTCTGGGCGAACATCATGGTACACCATGTTGACCCTGACGGAAGTCTTGGTGTAAGAAAATACTGGGCGTCCAAAGAGGATCCTAGTCGTGCGGTGACCATTCCTGAGTGGTACCAAGCAGCATTTGACAAACTTCCGAACCTAAGAAAAGAGGCGAAGAAGCGTTATCCTAACTCGAAGTACCCCAACTATGAGATGATGAGAGACATGGGTACATGGCTCGAAGAGGATCACATCTATAAACCGCAAGAGCGTCCGCTTAAGAAAGTGGGTGACAAATATATCGCGCACGGACATGAGTATGATGCAAGTGAAGTGGAGAAAGATGAGTTCGGTGTACTTCTGGTAGACGACCATGTATTTGGCGGTAAAAAAGCGATCGGTGTCGAGATAGACGGTGAGATCATGCAAGGGTTCCATACGCTCTCTAAGAAACTTGAGTTCTACTCGGAGTGGTTCAAAGAGTGGAAGTGGCCTGAGTATGCGATTCCTATCTATCCGAAGAACGAGAAAGAGCGTCGTGAGATGACCCATGTCGTTACACAGGTTCACCACGACTTCATGAAAAAAGACAATGAGTTCGCGCTCAACACGGTATTTAGGTTGCCGTATAACATCCATACGCGTTCGGTCAACTCCAAGCATCTTATGGAGATCAGCCAGAACCACAACCCTGTATGGATCAATGCCGAAGATGCGAAGCGTCTTGGTATCAAGCGTGGTGATGCGATCAAAGTGACCATCACCGATACGGTCTCAGGACTTGAGTCTGGTTACTTCATTGCGATGGCTGTACCGACGGAAGCAACGATGCCAGGTGTACTTGCATGTTCACACCATGCGGGTCGTTGGAAGCTCAAAAATGCTGTAGAGATCCCGGGGTTCGAGCATAAACTTGGTGTCATGGGACTGGGTGCGCCGCTTTACGAGATGACCATGGATGGTAAAGTGGGAACACTGAAGCCGAAGCAGGGGCTTGATGAAGGTATGCAAGCACGCCGTGATACATGGCAGTTCAAAGAATTCAACAAAGATCTTGATAACATCTGGTGGGATGGTCTGAGCGGTTCATGGCAGAATGCCGTAGCGCCTTCACATCCTGACCCGATCGCAGGTAACCATGCATGGCATCAGAAAGTAAGCATCGAAAAAGCTGGTCAGGGTGATAAGATCGGTGATATCTATGTCAACTATGAGAACAATATGAAGGTCTATCAGGCATGGAGAGACAAATTGACACGTCCTCTCAATGCCAACGATAAACTTAGACGACCGGTACATATGAAACGTCCGGCCGTACCGTTGACGCTTAAAGCCTATACGGTGAACCTGAAAGGGTAGTGATGACATCAAAGGCGGGTCTTTCGCCTTGGTGTTACCATTTTTAAAATCGAATCGTTGATTTTATTTTGAAAGTGGTATAGTGCCAATTAAAAAAATAATGATAGTAAAACAGAAAGAGTACAGATGAATGAGATGAAACAAGATATTGATAACCGGATCGCGCTCTATGCGTTGATCTCACGACTGATGATGCTTGAGGTGGATAATGCCTTTTTGGAGAAGATCGAAGCGGATGCGAACCTTTTGGCGCTCTTTCCTAACTATCGGGATTGGTCGAAGCGTAAAGAGATGAGTCGCAAAGATCTGATCGAGCAGTACTACAATGTCGATTTTGCCAATCTCTTTTTGATGCATCTTGTTCCTTATGAAAGTTTTTACACACGTGATGACCAGATGGTAGAGAGTGGCGGTGACAATCCCGTGATCGAACTTTACAATACATTGGACTTCAGGGTAGAACTGGAGTCGGCACGTGTGGTCAGTGCAGACCACATCGGGGTGGAGCTTGAATTCATGTATATGTTGTGTGATGCACAGAAAAAGGCACTTGAAGCCGATGATAAAGAGGGTGTGTGCGAACTCCTGCAAGTGCAGTATGCCTTTTTGCGTGAGCATCTGCTTGAGTGGGCACCGATGTTCCTGATCAATGCCAAAAAAGAGTCCCGTACACCACTCTACCATGACGGAAGCGAACTGACACTGGAGTTTTTGCTGAGTGATTTTGAGTATGTCAATGAGAAATTGAACACGCACTGTGTAACCGAGAGTACCGAGGCATAATGAGACTTCATCTTGATGCGGCACTGTGTGTCAGAGCTACAAGTAAATTTTCCACATGTACCCAGTGTGTCGATGCGACCCAGGGGCTGGTACAGATAGAAGAGCAGCTTCCGACCTTTGCCAAGGGTACGGGCATAGAAGCAGCCGCCTGTGTAGGGGCATGTCCTACGGAGGCTTTTTCTTTGTCGGATTTTTCGGTCACGGAGTTCTTCTTTACCTTTCTTGACAGCAAAGTAAGATTGATATCGCGCAAGATCAATGTCCCATGCCTTTCCGTACTGAGTGTGGAGCATCTGATCTCTCTTGCTTTGGCAAGTGATACGCCTGTGACACTTGATTTGCATGACTATGAGAAGGAGAGTCACCTTTACAGCGTCATAGCAGCACGTATCGAAGAGGCGAATTTTGTGCTTTCTGCTTTCTCTGACAAAGCGCTTCAGGTCAATGTAGAAACAGCAGTGGAATATGACAACAGTACGGAAGAAGCTGAAGAGGTTTCGGACAGACGCAGTTTTCTGCGCAATACTGCCTCCCTCAAAGGCGTTGTCAAACACAAAAAAGAGTTTGATGATGCGGTTGAAGCCCAAGAGCTGCACCGGTTCGAGATCGATGCATCCATGACGCAGAAGATCAAGGACAAGCATCTTCCCGATAAGCGCAAGATACTCTTTACGATGCTCAAACATGCACAAAAGCCGGAAGCTTACGAAGTATTGGCACAGGAAGATGTCAGCTTTGTTTCCCAGAAGTTCGTGGATGAAAGCTGTACCAACTGTCAGATCTGCTACCGCATCTGCCCGACAGGGGCGCTCAGCTCCAATGGCAGGTTCTCCCTGATCAACTTCGATGCGATGCTCTGTGTCAAGTGCCATCTCTGCCATGATGTGTGTGAACCCGCCTCCATTCAACTTCAGCCCGGTTTTGAGATCAAAGAGTTCTTTGAACCGACCCAGCGCACATTGGCGACTTTCAACATTAAACGATGCAATGAATGCGGAAATCCCTTCACCTACCTTGGCGGAGAACAGACATGTCCGCGTTGTCTGGTAGAAGAGGAAGAGGCGATGTTCTTGCATGAGAACGCAATAAAAATGAGGAGTGAAGAGTGAGGAGTGAGGAGTTAAGGAAAGCATTGCATTGCAATGCTTTTTATCAAATAGAGGCGTTGCAAAGCAACGCAAACCAAAATTA
>Ga0256837_1000092_pt1 | contig 79593 bp, 93 predicted proteins | sample 4562384metaG_FD_185976 | JGI IMG/M metagenome (GOLD analysis project Ga0256837, IMG submission 185976) | Hydrothermal vent microbial communities from Guaymas Basin, Mexico - 4561-384 | ecosystem: Environmental > Aquatic > Marine > Hydrothermal vents | place: Mexico: Guaymas Basin | collected...
GTTTTTTGGGTGTATATAAACTGTTTTTGTTTAGAGATTTCGGAAAGTTTTGTTTTTATGGCTGTTATTTCTTTATTGTAAGAATTTGTGTCTTTATTGTAAAGGGTTGTTTTTATTTCGAGAAAAAGACCGAAAGATATATATAAAATAACGGAAATGCCTATAAAAACAAGCCATAATTTTGTGTCGTTTTTTAATAAAGGTTTTGGCTTTGGGCTTATAAAACTATACATTTTGCCTGCTTATATTGTTGATTGTTTTTAATATATCGATATTTTCAATATCACTTTGAATAAAAATATCTTCATCTATAAGTTTAGTAATGGCTTTTTCTAATCCAATAGCGTCAAAAATAATAATTTTTTCAATAAAATCTCCATCGCTGTTGTAGTATTCTTTTAATGTTGTTTTAACATGTTCCAATATTTTATATTCTATATTGAAATTCTCCATATTCGATTCTTCTTCCTCTTCTTCTTCCGGTTCGTCTACGTTTTCTATGTTTTCATCAAGATTTTCGTCAAAATCTTCAATAATATCCATATCGGAAATATCTTCTATTTCTTCATCGTTATTTACGGAATCTTCTTGAAATTCAAATATATCGGCAAATACCGGAATATTGTCTTTGTATATTAGCATAAAACAGTTTTCTTTTGTAGCCAGCACATAAAGCGAATTTTGTCTTAAAGAAGATTTGCTGTCTATTAAAGCGAATGGCGAATACAGATAGTCAATAAACGGGTATTCTTTTTTCAGTGCCATAAGCTCATATAGCGTAGTGTAAAAAGAGTATTTTTTATTTATACATATGAATTTTATATTTGCCGTATCTATACCGGCGTCTTTATAGTAGTGCTTGTCGCATGAAGGTGTCGCACCCTGGTTTTGTGTTGTTGTGATTGTTGAAACATATGTCTGCGGATTCTCTTCTATAATTGAGTTTATATAGTTTTTTAAATCTTTTTTATTTTCAAATTCTTTGGTTTCGCTGAATATTGTTTTATCTTTTTTATACTGCTCATTCAAAACTCTGTAAATTTCTTCTTCTTTATAAAACGCTATTAAGTTTGGTTTTAAAAATAATTTTTTTAAGAACATAACGGATGAGCCTTCAAATAATTTTTAAGTTTCAGATTGTCGCTCAGTTTTGTATAAATCTGGGTTGTTGAAATAAATTCATGCCCTAAAAGTTCGCTTACGTCATTAATTCTCGCACCGTTTTGCAGCATATATGTAGCAAATGAGTGCCGCAGTTGGTGAGGGGTTACGTGAATGCCGTGTTTTTTGAACGCTTTTTGTATTAAATATCTAATTTTATCGCTACCAATAGGAAAACCTTCTTTTTCAAAAAGAAATTCTTTTTTGGGGTGTGTTTGAAGGTATTTTGTTATAAAATCTTTCAGTTTGGGATGCAGGGGCAGAATTCTTGTTTTGTTTCCTTTTCCGGTTATTTCTATCCATTCGTTTTTAATATCGGAAAGTCTGATGTTTGCCGCTTCGCTGATTCTCAGTCCCAGGGAAAAAATTACAATTATTGCCAGGTATTCTTCCATTGTGGCCGATTTTAACGCTTTTTTGATATGTTCCATGCTTACCGGTTTAGGAAGGGTTTTGGGAACTTTTATATGCTCGTCGCCTATAATTTTGAATTTATGATCTTCTGTTTCCAAAAATTCAAAAAAACTTCTCAGGGCTGAAACTTTTTTTGCTATTGTTTTTTTATTCAGGTTTGCAATATGAAGCCTGTAAGGTGTGATGTCTATAATATTGCCGTCGATTTCTATATGATTGAGCGCTTCTTTTAGGACAATGTGATATGTTTTATATGTGTTTTGAGATTTTGTTTTTTTAACAAAACTTAAAAATTTATTTATTTCATTTTGTATAAACTTTTTCATATATCCCTTTTGCTTTTTCATACTCTTCTTTTGCTTTGGATTTAAGGTTTTTGTCTATAAGCAAAGAAGGTTTCAGGTTTTTATATTCATCCATTAGAATTTCGAGCATCATTTTTACTTTTAAACGTTCTTTGTCTGTTAAATTCGGTTTGTTTGCGATTTTTTTTATTTTTTCAAAATATTTGTTTGCGTCTTTTAAAAAATCAGCCCATTCTTCGGCAATTTTTGATTGTGTTTTAACCGTAAAAGCCATTCTGTTATACGGGTCTAAAATATAAGCTTCTTTTGCTTTGTCGTAAGCTTTTTTATAATGGCCGCTTTTGTAATAAAAATTTGCCTCTATCGAGAGACGGTAAGATTTGTTCAGTATAAAATAAAAAACAAATCCGATAATAATTATACCAAGAAATATTAATAATTTTTTTATATTACTTCTCCTCTTAATGTATGTTTGTTTGCTTCTGTAATTTTAACATTAATGATTTTACCAACATAATCTGTCTTAGAATCTGTTTTTACGCTGAAAAAATTATCACTTTTTCCTGTGCCGGGTTCTTCTATCAGGACTTTGTAAATTTTGCCTATCTGATCTGCGGCGATTTCTTCAAGGATCTCGCCGTGTCTTTTTTGAAGTCTGTGCAGTCTTTTTTTTGCCGTGTCTTTATCCACCTGGTTTGGCATATCGGCCGCCTCCGTAAGGGGACGCGGGGAATATACGAAACTGAAAATCTGTTCAAACCTTACTTTTTCCAAAACATCCATGGTGTGTTCGAAATCTTCTTCGCTTTCCCCCGGAAATCCGACGATTATATCTGTTGTTATGCTTACATCGGGGATCTGTCGTATTATTTCACATCTGTTCAAAAACCACTCTTTTGTGTAGCCTCTTCTCATGGCTTTTAATATTTCGCTGCTTCCGCTTTGGAGCGGAAAATGCATATGTTTGCATAGTTTGGGATTATTTGCAAATTCGTCTAAAAACCTGTCGTCGGCATGCAAGGGATGCGGGGAGGTAAATCTTATTCTTTCAATACCGTTTATTTTGCTTACTTCTTTTAAAAGGTCCGTAAAATCGACTTTCGGATGGTCAGTGCTGAATCTTTTTCCGTAGTTGTTGACATTTTGTCCGAGAAGCGTTATTTCTTTTACACCCTCACCGGCTAATTTTTCAATCTGTTGCAATATTAAATCCATAGGAATTGAAAGCTCTTTTCCTCTGGTTTTAGGGACAATACAAAACGAACATTTTTTATCGCATCCCACCATTATGTTTACGAAATCTTTATAGGGGTTTTTTCTTGTGTTTTTAAAAACATATGTCGTGTCGTCGTAGTTTATGTCTGTAATTACCGCTTTTGGCGTATTTATAGCTTCTTTTATGCGGCTTACATTTCTGGCACCGAGGACAAAGCTAACATAAGGGGCTCTTTTTATTATGTCTTTGCCCATATGGCTTGCCGTGCATCCGCATATTCCGAATTTGGCTTCGGGATTTTTCTTTTTAAGCGAACCTAGTTCGGAAAAGAGTTTGGCAACGGGTTTTTCTCTTACCGAACAGGTGTTTAAAAGGATAAGATCCGCTTCTTTGGGGTTTTGTGTGGTTTCGTATTCGTCTGAGAGCTCTGCGATAATATGTTCGGAGTCTTTGACATTCATCTGACATCCGAACGTTTCTATGTAGAGTTTGCGTATTTTAGTTTTTGTCATTTCTCATTTTCACATTTTATATGATATGAAGCTCATACATATACGCACCGTCGTCAAGACCGAATTTAACTTCTCTGAAATATACGGAATAACCGTCATTTTCAAGTTTGTCTATCAGGTTTTTTAAATCTTTGTAAGAAGTTTCTTTGTGAAAATAGAAAAATGAGTTTTCTTTTATCTCTTTTAAAAACTCTTTATAAGTTTTTTCGATGATGTTATTATCACTGCTGATAAGTTTTAACGTCATTGTAATCCTTTTATTATTAATTTAGCAAAAATTTTTGTAAAATTATACCTAAAAAAGTGGGTGGTATGGAGTGAGTGGTATGTAGTTTTATAATATGTTATGTTAAACTGCCTATTACCGGCTGCTAATTACAAACTAAAAAAAGGATAATCGTGGAAAAAGTATTGGATTTATTATCATTGGTGGCAAATGAAAAGGGACTTGATTTTGATGAGGTCAAAGAAGCGTTTAAACGCTCTATAATAAAAACCGCTAAAAGAGTTTTGGGTGATATTGATGTAGAAGTCGAAATTGAAAACGGAGAGCTTAAAATTCATCAGATTTTTGAAGTAAGAAACGATGATGTCGCTTTGGATGAACCTGAAAAATATTTTTATCTTGACGAGGCGAGGGAATTTGATCCTAATGCCCAGATCGGCGACAAACTGACGGTTGAACTTGATTTAAGCAAACTCGGCAGAAGCGGGGCTATGTCTTTGCAAAGAGAATTTGAAAGGGAAATCACAAAACTTCTGGAAAATGAAATTTACAGAAAGCTTATTTCTAAACTTAATACTATCGTAAGCGGGGAAGTTGTTAAAGTTGACAGTGAAGAAAACACATGGGTGGAGTTAAAAGGTGTAAAAGGCGTGCTCCCTATGAGAAACAGAATAAAAGGGGAAAAATTTGAAGTCGGTGATGTTGTCAAAGCACTGTTGAAATTCGTGCATTTTGATACAAACAGGGGTATTACGATAGAGCTTAGCAGAACAAATCCTAAATTTTTGGAAAAACTTATAGAATCCGCAGTGCCGGAAGTCAGGGACGGTATTATTAAAATTCATACAAGTTCCAGAATTCCGGGGGTAAGAAGTAAGCTTGCAGTCAGTTCCATTAATCCGAAAGTGGAACCGATAGGGACAATTATAGGTAAAAACGGAGTAAGAATAAATTCCGTTTCAAACGAACTTAACGGGGAAAATATAGATGTTATAGAATATTCCGCAAAACCTGAAATTTTTATAGCACGTGCACTTTCTCCGGCTATTGTAAAGAATGTGCAGGCGGATGAAGACAAAGCTTTGGCTTTTGTAGAGGTGGATCCTGATCAGAAAGCCAAAGCAATAGGTAAAAACGGTATAAATATTACCCTTGCGGGAATGCTTACAAAATATAAAATAGAGCTTAAAGACGCCGAAGAAAAAACAAAAGACACCAGTAAACTGGAAGAACTCTTTAAGATATAAGGAATTTAATGCGTTATTTTTACACCTCTTTTATTATTGCCGTTATTGGTCTTGGGCTTGCGTTTTTTATTGGCGGATGGAGTGCCGTTTATTTGACTTCCGTTTTAGCTGTATTGGAAGTTTCCCTTTCTTTTGACAATGCTGTTGTCAATGCCAAAATATTAAAGGATATGGACAAAATATGGGAAAAAAGGTTTCTGACATGGGGAATGGTGATAGCCGTATTCGGAATGCGTTTCGTTTTTCCTATTTTAATAGTCGCCGTTGCGGCAAATCTGGGGATTACGGAAACATTGAATATAGCTATAAACCATCCGAATGAATATCATGAAGTTTTGTTAAAAAGTGAAAATCTGATTTATGCTTTCGGCGGGGCTTTTTTGTGGCTTGTGTTTACGGATTTTTTATTTGAAAAAAAACATGTCCGCTGGATTAAACCGGTGGAAAAATATGCCGAAAAAATAGGGAAGGTAAACAACATTTCTTTAATAGTCGCCACTGTTATAGGAATAATAATTATTTATGATTCAAAATCTTATGAAATAGGCATAGCTTATTTGTCCGGAATGCTTACATATTCTCTGCTTAACAGCATTAATGACGCTTTTGCCGTAGAAGGAGCCAAAAACGGTCTTTTAGGGTTTTTGTATCTTGAAATGCTTGATGCCAGTTTCAGTTTTGACGGTGTAATCGGAGCTTTTGCGATTACGGGTAATATATTTTTAATTATGATAGGACTGGGAATAGGGGCTATGTTTGTCCGAAGTCTCACTGTATGGATGGTGGAAATCGGTGTTTTAAATGAATACAAATATCTTGAACATGGTGCACATTATGCAATAGGTGTTTTGGCGGTTATTATGCTTTTAAAAATATTTATGAACGTAGGGGAAGTGCTGACAGGAACATTGGGGCTTGGACTTTTGATAATAGCGTTTTTGCATTCCAAATACGAAAACAGTTAAATTATTTTTATTTCTTCTTCCATCATTATTCCGAAATTTTCAAAAACCCTTTTTTTCGCCTCATTTATTAAAAATAGCATATCATCAAATGTTCCGCCGCCGGTATTTACAAAAAAGTTTGCGTGAATTTCGCTGACTTTCACGCCGCCCTTAACCGTTCCTTTCATGCCTGCTTCTTCAATAAGCCTTCCCGCGTAATCATTATCCGGATTTTTAAACACACTTCCCAAACTCGGCTCTTTAGGTTGGTTTGAGCGCATTTTTTTAAGTTTTTCATCAAGTATAAAATCAAACCCTTCTTTTATTTCAAATATTGCTTCAAAAACAGGTTCGTTTATATTTGAGTGTCTGTATTTAAAATCGAATTCATTTTTTTCTTTTATTCCGTTTAATGTTTTGAGTGCTGTTAAATTATTTGAAATTTCATATTCTTTTATTCCTGCATTCATTTTTATACTTCCTCCGACAGTTCCCGGAAGCTTTGAGAGGAATTCGAATCCGCCTATATTGTTTTTTTTGCAGAAACTGTAAAAAACCCGGTTGTTTGTTTTAGCTCCGATATAAAGATAGCCGTTTTTTATTTTTATGTATTTGTATCTGTCATCCAAAATTGCTAAGTTTGAAGCGGTGGAGGAAATTAGCGTATTAGATGCCCTGCCTATTATAAATTCATTATTGTAATTGTCTTCGTTTAGTAATTTCACTTTGGTTTTGGGCCCTATTTTTATGCTTGAAAGTTTTGAAAAATCTATTATTTTAAATTTTAAATTTTTCATTTTTGGCTTTTCATTTAACGAAGGAATGTAGGTATTAATTTAAATATATGGGTTGTAAAATCAATAATTTCGTTAAGCATCCACGGCATTGTAAAAATCAAAACCGCAGCAATGGCTAAAACTTTCGGAACGAAGCTCAAAGTCATTTCATTAATCTGTGTTGTCGCCTGAAATATTGAAATCAAAAGCCCTATTACCATACCGACCAGTAGAGCCGGCAGTGCCAGAAGCAATGCTAATTTCAGCGTCTGGACGGCAAGCGCTATAATTTCAGACTGCACTGTTTACTCCCAATACTTTCATTACGGCGTAGTCGACTTTTTTCATTTCTTCGTTTGACAGTTTCGTAATTATTCCTTTTGAAAAAATTATTTTTCCTGTTGATATTATACCAATTGCAGTGGTAACTATTTCGCTGTCTTTTGTCATTAAATCTCTTTTTTTTATCAAAATTCTGTAATCTCCGCCTAAAAGCTGTCCAGAAAGAGGCAATACTGCTACGGTGTGATAAATATCCTCAAAACACGCACGGTTTAAATAATTGTTTTGATATATTAAAAAGGGTCTTGTTTTGGCGTTGTCGGTCAGTTTTGCAAAATATATCTCACCTCTTTTAAATTCGGGAATTTTTTCGCCTTTGAATTTACCTTCAAAAAACTCTACATAACTTGCTCTTTGGGTGCGGGGTTTGCATTTAAGGGATAATTCGTTTCTTTCAAGCCATTCTTTAAATTTTTCACTGTTCATTTTTCACTTTTCATTAAATCTCAGATTTTTGTATTCTTTCGGAATCATGTATTCCCGTATATCTTTCATTTCAGGCAGAAGAGAAGCTTTATGTCCTATTTCGTATAGTCTGTTTATAGCGTTTATTTGATCATTGTCAAGTTCTATGGATTTGTCGTTTGCATAGAGTGAAAGGTATTTGTCCAGTGTTTTTTTATCAACCCTGACAAGATTTCTTTCAATAAGCATATTGGCAAGCAGATGTTTGTGCGAGTTTGCCACATCTACGGCTTTTGTCAGTATCTCTTCTATTTCTGTGGCGTCAAGCAGGGGAATTGAACGCCTTATTGCCATGCCTCCAAGAGGCAGGGGGATTTCTCCGGCAAGTTCGCACCAGATATCCCACAGCTCTTTTTCAACTTCGAGTTTTTCGTCAAATGTAAGTATGCTTTCGTGTATCAGCACCCCGGCGTCAACTTCTCCGTTTAATACGGCCTGTTCTATTTCAAGAAAATTTTTATAAACTATTCTGGCTTTCGGATAAGCGATTTTAAAAATCAACGCATTTGTGGTATATTCACCGCTTAATGCGACCGTAAAATTGGGTTTTAGTCTTTTGCCTTTTAATTTTATGAGTTTAGGACCGTAACCGTAACCGAAGCTGACAGCTGTGTGCAGCAGGGCATAATCGTCTTTTATAAAAGGGTAGACTCCAAAACTTACAGCGGTTGTGTCATAAAAATTTTGAAGCGCTTTTTGATTCAGTGTTTCAATATCTTCCGCAGTATTTTTAAAATTATATTTTCTATTTGAAATCCAGCCGAATTTAATCGCATAATACATAAAAATATCATCGGCGTCGGGAGAGTGTGCCAAAGAATGATTTTTCATAGATTTTACACCTTTTTTTAAAAATTATATCATATTGTTTATTTTTAACTTATAATAAACAAAAAACAGTAAAATTGTTGTTATAATATTAGCATAAACAATTAAATAATTATTATGTGAGGGGTGGGAATGTTAAAAAACAAAATAGTGAAATTAAATTCGTTTTCAATTGTTGCCATTATAATAGCTTATTCAATATTGGGTTTTGTTATAGTGTTTTTTATATTACAGCAGTCCTTAAAAAGGGATATTGATTTTACTAAACAGGAATATCTTCTTTCAAAAAAAACAATTATTAAAAATGAAGTTTATAATTTTATTAGTTTTATAGACCATACTTCCGCATATGAAATGAAACGCGTGCTCTTTCAGATACATGACAGCGCAAACTTTTTAACAGATGTTTTAAAAAAAGAAAAACCTGGTAATTTTAAATATATTCTTTCTGCTTTTTCGAAAAAACATCCTGATTTTATTATTGCTTTGAGTGATATGAAAGGCAATAAAATTTATGCCAGTTTTAAAGAATATAATAAAAGTAAAAGAATAGAGTTTATTAAAGAAATGAAAAAAGAGGTGTTAAAGAACCGAAATTATTTTACTTTTAAAACGAAAAAAGGGCTTATATATATAAGCGGCAAAGTTTTTACTGATGAAAATGACGGTAAAAAATATTTTATTACCAATGCTATTTTAAAATCTTCAATAGAAAAAAGAATTAAAAAAACCATTATAAATTTTGTACATACAATTAAGTTTGTTTTTAATAAAGGATATATTTCGGTAGTTGAAATTTTAAATTACAACGGAGGTAAAAAGTTTGGCAGATTTGTGGCTTTGCCTGTTAATACGCATTTGGAGGGACTTTATATTGATGATTCCAAAAAAGACGCAAGTGGATTTGAGTATAGAAAAAAATACCTTGAAATATTAAGAAACAAAGGGGAAGGGTATTTTGTATATTCATTTTTAAATAAAAACGGAAAAATTTATGACAAAATTTCTTTTGTCAAAATATACAAACCTTTCAACTGGGCTGTATTCGGAGGACTGTATCTGGATGGAATCAATATCGTTATAAATAAAAAGAAAAAACAGATTAAGGAAGAATTATGTAAAATATTTATATCCTACATTGTTATGTCTTTATTTTTTTTGATTGTGGTGTATTTTATTGTTAGATATGAAAACAGGATTTTTAGCGAAATAATTGATAAATATAAGAAAAAAATTCAGGAAAAAAACGAAAAACTTAAAAGTTTAAATAAAAATCTTGTAAAAGAAGTTGAAAAGAAAACCCAGGAGCTGGTTAAAAACTTTTTTACCGATCCTTTAACCGGTCTGCCGAATAGGGAAAAACTGCTGGTTGATTTAAAAAACCATAAATATGTGTCTCTTTTAAATATAGATTCTTTTAAAGAAATTAATGATTTTTACGGAATAGAAACAGGTGACGCCGTATTAAAAGAAGTTGCGGGAATTTTTAAAAGAATCACAAATGCATATAAACTTTCTGCCGATGAATATGCCTTTTTTGGAGATGATTTAAACGAGTTTAAAAGCAGGATTCAAAAAGCAATAAGCGAAGTGGAAACAAATAAGTTTCTGATTAATAAAGAAGAACTGCAAATTTCTATAAGAGCAGGTATCGGTGAGAGTATAACCAAGGCGGATATGGCGTTAAAACATGCCAAAAACGAAAAAATGGCCAAAATTGTGGTTTATAATGATTCTTTGCCTGTTGCAAAAGAGTATGAGAACAATATAAAATGGAAAAATATTATTAAGGAAGCTATAAAAGAAGACAAAATAATTCCCCATATTCAGCCTCTTGTAAACAGTCAGAATTTTAAAGTCGAAAAATTTGAATGTTTAATAAGAATAGAGCATGAAGGCAAAATTTATTCCCCTTTTCACTTTTTGGAAATTTCTAAAAAAACAGGGCAGTATCTGGATTTGCAGAAAATTATGATTGAAAAATGTTTTAAAAAATTTTCAAAACTGAATTATAAATTTTCTATAAATCTTTCCGCAGTAGAACTTTCAAATATGCAGTTTAAACAGTTTTTAATAGATAAAATAGACGAATATAATATTGCAGATAAACTTATAATCGAACTTTTGGAAGATGAAAAAATGGAAAGTGACGAAATGATGGGGTTTTTAATATTTTTACACAATATAGATGTTGAATTTGCAATAGACGATTTCGGAAGTGGACACAGTAATTTGTCTTATCTTATTACAAAACTGCCTGTAAATATATTGAAAATAGACGGAAGCCTTATTAAAAATATTAATAAAAACCATAATAATTACAAACTGGTAAAAGTATTAATACAGATGGCAAAGAATTTTAATTTGACAGTTGTTGCCGAATTTGTGGAAAACGAAGAAATTGCTTTTATATTAAAAGATTTGGGAGTTGATTATCTACAAGGGTATTATTTCGGAAAACCTTCGGATATTAATATGTTTTTGGGTTAAATAAGATTAAAAATGTTTTTTGATATAATTACGTATATTTCATAAAAAGGATTTTAATGGACGCAAACAAGCAAAAAGCACTTGAACTGGCGATGAAACAGATTGATAAACAGTTTGGAAAAGGTTCTTTGGTAAAGCTTAGCGAAAGGGATATAGAACCTATTGCGGCAATTCCAACGGGAAGTTTCGGGCTTGATCTGGCTCTTGGAATAGGCGGTATTCCAAAAGGAAGAATTACTGAAATTTACGGTCCCGAATCTTCCGGTAAAACAACACTGGCGCTTTCTGTTATAGCCCAGGCTCAAAAACAGGGAGGCGTGGCGGCTTTTATAGACGCTGAGCATGCCCTGGATGTAATATACGCAAAACATATAGGTGTTGATGTTGATAATCTTCTGGTTTCCCAGCCGGATTACGGTGAACAGGCTCTTGAAATTGTAGAAACCCTTGCAAGAAGCGGGGCTGTTGATATCATTGTAATAGATTCCGTTGCGGCTCTTACTCCGAAAGCCGAAATCGAAGGAAATATGGGAGACGCCCAGGTGGGCGTTCAGGCCAGACTTATGAGTCAGGCTCTCAGAAAGCTTACGGCGGCAATTCATAAAATGAATACAACGGTTGTATTTATCAACCAGATAAGAATGAAAATAGGCATGATGGGTTATGGAAATCCTGAAACAACGACAGGAGGAAACGCGCTTAAATTTTATTCATCCGTCCGACTTGATGTCAGAAGAATAGCCACCCTCAAACAGTCTGATAAAGAAGTGGGAAACAGAACAAAAGTAAAAGTTGTTAAAAATAAAGTGGCTCCGCCTTTCAGAATATCGGAATTTGACATAATGTTCGGTAAAGGGATTTCAAGAGAAGGGGAGCTTCTTGATTACGGTGTGAAGCTTGATATCATAGATAAATCAGGCGCATGGTTTAGTTATGGTGCTACAAGACTCGGGCAGGGTAAAGAAAATTCAAAAGACTTTTTAAAACAAAACCCTGAACTTGCCAAAGAAATTGAAGAAAAAATAAAAGAAGCCATGGGTGTTGAACTTTCACAGATGATTGAAGCGATTGAAAAAGATACCGAAGACAAAGGAGAATAAATGATATTTATAGAAGATATTTTTGCAGAAGAAGTGTTGGACAGCAGAGGAAATCCGACAGTAAGGGCAAGTGTAATTTTAAGCGACGGAACAAAAGCAAGCGCGATTGTTCCAAGCGGTGCGAGCACAGGGGTAAATGAAGCATTGGAGCTTAGAGACGGCGGTGATAGGTTTTTGGGTAAAGGTGTTTTAAAAGCTTGCGAAAATGTGAATACATTAATTGCAAACGAACTTATAGGCGTTTCACCTTTTGATCAGGCAGAAATTGACGGTATTATGATTGAGCTTGACGGAACTGAAAATAAATCAAAGCTTGGGGCAAACGCAATTCTCGGTGTGAGTATGGCTGTGGCGAGAGCCGCAGCATCTTCGCTGAATATGCCCCTTTTCAGATATCTGGGAGGAAGTAATGCAGTAATTTTACCCACTCCTATGCTTAATATAATTAACGGCGGGGCACATGCCGATAATGATGTCGATTTACAGGAATATATGATTATGCCGACAGGTTTTGAAAGTTTTGACGAAGCTCTAAGAGCTAGTAGCGAAGTGTATCATACGCTTAAAAAACTGCTTGTGGCAGACGGACACAATACTGCTCTCGGTGATGAAGGAGGGTTTGCCCCTAACTTTAAAAACAATGAAGAACCTATACAGTATATTTTAAAAGCGATTGAAAAAGCCGGATATAAACCGGGTGAAGAAATCAATATAGCTCTTGATGCGGCCAGCAGTGAATTTTATAAAGACGGTAAATATGTTCTTGCCGGTGAAAATAAAACATTAAGTGCCGAAGAATTGGTGGATTATTATGCTTATCTTTGTGACAAATATCCGATAGTTTCTATTGAGGACGGTGTTGCGGAAGAAGACTGGGAAGGCTGGAAAATCCTTACAGACAGGCTTAAAAATAAAGTTCAGCTTGTAGGGGATGATCTGTTTGTTACAAATAAAAAGATTCTTCAAAAAGGTATTGAACTGGGAGTAGCCAATTCGATTTTAATCAAACTTAATCAAATCGGAACAGTAACGGAAACAATGCAGACTATGAGGCTGGCTGAGAGAAACGGATACACCTGTGTGGTTTCCCACAGAAGTGGTGAGAGTGAAGATGCTTTTATAGCTGATCTGGCAGTTGGAATGAACAGCGGACAGATTAAAACTGGAGCTCCTGCAAGAGGCGAAAGAAATGCGAAATATAACAGGCTTCTTGAAATACAAAGAGGTATTGCAGGAGCTGAATATATCGGAAAAGAACTTTTTAAAAGATGAAAACTTTTTTGTTTTCATCGAAGTTGAAAAATGATTGATTTTGACGATTTACAACAATCTAAAAGAATTGATTATAAAACCATTATTGTTGTAATGATTGATATTTTATTTGCTTTTTATGTTTATGATCTGTTGTTTGGACAGCGTTCTTATACCAGACTTCTGGATTTGCAGAATGAATATAAATCATTGCAGGTTCATGTGAAAAAACTAAAAAGTAAAAATGAAAAACTTCAAAAAGAGTATTTTGAATTAAAAGAATTGGAAGGTTCAAAGTGAAAAAATTTATATTTTTATTTATTGCTTCTTTGTCGTTTGCAAGAATAAATCCTTTTGAACCTGTTGTTAAACCGCAAAACACCATTGTTATAAATCCTTCATATTTCAACGAGGCGGAAACTGTTTTGCCGAAGGATGCAAGAATTTTGAAAAAAATTATTTTTGTGTATCAGAGTGTAAGCGGTGATATTAAAAATAAAGAAGTGCCGATAAATAAACATATAGATTTTCACAGACCTATTTATGTTTCGCATACACCCCAAAAGTTTCCGATAAAAGAATTGAATTTTCTTAATCTGTTTTCAATGTATATAAAACACAAAAAAATTTTTATACAGACAAAAGACAGGCTTTTAAGAAACTTTTTTTTGGTGAAGCCTTTCAGACTGGTGTTGGATTTTCAAAAAAACGCCAATTTCTTAACGATAAAAAAGACTATTAAAAACAGTTTTGTAAAAAAGGTGGCAGTGGGTAATCACAACGGTTATTACAGGGTTGTTATATATTTTGACGCCAAATATATGTATAAACTGTCCAAAACACAAGAAGGTATTAAAATTGACATCCAATAATATAATTCTGACAGGTTTTATGGGAAGCGGAAAATCCACAACAGGAAGGCTTCTTGCAAAAAAGCTTGACACTTATTTTTTGGATACCGATGTTTTAATAGAAAGTTTTGAAAATAAAAAAATATCTGAAATTTTTGAAAGTTACGGAGAAGATACTTTCAGGAATATGGAACAGAGATGTTTTGAATGGATAAAACAGAGTATAAAAAATACCGTTATTTCCGTAGGCGGGGGTTTTCCCGTATATATACCGGAAATTAAAGAAGCCGGTAAGGTTATATATTTAAGAGTTGAGTTTGAAATCATATTAAAAAGAATGAGCGAGGATGAAATTAAAAAAAGACCTCTTTTTCAGGATATAAAAAAAGCTAAAGAACTTTTTAAAAAAAGAGATAAAATTTATGCAGAACTTGCCGATATTATTATAGAAAACAATGAATTAAACAGAACGCTAAGAACAATAAAGGAATATTATGCGGGTAGATAATTCAAATCTAAAAGAGGCAATACAGGTCAATGTTCAAAAAAAAGCACAAGATGTTGTTAAAAATGTTTTAGGTAATATTTTGGAAAAAGCTTTTGAAAATACTAAAAAAATAGAAGAAATGGCTGCTCAGTCAACCGGTAAAGGTGTTAATTTTAACGCAAAAGCTTAATAACGGATTTAATTGTCTTTTGTAGCAATGCTTACAATAGCGTTCTTTGAAAAAATAATATTTTTCAAAGAATTTAATTAAGAAATTTGTAAAAATGTGGAATTGTCATATTTGTTTTGGTTAATGGTGCGGGAAACGATAGGGTTAAAGTGTCTGACCCCTGAGCGATATTTCGATATAATTATAAAAACTTTACGGAGAAAGAATGGATTGGAAAGAAGAGTTACTTGATTTTTATAAAACAAGAAAAGCATATATTCAAAAATATTTAAACGAAAATATCGATTGGACAAATGTATTTGATCCTTATGTGGAGGAAAAAACCGATAATCCTATAATGATTATAGGAGAAGCACCTGGTGCAAATGAGGTAAGGCTCAAACAGCCTTTTATTGGAAAAGCTGGGGAAAATCTTACATATTTGATTGAAAAAAGCAAATTTGATAGAAAAAAAGATTTTTTAATTACAAATGCGTTTCCTTTCAGGACGTTTGAAAATAATAAAAACAGAACTCCCAAAGCGTTTGAGCTGAAAATAGGAGCGGAACTTTTAGAAAAAGAGATAGAAATTGTTAAACCGCGTCTGATTTTACTGCTTGGAAATTCTGCAATTAAGGCTTTTTCATATATTCCTTGGGCAAAAGAAGTTAAAAATTTAAATAAATGTGGTGTATATGAAATTAAGGGATATAAAATTGGCGTATGTTTTCATCCTTCACCTCTTGCTTTTAACAGAAAAGATATAAGATGGAATCTCGAAAAGTTTTTTAAAAACTTAAAAACACATATATGACACATTTTTGCTTTACAATCAGTAAAGGGTTTAATATAATTAATTAAAAAAGGAAAATTATGTCAAGAAATATAAACGAACAGATTTTAAGCTTTGGAGAAGTGCAGGAGGCTCATGAAAGTTTTACAATTGCATACGGCAGTGTAAGAATAGAACAAAACAGACTTTATAAGGACGTGCTTCCGACCGATGCTGTTAAAGAGGTAATCATTATGCTTCAAGAACAGGCTTTGGAAATGGGTGCCGACGGCGTTAAGAATATTACGGTTACCGTAACTCCGGCAGTTAATGATAAAGGTGAAGCGGTAATGGATTATTACGGGATGGGGACTTTAATTAAACTTAAATAATTATCCGCAAAGCATTTCGACTACAGCCGGCAGGAATTTATGTTCGGCTTTTTTCAGCTCTTTATGATATTCTTCAAATGAATTAAAACGGTAAGGATTTATGTGGTATTGTAAAATTATATTTCCGCTATCAAGCTCTATATCTGCATAATGTATTGTAATGCCACATGCTTTTTTTGCCTCAAAAGATAGTTTGTCGGCGTGCATTCCTTTAAAATCGGGTAAAATACTTGGATGAAGATTTATGATTTTTCCTTGAAATTCTTCAATAATATAATCCGGAACAATTCTCATATAACCTGCAAGCACTATTAAATCAGGGTTGAGTTCTTTTAGTTTATTTAAAATTTTTTTATGGTCTTTGGATATTAAAACAGAAGGCAGGTTTTTTTCTTTTAAGGCGTTCGAGTCTTCTCTGTTTGTAACACCTAACGCAATGGAATAATTTATTTGATTTTTTAATAAATTTATAAAATTACTACCGCCTTTTCCGAAAAAAACTACAATATTTTTCACAGTTTTCCTTTGTAATAGTGCCTGACACTATATATTTAAATTCGAAATGGTGCCCAGGGACGGAATCGAACCGCCGACACAAGGATTTTCAGTCCTTTGCTCTACCGACTGAGCTACCTGGGCAAGGAGTGAAATTATATATAATGAAGCTTAAGAAAAGCTTAATTAGGGCTTTTCTTAAACAGTTCGGCAAGTTTGTTTTTTAATTTTTCTTTACAGTCTTGAAGGGCAAACGATTTTGCATTTTCAAGATTTGTAATTGATTTTCCTCCGCAATGTATTGAAAAATTAATTGAAGTCTTATCTTTTAGACTGGTGTTCAAATTAATTGTTGCAATATAATAAGAGCCTATGTGATTGTTTTGTTGTTGATATGATAAATACATGTTTATACCGTTTTTTGAAACAGGAATGTTTAGTTTGCCCAATACATCTTTTGCCAATGAAGCTATTTTATACTGTTTTGTATTTATATTAATGCTTATGGTGTTTAGTTTTTGTTCAAAAGCGTTTTTTAATTTTATTGCATACTGGATTGTTTTGTTTACATTTTTGATATCAGCAAGCGTTTGGGCAATATATAAATTAAATATATCCTGTTTTATTTTTTTGATTAAAGCCGGGTATGTTTTTAAAATTTTAACTTTATCGTTAAGGTTTAAATAGTGTTTTACGCTTTCGATGTCATTTTTTGCTTTACTATACATAAGATTTGCATTTTTTTCTTTATCTATTTTAATTAATACAAAATAATGGCCGTCTATATTTTTTTCTTTTACAACATTATAGTCGGAAAAATTTATGTTTTGTATTTTGCTGTGGGTTTCTTTTCTGAGCTGTTTGTATGAATCCGAATGATCATTGTTTTGAAACACACCTTTTGATGTTTCAAAAGTCGAATTTATTGTTACATTTACTTTTGATGCGATAAAACTTAAAGCATCATTTATAGCTTCATTTCTGTTTCTTCCGCTACCTGTTCCGTACAGATAAAATGCGTTATCTTTTTTAGGTTGCAAATACCATGCCGGTGGCTGTGATTTCTTTGAAAAATTTAGTTTAACATTTATATCATTAACAGAACAGCCTGATAAAATCAATATTATCATAATATAGTATATTTTTTTAATCATTGAATTTCCTTGCTAATATTGTTTATTAAATTTTTGGTTTTATTTATAATTTTATTAAAAAAAGATGTTCCGTAATGAGGTTTTACGAAATCATTTATTTTTACAGGTTGAGAAATTTCATTTACTGTAACCCAGCAATTGTCTGGATAGATTGTTTCGGATATTGTTCCGGTGCCAATTTTGATTTCTTCTTTTTTTGTTTTATCGGAATATGGTAGTTTTGTTTCTTTTATTGTGTAAATATAAACTTCAACGCCTTCTTTTGCTCCGGTATTTGAGCCTAGTGTTGTGTGAAGAATTGTTGTGTCGTCTTTTTTTCTTATTTCAAAAATATATCCTTTTTTTGCAAAAAGATTGTAGAAGATTTTTTTTAGTTCGTTTAGTGAATCGTTAATGGCTGTGTTCAGCATTGTATCAAAGTTTGATATTTGGTTCGGTGTTTCACTTTTTTCACATTTTTGAAACTTGATAGTTTTTAAGATATAGTTTTCGGGGATTTTTATAATTGTTATTTCCCCTTGGATACAGGCAGAGTTTTCATAATAAGATTTTTTGTATGTGTAAGTTTTTATTTTTTTTTCGGGGTGATAAACACTTTTTGTGGTAAGTGTGCTTATTTTACCCTTTATAATATAATCGGCTTGATTTAAATCCGTATCGGCTTTTTTTGCTTCTTCAGCAAGGGCTATTTCTTTATCCACAGAAGTGTGTTTACGCTCTATGAGTTTTACGGCAGTGTCTTTTGCAAGTAGACTTTTGAGCTTGTTTGTAACTGTTTGGTCAATTTTATAATGACCGTCGTTAAAAGGAACTACAAGAATGTGATTTTTGGAGTTCATCTCTTTTTGTGACGGTTTGTATGATGATACAGGTGCGTTTACAGGTGCGTAACTGTCAGGGTTTACTGACTGGGTGCATCCGGTGATTATCGTGGCTGCCGCTATGATATGTATGAAATATTTATTCATTGTATTTCCCTTTGGTATGTGAAATTTGTAAAATTATAATAAAAAAATCAAACGTTTTCATATTTATGCTCCGGATTATATAAATGGTGTTATAGTTTAGAGAGAAATTTTTTAAAAACATCCCCTCTTTGTTTGTAACTCTCAAACTGATCAAAACTTGCACAGGCAGGGCTTAAAAGTGCGACTGTTTTTTGGGTGTGTATTTTAGCGATTGAGTTTACGGCTTTTTTCAGATCGTTTGAAAATTCATATTCAATGCCGTATTTTTCGGCTGTTTTTATAAAAATATCAGGATCTTTGCCTATGATAAAAAGCTTTATATCAAGTTTTTTCATATATTCAAACAGGGGTGTAAAATCCTGCCCTTTGTCGTCTCCTCCGATAATCAGGAATATTTTTTTGTTTTTATATCTTTTAAGGGCGTTTAGTGCGGCATCGACATTTGTGGCTTTGGAATCGTCAACCCATAATCTGTTTTTTGAGTCTTTGATTTCTTCAAGTTTATGAGGGTCTATTTGAAAGTTTTTAAGTTTTTTTTCTTTTAAAAAAAGTATTTTGTAAACGGCTTTTGCCAGAAGTTCATCCAGCAGAAAAGGGACTTCAAACTCCGTGTGTTTAAATCCGAAATATTTAATAAGCTCTTTTTCGTTTTCATATAGGATTTTAAAAGCTTTTGTATTGCTTTCAAGCGCTTTTGGCATTATAACAATATCCCTTTCGTCCATTCTTTTAAGAGGAGAAAGTTTTGCGTTGACATAGTTTTCAAAATTTCCGTGCCATGATGTGTGATCTTCCCTAAGAGGAAGAATTATAAAAATATTCGGTTTTGCATATTTGGTGTAATGCAGTTGAAAACTGCTTGTTTCCACTATCCAGAAGTTTGCGTCTTTTTTCATTTTAGCCAGTGGTGTGCCAATGTTTCCTCCCATTTCCGCTCCGTGTTTTTTAAGAAGATGGTAAATCATCTGTGTGGTTGTGGTTTTGCCGTTTGTGCCTGTTATCCATATCTGAAAAGGCGGGTTTTTATAAAAATAGTCAAATTCACTTATTAAATTTTGGGCATGTATGATCAGCGGGTGGGTTGGAGGAATTCCTGGTGAAGTTATTTCAAGTTTTGATTTATCGGGATTAAATTCGTTTGACGGAATAAGTTTATTGCCGTATTTATCAAACGAAACCTTTTCAAAATTATCGTCAAAAATGCTCCATCCTCCGCTTTTGGCAATAGCCTGTGCGGTTATTCCGTATCCGAAAAGGGATTTCATCTGCTTAGGTATTCCTTCAGAAGTTCTCCGAGATCGGAATCAAGTTTGATGTTTAGATAAGGAAATTTTTTTCTTGAAAGGGAAATGTTTACAAATTCTACATTAGGGAGTCTTTTTTTTATCTGCTGTTTGTATTGGGTGAGTGTTGAGATTTTGTCAACAAGAATGCCTTTTACTTTTGTGGCTATGTATATTTTGCCTTCGGCGTAGTTTTTAAGCTTTTCAACTGAGAGGTTTCTGTCTTTTGCCACTATGTTAAGAAAATTTTCGTATGTCGGCAAAAGCAGGTTTTGCATGAGATATTTTTTTTCCTGAGGAGTTGCCTTTTTGAAAAAAGAGATTGGTTTTTTATATTTTCCCACTGTGATATCGTCTTCTTCCACACCCACTTTTTTAGCCAGTTTACCTATTACATAATGGGGCATAATAACCCCTATGCTTCCGACTACGGCATTTTTGTTTGCAACAATAGGTCTGATTGCACTTATTATGTAATATCCGCCGCTTGCGGCCATGCTTTCTACATAAACGTTTACTTTTTTGCTTTTATTTAGGAATTTCAGATAAGCGTTGAATTCGTCGCTTGCACTCGGACTTCCCCCGGGAGTGTTAAACACAAGCAGGAATTCTTTGCAGTTTTTATCTTTTTTGAGTTTGTCCATTTTATTTATGAGGGTATTGATATAATCTACCGTAATCGTTTTATTTATGTTTATTACCGCCACATACGGTTTTGTTAAAGGGGTCGAAGGGTTCAGCGTTTTTTTTAAAAATATTCCAAGGGCTATAAGTTCGGCCAAAATCAGTAATACAACCCCGAAAAGTATAATTTTTTCTTTTACCGCTTTGATTTTAAAAATTTTCAGTTCGGCTTTTAATTTTTCGTTTTCTTCAAACATCTGTTTCCTTTGAATTTGTTATCTTATTTTTATTGTAAGTATTGCCAGAATATTGGCTATAAGGGCTATAATCCAGAATCTTACGGTAATTTTGTTTTCTTTCCATCCGAGTATTTCAAAATGATGGTGAATGGGGGCCATTTTGAATATTCTTTTTTTTCTGGTTTTGTAAATACCTACCTGAAGCACCACCGAAACCGTTTCCATAATAAATACAAACGCTACAAATATAAGCAGAAATTCACTTTTGGATAAAATTGCAAGAAAAGCCAAAACGGCACCGAGCGGTAGACTTCCGCTGTCCCCCATAAAAATTTCGGCGGGATTTGCGTTATACCATAAAAATCCGAGAAGGGATCCGGTCATGGCGAAAGCTATTATAGTGAGTTCCCCCGCACCAAACTCAAAAGGATAAAACAGATATGAACTGAATTTATAATTTCCCACAATATAAAGAAAAAGTCCCAGAGTAAAAAGGGAAAACATGGAAGGGACTGTTGCCAGACCGTCCAGACCGTCTGTAAGATTGACCGCATTACTCATTGCTACAATTATAAACGACCAGAAAAGTATGGCCCAGTATCCCATGTCGAAAAGAGGGTGTTTGTAAAAAGGAACATAAAGTTTTGTGTCAAACCCGGCTTTTATCAGCATATAAGAAAGCGTTACAGCCCCTATGCACTGAAATAAAAATTTGCTTTTGGCGCTTAATCCGGCTTTATTTGAGTTGCTTTTTATTTTTCCGAAATCGTCCAAAAAACCTATAAATGTAAAATATAATATTGCAAAAAGTGTTAACAGAACGTATTTATTTAATTCAGCAGTTATTGCAACAGATATTACCGCACTTGACATAAACATAAGCCCGCCCATTGTCGGGGTTGAATTTTTTGCTTTATGTGTGTCCGGTGCCAGATCGAAAATAGGCTGGGTGGCTTTGGCTTTTGCCCATCTGATGAAGCTCGGAAAAATTGACAGTGTCATTAAAAAAGAGAGGAAAAAAGCCAAAATCGCCCTTACTGTAATGTAATGAAATATATTTATATTGTAATGCTCATACAGGTAATATAACATTATTATCCTTTTTTAGGTAAAATTTTATCATAAATTAAAAAGTGGGTAGTATGTAGTGGGTAGTGAGTAGTAATACCATTTAAAAAATAAATTAAATATAGATTTGATTAAAGCAAAGACGAAAACTTAAAACTATTCATCCCTTATTTGTGTTTAAAGCTTTACACAAACTTAAATCAGTTTTATTTTCTAAATTGATATAAGTAGCAATAATAAACTATCCCCACTCACTACATACTACCCACTAATAAAAGGAGCAAAAATGAATTTTAGAGGTAAAAATGTATTAATAACAGGTGCAAGCAGGGGAATAGGTGCCGAAATAGCAAAAGTTTTGGCGGGATACGGTCTTAAAGTGTGGATTAATTACAGAAGCGGAGCGGAAGCCGCGGATAAAGTAAAAGCGGAAATTGAAGCGAACGGTGGTCAAGCCGCTGTAATAGGGTTTGACGTAAGCGATGAAAAGGCTTTTGTGGAAGCTGTAAAAACAATAATCGACAGTGACGGCGAACTTGGTTATCTCGTAAACAATGCGGGAATCACCAACGATAAACTTGCAATGAGAATGAGTGTTGATGATTTCAAAAAAGTGATTGACGCCAATCTTACCTCCACATTTGTAGGATGCAGGGAAGCTGTAAAAGTTATGAGCAAAAAAAGATTCGGTGCCGTTGTAAACATTGCAAGTGTGGTTGCTGAAGCCGGAAACATGGGACAGGCTAATTATGTGGCAAGTAAAGGCGGAGTAATTGCTATGACTAAAACATTCGCACTCGAAGGTGCGGCCAGAAATATCAGATTCAACAGCGTAACGCCCGGATTTATCAATACCGATATGACAAAAGACCTTCCTGAAAAAGTAAAAGAGGAAATGCTTACAAGAATACCTCTTAAAAGATTTGCGGAGCCAAAGGAAGTGGCAAATGCGGTAGCGTTTCTTTTGAGTGACGAGGCAAGCTATATTACCGGTGAAACGTTAAAGGTAAACGGTGGTATGTATATGTGATAATTATTAAAAAATAAACATTTTTTTATTGAGGGAGTTTAAAAAAAGTGAGAAAAAATATAATTTCCTCTGTATGCGGAAAATTTGTGACAATTAAATGAATGTTAATTTAACTTGAAATGTAAAATTAAAAGAGTTATAATTGAAAAAAAGGATGAATAATGAAAGGTGCGATTGCCATCTGTTTGCAGGAAATTGTGGAAAAAAACTACGGCAAGGAAAAGTTTAAGGAAATTTTAAAAGCAAGCGGGGTGCCAGATAATCTTGTACTTCTTGCCACATTGGATCTGGATGATGCTCTGGTGTTGAATGTTATAACCAATACAATAAAAATTTTGAATATCAGTGAAGAAAAACTTTTTGATATGTTTGGTGATTACTGGGTGAACGGTTATGCGAAAAAACTTTATGACGCTTATTTTGTTCTCTCTTCAAATGCGAAAGAGTTTTTAATGAATATGGACCTTGTCCACAGACTGGTAACAGAAGTTACCAAAAACGCCCATCCTCCCCATTATACATATGAAGACAAAGGCGATAGACTTATTATGAAATATAATTCTAGCAGGGGACTGCCTGATTTATTACCTGGTTTAATAAAAGGTGTTGCGAAATATTATAATGAAAATGTCCGTATAAACAGATTGGACAATAACACTTTTGAAATAGTGTTTGAAAGGAGATAATTGTGTTTTGGTCTAAAAAAGAAAAAGAAGAATCAGTCCCTAAAAAAGATGAGTGTGAACCTTATAAAAATGAAATTGAAGCATTAAAAAATCAAATAGTTGCAATAAATTCAAATTTTAACAATTCCGTAAAAACATTAAACGAAATTATGCAAACTTCGGGCACTTCTTTTGAGGTGTCAGAAAAGCTGCTCAAACTGCTTTCAGATTTTTCCGAATTTTTAAATAATACCGCTATGAATGTTATGCAGACACTTGATTTTTTACAGGAAGTTCAAAAACAGGTTGTAGAAAGTTACGATATTGCAAAGAATACTTTTACATATTCTAAAGAAATGTTAGAATATTCTGATGCTATGCAAACCAATATTGACGGTTTACAGGAAGATATTGGTGGTATTAAAAATATTGTAAATCTTATTAAAGACATAGCCGACCAGACCAATCTGTTAGCGTTAAATGCTGCAATAGAAGCCGCAAGGGCGGGAGATGCCGGAAGAGGATTTGCCGTAGTTGCTGATGAAATCAGAAAATTAGCCGAAAAAACCGTTAAAGCCACAAGTGAAATAGAAATATCCATTAATAGTATTTATACCAATACTAATAGCACCGTAGAAAGTGTTACTAATGTTTTAAAACTTATTCATCAAAATGAAACGTTAATAAAAACAACAGAAGAAAAATTGGAAAAATTAGTAGAAATCAGCTCTCAGATATTAACACAGATAAACGCTGTAGCGGAAAATGTAATAAAAGAATCAGCAGCAACCGAACAGATAAATTCACATGCCGCAGTAATTAAACATTTAAATCAAAAAATTTCTGAAAAATCTAAAAATTAGTGTGTTGGTGAATTTAGGATTTTTCACATTTTTATATTTTTTTGCTAAAATGCTGAAATAAAAAATAAAAGGAGACAAAATGGCGTTATTTGATGAAGTAAAAGAAGTTATTGTTGAGCAGTTAAACGTTGCACCGGAAGAAGTTAAACCGGAAGCTAAATTTGTAGAAGACCTTGGTGCGGACAGCCTTGACGTAGTTGAAATGATTATGGCGCTTGAAGAGAAATTCGAAATCGAAATTCCTGACAGTGAAGCTGAAAAAATTCAAACTGTTCAGGATGTGCTTGATTTCATCGAAAAAGCGAAAGCTTAATTTTTCCCTTCCGGGGATAATATTAATAGGTATTTTTAAAATATCTTTTAATATTAACCTCTAATATAAAGGAAATATATGAGAATTGTCGTAACCGGAATAGGTATGATAAACGCCGTAGGTCTTAATAAAGACGAGGCTTTTGAAAATATAATAGCAGGGAAAACAGGAGTAGGCAGAATTACTCATTTTGATCCGGAAGCATTCGGTTCTCAGGTCGCCGGAGAAGTTAAAAATTTTGATCCAGCGACTGTAATGAATCCAAAAGATGTAAAAAAAGCCGACAGGTTTATCCATTTTGGAATGGCCGCGGCCAGGGAAGCCATGGCGGACAGCGGTCTGAAAGAATATGACGGTAACAGATTCGGGATTTCAGCAGCAAGCGGAATCGGAGGGCTTCCTAATATCCAAAAAAATTCTGTTATTTGTAATACCAGGGGACCGAGAAGAATTTCACCGTTCTTTATTCCGAGCGCACTTGTAAATATGCTCGGGGGATTTGTGACAATTGAATACGGTTTAAAAGGGCCTAATCTTTCAAGTGTAACCGCATGTGCGGCGGGAACTCACGCGATTACTGAAGCGGTAAAAACCTTAAAACTGGGTATGGCTGACAAAATGATGGTTGTTGCCGGGGAAGCGGCTATATGTGAAATAGGTGTCGGCGGATTCGCCGCTATGAAAGCGCTTTCCACAAGAAATGACGATCCGGAACATGCAAGCAGACCTTTTGATGCAAAAAGAGACGGGTTTGTCATGGGAGAAGGCGGAGCGTGTCTGATATTAGAAAAATATGAAGACGCTGTTGCCAGAGGCGCTAAAATTTATGCGGAGATCATAGGAATAGGTGAAAGCGGAGACGCAAACCATATTACTACTCCGGCTCCAGGCGGAGAAGGTGCATTTAGAGCTATGAAAATGGCTTATGAAATGGCGGGAGAGCCGAAAATAGATTATATTAACGCACATGGAACATCTACAAAGTATAATGATTTATATGAAACAATGGCTCTTAAAACACTTTTCGGAAGTAAAGAAAAAACTCCTCCTGTAAGTTCTACAAAAGGTGCGACAGGGCATTGTCTGGGTGCGGCCGGAACAATAGAAGCGGTAATAACGCTTATGGCAATGGATAAAAATATTATGCCTCCGACAATAAATTATGAAGAGCCGGATCCGGATTGTGATTTGGATTATATTCCTAACAAAGCAAGAGAAAGCGAAATCAATATAGCTATGAGTAATTCATTCGGTTTCGGAGGAACAAACGGAGTGGTTATATTTAAAAAAGTAAAATAAAAGGCTAATTTTGGCAGTACTTGATTTTGAAAAAAGAATAGACGAATTAAAAGAACATATTGAAGTCGCTAAAATAAAAGGCGACTCTCATGCCGCTTCGACTCTGGAAAAAGAATTGCAAAAAGAGATTGAAAAAACATTTAAAAATCTGACTCCTTATCAAAAACTGCAACTTGCACGTCATCCTGACAGACCTCATGCTTTGGATTTTATTAATCTTATAATGGACGAAAAGATTGAAATTCACGGAGACAGGGAATTTAGGGATGATGTTTCAATTGTGTGTTATATCGGATTGATAGGCGATGTTAAATGTGTTGTAATTGGGGAAGAAAAAGGCAGAAATACAAAAGAAAAACTTGCAAGAAACTTTGGTATGCCTCATCCGGAAGGTTACAGAAAAGCTTTAAGAATCGCCAAAATGGCTGAAAAATTTGATTTGCCTATTCTGTTTCTTGTAGATACACCGGGTGCTTTTCCTGGAATCGGAGCGGAAGAAAGAGGGCAAAGCGAGGCAATTGCCAAAAACCTGCTTGAATTTTCCAGACTCAAAACTCCTACGGTGTCTGTCGTAATAGGTGAAGGCGGAAGCGGAGGTGCATTGGCAATAGGAGTTGCAGATAAATTTGCAATGCTTAAATATTCAGTTTTCAGTGTAATATCTCCCGAAGGTTGTGCGGCTATTTTATGGGGTGATAATTCAAAAGCCGAAACAGCTACAAAAGCACTTAAAATTTCAGCCGAAGAATTGAAAGCTCTCGGTCTTATAGATGACATTATAGACGAACCGCTTGAAGGTGCTCACAGAGATTATGAAACTACGGCCGGAAATATTAAAGATTATTTTTTAAAACAAATAAAAATATTAAAAGAACTTTCAAAAGATGATTTACTTCAAAAAAGATTTGAAAAATACCTAAACTACGGAAGCTTTAACGAGTAAGCCTCTCGCACGCTTCTTTTATTCCAAGATTGCAGGCTTTTTTATAATACTTTCTCTTTTCGGTTTTATTTGTGTTTAATATTCCAAGGGCTAAACAGCTTTGTGCATGGTTGTGTTTACATCCTCTTTCAAAAAGTGTCAGGGCTTTAGGCAGGTTTGTTTTATAAGAAAGATACCCCGACATATAGCATGAATCATAATCGGGAGTATATGCATAACAACCCTGTTGGTAAGCTTTAAAGGCTTTTGTTTTGTTATTGTCTATATAAAAATTTCCGGTTGCATAACAGCCTCCGGGATTACTGATATTGCACAGTCTGTCGTAAAAATACTCTTTGTCTTTTCTTGTTTTCGCATATTGCAGCACCGAATAACAGTTATAAAAATCCCTTTGTTTATCGCATATTTTTTTTGCAAAATCGAGTGCTTTATTTTCGGAAAGAGATTTTAAATACCATCGGCAGTCAGTAAATTTCAGTGTATAAATACATTGCATACTATTGGCGAAAAGATATAAACATAACAACAAAAAAGTAAAAACTTTTTTCAATATTCAATCTCCTCTTTTAAAAATTTAGCGGTATAGCTTACATCTGTGTATTTTTCGGCAACATCTCCAACACTTCCTGCGGCTATTACTTTTCCGCCTCCGCTTCCGCCTTCAGGTCCCATATCAATAATATAATCTGCGTTTTTAATAAAATCAAGATTGTGTTCAATTACTATTACACTGTTTCCTAAATCAACCAGATGCTGTAAAACTTTTACGAGTCTGTCTATGTCTGCAAAATGTAATCCTGTTGTCGGTTCGTCTAAGATATAAAGTGTATTTCCGGTGTCACGACGGCTGAGCTCTTTTGATAATTTAATTCTCTGTGCTTCCCCGCCGCTGAGTGTTGTGGCGTTTTGCCCGAGTGTAATGTATCCGAGTCCAACTTCTTTCAGGGTTTTGAGCTTTTGGTTGATTTTCGGTATTTTTTCAAAAAATTCATACGCTTCATCCACGCTCATTTCAAGCACGTCGGCAATTGATTTGCCTTTGTATTTAATCTCAAGTGTCTGTTCGTTGTATCTTTTCCCTCCGCACGCTTCGCATGTTACCATTACGTCAGGCAGGAAGTGCATTTCTATTTTTATTTGTCCTTCACCCTTACATACTTCACATCTTCCCCCTTTAACGTTAAAACTGAATCTTCCCGGAGCATATCCCCTAAGCTGGGCTTCGGGGGTCTGGGTGAAAAGGTTTCTTATATCGTCAAATACGCCCGTATAAGTCGCCGGATTAGAGCGTGGGGTTCTTCCGATCGGGCTCTGGTCGAGGTAGATGACCTTATCAAGCTGTTTTAAACCCGTGATTTCCACGCCCCGGACTTTTTGAATTTTATGTGCGTGGTTTAGTATTTCCCTTGCAGTCGGAAGGAGTGTTTGAAGGATTAATGAACTTTTACCGCTTCCGCTAACCCCTGTTACACATACGAGGTTTCTTAGGGGGATTTTTACATCTAAATCTTTTATGTTGTGGATATTTACGTTTTTGATTTCAATCCATTCGTTTTGCGCTCTGTCTTTTCTGTAATTGATATCTTTCTCTCTTTTGATGTATTTTGCGGTTTCAGTGCTGCTTTTTAGTAATTCATCCACATTACCGCTAAATATTACCTCACCTCCTGATTTTCCCGCACCAGGACCGATATCTACGATATGATCCGCATTAAGAATCGTTTCCCTGTCATGTTCGACTACTATTACGGTATTGCCTTTGTCTCTCAGGTTTTTAAGTGTGTTGATAAGTTTAAGCGTATCTCTTTCGTGAAGTCCGATGCTGGGCTCGTCCAAAACATACATAACACCCGTAAGACCGCTTCCTATTTGGCTGGCGATTCTGATTCTCTGGCTTTCCCCTCCGCTGATTGTCCTAGCGTCTCTGTGAAGGGTAAGATAACCCAGTCCCACATCCACTAAGAAAAAGAGCCTCTCGCGTATTTCTTTTAAAATTGGCTCGGCAATTCTTTTTTCCTGCTCGTTTAGATGTGAGAAATTTTCTTCGTTTTTGAAAAATTCATATGCATCGCTAATAGGCATGGAAATTATTTCGGCTATTGTTTTTCCTGCAACCTTTACGGCCAGGCTTTCCGGGCGGAGTCTAAATCCTTTACATGAAGGACATACGCTTTCGCTCATAATTTCGCTCATATCTTCGTCTTTATAAAGATCCAGTGCTATTTGTCTGAGGCCTCTCCATCTTTTTGATATTTTGTGTTTTGCGTATTCAAATTCTATTTCATAAGCCGTGCCGTTAAGAATTATTCTTTTTTGCAGATCTTCAAGCTCGAAAAAGCTTTTGTTCATATTAATATCAAGTTCACGGCAGAGTGCTTTGAAAAACTCCTGGTAATATTTTTTGTTAAATCCCCATATGAGCGGGATTGCGCCTTTATTCAGTGGTTTGTCTTTTATAACCTTTTCGATATCAAGCGTATAGGTTACCCCGAGTCCGTCACATTTTGGACACGCGCCTTTTGGAGTGTTGAAGGAAAAACTAACGGGTTCTAATTCTTCAAAGCTTATCTTACAGTCAAAACAGGCAAGATGTTCGCTGTAATGGATAAAATCTTTTTCAAGTCCGAGTTCTTTGGCGTTTAATATTTCTATTTCAACTTCCCCAAAACTTTTATTAAGTGCTTTTTCAACAGCTTCGGCAACACGGGATTTATTTTCTTCTTTTATTATAACTCTGTCGATTATCGCTTTAATGGTGTGTTTTTTGGTTTTTTTAAGTTCGATTTCCTCATCAAGTCTTACAATCACTCCGTCTATATAGGCTCTTATTATCCCTTCTTTTCTGAGTTTCTCTAAAAGATCTTGAAATTCGCCTTTTTTCTCTTTTACAATAGGAGCATAAATAATAATTTTGGCACTTTCGGGCAGTTTAAGAACCTCATTGATAATATCCTGTGGTGTCATCTGGGTGATTCTTTTACCGCAGAGATGACAGTGTTGGATACCGATTCTTGCATATAAAAGTCTTAAATAATCATATATTTCGGTAACCGTTCCGACGGTTGAACGCGGGTTTTTTGATGTTGTTTTCTGATCAATCGCAATAGCTGGAGTGAGACCGTTGATTTTATCGACTTCCGGTTTTCCGGTTTTTTGTAAAAACTGTCTTGCGTATGAACTTAGACTTTCGATATATCTTCTCTGACCCTCGGCATACAGGGTGTCAAAAGCAAGTGTGCTTTTGCCGCTTCCGGAGAGTCCCGTAAATACTATCAGTTTATTTTTGGGTATTTCAAGGTTTATGTTTTTAAGATTGTTTTCTCTTGCGCCTATTATTTTGATTTTATCCATATATTTATGCTCCTGCGTGAAATTAATCGCAAATTATACCATAAGTTTAAGGAAAGTTTAAGAATGGGAAAGTGCTAGTTTCAAGTTTCAAGTTCCAGGTTCGAAGTGAAAAATGAAAAGTGAGAAATTTACGATTTCACTATTTTCATCGTCATTTTACTGAAACTCAATCGCCCATATAGCGAAGAAAAATACGAGCATTTCGGTTATATAAAGTTTCCATTTCGGCTGATGTTTGTAAAGTTCGTCTTTTATCTGCTGGTATTCGCTGTAAGTGAGGGTGGTAAACATTCTTTTTATAACGGTGTCGATATAATCTTCCCTGTCGTCAGTTTTAAGAGCTATAAAAAGATGTCTGTAGATCATAAAAAGTTCAATCATGGCGATAATAATAAGCGTAATATCAAGGATTTTCAATAAAAACATCTGAACAAGAATAATTTCAAAGATATAAAAAATAAGCATATACCCTGTAACGGGATAGTGATTTTTAATATAATAAAGTGCAAACAGTTTATCCGCAGCCGATTTGACTGAGAATTTTTCGAGTGTATATATCCTAAATCCTATAAGCAGGATTATCAGCAGTTCGGTTAAAAGTCTAATATCCATCAGTTTCCTTGAAAATAAAGTTTATATGTTGTTGCACAGAAAACAAAAATATACCATATAAGTAAAAGTTTTTTGTGATGTTTCGGATTTATTGTATGATATAACTTTATCCCGAAATATGTTCCGAGCAACGAAGCAATACCTATTGTGAAACCTTTGGAATAATCAATATGTCCGGCGATACTCTGTGAAATAAAGCCTGAAATTGAGGAAAAAACCACAAAAAACAGACTGAGCGAAACTGTTGTTTTAAGACGGTATTTCAAAAATCCTACAAGTATCGGCGTAATAAGTATGGCTCCTCCCACACCGACGCTTATGGCTATAATGCCTACGAAAAACCCGATTAAAAACAGTTTTTTGTTATCGATAGGAGGTTCGTCTTTGGGTTCGGGAACCGTTATGAAAAACCTTATGATGGCTACAAAAACAAGTGTCAGAAATATAAATCCGAGAATTTCTTTGGAAGTGTGTTTAACGATATATCCGCTAAGGCTTGCTCCCAAAGCGCCTCCTATGGCAAGGGAGAGGCCGTTTTTGATTTTTAGAAGTCCTTTTTTGTAATTAAGATACGAACCGTAAACCGAACTCATCATCATCTGGGTAACGCTTACGCCTATCGCTTCTTTAAAGCCGAAACCCAAAAACAGTAAAACCGGCACTAAAACGGTTCCCCCGCCGATTCCGAAAAACCCGGATGCAAAACCTACAAATATTCCAATTACGACGGCACTTACCAAATCAAGCCTTTTTTGATAAAATTATATCATAGTAATTTTTAGTAAACCTAAAAGGAAAAAGGATGTTTAATATTATAAAAGAAGCGGTTCACAATTTTATAGATTCGGTTGAAGCGAAAGTGGAAGAATGTGATGAGGAATTAAAAAATGGTTTTGTAAGCAGGATTTCAATTTTTGGGGATGAAAATTACGACATATACATAGTGGTTCCACATGAAAAACTGTCGTATATTGCGAATTATTATTTCGGTGACGACAAATACGATGTGGAAGACCTTACCAAGGAAATAACCAATCAGATAATCGGAAACGCAAAAATAGTGGCTGCTGAAAAAAATGTTTCTTTTGATATCGGGGTGCCTGAATTTTTGGGAGAATTTGACGGAAACATCAAATATGACGATATACTTTCGTTTAAATTTAACGGAGACAAGTGTTTTTATATCCTGTTTAAGGAGAAATAATGAAAGAAGAAAATATAGCCGAAGAGGAAATTGAAGAATATATTCCCGATTATTCCAATCTTTTAGATACGGAAGTATTGTTTGAAAGCGACCTGGGTAGAGTGGATGTAACGCTCAGGGAAATAATAGAGCTTAAAAAAGGAAGTGTTATAGATTTGCAAAAGCCCGAGGGGGAGAGCGCGGAAGTTTATATAAACGGCCGTATTATCGGTAAAGGCGAGGTTATGGTGTATGAAAAAAACCTTGCGATCAGGCTTAATGAAGTGCTTGATGCAAATCAGCTTATATATTATTTAACTAAAGAACATTGAGTTAAGAATTGAGAATGGAGAATTTAGAATTTAGCTGGATTGAAATTAAAAGGCAATATTACATATATTTTGCTTTAAGTTTTTTTTGAAGGAGTATCGGTGAAAAAAATAATTTTGATTTTAACGGGGGTTTTGCTGTTCGGGGCAAATCTGATAAATGTGAATTTTTTTGAAGGTAAAAATAAGCTCGATATTCTTTTTTCGCTTGATGACGCATTTAAAGGTAAAGTCAGACAAATATCCGAGCATTCTTATATTCTTACCTCTGTTAAAACAGATAAAATCATTCAAAAAGAGTTTCACAAAAGCTTTATAAATTCTATAATAATTTCTCCGGAAAAAGACGGCGTAAGAATAGATATAACGGCAAACGCGTCCGTTAAAACATCAGTGGCTCTGACTCCTGACGGATACGGTGTAAGATTTAGGGTTTTAAACGCCAAACCGCCGAAAACAACAAAGGTTACAAAAAACAGTGTAAACACATTAACCGCTAAAACATACGGTTTTGATACTTTTTCTTATATTATGGCTTTACTGGTTTTGCTGTTTTTGGCTGTTGTTCTGTGGCTTGTCAAAAGGAAAAAAATTTCTTTGCCTATGCTTAAAGAAGATATGAAAGTGTTGGCACAAAAACATATCGATGCCAAAAATAAAATAGTTCTGTTTGAATATCAGGAAAGAAAATATCTGATGCTTATAGGAAACACAAATCTGCTTCTTGATGTGTATAAAGACGATATTGCCGTTCCTCAGAATGAAGTTCAGTTTGATGAAATGCTTAAATTAAGTAAAAAATACGATAATATAGAAAAATATATACAAAATGCCCAAAAATTAAAGGATGTTGATGAAAGAATTTGATGTAATAGTTGTAGGAGGGGGACATGCCGGGATAGAAGCGGCTCTTGCCCCTGCAAGAATGGGTAAAAAAACCCTGTTTTTGACTATGCTTGTAGAACAGATAGGAGCCGCAAGTTGTAATCCGGCCATAGGAGGACTCGCAAAAGGACATTTGGTTAAAGAAATAGACGCCCTTGGCGGTGAAATGGCATTGGCAACAGACCATGCCGGAATACAGTTCAGGATTCTTAATGAAAACAGAGGCCCGGCTGTAAGGGGAAGCAGAGCCCAGATAGATATGGACAGATACAGGATTTATATGAGGACGGTATGTCTTAATACTCCTAATCTTACCGTGGCACAGGAAATTGTAGATGAAATTCTGGTAAAAAACGGAAAAGTCACAGGTGTAAAAACCAATCTTTTAAAAGAATACAGATGTAAAACGCTTATTCTCACAACAGGAACGTTTATGAGAGGGATTATGCATTTCGGTCCCGTAAAACTAGAAGGAGGCAGATTTCATGAACTTCCTGCCAAGAAAATTTCCAAATCCCTTGAAAGCCTGGGCTTTAAACTTGAAAGGCTCAAAACCGGAACAACCGCCAGGATAGATGCCAGAAGTATTGATTTTTCCAAAATGGAAATACAGCCCGGGGATGAAAATCCGAATCCTTTTTCATTCAGAACGGATAAAAAAAATTTTAATCCCACACAGCTGCCTTGTTACATAACATATACAAACGAAACCACACACGGAATAATTAAAAACAATTTCCACAGGGCACCTCTCTTTACCGGTCAGATAGAAGGAGTCGGCCCCAGATACTGTCCTAGCATTGAAGACAAACTGAATAAATTTCCGGATAAAGAGCGTCATCACGTATTTGTAGAACCTCAGACGCTTGAATCTACGGAATATTATCTTAACGGGCTTTCAACTTCTCTTCCGATGGACGTTCAAGAAGATTTTATACATTCGATTCCGGGACTTGAAAATGCAAAAATAGTCCGTTTCGGGTATGCTATTGAGTATGATTTTATTCAGCCTACGTGCCTGAAACATTCTCTTGAAACCAAAGAAATCGAAGGGCTTTATTTTGCCGGGCAGATTAACGGAACCACGGGATACGAAGAAGCCGCGGCACAGGGTATAATGGCCGGTATTAACGCCGCTTTGAAGATTGATGGAAAAGAACCTGTAATTTTCAGAAGAGATGAGGCGTATATAGGCGTTTTGATTGACGATTTGGTTACAAAAGGAACGAATGAGCCTTACAGAATGTTTACGAGCAGAAGTGAATATAGACTATTACTTAGGGAAGATAATGCTGTTTTAAGACTTGCCGATTACGGGCATGAGCTCGGAATTTTGGATGATAAAACATATGAGAGGGTTTTGAAATTAAGAGAAGAGATAAATAAGGGTATGAAAATTCTTAATGAAACGTTCGTAACGCCGAATAAACAGATGAACGCAACGCTTGAAGAGATGGGCGAAGAAAAAATACAAAGTAAAATGGAAATAAGAAAAATAGCGGGACGCCATACGTTTAACAGGGAAAAACTTTTAAAACTTGCCCCTGAGTTTAAAGATTTCAGCGAGGATGTGTTGGAGCAGATTTTGATTGATGCGAGGTATCACCATTATATAGAAAGACAAAAAGCACAGATTGACAAAATGAAAGAGATGCTGAATGTAAAAATCCCTGAGGATTTCGAATATCAGGGAATCCCTGGGCTCAGTCGAGAAATTGTCGAAAAGCTTGAAAAATTCAGACCGCCTACGCTTTTTGCGGCGAGTGAAATCAGCGGTGTTACACCTGCGGCGATTGATATTGTTCATATGTATATCAATATGAGAAGAAAGAAAAGTTGACAAATTTTCTCTTTTTTTATATAAATGCCAAAAAATGAATTTAAAGGAATTTAATGACATATATTTATGTATATACGGCGGATAAAAAAAAGTTTGAAAGAATTAAAAAATCGGTTGAGGTTGCTAAAACTTTAAGCGAAACACCTGTTTTTTGTGTAAATGACCTTGAAGCAATAGAAGAGGTAAACAAAAACGGATTTAAAGCGATGAATGTTGATGCCTTGCAGGATTTATTTAACGTAAGTGACGGCAGTGATGTGTTTTATGTTTCTACGCCGGAAGATGTTACATATCTGAAAGCCGCTTTTGCAAATATAAAAGAAATTTAAATAATTGGAGAATTGAAAATGGAGAATGAAGTAAAAACAGATAAACAGACGGAAGAAAAACCGTTTAATACAACCAAGTTTTTTTTAGGAATATTTATAGGTCTTTTGGTTTTGACGGGAATTATTATTATGGTTCCTTATTTTTTAATGAAGTAATATCAAAATAAAATTTACTTCCTTTGCCTTTTTCGCTTTCAATTTGAAGGGTTGTTTTGTGAATTTTCAAAATATGTTCTACAATTGCAAGTCCCAGTCCCAGAGAATTGTCCCAGTCGTTTTTGGCAATTCTGTAAAATTTCTGTTTAATAAGATTCATCTCTTTCGGGTCTATTCCCTTACCGGTGTCCGCAACTATGATTTTTTCAGAATCAATAGTTACAGTTATTTCTTTTGAGGAATATTTTATAGCGTTTGAAATTAAATTGTATAAGACTATTTCTATCAGGGCTTTATCCGCGTAGAGTGTTTGGGAAGTGCAGTTGAGAGTGATTCGCTGGGTATTAAAGCTTTCAATTATGTTTTTTACGGCCGAACATATTTCAAAAGTCGATTTTTTTATTTTTATTTTGTTGTTTTCCAGTTTTGTTATAAGATACAGTCTGTCTATAAGCTCGCTGAGTCTTAGGGAGTTTTTCTGTATTTTTCCAAGGAATTTATCGTTCATTTTTTTTGGAAGGTCGTTTGTTAGAATTGTTTCGATATAACCGTTTATAATTGAAATAGGATTTTTAAATTCATGTGAAACGGCGGAAATAAGCTCGTCTTTTGAAGAGTTTAAAATTTGAAGCTTTTTATTTTCTTTTTTGAGCTTTCTGTTTTCTTCTTTCAGTTTTTCAAGCTCTTCCAATTCATTTTTAAAAAATATTTTTTTAAAATAATTCTCAATTCTCAATTCTCAATTCTCCATTTATTTAAGTTTATACCCAACGCCCCGGACGTTTTCGATTATGCCGCCTATTTTGTGGTTTAATCTGTTTATGGATACGTTTACACTTTTTTCGTTGTTAATATCCAATTCTTCCATTATTTCTTCACGGCTCAGTGTTCTTTTTTTGTTTTTAAAAAAGAGTTTTAAAAGGCTAAATTCACTTTTTGTAAGAGGTATGTCAATGTTTTCGTGAACCAGTTTTCTGTTTTTAAGATCCAGATGATAATCTTTAAAAGATATAATTTCCGCTGAAATATTGTGTCTTTTGAGCACAGCGTTTATTCTTGCGAGAAGTTCTTTCATATTAAAAGGTTTTTTTATGTAATCATCCGCACCTCTTTCAAATCCTTTCAAAACATCATCATCCGAAGCTTTTGCAGTTAAAAATATAACTGGTATATCGTAACCTTCCCGTTTTAGTTCTTTTACAAACATGCTTCCTTCCACGCCCGGAAGGTTTCTGTCAACTATCAGCAAATCCGGATTTTCCTCAATAATAAAATCTTTGATTTTTTTTGTATCTAAAAATCCGACAGCGTCGTATCCTTGCTGTTGGAGTGTAAATTCTAAAAGTTCTAATAAATCTACTTCATCTTCAATTATCGCAATTGTTATCATTGATACCCTTTACTTTTGACTTATAGTTCAAGACCTTCTTTGGCAAACAGAAGATATGAAGCTATTGTTTTTGCGCTGTCGCTGATTCTTTCAAGTCTTTTTGCCACGTTAAGTATTTTAAGCACTTCTTCAATGTTTTCTTTATGTTTCACTTCCAATACAAGTTCTTTGTATATCTCATCGGCAATTTTTTCATAACTTATTATACTGGAATATACGTCTTCTATATTGTCTGTTTTGATTGCGGATTTAAGCGTGTGTATAGTTGAAAGCGCATTTTGATACAGAGCGTCTATTTTGTCGTTTTGAAAATCATATTTTTTAATAAAGGCTTTTGTTGATTTTTTTATTTTTGCCAGAAAAGAGCTGATTTTTAAAAATGCCACAACTTCTCTTAGAAATTCACCCTGAGGATGAAAAAGAGCTAGAAATTTAATTACTTCGCTGTCAAATTCTTTCAAGTCTATTAAAAAAAACTCTTCACTTAATTCTTTTTTTTCCAAAGAACGCTCAATAGCCTCAATATAATTGAGGAATTTTTCCTGTATGGAATTTAAACCTTCTTCAAATGCTGTAAGCATAGCCAATCCTTTTTTTCAAAATTATACATTAAATATATATAACGGGTGTTATTAAAATGTTATAAACTGAATACTGAATACTTATTTTTGTTATCAAAATGTTACTTTGTTTTTTTACAATTCCGCAAATCAAACCAAAGGAGAAAAAATGAAAAAATTAGTTTTAGGCGCAGTTATAGCTGCAAGTTCTTTTGCTTATACAATTAACGGAACGGGTGCGTCTTTTCCATATCCTGTATATAAACAGTGGATAAAAAGCTATTACGGTAAAACAGGAAACAAAGTAAACTATACCGCCACAGGAAGCGGAACAGGTATAAAAGAAATTGTTGCAAGACACGTAAATTTCGGAGGAAGTGACAAACCTTTAACCCCCGCTGTTCTTAAAAAAGCGAAACTTTATCAGTTTCCGACAGTTGTAGGTGGAATTGTTTTCGGTTATAACGTGCCGGGTGCTAATAATCTTAAACTGAGCGAAGCGGCGATTCAGGGAATTGTTCTCGGAACTATTCAATACTGGGACAATCCTGTAATAGTGAAATACAATCCTAATGCAAAACTTCCTCATAAAAAAATTATTTTTGTTCACAGAAGTGACAAATCCGGAACAACATTCAACTTTACATATTATTTAAGCAAAATGAGCAATATTTGGAGAAAAAATTACGGAGCAAGAAAACTTATCAACTGGCCTACCGATGCACAGGGAAGAAGTGTTGCAGGTAAAGGTAACTTTGGTGTAAGTGCGGCAATTAAAACAAATGAATATTCAATAGGTTATGTGGATTATGCGGATGCTAAGAAAAACGGACTTAAAATGGCAACAGTTCAAGGTAAAGACGGTAAATTTTACGCACCGGTTCCTGCTAATTTTGCAAAAGGTGCGGCTTATGCGGGATTTGATCCTAAAAAGGATTTTTATAAAATCATAGCATATCCAAAAAAAGGTTATCCGGTTATTGCGTCAACTTTTATTTTGTTACCAAAAGAAAAAGTTAATTCAGATAAGAAAGTTACAGCGTTTTTTGATTATGCTTATAAAAACGGAGATGCGGCAGCCAGCAAACTTGGATATATTCCGCTTCCTGCAAGTGTAAAAAAACAAATCAGAAAATACTGGGCTGAAAAAGGAATTAAATAAAAAAGGACTTTAAATCCTTTTTTATTTTTTATACAATTACAAAAATTAAAGGCGGTGTATGGAAGCTCTTTTTAGAAAAGTGTCCTCTTTTAGTGCTACTACTATTTTAATCTTACTTTCAGCAATATTTGTTGTGTTGTTTATTTATGCCAAACCGGCCATAAAAGAATTCGGATTTAATTTTATTACAGATCCAAGATGGGATGTGAGTGTAACCCTCAAAAATAAAACCGCCGCTCAAAAAACAGATAACACAGCAAATAGTGCTGTCGCTAATGTAGGCAATAATCAGGCGCAGCAGAATATGGATAGTGACGCAATTCCTCAGGACAGTGAAGATATCGATATACCCCAGGATAACGATGATATAGCCATATCTCAGGATGATGATCTGGGTATAGCCCAGGATGACGATTTGGGAAAAAGTAATACAAAAACCGTTTACGGAGGGCTTATTCCTATTGTAGGAACGGTGCTTTCTACAATTCTTGCTATGTTTTTCGCCGTTCCGATAGCTATGGGTATTTCTGTGTTTTTAGCGGAAGTTGCACCGTCTTTTATTTCAAAACCGGTAGGAATGGCAATAGAACTTTTGGCTGCCATTCCAAGTATCATATACGGGATGTGGGGACTTTTTTATTTCGGGCCTCTAGTGGCCAAAACATTCGGGGGAAGCAGTGTTTCTTTGCTTGTTGCGGGAATGGTGCTTGCCGTTATGATTATACCTTTTATGGCGTCTCTTACAAGAGACAGTATGAATACAACCCCGAATGTTTTGAAAGAATCCGCATATGCTATGGGTGCTACCAAGTTTGAAGTTATAAAAGACGTTATTTTTCCTTACGCCAAAAAGGGTATTATCGGAAGTATTATTTTGGCCTTAGGAAGGGCACTTGGTGAAACAATGGCGGTTGCGTTTGTAATAGGCGGGGTGTTCAGCTTCCCTGACAAACTGACCGATCCGACCGTTTCCATTCCGGTAGTGCTTGCAAACAGTTTTGCCGAAAGCAGCGGAATGAGTTTAAATGCCCTGTTTTATCTTGCGTTGATTTTATTTGTGATATCTTTTGCTATTATAAGCTTTGCCAAATTTTATTTTCTCAGGGAGAAAAAATGAGACTCGTAATTAATAAAATAGTTTTACTGCTTTCAACAATAAGTGCGTTGATTGGGCTTGGGTTTTTGTTTTGGATACTTGTAACCCTTACCGTTAAAGGAATAGGGGCTATTGATTTGCATATTTTTACTCATGACCTGGTAAACAACGGTCTTAGAAATCTTCTTGTCGGTCAGTTTGTTTTAGCGCTTATAGCCGTAATTGTAGGTGTTCCTATTGGAATGATTGCGGGAATTTATTTGCAGGAATATTCTTTTGGCAATAAATATGCGGAATTTATAAGAAATCTCAGTGATGTTATGATGTCGGCACCTTCTATTGTAATAGGAACGTTTGTTTACGCTGTAATAGTAAATCCGGTAGGACATCAAAACGGATGGGCGGGTGCGATTGCACTTGCGATTATGATGATACCTATTGTTGTCAGAACGACTGACGATATGCTGGGATTGGTGCCAAGGGAACTTAGAGAAGCCGGTGTGGCGATAGGTGCTCCGAAATATAAAGTAATTGTTAATATTATTATCAAAGCCGCAAAAGTTGGTATAATGACCGGAATTTTGCTGGCTTTTGCAAGAATTGTAGGCGAAACGGCGCCTTTGCTGTTTACAAGCGGTAACAGTCAATATTTTACGCTTAATTTAAACGAAGTTTTTCCGAGTTTGACCGTTGCAATATATAATCTTGCAACAATGCCTGATGAGAATCTTGTAAAAATCGCATGGGCCGGGGCGTTTATACTTACCCTGTTTGTATTAATTATAAACTTATTCGGAAGATATTTAATAAAAGATAAAAAATAAAGGTTTGATATGAAAGTAATGGATATTAAAGGTTTTAGTTTTACATATGCGGGTGCTCCTAAACCTTCTTTAAAAAACATAAACTTACCTATTTATGAAAACAAGGTTACGGCCTTAATAGGTCCTAGCGGATGTGGAAAATCAACACTTCTTAGAAGTCTTAACAGAATCCATGATTTATATCCCGGAAACAAATACGAAGGTGAAATTCTTTTAAAGAATTTCGAGACGGAATCAATGGAAAACATACTGGAATTTAAAAAAGAAAACGAGCTTATTAATTTACGCCAAAGAGTCGGTATGATTTTCCAAAAACCGACTCCGTTTCCGATGAGCGTGTATGATAATATTGCATACGGGCTCAGGCTTAAAGGTATTAAAAACAAAAGCGAACTTGACGGGCGTGTGGAAGATGCCCTTAAAGGCGGTGCACTTTGGAATGAGGTTAAAGACAGACTTAAAGACGATGCAAGGGGACTCAGCGGAGGTCAGCAGCAGAGGCTCTGTATTGCCAGGGCTATTGCGGTAGAGCCGGAAGTGCTTTTGATGGACGAGCCTACAAGTGCGCTTGACCCTATTTCCACACTTGCTATTGAAGAACTTGTAACACAGCTTAAAGAAAAAGTTACGATTGCTATTGTAACTCACAATATGCAGCAGGCAAGCCGTATCAGCGATTATACCGCTTATATGTATCTGGGCGAACTTGTGGAATACGGGGAAACCACACAGATTTTCTTAAATCCGAAAGAGAAACACACTGCCGATTATATCGCAGGAAAATTCGGATAAAAAATAAAGATAATATTAATCTTCATTTACAACTTCTTTTTCTTTTTGTAAAATTCTAAAAAAAAGAGGTTGAAATGGAATTTCAAACTGTCTCTAAAATTGAAAAACAAGCCAGAAAATATGCAGGTATAGACTTGATGCGTTTTGGTATTGCTTTAATCTTTATTGCCGTTGTGGTGATTTTTACTTATGCAAAAACGGGAAGTGTTCCTAATAACCTGTTTTTAGTTATTGCCACGGTATTCGGTGCGTATATGGCGATGAATATCGGTGCGAACGATGTTGCGAACAATGTGGGCCCTGCTGTCGGAAGCGGGGCTTTAAGCCTTACGGGTGCTATTGTAATTGCTGCAATTTTCGAAGCAGCCGGTGCTTTGATTGCTGGAGCGGACGTAACCAACACAATCAGGAAAGGAATAATAGATTTAGGTGCGTTTCATGGCGATGTAAATATGTTTATCTGGGCTATGATGTCGGCACTTCTTGCTGCGGCGTTATGGCTTAATCTTGCTACGGCTTTTAAAGCTCCCGTATCCACTACTCACTCTATTGTGGGAGGTGTAATGGGTGCAGGTATAGCTGCGGCTGGATTTGGAATAGTGCATTGGGTTACTATGGGTAAAATCGCGGCTTCATGGGTAATTTCACCAGTTCTTGGCGGAATAATCGCCGCAGGATTTTTATATGCGATTAAAAAAACGATTGTTTTTAAAGAAGACATGGCGACATCGGCAAAAAAATGGGTGCCTATTTACGTATCCATTATGACATGGGCGTTTGTAACGTATCTGACTATGAAAGGGCTTAAACATGTATGGGTAAATATTACGAATGTATTGAGTTTCCTGCCTCATACTAAAAAACCCACATTCGGTGTGGCTTCTGCTTTCGGGCTTATAACAGGTGTGATTGTATATTTTTTAATGGCAGTAAAATTAAAAAAAGAAGATATGCTTAATACCAGGGACGGAATTAACAGATATTTTACGGTGCCGCTTATTTTTTCAGCTGCACTTCTCAGTTTTGCACACGGTGCAAATGACGTTGCGAATGCCGTAGGCCCTCTTGCGGCAATCAGTGATGCCGTTTTAAACGGAGGTATAGGAAGTAAATCGGTAATACCTTTTTGGGTTATGGCAATAGGTGCACTTGGTATTTCCATAGGGCTTGCTTTGTATGGCCCGAGACTTATTAAAACCGTAGGAGATGAAATTACAAAAATAGATCCTATAAGAGGCTTTTGTGTGGCTCTTGCCGCAGCTGTTACGGTTATTTTGGCTTCACAGCTAGGACTTCCCGTAAGCTCAACCCATATTGCGATCGGTGCGATATTCGGTGTAGGGTTTTTAAGGGAATGGCTGCATCTTGTTGAGCAGAAAGAAGATGAAATAGAAAAAGAGATTGAAGAAAGCGAAAAAAGACTTAAAGCATACGAATATGAGCTTGGTGACATTCAGCAAAAAGAAGAGAAAAATAAAGAAGATTACAAAAGAATAGTGGAGCTTATAGAAATAATAGAAGATTTGGAAAAAACAATGAAAAGATTCAAAAAAATCCTCAAAAAAGAAGTAAAAGTTAAATATGTAAAAAGAGACCTTTTCAAAAAAATTATTGCCGCATGGCTTATTACGGTGCCGGTTGCAGCGGTATTGTCCGCAATGCTGTTCTTTATGATTAAGGGTATGATGCTTTAAGAGGGAAAATTAAACAATGGAAAATGTAAGAGTCGTTATTGAACATTTTCCATTGAGTGTTTTTCATTCAATTAAGATTTTTATTAAATATTTGTGTCAGACACTTTAACTAAACTTTTAATAATGTCTGTATTTGCTTTGTTATAATTTCAAAAACTTTAAAGGAAATTAATGAAAATAGTTTTTATGGGTAGTCCCGATTATGCGGTTAAAATATTAGACGTTCTTAATAAAAGATATGAAATCGCAGCCGTTTACACCCAGCCCGACAAACCTGTGGGAAGAAAAAAGGTTTTAACTCCTACACCCGTAAAAAAATACGCTCTTGAACACGGACTTAAAATATATACACCATCGACTTTAAAAGACGATGATACAATTGAAAGATTAAAGCCTGATTTTATAGTTGTTGCGGCATACGGGCTTTTACTGCCGGAAAAAATCTTAAATACGGCGCCATGTATAAATTTACATGCTTCTTTACTTCCTAAATACAGAGGCGCAAGCCCTATTCAAAGTGCTGTTTTAAACGGAGATAAATATACCGGAGTTACAGCTATGCTTATGGATAAGGGACTTGATACCGGAGATGTTCTTTCATGGGATTATACCGAGGTCGGAAGAAAAACAAGTATCGATTTATTTAATGAACTGGCTGAAATTGCTGCAAACCAGACTTTGTATGTTATTGATAATTTTTCTAAAATCAAACCGTTAAAACAGATAGACGCATTTGCAAGTTATTCTCCGAAGATAAAAAAACAAGACGGTTACGTTGCATTTGAAAGTGCTTTAATTATAGACAGAAAATACAGGGCTTTTAAACCTTGGCCGGGGATTTACTGCGATGCGTTTAAAATAAATGAAATGGAACTGATTGATACGGATTCGCAAAACAGAAGCGGTGAAATTTTGGAAATAAACGACGGTGTTGTTGTCGGTTGCAATAAAGGCAAAATAAAATTTTTAAAAATTCAGGTTCCCGGCAAAAAGGAAATTTCGGCGGTTGATTATGTAAATGGAAAAAGACTTAAAGCAGGGTATAATATTTTTAAGTGAAAAGTGTAAAATGAAAAGTGAAAAGTTATCAATAATTTATTTGGAAGAAATAGATTCTACTCAAAAATATCTGATTGAGAAAATAAAAAACAATGAATTAAAACCTCCTGTTTGTGTGTGGACGGAACTTCAGACAAACGGGATAGGCAGCCGTAATAATAAATGGATAGGGCAAAAAGGGAATCTTTTTTTTTCATTTGCGTTTGATAAAGATAAATTTGTCGATGTGCCTTTACAGAGTTTATCTATATATTTCGGGTGGATTTATAAAAAAACTTTAAACGAATTAGGGAGCAGTGCCGTTATGAAATGGCCTAACGACATATATTTAATTGAAAAAAAGCCTAAAAAAATAGGGGGATTGATAACAAATATAACAAAAAATTATGTAATATGCGGAATAGGGTTAAATACACAGTTTGCCCCTTCGGATGATTTTGGTCGTTTGGATATTGAAGTAAAAAATGATAAAATTCTTAAAGCCTTTTTTAATAAAATGAAAAAAAATATTTTATGGAAAGAAGTTTTAGAAGAATTTAAAACAGAATTTAACAAAACAAAAAAACTGTTTCGGATATCCGGTGAACTTGAAGAAGACGGCAGTTTGAAAATCAATGAAAAAAGGATGTATTCAAAACGATGATAGAAATAATATCGGTAGCAAACCAAAAAGGCGGAGTAGGTAAAACGACAACGGCTGTCAACCTTGCCGCTTCAATTGCTATAAGTGAAAAAAAAGTTTTGTTAATTGATGCCGATCCTCAGGCAAATGCCACATCTTCGCTCGGGTTTTTAAAAAATGATTACGAATACAGTCTGTATCACGCTCTTATAGGAAGTAAAGATATTAACGACACTATATTGAATACGCTTATTCCCACTTTGGATCTGCTTCCTTCAAACATAGGGCTGGCCGGGATTGAAAAAGAGAGTGAATTTCTTGATAAAAAAGAGCTTACTCTTAAAGAGAGGATAAAAGAGCTTAAAGAAGATTATGATTATATAATTATTGACACTCCTCCGATGCTCGGAACTATAACCATTAATGCGCTGAGTGCAAGCGACAGCGTTATTATCCCTATACAGACGGAATACCTTTCCCTTGAAGGTCTTGCCCAGATATTAAATACCATTAAACTTGTGCAAAGAACTAAAAATCCAAAATTAAAAATAAAAGGTATTTTACCTACAATGTATACTTCCCAAAACAATCTTGCCAAACAGGTTCTTTCCGATCTTGTAAGGCATTTCGGCAATAAAATGTTTATAACTGAAAAAGAAGGCAAAAAACATTATATTGTGATCCCGAGGAATGTGAAGCTGGGCGAAGCTCCAAGTTTCGGGAAACCTATTTTTTTATACGATATAAAATGTTCGGGAGCTTTGGCTTACCAGACTTTGGGTAAAATCATAATAGAGGAAACTGAAAAATGAAAAAATTAGGAAAAGGACTCAGTTCAATTTTGCAAGATGCGGAAGCGGGATATTTAAAAGAGTTGCCAAGTGGAGGTGTTGAAGAGATAGAAATCGAAAAAATAAAAACAAACCCTTATCAGCCCAGACACGAATTTGACGAAGAAGCTATTAAAGAGCTTGCACAGTCGATATCTAAACACGGGCTTCTTCAACCTGTTGTTTTAATAAAAGACGGCAACGGATATATTCTGGTAGCCGGGGAAAGAAGACTGCGTGCAACAAAACTTTTAGGCGAAGAGTTTATTAAAGCTATAATTGTAGATTATTCCAAAGAAGATTTAAGGGAGTATGCCCTTATCGAAAATATTCAAAGAGAGGATTTAAATCCTTTGGAAGTTGCATATTCCCTTCAAAGCCTTATAGAAGAACACGGCTTTACACATGAAGAATTGGCAAATACAATAGCCAAAAGTAGAACTTATGTTACTAATTTACTCAGAATATTAAATCTGCCTGAATTTGTGCATGAAAAAATAAAAAAAGGTGTTTTAAGCGTAGGACATGCAAAAGTTCTTATAGGACTTGATAAGGAAGATTTGAAAAATGTTGTTGAAGAAATAGAAAAAAAATCTTTAAATGTCCGTGATACCGAAAAACTGATACAGCGTTTAAAAAAACCGGAACAGGAAAAAGAAGATTCACCGCTGGATAAAAGGGTTGTCGATATTGCGGAAAAATTTAAAAAGCTCGGTTTAAAAATAGAAATTAACAAAGATTTTATAAAAATTAAATTCAAAAATAACAAAGATTTAAAGAAATTAGAAAAACTTTTAAATGTAATCGGTTAAATTTATGTTAAAATTTCAAAAAAAGGAGAATTAATGCTTGATCTGAATCTGGGTGCAATGCTGATAGAAGCCGGTATTTTCCTGTTTACACTGATATTACTGAAAATATGGCTGTTTGATCCGTTGGTAAAATTTATGGATGAAAGAGAAGAAAAGCTTAAAAAATCTCTTGAAATGATTAATTCCAGTTCAGAAGATTCAAAAGAATTGGAAGAAGAAATTTCAAAAATATTAGCAAAGGCTAAGAAAGAAGCTAAAGCTATAAGAGATGAAGCTAGGGCAAAAGCTTTGGCCGAAGCTAATGAAATTAAGGCAAAAAGATTTGCCGAAATTGAAGAGGCAAAAGAAATCCTTGCCAAAGAAGTGGAAACGGAAAAAGAGAGAATCATTGCAGAACTTTCCGGTTCAAAAGATGAAATAAAAGAATTGGTTGAAAACAAAATAAGGAATGCGGCATGAAAAAAATCTTACTAATTGCATTTTTCAGCACTCTGGTTTTTGCAAATGAAGCCGCTGCAAGCGGAGGAACAGATATAGTTGCAAGAACAATTAACTTTTTAATTTTTGCTGCCATTTTATGGTATTTGGTTGGAAACAAGGCTATTTCTTTTTTCAGAAACAGAAAAGAGGGAATTGCAAGCAGATTCCAGGAAGTTGAGAATAAGCTGAAAGAAGCGAAACTTAAAAAAGAAGAGCTTAAAGCGAAACTTGAAGAAGCCAAAATCAAAGCAACTGAAATTGTGGAAGATTCTAAAAAAGAAGCGGAATATATTTATAACCAGATTTTAGCCGATACAAAAAAAGAACTTGAAATATTCGAAAAACATTTCGAAGAATCTAAACAGGCTGAAATAAGAAAAGCAAAAAGAGAAGCTGTAAAAGTATTTCTTGCCGATGTATTGAACAACGTGCGTCTGACAAGCGAAGATGCGGCTAAACTTGTATTAAAGGTAGCGTGATGGTAGTTGAAAAATATGCAAAAGCGTTTTTGGCATCTTTAAATGAAGAGGAAATAGCTCCTGCTTATGAAGCGGTGGCAAGAATTTCTTTAGTTGCTAAGGACCCTAAATTTATTCTTATTGTCAAGTCCCCACTTTTAAGCTTAGATGAAAAAATCCAGAAATTGGCTGAAATTGCAGAATATGACAATCAAATGTTTTTAAATTTTTTAAGAATAATTCTTGAAAACAAAAGAGAAGATTTGTTTAAAGAAATTCATACATCTTTATATGAAAAAGTTTCAAGGTATTTTAATACATATGCCGGTGTAGTTGAAGGTAAAATAAGTGAAGAAACTCTTAAAGAAATAGAAAAAAAGCTGTCAGAAAAATTTAATGCCACAATTAAACTTCAACTTAATCAGAAAGATATAAACGGAATTAAAGTTTTCGTAGATATTCTGAATGTAGAAGTTGCATTAAACGAAGAAAAAATCAAATCTGATTTAATTAACAATATTTTAAAAGCAATCTAAAAGAAAGGAGTATAAGTGGTACAGGAAATCACTTCGATAATCAAGGAAAGAATTGAAAACTACGACTTAAAAGTGGACGTAGAAGAAGTTGGTAAAGTAATTTACTCAGCTGACGGTATTGCTAAGGTTTATGGTCTTACAAATGTAATGGCCGGTGAAATGGTTGAATTTGAAACCGGTGAAAAAGGTTTGGTGTTCAACCTTGAAGCTGACAATGTCGGTGTTGTTGTGCTTGGAAACGGAACTGATATTACGGAAGGAAGTTCTGTTAAAAGACTTGGCAAACTTATTTCCGTTCCGGTAGGCGAGGCACTAATCGGAAGAGTTGTGAACGCAATCGGTGAGCCTATTGACGGGAAAGGACCTATTGAGGCAAGTGAAAACAGATATGTTGAAGAAAAAGCACCTGGTATTATGGCCAGAAAATCTGTTCACGAACCACTTCAAACAGGTCTTAAAGCAATTGACGCACTTGTTCCGATCGGAAGAGGGCAAAGAGAGCTTATTATTGGTGACAGACAGACAGGTAAAACAACTGTTGCTCTTGATACAATCTTAAATCAGAAAAATGAAGATGTTATTTGTATTTACGTTGCCGTGGGTCAAAAACAGTCAACAGTTGCAAATATCGTCAGAGTTCTTGAAGAACACGGGGCAATGGATTATACGATAATTGTAAATGCATCCGCTTCTGAAGCCGCATCACTTAAATTCCTTGCACCTTATGCGGGTGTTACAATGGGTGAATATTTCAGAGACAACGGAAGACATGCTTTGATTATTTATGACGACCTTTCCAAACATGCCGATGCATACAGAGAAATGTCATTGCTTCTAAGAAGACCTCCGGGAAGGGAAGCATATCCTGGGGACGTGTTTTATCTACACAGTAGATTGCTTGAAAGAGCAGCTAAACTTAACGATGAGCTTGGTGCGGGAAGTTTAACGGCTTTACCAATCATTGAAACAAAAGGTGGAGATGTCGCCGCTTATATTCCGACAAACGTAATTTCAATTACAGACGGTCAGATTTTCCTTGAAACCGACCTTTTCAACAAAGGTATCAGACCTGCAATTAACGTTGGTCTTTCAGTGTCTAGGGTTGGTGGTGCCGCTCAGATTAAAGCTATGAAACAAGTTGCCGGGAACCTAAGACTTGATCTTGCACAATTTAGAGAACTTGAAGCGTTCTCACAATTTGCAAGTGACCTTGACGAATCAAGCAGAAAACAGCTTGAAAGAGGTGAAAGACTTGTTGAAATTCTGAAACAGCCTGCTTATTCTCCTCTGCCGGTTGAAAAACAGGTGGTAATTATATATGCAGGAACAAGAGGATATCTTGATGATATTGATGCAAAATCAATAAGAAAATTTGAAGATGAACTGTATCCGTTTATAGAGACAAAATATCCTCAGATTTTCGAAAACGTCAGAACAAGTAAAAAACTTGACGACAAAACTGAAGACCTACTTAAAAAAGCGTTAGAAGAGTTTAAGGCAGGGTTCGAAGGATAATAAATGGCAACTTTAAAAGAGCTAAAACAAAAAATAAGCAGTGTTAAAAACACTCAAAAAACTACACGTGCAATGAAGCTCGTTTCTACCGCTAAACTAAAAAGAGCGGAAGAGGCGATTATCCGTTCACGTGAATATGCTAAAAAAATAGATGAAGTAATGCATGAAATTTCAGCAAAGTTGGCGAGTGTAAAAGATTCTATTGAACTCAGGGCTTTTGCTAATATTGAAAATGTCCAAAAAGTGGATGTGATCATAATAACTGCGGACAAAGGTCTGTGCGGAGGGTTTAATATACATACAATTAAAAAAACAATTGCTTTAATTGAAGAACTTAAAGAAAAAAAAGTTAAAATAAGACTTAAAGTAATAGGTAAAAAAGCAATTGAATATTTTAAATTTATCGGAATTGAAATGTATGAAGAGGTAACAGGACTTAGCGCTGCTCCTAATTACGCAAAAGCTGCAGAGCTTATTGAAAAAAGCTATCAGGATTTTGTTAATGAGGAGATTGATAATATTATTACTATTCATAACGGATATGTGAATAAACTTACACAGCAGGTTTATGTAAAAGAGATTCTTCCTATAGAAGTTGATGTAAACGATTCGCTTGATTTTTTAGAAGTTGAACCGGAAAATGATTATGAAACAATTCTTGAAACGCTTGTTAAAAAATATGTTGAGTATTCATTGTATTATGCACTGCTTGATTCTCTTGCGGCTGAGCACAGTGCAAGAATGCAGGCAATGGATGCGGCAACTAATAATGCAAAAGATATGGTGCATCAGTTGACATTGGAATTTAATAAAGCAAGACAAGAAGCTGTAACAAGAGAGCTTATAGAAATAGTAACAGCTATTGAAGCAATGAAAAAGTAAAGGAGTAAAATGGAAGGTAAAGTATTACAAATTTTAGGTCCTGTCGTTGACGTAGAATTTGAAGGAGATATTCCTGCGATAAACGAAGCTTTATTCGTGGAATTTGAAGCTAATGGTGAAAAAAAGAAAGTTGTATTGGAAGTGGCCGCACAAATAGGTGACCATATCGTTAGAACTATTGCAATGGACTTAACTGACGGTCTTACAAGAGGCGCAAAAGTAGTGGCTACGGGTGCTCCTATCAAAGTCCCAGTCGGAGAAGCCGTTCTCGGAAGAATTTTTAACGTTACGGGTGATGTAATAGACGGTGGTGAAGCAGTTGCCGCCGATACACCAAAATGGTCTATTCACAGAGATGCTCCGGCTTTTGAAGAACAGTCAACTAAAATGGAAGTTTTCGAAACCGGTATTAAAGTTGTTGACCTTCTTTGTCCGTATATGAAAGGTGGAAAAACAGGTCTGTTCGGAGGGGCAGGAGTTGGTAAAACCGTTATTATTATGGAGCTTATCCATAACGTTGCGTTTAAACACAGCGGTTATTCGGTATTTGCCGGAGTCGGCGAAAGAACAAGAGAAGGTAACGACCTTTACCATGAAATGAAAGAAAGTGGAGTTCTTGATAAAGTTGCACTGTGCTACGGTCAGATGAATGAACCTCCTGGATGTAGAAACAGGGTTGCAATGACCGGACTTACAATGGCTGAATATTTTAGGGATGAAGAAGGAAGAGACGTTCTTATGTTCATCGACAATATATTCAGATTTGCCCAAGCTGGTGCGGAAATGTCAGCACTTCTTGGAAGAATTCCTAGTGCGGTTGGTTATCAGCCTACACTTGCCACTGAAATGGGTAAACTGCAAGAAAGAATTACTTCAACTAAAAAAGGAAGTATTACATCTATTCAGGCTGTTTACGTTCCGGCTGATGACTTGACTGACCCGGCTCCTGCAAGTGTATTTGCCCACTTGGATTCAACAACTGTTCTTAACAGAAAAATTGCTGAAAAGGGTATTTATCCGGCAGTTGATCCTCTTGATTCAACAAGTAGAATCCTTGATCCGCAAATTGTCGGAGATGAGCATTATAAAGTTGCAAGAGGAGTTCAGGAAGTTCTTCAAAAATATAAAGATTTACAAGATATTATCGCAATTCTTGGTATGGACGAGCTTAGCGAAGAAGATAAACTTGTTGTTGCAAGAGCGAGAAAAATTGAAAAATTCCTCTCACAACCGTTCTTTGTTGCGAAAGTGTTTACAGGTGCGGACGGAAGATATGTTGAACTTAACAAAACAATTGCAGGATTTAAAGAAATTCTTGAAGGTAAAGTTGACGATTTACCTGAAAACGCATTCTATATGGTCGGTGATATAGATGAAGCGAAAGAAAAAGCTGAAAAAATGAAGGCTGAAAGTTAAAGGAATCGTATGAAACTTGATATTGTTACACCTTATGGCAGAATATACGAAGGTGAAATCAAAGAAGCTGTTTTTCCCGGTATAGAAGGGGAATTTGGTGTTCTTGAAGGCCATGCGCCTTTAATGACTACCCTTCAGCCCGGAATTATAAGTGTAAAGAAAGAAAACGGAACCGAAGAAGTGATTGCAATAAACACAGGGTATGTTGAAGTTACGCCCGATCATGTAAATGTTTTGGTTGACGGGGCACAGCCTGTATCCGGAGAAAAAGCCGGAGATATTGCGGAAGCTATTGAAAAAGCTAAAAAAATAATTCGTGATGCGGCGAATTCTGATATGGTAGTCGCATCTGTTGAGGCAAAGATAGAAAGTGCTGCCAGAAATATCTAAAATTCTGAGCAATCCTATAAATATTATAGTTGTAGGATGGCTTGGGATTTATCTTTTTTTTGTTTTCTTCATATTTTTTTATAAATTTTTTGGACTTTCATCATGGATTAAAAAAGAAAAAGAATCGCTTAATGCACTTTTAATGGGAGGTAATATAGCAAATGCCTCTTCATTAAGAAGATGTATAGATAAAAGTGAAAATATTAATTCATTAACATTTGACGCATGTATTCAAGCTGCTAAAACAAAAGCCGCAGGAGGTGTTACATTTTTAGGAATTGTTGCTTCCACATCTCCTTTTATAGGACTGTTCGGAACGGTTATAGGTATTTTAACAGCTTTTTCATCAATGGGAAGCGTTACTACTATTAATATGATTGCTCCGGCTATTGCAGATGCACTTGTAGCAACGGCAATAGGTATTATTGTGGCTGTTCCGGCTTATTCGTTTCATCAGATACTAAGTAAAAAAATTGAAGATTTGATAAGCTTACTAAATATGCAAAAGGATTTTTATTTAAGCAGATGAAAAAGCCCGAATTAAATATTACTCCTTTTGTAGATATAATGCTTGTTTTGCTTGCTATTTTGATGGTGTCGGTAACAGTAAGCACTTATCAGGAAAAAACAGTCAATCTTCCGGAGGGAAGCAAAACCGCTCCTGCGGCTAAAAAACCCACTATTACAATTACAATTAATAAAAACGGTAAAGTAACCGTTAATAAAGAAGAATTAAAATTAAAAAATTTTCTTGAAGAATTTAATTTAAAATACGGCAATTTTAATAAAAATTCTCTTGTATATATAGCCGCGGACAAAAATATAAAATACGGTCTATTTATGAAAGTCTATTCGAGTGTTGTGAAAATAGGATTTACTCAAATAGGACTTTTGACTAAATGAGAATTGTTGTATCTCTTATATTGTCTCTTGTTATTTATATCAGTATAGTGTATCTTTTCATTTTTTTTCTGCTTCCTTCCCAAAAAACAGAAAAAACCATATATATTCATACGGCAATTCCTGTAAAAAAAGCAAAAATCAATTCAAATTCCAAAAAAAAAGCCGATAAAATTAAAAAGAACAGTGTGTCTAAAATAAAACAGAGTTCTGCAAAAGTAAAAAAAAGCGGTTCGAAAACGAACAAAACACATGGCGGAAAAAAAATAGGATTTAATGATATATTTAAAAATGTTGATTATAATGTCGATACTAAAAAGCTGGAACAAAAACAGCAACTGGAAATGAGTAGGTTAAAAGGTGTCGAAAGAGATCTTAAAAAAATAAAAAAAATAAGTGTTGAGGTTAATTTTGTGCAAAATGGTGCCAAAAAATTAACAAAAGACGAAATTAACAATATTATTACGCAAAAATTGTCATCAATATGGTATGATATATCAATGATTCCGAGTGAGTATGCAAGAATTAATATTGAATCACAAAACGGAGGAGTAAGCGTTAATATTTTAGACAGCAATCTGCCTGTTGAAAAACAGGTTCGCCTGATAAACGAGATTAAAAAAGTAAAATTTAATAAAAATTTTAATATAACGGTATTATTTCAGTCAAAGGTAAATGATGATTAAAAAAATAATAATTTTAATATGCGCGGTATTTTTATTTGCCGATGAGCTTGTTATTACTAAATATTTTAACGACAAACCGAAAATTGAAATAAATTTTCACGGCAATAACCAGGTCCTTAAAATATTAAAAATGGATTTAACCGTATTGGATCATTTTAATTATTCAATAAATAATGACGGCAATGCAACATACAGGTTCGAATTTAATTATTCAAATAAAAGGCTTTTGGTTAAATATTATGAAAAAAATTTATTAAAACTTGAAAAAATTTATAAATCAAACAGTTATGCATATTTTCCTTTTCTGGTGCATAAGGCGGTGTATGATATAAACAGGTGGTTCAATATGCCGGATGCCGAATTTTTAATAAGAAAAGTCGTTTATTCCATGCTTGTGGCACCGAAGCAGTCAAATATTTATATTTCAGATTATACACTTTCTTATAAAAAAAGAATAATAAGCGGAGGGCTTAATATTTTCCCGAAATGGGCGGATAAAGCTCAAAATATTATATATTACACCGCCCTCAAAAGAGCACCTACATTATATAGGCTGAATTTAAGAACGGGTAAAAAAGAAAAGTTACTTACGTCACAGGGTATGCTTATTGTTTCTGATGTAGGGAAAAATAAACTGCTTTTGACTCTTGCCCCGGAAGGTCAGCCCGATGTGTATGAATATGATGTATTGAGTAAAAAACTTATAAAAATAACAAAATATGAAGGAATAGACGTAAACGGGAAATTCTGGGGAGATAAAACAGTGTTTATTTCAGATCGATACGGTATGCCAATGGTTTTTAGTAAGACTTTTCACGGAAGTGTTACCAGGGTATTATATCACGGCAAAAATCAGGTTGGTGTAGATGCCTATAAAAACTATCTTGTAATAAGTAGCAGAGAGAGCGATAACGCTTTTAAAGCCAATACATTTAATCTTTTTCTTGTAAATAAAAACGATGATTCTTTAAAAAGGCTTACTTTCAGCGGACAAAACAGTTATCCGAATTTCTCTGTTGACGGAAATTCGATAATGTTTATAAAAAGAGAAAATTTTTATTCAAAAATTGGTATAATACGGTTAAATGAAAACAAGGTTTTTTATTATCCGTTGCCAAAAATATTACAATCATTCGATTGGTAAAAAAAGGAGAAAACAATGAAAAAAAGATTACTAATTGCAGCAGGTATAGCGGCTTTATTTATAGTTACAGGATGTTCTAACCAACCGACATTGGAAAATGCACAGGAAACAAACCAGACGGCTGCGGCACAGCAGAAAGCACAACCTGCAAATGCCCAAAACAATGGTGAAACAAACGGGACGGAAACGGTTAATACGGAAAATGCCAATGTGCAGGAAGAATCAATTACCGGTGAAACGGACAAGAAACAGCAGTTTGTAAAAAATTTAGCTGAAGTTGTTGTTTATTTCGATTTTGACAAATATAATATAAAATCAACAGAGTGGCCGAAAGTTGAAAAACTTGCAAATCTTATAAAAGACAATCCGGCAAATTATACTGTAAGAATCGAAGGAAACTGTGACGAATGGGGAACAGAAGAGTATAATTACGCCTTAGGTCTTAAAAGAGCAAAAACTCTTAAAAACGCTTTGGTTAAACTCGGAGTAGATCCTAAAAAACTGACAATTATAAGTTACGGAGAACTAAATCCCGTGTGTTCAGAACATACAAAAGAATGCTGGAGTAAAAACAGAAGGGATAATTTTACATATTTGCCATAATTAAGATACAATTTCTTTAAAAAAAAGGAATTGTATGAAAAAACTTCTTTTTCTTTTGCCCTTACTTTTATTTGCGGAAGTAGATCCGTTTAAGGCGGGCGATTTAAATTCTCCTAATCCGTATGGTCTTACCTCTCAGGAAAAAGCTATTTATAAAAATAAATCTAATATCAAAAAAAATACGTATTTGATTAAACGTTTGGAAGTAAGTTTAAAAAATTTCAGATCACAAATGGCTCAAAAATTTGTGGAGTATGATCAGGGTATTTCAGATTTAAGCAATAAACTTTCCTCTTTTAATACAATTTTAAATGAAATTGATACAACTAAAATATCTGTTGAGAAAATAAAAAAAGAATTAAAAGACAACAATTTAACAAATCTTAACCGTAGAATAAGTGTGTTGGAGGATAAAATAGTGTTTATTCAAAAACAGCAGGAAAGTATAAAAAAAAGTTTTCAGGAGTTTACTAAAATAAGCAATAACAATTTTCAAAACTTACAAAATTCTATGCAGACAATACTTGAACAGTTGAAAAAAATAAATCCTTCTAAAATAACACTTTCTTCAAAACAGGCATTTAAAAAAGCCCAGGCTTATTATTTTGGAGGTAATTTGAATAAGGCTAAGGAATATTTTACATATTCTTTGCAAAAAAAATATATGCCTTCAACTTCATCTTATTATTTGGGTGAAATTGCTTATAAAAAAGGCAGATATAAAGAAGCTCTCGGCTTTTATAAAAAAAGCGTGATGTATTACCCTAAAAAAACGTCTTTTACAACAAGACTGCTTTATCATACCGGAATAGCGTTTAAAAAAATCGGACAGCCTAAAAAAGCTAAAATGACATTTCAAAAGCTTATTCATGATTATCCAAAATCAAAATATGCAAATCCGGCAAAAAAAGAGTTGGCAAAATTACATTAATATGTTATACTGCCTAAAATTTTAAAGGATAAATATGGCAAAAGTATATGGAATTGAATACACGGTAAAAAATTCAAAAGGTGATGTGGTTGACTCCAATAAAGGACAAGCTCCCCTTGAATTTATAGCAGGGCAGAATCAGATTATACCAGGACTTGAAAAAGAAGTTGAAGGCATGAAAACAGGTGAAGAAAAAACCGTAACAGTTAAAGCTGACGAAGCATACGGTCAAAGAAATGAAGAGTGGGTTGACACTTTACCAAGAGAACAGTTCGGAGATATTGAGCTTCAAGAGGGAATGACACTTTATGGACAGTCTCCTGACGGACAGACAGTTGCTGTAACAGTTGTAGAATTTGATGATAAAAATGTAAAAATTGATTACAATCATCCGTTAGCGGGGGAAGATTTAACATTTGATGTAAAACTTGTATCGGAAAGAGACGCGACTCTTGAAGAGCTTGCAGGCGGACAAGGTCAAGCATGTGATTGTGGCAGCGGATGCGGATGCCACTAATCCTTCCTTCCCCTCCCCTTTCTTTTTATTTAGTGTCTGGCACTAAACTTTTTACTTTATTGATTTATATTTTAACTGTTTAATTTATATGTTTCAAAAATTTATGTATAATAATATTAAGCACTTAAAAAATCAAATCAAAAAACATTAAAAAATGTGCTTTAATTGCAAATGTAAAAAGGAAAAGTGATGAAAATGACTGAGTGGGATATGATTGTAAATGAACAAAAAGAGTTTATAAATCAAGAAAAAGCTATGTATGTTTTAGAAGATCCTTTTGTAAGCCATCTGTATGACCAGGAAGCTTTTGAAAATACTACTGAAAAATTAAGAAAAAAAGTTTAATATTTCGCCTGAGTGTGTCAGGCTTGAATTTGTTGCATGTGTTGTCGTTCCGGAGGTTTTGAATGTTATTACGAAGTATCAAAAAACACCTTTGTATATTATTTTTAATAAGGGAAAACTTATACATGTTGTAGTCGGATATGGTTTGTCTTGAGGTATAGATATTATCTAAGCTAAAAATAACGCCATATGATATAATTTTATTAAAAAAAGGATGCAAATGAAATTGGGTTTGCTTTTCCCGGGACAGGGGAGTCAGTTTGTAGGAATGGGTAAGGATTTTTACGATTCAAGCGAGAAAGCACGTGAAATGTTTGAAGAGGCAAGTGATGCTGTAAAGGCTGATTTTAAAAGATTGATGTTTGAAGAAAACGATGATATAAACAAAACTCAATACACACAGCCGGCAATTTTATTGTATTCCGCAATAGCATATGAACTTTTTAAAGATGCTGATTTTGAATATGTTTTTTCTTTGGGGCATTCCCTGGGTGAATTCAGCGCCTTATATTCGGCAGGCGCTTTGAGCCTGGCCGATGCGGTTAAACTGGTTCACGAAAGAGGAAAACTTATGAATGCGGCTTTTAGTGACAAAGTCGGTTCAATGATGGTTGTTTTGGGTCTTGATGATGAAACAATAGAAAATATTTGTAAAGAATCAAATCTTAAAGTTTGGCCTGCAAATTATAACAGCGACGGTCAGCTTGTCCTTGCAGGACTGAGGGAAGATTTGGAAAAAATGGAGCCAATTTTAAAAGAAAAAGGAGCGAAAAGGGCAATGCTTTTAAATATGAGCGTGGCAAGCCACTGTCCTCTGCTCGAAAGTGCCGTTACACCTTTAAAAGAACTTTTAAATGAGTATTTAAAAGATGAATTTAAGCCTGTTGTAAGTAATGTCAGTGCAAAAGTGTATACTGCAAAAAGTGAAGCACTTGAATTATTACCTGTTCAACTTACAAAACCTGTTTTATATAAACAGTCTATTAAAAATTATGAAAACGATTGTGATATTTTTGTAGAATTCGGCGGGAAAGTTCTAATGGGTATAAACAGAAAAGTCACCAAGAAAAAAACACTGCCTGTTACGGATATGGCAAGTTTGGAAAAAGTAATAGGTGCGATTGAGAGTTGATATGAAAATAGCTTTAGCCCAGATAAGTCCGAAACTAAGTCCTGAAAACATTGAAAAACATATTAAATATGCATCTGAAACAGATGCGGATTTGGTTATTTTTCCGGAGCTTTCCATGAACGGATACAAAATCAAAGACGCTCTTTTGGAAGATGCTTTTGACTTCGAATATTTTAAAGATTTAATTTTTGATAAAGATACGGTTTTGGGTGCGGCTATTAAAAAAGAAGGTAAAATTTATAATGCCGCTTTATATATTGATGATGATATAAAACTTCATAAAAAAGTCCATCTCCCGACATACGGTGTGTTTGAAGAGGGAAGATTCTTTTTTGCCGGCGATGAGTTTAATATGTTTAACACTAAATTCGGTAAAACCGCGATGTTTGTCTGTGAAGACGTTTTCAGCGGGGATGCCGTAAATTTTGTTTCTCAAAACAAACCTGATTTGATAATCGTAATCGCCGCTTCGCCTGCCAGGGAATTTGATAACGGTAAACTATTGATTGAAGAACAGTGGGATGCGCTTTTAAAATCAATGGCGATACTAAGCGGAGGTTATGTGCTTTTTTGTAACCGTGTCGGGTTTGAAGACGGTTTAGGCTTTTGGGGAGGAAGCAGAGTGGTAAACCCAAGAGGGGAAACGGAAATGAAAGCTGATTATTTTGAGGAAGAAATGATAGAGTGTGAGCTTAATCACAATTTAACGGTTACTCAAAAATATTTTTTAAGGAAAAGTTAATGATTGGAATTTTATGTGCAATGAAGGAAGAACTTGAACCCATACTTGAATATATGAGTATAAAAGAAAAGATAAATCATGCCAATAATGTATTTTATATTGCGGAATTTGATGGTGAAAAAACAGTTCTTGCATATAGCAAAATAGGAAAAGTAAACGCTTCTGTGACAGCTACGATAATGATTGAAAAATTCGGTGTTGAAAAGCTGCTGTTCAGCGGGGTTGCAGGCGGAGTTGATGAAGAACTTAAAATAGGGGATCTTATAATCGCCACAAAAACAACTCAGCATGATGTGGATTTGACGGTTTTCGGGTATGAACCGGGATATATTCCTGAAAGCAGGGTGTTTTTTGAATGCGACGGTAAATTTAATGCAATAGCACACGATGTTGCCAAAAAGCTTGGAATAAAGCTGAAAGAGGGAATTATTGCAAGCGGTGATCAGTTTGTTCACAGCAAAGAAAGAAAAGAGTGGATAAAAAAAGTGTTTGGAGCCAGTGCCATTGAAATGGAAGGCGGAGCGGTCGGATGCGTATGCTGGAATGAAAAAGTGCCGTTTTTTATGCTAAGGGCAATAAGCGATAGTGCCGAAGAGGGTGCGGGTGTGGATTTTGACGAATTTTTGGAAGAAACCAGTAAAGTCAGTGCAAAATTTTTGATTGAGATGTTAAAAGAAATAAAAAATTAACAAAAGGATGAATATGAATAAAAACAAATTAATAATAATGGGGCTGACATTTTTGGTGTTAATTGCATTAACCCCGTTAATTTTCGGTAAACTCATGAATAAACAATACAATAAAATGCTTGATCGTTTAAGAAGTGAAGGTTTTACTGTGACGGTTGTAAAAGATAGCAGCACATATCTTCAAAACGATAAAGTTTTGGAAGTTAAAATTCCCGCAAAACTTTTAAATACTGAAAATTATTTAAAAGAAATTAATTTAAAAATTGAAACACGGTTTAAAAATCTGCCTGTTACCAATGTGTATTTTATTGGTAAAATAGAAAATATTAAATTGACGGACAAATATGCGAAGATAGAAAAGAATATTAATGATTTTTTGGTTAAATATATTAAATTTACGGCAACCACACCTAATTTCAGGGATTATTCATATAAATTTGAAGATATTATTGTAAAAAAATCGCCTGAAATAGGAATAGTAAACATTGAAGGTAATTTAAAATATTCCGATATTATTAAAAACAGTTTAACAATCGGAGATATTTATATAAAAGATAAAAAAGAAATTGTTGAATTTAAAAATTTCAAAAATGAATTTGAGGGGAACGAAAAAAATTCTCTTTCAAAAATCGGTTTTGATGTGCATGTTGATATAAACAAAGTAAAAATTCAGATAAACAATGTGTATTCCGTTACTAAAACCATACTTTCTAAAACTGCGTATATTAATTCTGTTTTTGGATTTAAAAAACTTATTGCTGCCAATATGGCTCAATCTGACGATTTTGCATTAAGAGGAGAAATAAACAATATAGACACCAATCTTACACAAACTCTTGCAACAGCCAAATCAGATGACGAAAAGAATATGATTGTGGAAAAAATTTTTGAAAAAGGATTTGACGTAAAATTAAGCAGTTCCTTAAAAAACCTCAAAGCTATGGGGCGTGATTTCGGATGGTATGATCTGAATGTGGATGTAAAATTTTTACCTACTAAGAATTTAAGACAAAAAGTTCAGGAGGATAAAGTTGATTTTGTAGATGCAAAAATTAATTTTACTACTACGCCTGAAATGTCCGGAATTATTATGAATCTGGTTCCACAGAGTTCTTTTGTATTTGCTTTGGCTAAAAAAGAAAACGGTAAAGTTACTTTAAATCTTGAATTTAAAAAAGGAAAACTTTACAGCGACGGGCAGCTTATAAAATAGTGAAAGAAGGTAAAAAATGCTGAAAAATGGTGAAAAAAAGTAAATGAAGAATCCGATAAAGGATATATATTTTTCTAAAAAAGTTACAAAATTCACAGGCCGTGCAAACGGAGATTTTGAGCTTATAAAAGACGGCGACCGCGTTATGGTTGCTTTCAGCGGCGGCAAAGACAGCTTTGTTTTGCTGCATGTTTTAAAAAGAATACAGTTAATCGCACCTTTTAAATTTGATTTACTAGCAATTACTATTGATGCCGGAACCGGAATAGACTATTCTTCTCTTAAAAAACACTGCGAAGAATTCGGAATTGATTATATTATTTACAAAACCCCCATACTGGAAATTTTGGAAGAAAAAAAACGCCCGGGAAGCAGTGCGTGCGGATTTTGTGCAAGAATGAGGAGAGGGGCGCTTTATACAAAAGCTTTGGAGCTGGGATACAATAAAATAGCACTCGGACATCATTTTGACGATGCGGCGGAGACGTTTTTTATGGGTATGTTTTATAACGGAATGATGCGTTCAATGCCTCCAAAATATAAAGCATATAACAATATTGAGGTTATAAGGCCGTTAATTAAAGTCCGTGAAAAATGGATAAAATATATGAGTGAACAAAACAATTTTCCTATAATAGACGGGGAAGCAAGCTGTCTTGCGTTTAACGAAGAAGATCAGGTTAAAACTCCTTATGTCAGACATGAAATTAAAAAGTGGCTTGAAGAAATGGAAGAAAAAGAACCTAAACTGTTTCAAAGATTGGACAGCGCGTTTTCAAATATTGACTGCTCTACGTTTTTTATGAAAGAGTATTTTAAGTAAATGGAGAATTGTGAATTGGAAATCGAAAAAAGTAAAAATAAAAAAGTTCTTGTGGGAGTCAGTGGCGGTATTGACAGTGCTATGTGCGTATATTTGCTTAAAAATGCCGGATATGACGTGCTTGGAATATATATGAAAATGCATGAAGGGGTAAATCATATAGAAAACATAACAAAACTTAACCGTCTTAGTAAAAAACTTGGATTTAAATATGTTATCGAAGATGTTGAAGGTGAATTTAAAAAAGAGGTTTATGAATATTTTGTTGAAAGTTATAAGCAGGGAATTACCCCGAATCCGTGTGCAATGTGCAACATAAAAATTAAATTTGGTATTTTTATGCGGTTTTTGGAGAAATATGAATGTGATTTTGCCGCGACCGGGCATTATGTGAGATGCGACGGTGAGTTTTTATATCAGGCAAAAGATGAGGGTAAAGACCAGAGCTATTTTTTATTCGGAATAAAAAAAGAAACACTTCCTAAACTTTTGTTTCCGCTTGGAGAATATACAAAAAATGAAATTAAGCAAATGGCTGTGGAAATAGGGCTTGAAGAGTTTGCAACTCAGAAAGAATCACAGGACATCTGTTTTATAGACAGTTCTTATATTAATGTATTAAAAAACCATTTTAATCCCGAAAAAAAGGGTAAAGTTGTAAATAAAAGAGGGCAAAAAATAGGAATTCATAAAGGCTATTCTTTTTATACGGTGGGGCAGAGAAAAGGTTTTACGCTTTTTAAATCCCATAAACCACAGTATGTTATCGGAATAGATGCCAAAAACAATACGCTCATTGTCGGCGATAAAAAAGATCTTGAAAAAAAACAGGTGTTTTTAAAAGGTGTGAATCTTTTTATAGATGAAAAAATATTTGAATGTGAGGCAAAGATCAGATATAGAGCACCAAAAGCTTCCGCTTTTGTTAAAATGGAGAGTAAAAGTAAAGCTGTTGTAAATTTCCATGAACCTGTCTCGGGCGTGGCAAAAGGGCAGGCGTGTGTATTTTATGACGGAGAAAAACTTCTTGGCGGCGGATGGATAAGAGGGGGGAAATAATTGAGAATGGAGAATTGAGAATTGAGAAAGCGGGGTCCCCGAAAAGTCGTAAGACTTTTTGGGGTGCAAGAGGCGGGGTCCCCGAAAAGTCGTAAGACTTTTTGGGGTAATAGAATTAATAAATTGCCATACGGAATTTTGTATTTTATTGAAAATGAAAAAATTATTATTTTAGCAATAATGCATTTGAAGAAAAAAACCGGTTATTGGAAAGATAGATTAGAATAATTTTGATACTATTTTATTAATAAAACAAAGGAGCGTGAAAATGAAATTTAAACTTTTCAGTGGAACGGCAAATCCGAAAGTGGCGACGGATATTGCTCATTGTTTGGACAGGCCTCTTAATAAAATGAAAGTAACAAGGTTTAGTGACGGTGAAATAAGTGTGCAAATCGGTGAGAGTGTAAGGGGGATTGACTGTTTTGTCATTCAGCCTACCTGTGCACCTGCAAATGATAATTTTATGGAGCTTTTAATTATTACGGATGCAATGAGAAGGGCGAGTGCAAAAAGCATTACTGCGATAGTTCCGTATTTCGGATATGCAAGACAGGACAGAAAAGCGGCTCCAAGGGTTCCTATCAGTGCGAAACTTGTGGCTAATATGATGGAAAAAGCGGGAATTGACAGGGTTGTAACTATTGATTTGCATGCCGGACAGATTCAGGGATTTTTTGATGTTCCGGTTGACAACCTTTACGGAAGTATTCTGTTTTTTGAATATTTTCAAAAGAAAAACCTTAAAAATCCTATAATAGCTTCACCTGATATCGGCGGGGTTGCAAGAGCCAGATATTTTGCAAGCAAACTCGGGCTTGATATGGTTATTGTAGATAAAAGAAGGGAAAAAGCCAATGTAAGCGAAGTTATGAATATAATCGGCGACGTAAAAGGAAAAGACGTTATTTTAATAGACGATATGGTCGATACGGCCGGGACTATGGTTAAAGCCGCCGCGGCACTTAAAGAAAAAGGTGCTAATTCGGTAATGGCATATGCTACCCACGGTGTGCTCAGTGGTCCTGCTCTCGAAAGAATTAAAAGTTCTGTTTTGGATGAACTTGTAATAAGCGATACGATTCCTTTTAAGGGGGACTGTAAAAAAATAAAAGTTCTTTCAACGGCTAAACTTTTTGCGGAAGTTATCAGGAGAATTATGTATAACGAAAGTATTAATAAACTTTTTGACTAATGAAAAGTATAAATAAAATTTCAGCGGCTACAATGGAAATTAAAAAATCAAAATTCCACTCTTTTCTTGTTCCTTTTTCCTTATATGAAGAAAAACTTGAATATCTTAAAAAAGCCCATCCGAAAGCCAATCACCATGTAACGGCTTTTAGATATTTAAATGAATATAATCAGACGGTGGAAGGTTCTTCGGATGATGGTGAACCCAGAGGCAGCAGCGGAAGACCGACACTTAAAGTTTTACAGGGAAATGATTTGATTAATATAGGAATAATTACAGTCAGATATTTTGGCGGAATTCTTTTGGGCGTCGGCGGACTGGTAAAGGCTTACAGCGATGTTGCAAATATGGCTGTAAAGAATGCTTCTTTATTTGAATATAAAGATATTTTTGAGTATTCTTTCAGTGTTGATTATGAAAAAAGCAGAGTTGCAGAGTATATTCTTAAAGAAAATGAAATTTTTGTTGAAAAAAGAGAGTTTGGAATTGAGGGGATTGAATATACAATCAGAGATGATATTGAAAAAATAAATTTGATAAAAGGCGTATTATGAAAAAAATGTTATTTATGCTGATGTTTCCTTTACTGCTGTTAGCTTATTCCAACAACAATGTTCTTGCCCTTACTTGGCTGAACGGATTTTGTAAAGTAAACCCAGCAAAGGCGGTGTGTGTGAACAGAAAAAACGGTGATTATTCTCTTAATCATTTTATACTTCACGGTTTGTGGCCTAAAAAGGAATACTGTTCTCATAAACCAATGAATCTCTCAAAAAACTTTTTAAAAATACTGCAAAAATATATGCCGGGAGCCAAATTCGGACTGGCTAAACATGAATGGAAAAAACACGGGACGTGTTTTGGGGGAGATCCTGAGACATATTTTATCACAGGTGTAAAATTTACCCAACAGTTTAACGAAACAATGATTTTGCAGTTTTTTAATATGCATATAGGACAGGGAGTGAGTCTTAAAAGAATGAGGTGGCTGTTCGGGCAGGTATTCGGTAGAAACAATACAAGAAAATTTCAGATGGTATGCAAAAACGGATATATTACGGAGATTAGAATAAAATTAAAAGGTAATCCCGTTAAAGAGGATTTTTATAATCTTGTAAACAAAGCAGATGAATTTAAAGGTGTGAAACAATGCACATTCGGGATTATAGCGGTTCCTAAATAAATATTAACATATTTTTAAAAATTTGTTATAATAACACAAAAAAAGGAGAAAAAATGAAAAGGGTATTATTTTCAGCATTAACTGCAACAAGTTTATTGGTGTTAAGCGGGTGTGGAAGCACTGCTCCGTCTACGCCTGATTTTAACAAATGTATGATTGATGGAACCCAGGCTCCAAATTGGGTATGTCGTCCTAATTCTGTTGAAGGCGGTCTCGTTGCACTAGGTGTTGCACAGCCAAATGCCGCAAACGATTATCAGTTTCAGTTAGATGAAGCAACAGCGGCTGCAAGAGACAGTCTTGCAAGAAGAATAGAAGTAAAAGTTAAAAATATGTTCAAACAGTTTAAAGAAACAACAGGGGTTGGTAAAGACGCTACTTTTGATAAAGCGACACAGAATGTTTCAAAACAGATTGCTTCTCAGACTTTAAGAGGAAGTAAAGTTATAAACAGCTGGCAGTCACCTACTACAAGAGCATTGTATGTATTAGTCGGAATCCCTGCTCAGGATATGCAACAGGTGAAAGAAAATATTAAAAATCAGGCTAAATCTTCATTTAAAAACAATAAAGCTTTATGGCAGAAATTTTTAGCTCAAAAAGCAGATCAGAAACTTGATGAAGCTATTGATAAAGAATTCGGCACTCAAGGTCAAGAGCAATAATGAAAAAAACAGCTCTTTTAATCCCTTTTCTTTTTTGGGGATGTGTAGCAAGTAATTTATTGGGTATAAGCAATGACGATAATAAATGTGAAGCAAGTTATTTTTATAATGCGGTAAACGGGCAAAGCGGTGTCGGTTTTGGTGTGGCAGGTTTAAATATGAACGGTGAAAACGCTCAGTTTGATGCCGCAATATCAAAAGCCATTCATATGATTGCCGCACAAAAAGGCGTAACTGTCAAATCTGTAACAAAAATGCAAACATCGGCACAAAACGGAAATGTAGATAAAAAATACAGCAGTTATGCTATTTTGACAATAGACGGAAATAAAATAAATGCCAAAATAGTAAAAGCATGTAAAACATCTGACGGAAAGCTGTATGTTTTAATGAAGGCATATTAAAAGGTCTGTTATGAAAAAAATTCTTCTTTCTTCCCTTTTTACCTTGTTGTTGGCAAACAATTATAATTATAAGAACTTTCAAAAAGAATATCTGCAAGGTTATAAACAGTATAAAAACAATATAAATAAACAGTTTAAAGAATTTAACAATACGTTAAATAAAGAATTTCAGGCATATAAAAAAGAGCTTTCAAAATATTGGACAAAACCTGAGCTTTCAAGTAAAGATGTTTTTGTCGAATATTCAAAAGATCTGAAAACAAAAAGAAAGATTGATTTTAAAAATAATTATATGCAAATAGCGGTTTTGGCGAAAAATAAAAAAGAAGCCGAGCTTAAAATGGCCAAGTCCATTAAAAAACTTACAACTGAAACGGTAAATGAAGCGTTTAATGATAATCCGGTTTTAAAAAAAGTAGAAAAAAAATTTAAAAGTGTGGGTGTCAGTGCAAAATTAAGAAATAAGCCAATAATAGCTGATGCTATATTTAAAAAACATCCTACGCAAAAAAAAATAATTAGATATATTAAAACCAGTATTCAAAAGCATCCTGTTATAGTTAAAAGATCAAAAGTCCCGGCATTGAAACAGTATGTTTTAACTGTGCCTCTTCCAAAAAACACTCATTTAATTAAAGCAAGACAGTATAAATCAGCTGTTTTTTACAGGGCAAAAGAATTTCATCTTCCGGCTTCTTTAATATATGCGATTATACAGACTGAAAGCAGTTTTAACCCTATGGCAAGAAGTTATGTCCCTGCTTTCGGTCTTATGCAGATTGTTCCACAGACAGCCGGGAAAGACGCTTATAAGTATCTATATAAAAAACCAAGGCTTCTTACGCCTAGTTATCTGTATAACGGGGAGAATAATATTAAGATAGGAAGTGCATATTTAAATCTACTTTATTATAAATATTTCAAACGTGTAAAAGATCCTATTTCCAGGATGTATATGACTATTGCGGCTTATAATACAGGAGCCGGAAATGTTGCATGTGCGTTTAATTCCAGCCGTAAAGATTTCAGGGGAAGAACCATGTGTTACAGGTTTAAGGGTGATTATAATATAAATAAAGCTATTCCGAAAATAAACAGTATGTCGTCTAAACAGGTTTATAACCATTTACTTTCAAATCTACGTTATGATGAAGCTAAAAATTATTTAAAAAGAGTCAGCAAAAGGCTTTACAGATATCAAAAAGCAATTGTTAATCATCAGATTTAATAAGAAAAGCGCTTTTTGATTTCTCTTTTCTTGCTAATGTTTTCAATACTATTTCAATAATAAAACTACGAAAAACAAATCTTACATTTTTAATAAAGACAGGGAAAATATCTAGATTGTATTGTGTCTGAATTTTTAAGAAATTATTTTTAAATATCCCATATAGACAATAGCTGCAAGTATTCCGCCGAAAATTCCGGCGAGGATGTCATCACCCATAACTCCCAGTCCTCCGGGGGCTTTTTTATCTATTTTTCCGATGATTGAAGGCTTCCATATGTCAAAAAGCCTAAATGCCAAAAATGCCAAAATAATTTTTATTAATGTATCTTCCTTTAGATGTCCAAATAATCCTATTGCAATAAAAATACCAGCAAATTCATCTATTACGATTCTTTTATCATCATGAATTCCGCCTTTATTTTCGTAATCGTTAACCAGTTTAATTCCTGCTATTGAAGAAAAAATTGCAAGAAGCCAGATGGTTATATGAGGATTAGGCATATATTGTATAACAGCATATGAAATTACGGCTGCAAGCAAACTTCCCCAAGTTCCCGGTGCTTTAGGAAGCAGTCCGCTGAAAAATCCGGTTAACAAAAACCAGTTGAATTTATTATAATTTTCCATTATTAATACTCCGTTTTTTATTTTTTATTTTACTCTCAACTATCAACCATACACTATACGCTAACTAAGTAAGCGAGCTTGTCTGATAAAGTTTCATAAGTGAAATATAAAAATCTTCTTCTTTGTTTTTTTCAATGAGTCCTTTATTCGGTGAAATATCGTAATAAAGTTTTTGGAGATTTGCAAATCTGTCGGGATACATTTTTACAAGAAATTTAGCACTTATTTCTTTTCTCATTAAAATAGTGGGAGGCATAAGTCCTGTTTTTAAAAGTTCGTATATGGAATCGCTGTGATAGCTTATGTGGTGATGACTGCCATGAGGACATGAATTTACGCTTACGATAGTTTTACACTGGTCGCAGTAAACGTATTCGTTGATTGTTTCTATTTCTATATTTAAATCCATCGAATCAAATATGCTCTTTAAATGGTTGGCTTCGTAATGAATACCAAGCCCTTTGTGTGTCTGTCCCATTATAAATTTATTGCATCCGAAGTTTTTTGCAATCATTGCATCAAGTATCGCTTCGTTTACACCGGAGAAGATATAGGTGTTCAGAAGGGGAACTATTATGATTTTGTCTTTTGGAAAATAGTTGTCAACCACATATGAAAGGGCTTCGTGTCTCAGTTCATAAGGGACTTTTTCGTTTTGCATGTTTTTAATTAAAAACACAATAAGCATATCGTTTTTTTCTATCGCACTTCTCATAATTTTTTCATGAACCCTGTGTATGGGTTTTGCATGCATTGTCATTCCGACTATATTATTCAGGTTTTTTGTTTTTTCTTTTATATAATCTGTTTTTTTCTTTATACCGGTGTCTTCCACCCAAAAACTACCTGCAACTGCGTATTTTCCGAGTCTTTTTAAAGTTTTGGCGACCTGCGGGTAATTTTTGGCGTCTTTCGTTCCGTAAATCGTTTCCACTCTTTTAAAAGGGTCAATCTGATAAATTTCTTCCACTTCAATTTCACCGATTTTTTTTCTTTCGCAGTAAAGTTCAAGTTTTTTAGGGTTTGTTCTTAAAACTTCTTCATTTTTTCTGCCTGATGGTGCAAGTATAAATGAAAACGGGATAGCGGAGTTTTTATATTTTTTTTCCCTGTCGGCGGTTTCGGCTTCTTTTTTGTTCATCAGTTTGTCAATAGGTTTTAAAAGCCCCGCCTGAACCATGGCCAGGGTTATGTATGCTTCTTTATCTATAAAAAGTTTATTTTTGTTTGAAAATGCCATATTTTTTCCTTTTTTCCCACAGACTTTTCCTGCTTATGCCCAGACGTTTGCTAAGTTCCGTATCAGGCAGTTTGTGCTGGTGATTTAATATTATATATTTTATATAATCCTCAATAGAGAGTATTTCATCATCCATAAAGTTTTTTTTCGAAATTTCTATTTCAATCATATTAAAATGGGGATAAATGTTTTCAAAATTTTTAGGGACGGTTATTACGGTTTTGAATTTTGAAAGTATATTCATAATTTCCGGATTATCGTAAAATTTTTTACAGTAATAAACCGTTTTTGTGTTTTTTAATTTTTTTGGGTCAATGTTTTGTATATCGATAAGTGTAATATCAAGAGAATTTTTTTTGGCGTAATTAAAAATCAGTTTATCTACGGCTTTTGGATAGTTTGTTTTAATAAAAACGGGGAATGACAGATCATGCTTTGAATTGATTTCAATTTCTTCAAGTATATGTTCAATAAAATTTTCCATTTTACGGGTTTTGTTTTTTAACGTGTAATATTCTCTAAGGTGAATAATTTTTCTTATAAGCTCTTCAATTGAAAAAGGTTTTTGCAGGTAATCGTCCGCTCCGAGTTGTATGGGTTGGGTTACACTTGTGTAAGTTACATAAGGGGCAAGTAAAATTATAATTTTGTCTTTTTTTGCGTCTATGAGTTTGTCAATATTGCCTTTAAGGTTTGTGTTTACGATATACACATCTCCGTCCGTATTTGCCGCTTCGTCGTATGAAGCGAATATTTCACATTTTGAATTAAGTTTTTCACTTAAATTGTTTTGTATGCTTTGAGCAAGATAAAGTTCGTTTTCAACAATTATAATCTTCATACCAGTCCTTATATTTTAGTGTTGCGGTTGATAAAACGGCAATTCCTTCGCCTCTTCCTATAAATCCCATTTTTTCGTTTGTAGTTGCTTTTACGTTTACCGTTGCGTTTAAAATATTGCTTAAATTTCTCTGTATGGATGTTTTGTGTTTTTGAAGTTTCGGTTTTTCCGCTATTATTGAAATATCTGCATTTATAATTTCAAAACCTGTTTGTGTGAGCGTGTTTTTAACGTTTTCTAAAAGTCTGACGCTTGAAATATTTTTATATTTTTCATCCGTGTCCGGAAAAAATTCACCGATATCACCAAATCCCGCCGCTCCTAAAAGAGCGTCAATCAGTGAATGAATTACAACGTCTCCGTCGCTGTGTGCTTTAAGTCCGTAATCAGTGTTTATTTCTACACCTCCCAAAATCATTTTTTTATTTTTTTCAAAAGCGTGTGTATCATATCCGTTTCCGATTAAAACATCTTTTGAAGGAGGAGTCAAACAGGGTAGGTTTAAATCTTTAAAATAGGTGATTTTTTTGCTCTCCCCGCTTCCTTCAATGTATTTGATTTTCCCGCCTATTGTTTCTATTGCAGCTCTTTCATCTGTAAAAAGTTTGTGGGTTTCAAGGGCTTTTTTTAAAATTTCGGTGCGACTTAATTGAGGTGTTTGAATAAGCCTGACTTCATCCCTGTCGATTGTTCTGTTTTGATAGACTACAGTATCAACGGGTTTTATAAAAGGTGTGGTGCAGTCTGCCGGGTTTTTGATAAGGTTTTGAATGATGCTTTCAGGAATACAGGCTCTTGCAACGTCTGTTACCATCACATATTGTGTTGAAACGTGTTTAAGTGCGTTTTTTAAAGAAAGCTGTCTTTCTTTATCCCCCGGGACAATGGTGTAATCGCTTAATTTTTCATATAATTTGACATCATTTTTATTTGCGGTAATAACAGTTTTTGTAAAATTGTAAAAAGAATTGAGTCTTTTAGCTGTAAACAGCCATAAAGGGTCTTTGTTTACCCTGAGCCATTGTTTTTTTACAGGATAATCAAATCTGGTGGAATTTCCTGCGCTTAAAACTATTAAAGTTACATCCAAACTGTTTCCTTTGGTAAATATGTTACGAAATTATACATAAAAATGTTACAATTTGTAAATAATTGTGAAATAGGTAAAAAAAGTTAAAAGAGGGGGAAAAGATGAGAAAGAAAGTGAAAAATACTCCAAGCTCACAGTTATGAGAATTGTCCGGTGCCTGATACTAATAATTAATGACCGATAATCAATATACTGAAATAATGAAAATATTAGAAGTGGGAGTTGTTTTGGTGTATTTTAAGCTGATTTTAAGGAAAATTGGGTAAATTCCGAGCAAATATATCTTAAAGGGAATGAATGAGAACCGAATGGATTAAAAGTAGATTAAAAGACGATACAAGAACTCAGATGTATTATGCCAAAAAAAGCATAATTACGGAAGAAATGAAGTTTGTAGCAGATGAAGAAAATCTGGATCCCGAATTGGTCAGGAGTGAAATAGCCAGGGGCAGACTAATAATTCCTGCAAATATAAACCATAAACATGTAAAGCCCATGGCCATAGGCAGGGTAAGCAAAACAAAAGTGAATTCAAACATCGGTGCAAGTGCACTTGCAAGCGATATTCAAGAGGAAGTTAAAAAACTGGAAGCTTCCGTCCGATACGGTGCGGACACCGTTATGGATTTAAGCGCCGGGGCTAAAAATATGGATGAAATCAGGGAAGCGATAATAGCGGCTTCTCCCGTTCCTATCGGGACTGTTCCTATGTATCAGATTATTGATGAAATTGGAGATGTGCTGGATTTGACCTATGATGATATTTTGAGGGTGCTTGAAAAACAGGCAAAGCAGGGGGTCAGTTATTTTACCATTCATGCGGGGCTGCTTCTTAGACATATGCCGGAAATTGCCAAAAGAAAAATGGGAATAGTAAGCCGTGGGGGGAGTCTTACGGCAAGCTGGATGCTTAAACACCATAAAGAAAACCCTTTTTACACGATATTTGACGATATTCTGGATATATGTAAAAAATACGATGTTGCACTCTCACTGGGAGACAGTCTCAGACCGGGATGTCTGTATGACGCAAGTGACAAAGCACAGCTTGAAGAGCTTAAAACCCTTGGTGAACTGACCTTAAAAGCGTGGGATAAAGACGTTCAGGTGATGATAGAGGGGCCCGGACATGTTCCTATTAATGAAATTGAAAGGAATGTCCGTTTGGAGCAGATTTATTGCCACGAAGCCCCTTTTTATGTCCTTGGACCTCTTGTGCTTGATATCGGAGCCGGGTATGATCACATAGGAAGCGCAATAGGTGCGGCAATGGCTGCATGGTATGGGGTAAGTATGCTTTGCTATGTGACACCGAAAGAACACTTAGGGCTTCCAAATGCTCAAGATGTCCGTGAGGGTATGCTTGCATATAAAATAGCCGCTCATTCAGCTGATATAGCCAGAAAAATACCGGGGGCAAGGGATAAAGACGATGCAATGAGCGATGCAAGATATCATTTCGACTGGAAAAAGCAGTTTGAACTGGCGCTTGATCCTGAAAAAGCAAAAGAATTTCATGACGAAACACTTCCTCAGGAGGTGTTTAAAGAAGCGGAGTTCTGCTCGATGTGCGGGCCTAAATTCTGTTCTTACAAAGTAACGCAGGAAGCAATGGAAAATTTCGACTGGGATGAATTTAAAAAAGAAGCTATGAGGAAGATGGGGGAGAAGGATGAAAAAAGGTAAAAATAGCTAGAAGATGATGAAAAAGAGATTTAAAGAACAGAAAATTGACATTGTTTATTGACAAAATAAAAAAAAAGTAATATAAACCGTAAAAACAAATAAGGAGTCAGAGTGAAAGATAAAATTTTAGAGTTATTAAAAAATGTAATTTATCCGGGATTTAAAAAATCTGTGGTGGATTTCGGGTTTGTAAAAGATGTGGAGGTAAGCGAAGACGGTAAGCAGGCTATTATCACTTATCAGATACCTTCAACGGATGATGAAATTGCTTCGAAGCTGAATGACAGCACAATTGATATTCTTAAAGAAGAAGGCATAGAAGCAAGCGTAAATATAATAAGACCTAAAAAACCGAGGGAAACATCAAGCAGAGGCGTAAATAAAATGCCCGGTGTAAAATCGTTTATAATGGTTTCTTCCGGAAAAGGAGGAGTGGGTAAAACCACAACCGCCGTTAATCTTGCTTTGGCGTTAAGCAAAGCCGGTAAAAAAGTAGGTGTTCTTGACGGGGATATTTACGGTCCGAATGTTGCGAGGATGCTCGGAATGCAGGACAGAAAACCGGAAGTTGTCGGAAACAAGGTAAGACCTTTTGAAAACTACGGGGTTAAATTCATTTCAATGGCAAACCTGCTTCCCGAAGGAAAAGCGCTTATGTGGAGAGGCGCTATGCTTGTAAAAGCGTTAGAGCAGTTTATGGAAGACGTTGAGTGGGGCGAGCTTGACATACTTGTAATCGATATGCCTCCGGGGACGGGTGACGCTCAGATGACTATGGCTCAGCAGGTGCCTGTAACAGCCGGTGTTGCGGTAACCACTCCTCAGACTGTTGCGGTGGATGACGCAAAAAGAAGTTTTGACATGTTTAAACAGCTCCACATTCCAATTGCCGGTGTAATTGAAAATATGAGCGGTTTTATCTGTCCTAACTGCGGAATGGAATACGATATTTTCGGAAAAGGTGCCGCTGCGACTTTGGCTAAGGAATACGACACTAAAGTTTTAGCGCAAATTCCAATCGAGCCTGAAATACGAGAAGGCGGGGATGCCGGAAAACCTATTCTTATAAACAGACCTGATAGTGAGAGTGCAAAAAGATTTGCAAAAGCGGCTAAAGAGGTTATTGAATATATTGATTATGTTTTGGCCGAAGATCTTTCAGGAAACGAAATGATCCAGCCGGTTTACGGCGTAAACGGAGCGCCTAGTGCTTGTAGTATGAAGTAAAAACAATACTTTTAAGGCTTGAATCCATATATTCTTCCGGAGGGGTTATCTCCTCTTTTACTTTAAATTCGGTATTTTCTTCAATTAAACTTATAAAATCTTTTTTTGTGGTTTTAGGGTCGTTTATACACGCTAAAAGTGTAGTATTTTGGTGTGAAAGCGACGGGAGTTTTTTGATGATTTTGATATAGTCTTTTGATGCTACAAAGCTTCCTTTTTGGTGTGTGGGAGGGTCGATTATGATTATGTCGTAGGGGGCGTGTTTTTTCATCTTTGCAAATGCTTTTAGAATGTTGTAGGGCCAAAATGAAATGTTTTTAATATCAAGTGAGTTTATCCGGTGGTTTGCCATGCCTGTTGCAAGGACGGATTTGTTCATATCCACATTTGCTATGTATTTTGCCCCGCCTTTTCTGGCAAACAGTGAAAATCCGCATGTGTATGCAAAAAGATTTAATACTTTTTTACCTTTACTTATTTTTTCCACATAACTTCTGGCATTTCTGGTATCCCCGAAATATCCGATATTTTGATTGTAAAAGTTTAGTTTGAATTTCATGTCGTTTTCAATAGCCACTGCATTATCGGGAATAATTCCTCTTAATGCAAATAACTTTTCACTTTTCACTTTACACTTTTCATTTTCGTAGCGTCTTTTAACAATAATATTCTTATATTTTTCCGGTGCTTTTTTGAAAATCTCCAAAAACGGCTTTTCATCTACTTTTTCGTAAAACTGAATAAAAAGAGTCTCATCAATACTGTCAATCGTTAAAAACGGATATGTTTTTTCTCCCCTGCCGTGATACAGACGCTTAAATTCTTCGGTTGTTGGTTGGTTTATGATTTCAAATAAGTCCATTTAATACTCTTTAATCATTTTTCTAATTTTTTCATCAAGCCATTTCGGGCTAATAACTTTCAAATTTGGTATCCACATTAGAAGCTTACGGATAATTTCGTTTTCATGGGTTATTTCAAGGTAAATTGTTGAAGTGTCATCACTGTTTTTAATGATTTTTTGTGTTTTTGAAATAGGTATTCTTTTAAGGTATTTTGTAGCGTATTCATCGGCAAAAAGCTCCACCATAAAAGGCTTAGTGGTTGGGTTGAACCAGATGTTTACGGCTTTATCGAGGTTTTTTAATATATCATCTTTTACTTCAAACGATTCATTCATAATTTCAAGATGTTTTATGCTTTTTATGTGGTAGGTGCGGTATTTATTTTTATGATTCAGGGCGTTTACATACCAGTATCCGTCAAAATTAGAAATTTTAAGGGGTTTTATATCCATGTCATAAAGCTCATTATCCATTTTGTATTTCATTTTGATAATTTTCCTGTTTTTAATGGCTTCTTCGATTTTTCTGAAGGTAAAGGGTTCTATTTTTTCGATATCAAGCTTTGAATAAAAGACGTTTTCTTCGCTTATCAGTTTTAACTGCTTAAGAAGAGGTAAAATCTCTTTTTCAATCCCAGCGTTTTTGGCAATTGATTCTACCGCTTCGATAATCATCTCTTTTTCGTCGTCGATTATATTTTCAAGATAATATTTTCTGCTTTTGCTTTTAACGTTAAATCCGGCTTCTTTGAGGTAATTGATATATCTTTGGGCGGAGCGTTTTGAAATGCCGTATATGTTTTCAATATCACTCGTGCTTAGACTCTCTCCCGCATAAAACCTGTTTATCAAATCAAGCAGGATTGAGAGGGTTTTGGTGTATTCTTTTGCCTTCATCGGTTGCCTTTTTTGTAATTTTATCAAAAACGTCACAATATAACTCCTATATTTTTGGGGTAAAATTCAAAATTACATTTACAAAAGCGACTGGTTTGATAAATACTTGGTGATTGATAAAGATGGCAATGTAATAAATCAAATGGATGAATTTAATCTTTCAAGAGCAAAAGTTATGATAAAAAACAAAGAAATAAATCTGAAAGGAGAACAATGAAAAATCAATATTTTGGGGATATTCACGATTTTAAGAAATATACGTTATTAAAATGGTTTATGGAAGGATGTGATGATAAACTATTAGTTGCATGGTATTTAACAAATGATGATGGAAAAATAAAAGATGGAAATAAGAGGGAGTATTTGGAAAAAATGTATGAAGAATTTAAGAAAAATAATGATATTAGTAAATGTAATAAAGAATTATTTGATTTTTTAAAAGAGGCTCATGAAAAGAGAAATATAAAAAGTATTGAAAAAAAGAGAAATTTGATTTCTAAAAATATTGATTTTTTTGATAAAAATTTGGACAACTATAAAAATAGAAAAAAATGGTTTGAAGAATTGGAAAACAAAGCAAAGAAGTTTGATATTGTTTTTGCTGATCCGGATAACGGTATAAAATTTAACAATGAAAACTCTAAAAAACATATAAAATTATCTGAAATTAAAGAATTGTGGGAAATGGATAAATCTTTAATAATTTATCAGCATTTTTTAATGGTTGACCATAAGGTTTTAATGGCAGGAATAGTTTATAGGCTTTTCAGTGAATTGAAAGATATAAAAGAACCTTTTATCGGAATTGTGTATTCTTCGGATGTTGTTATGATTTTTATTTTACGTAAAGAATATAAAAAAGGATTTGAAAAAATCAAACAAAAGCTTGAAAAATGCAAGGATGTCAAATTTTTGAATCTTTTTGAGTTTACTAGTGAAAATTTAAAAATAAGCTAATCAATATTTTCAAAAAACTGTTTCAAAAGTTGCTCGGATATTCGGTATCCGTTTGAGAGGGCAGTGTCCAAAAACTCCTCAATTTCTTTTTTTGAGAGGTTGCATTTTTTGTAATTTAGAAATAAGACACCTAAAAGTCCGATAATTTCAACACCAAGGTTTTTGGCGATTTTCCTGCCTTTTTTCTCATCTATAATAAGTGGGAGATTTTTTTCAACCGCAAGGGTGATTGCTTCGCTTTCCCCCTCATCTAAAATTCTTTTGAGATTGCTTAAAAGGTCGTTTTTTGGAGTTTCAATAATTTCTATAAATTCAGGTAATTTAATATCGTTTTTAAAAGTAATTTCTTCGTAAACTTTTCTGGGAATATAAACTTTTTCAAAAACAGCAAGCAAATCAAGTTTTTTTAAATCACCTAAAATTATAAGGGTAGTGCTGTCGCTTATTATCATTAAAAAAACTTTTCAGCTGTTTTCAAATCATCTTCAAAATCATAATCAATTATGTCAATTCCTATTGAAGATAAAAATTTCATGGCTTCTTTTTTATTCATATTCAAAGATTTTGCAAGTTCTCCAAGTCCTATAAGGGAATTTTGATACGCTTCTATTAAAAAAGATGTTTTAAGCCCTTCGGTTATGATTTTATCATCAAATGATATGGTTATTCCTATTGGTTTGTTCCTTTTTGTAATAATTGTATATTCTTTGTTTTCAAGCCATTTGGTTATTAATGACGGATTTTTTTGAAGTTCCCTTATTCCTATTGCTTTCATGGTTTGCCCTTATACTTATATTTATAAGTATTATATCATAAAAGAGTAAATTTTCAAACACGTCACAATATGACTTTTTAAAGGGTTAAAATGTTATAAATCAAATCAAGGAGCTCAAATGGTATTACATTCACTTCTTAATTCAATCACTTCAGCTGAAAATTTCTACAAACATCCTAAAAAAACAAAAGAAATAGAGTTTTTACAAAAAGAATTTGAGCTTGAATATAAAGAAGCGGTGCTTTTTAGCGTAATATTGAAACTATATTTTGAGAGAAAAAGATTCAGAGGGCTTGACGTAGAGGATTTAATGGAAGAGTTAAACATTGAAGCCGTTTCAAAAGAACATATTGAACTTATACCAAATTAGCATTTTTTTACTAAAAAATCGTAAAGTAAAAAGGGTAAAAAAAGTGAAAGACGTTAGATTTGTTTTGTGTATTGGTATGAGAGCAGAATTTTAGGATTTTAGGTAAAATATGATTTTTTTAGTTATAACCGACACAATTTTAATTGAAGATTATTTTATAATTAAAATAGTAAAAATAAGAACGGAGTCAAAATGAACCTTAAAATTTTCACAACTCAGCGTCAGATTAGAAAATGGCTTGAAGATAAAAATAATGAGTTTCTCGATAAATATTATACGCTTGGGGAGTTTTTGCAAAAAATAGTCGTGGTTGACGGAGTGAAGTTTGTAGATAAGGACCTCAGAAAAAAATATCTTTTTGAAGCGGTAAAAAACGTAGATTTAGAGCGTCTTGGAATAAGCCGCAATTTTTTGGATTTTTTCAGTGACAGCGATTTTATATTTTCGTTTTTTAATGAGCTTTTCTTAGAAAGGGTTGATATTGAAAGGGTGAAACTCAGTGATGTTTATCTTGATTATGAGTATCACCTCGAAATATTGGAAGAAATTTTGAAAAATTATAAAAACCTGCTCGAAAAAGACGGGTATATTGATAAATTTTTGATTGAGGATTTTAGAATAAACGAAGGACTGCTTGAGGGGATTGATAAGATAGAGTTGAGGCTTGACGGATATTTAAGCCGTTTTGATATGGATGTTTTGGAAAAAATAAACGTACCCATATTTATTGAGTTTGATACGGACAGGTTTAATATTCCGCTGCTTGAGAAATCTTTAAAAACAGCAAACCTTAAACAAAACAGACGCTATGTTTATGATTTTAAAAACAAAAAGTTGACTGAAATTTTCGAAAATAAGAATTCTCCGGATATTGAAATAGGATACGTGAATGAGAGGATAAATCAGATAAATTACGTGTTTGCAAAAGTCATGGAATTTTACAGTGATGGTATCGCGCCTGAAAAAATCGCCGTTATTTTGCCGGATGAAGAGTTTAGCGAATTTTTAAAGCTTTTTGATTCCAAAAGAAACCTTAATTTTGCAATGGGGGAGAGTTTTACAAACAGCGATATTTATATCAAGCTAAAATCGATTTTTGAATATTTAAGCGGAGATGAAGAGGCTTTGAAAAAATGCGAAAACGTTATTGAAGAGTTTGAAAAACTTGATTTGATTGAGTTTATAAGAGAAAAAGCGACTTCAAAAGAGCTTAAGGTAATTGACGAAGAGCTTTACAGACTTAAAACTTTTGAAGAGTTTTTTGATAATAAAAAAGACTTTTTGTATTTTGTACTTGAGAGGCTTAAAGATAAAAGTTTTGATGACGTTTACAGCGGACTTGTGACTTGTATGGGTGTGCTTGAGAGCAGGGGAATGGAGTTTGATGGTGTGATAATACTTGATTTTAATGAAGATGTAGTGCCAAGTGTCAGTGAGAGTGATTTGTTTTTAAATACGTTTATCAGAAAACATTCAAACCTT
>Ga0256837_1000094_pt1 | contig 79091 bp, 68 predicted proteins | sample 4562384metaG_FD_185976 | JGI IMG/M metagenome (GOLD analysis project Ga0256837, IMG submission 185976) | Hydrothermal vent microbial communities from Guaymas Basin, Mexico - 4561-384 | ecosystem: Environmental > Aquatic > Marine > Hydrothermal vents | place: Mexico: Guaymas Basin | collected...
TGAGAGGCAAATAAAAGCCATACAAATAAAACACCGCTATATAAACTTACTAATGCCAAAAAATATATCTGTTTTAACTGTTTATTTTTTATCAGATATACAACTCTACTAAATACTATAATTTGTAATGGATAAAAATACAACATCACTCTATCTACCATCGTAGATGAACCAGTGACAAGCAAAACAATAAACATTACTAAACTTATATATGCAAATAATTTCCAGATATATGCATCATCATAAAATTTCATCCATTTACTATAATATATAAAAAAAAGTATAGATGCTAATATATTTAAACCTACTCTTATAATTCCCCCACTTGATTTCATAGCATCAAGTACATATACTCTCCACATAATTAATAATTCATTTTGCAATAGAGTAAATAATAATACTAAGATACTTACAATAAACAAGAACATAGTTATTAAATACTTTTTAGGAATATTTTGATTTGTGAAAAATACTATACTACCTAAAATGGCACTCTTATGAAATAATATAGCTAGTATAAAAAATAAAACAGATTTAAATACCTGTTTTTTATATATAGCGCTATATACAACCATAAGCATACCAAGAGCGATAGCCTGTCTAGTATAACCCATAGAAACTATCATAATAAGATAAGGAAAAGAGATTAGTAATCCATATGAATATTTAATTTTAAAAGTATTGAAAAAAGTATATAAACCATAAAGAAACAGCAATGCAGATATAAAATTCACTCCATATATACCCATACCTAAACTATTTGAAAAAAGGTTTATAAGTGAATATCCAATATCTGTTCTAAAAATATTATTTTGAATTTGATCAAACATTGCCAAATACTGAAACCAATCTCCTCCAACTTCATATCTGAGACCAATAAATATTATTAAAACAAATAGAAATAAACTAGAAAATAGTTTTTTAACTTGGTTATCTACTCTAAAATTGAAAAATGAAATTAAAATAGTAAAGAATATAGTAATATATACACTCATAATAAATCTTCATATTTAAAAATTATATTTTTTAATGAATACTTGTCATCAATATTTTCAACTATTTTCTCTTTATCCCACTGATATGCTTTAGCTTCTTTTATTTTATCTGCTAATTTTTCTATATCGCCGCACTCAACTAAAAAACCATTAAGTCCATTTATTATAATCTCACCCGTTCCTCCTGGACATTCATATGCCACTACTGGCAATCCACAAGCATTTGCTTCAAGAACGACATTTGGAAAACCTTCATATCTTGAACTAAGTACCATCAAGTCAGCTTGAGCCATATACTTATATGGATTATCTTGAAATCCTAAAAAATGGATTCGTTGAATGATATTTAAACTCTGTGTTAATTTAAATAAAGTTTCTTTTTGTGAACCATCTCCTATTAAATATAATTCAAAATTATTATTTAACTGAGCAAAAGCCTGAATCAATAAGTCATATCCTTTTACCTCTTCAAGCCTTCCTACCACTATTATATTTATTTTATTTTTATCAAATAATATTTCTTTTGTACTTGATGATTTATTTATTTTATCTATATCAACGGGATTATTAATAACTACTATTTTATTATTATCTGTATCGAAATTATCAATTAAATCTGTTTTCATATAGTTTGATTGAGATATGATGAGATCATAATTATTGTAAAAATATTTATAAAGCATAATAGTAAAAAACTTAAATTGACTATTTTTTAATCTTTGCGATGGAATACTTGTCTCTCTTGCTATATATTTAATATGTTTAGGCAAAAAAGGTATCATCACAGCCAACATTAGGTTTACATGGGCAATACCTGAAAAAACTATATTAGGATTTATAGTATTAATAAGTTTATATAATTTAAAAATACCTTTACGAATATTTGAAACATTTAATTTATGGATTAAAATATCATTATTAATTGTATTTGCTAACTCATCTCTTTCTTGAAACACAACTAACTCTACTTTATACTTATCTCGATCAATATTATTCATAATATTGATTAAGACTCGTTGTGCTCCACCAAAATTAAGTTGATGTATAACAAATAATATTTTTTTCATCTATTTAAATCTCCTTAGAAACCAATACATTTTTTCAAAAATTATATTTAATATACAAGTTTTTTTATATTTCAATTTATCTATATTTATAAAATTTTGATGATTTTTTTCTATAAAAATTTCTAAATCATTAAACTCTTTCTCACTCATCTCATTTGGATGGAAACATCCCGTCCAGACTCCAAAAGGCATTTTTCTAAATCTCCATACTTGTTGAGGAATCCAATTAAATTTATATTTTTTAAAAGGAAATAGTGATATTCCATCACTAACTATTTCTATGCTTGTATATTCTTTTAATGCTTTTAAAGTATTTTCATCAAAAGTATGCGATGGGGCTACCCATATATTGGCTTTCATTTTATTATCTTGAAATATTTTCCATCCATTCTTTATTTTATTTGCTTGTTCTTCAAAAGAGAGTCCCGCAAATTCTGATTTATTATTAAAAGGAACTAATCCTGAATTTTTAGAAATATAAACATGGTCATATCCATGTAAAGCTATATGCCACCCCTTGTCTTGCCAATCTCTTACTTTATTCCAAAATTTTTCATCAAAAGTATCTTTCATTTGTTTAGGATCATTATTATTTGGTATAACTGCTACTATTGGTTTTATACCATACTTATTACAAATATTTTCCACTCTTTGCCATCTGTTTTTATCCATGGTTGGACAGGCATCATCAAATCTTACTATATATTTGGCACTCATGACATCCACTTTTCATACCACATTTCAAACATTAAAATATTCCAAAGTTTTCTACTATTTGTATTTGTTCCATCTAAAAAACTATCTCTTAAAGAGATAATTTCTTGCACATTAAAAATACCTTCTCTTTGCAATCTCTGTTCATCCAAATAATGCAGAAACATCTCTTTAAGTTCATCTCTAAACCATTCCATCAGAGGAACTCCAAAGCCCATTTTTGGTCTATCCATCATCTCTTTTGGTAAGTATTTATGAACTACTTGCTTGAGTATCCATTTTTTTTTTCCATCTCTATATTTAAACTCATCTGGTAATCTTGCCGCAAACTCTAAAATCCTATAATCAAGCAATGGCTCACGACCTTCTAAACTAACACTCATAGTAGCACGATCAACTTTCGTAAGTATATCATCTGGCAAATATGTTTTATAATCCACCATCAATATCTGCTCTAAATTACTTAAATTCTCTATATCTATATCAAAATTTGTTTTTAATTCTTTAACATCTTTACTTAAAAGTTTATTTATCTCACTTTTTGTAAAAAGAGAACTTGTGTATTTCATCGTTTCAGCACTATTTTGTGCTGTTAAAATATCTTTTATTTTTTCATATTTTGTATCAAAATTATAAATTTTATTTCTGAAAGGTATGAATTTAGGATCTATTGTATCCATAAAAGATGCGAATCCTTTTTTCATTACTAAAGGGTACTTATTAAAAAGGTTATAGTATTTTAAAGTCGTATCATATTTACCATATCCTGCAAAGATTTCATCTCCTGCATCAGCACTTAAACTTACTGTTACATCTTGTTTAGCTAATTTACTTACAAGTATAGTAGGAATTGCACTACTATCACCAAATGGCTCATCATAAATCTCTGCTAAAGTTGGAATAATTTCAAGAGCATCTTTTTGAGTACAGTAGTACTCTGTATGGTTTGTACCCAAATGCTTTGCAACTTGTTTTGCATATGGAGCTTCATCAAAACCTTTTTCTTTGAAACCTATTGTAAAAGTATTTATTTTTTCTTTTCTATTTGCTTGAAGTATTGCAGCAACTGCACTACTATCATATCCTCCACTTAAAAATACTCCCACTGGAACATCTGAAACCATTCTATACTCAAAAGCAGAAGTTAACAATTTATCTAATTCCTCTATAGCTTCATTTTCATCTAAATTTAATTTTGGTTTAACATAAGCAGTTACAACATCCCAATACTTATAGATATTTATATCTTGTGTTTTTAAATCTAATTCAAGATAGTGTCCTGCTTGTAATTTATGAGTATGATTAAAAATTGAATATGGCTCTAAAATATACCCATATTGCAAAAACTGTCCCAAAGCATCATAATTTATCTCTTTTTGAAACTTTGGATACTGATGAAAACTTTTTAACTCACTAGAAAATAAAAAATTATTATCTTTAAAATAATAATAAAGTGGCTTCACACCTGCTCTATCTCGTATAAGTATGAGTTTATTTAACTTTTTATCATAAATACTTATAGCGAACATACCATTAAATCTATCGACTGCTTTGATACCCCATTTATGATAAGCTTTTAGTATCACCTCTGTATCAGAATCAGAATCAAAAGTATATCCATCTTTTTCAAGTTCAACTCTAATCTCTTTAAAGTTATATACTTCTCCATTGTAAACTATCTCATACTCTTCAAAAGCCATAGGTTGATGACCGTGTCTTGAAAGGTCTAATATAGAAAGTCGTCTATGACCCAAGCCTACAGTTGCATTATTGATTTCTATAAAACTATATCCACTATCATCTGGACCTCTATGATGAAGCACATCAGTCATTTTTTCTAAAGTTTTTTTATCTGATTTTTTATTAAAATCACAAAATCCTGCTATTCCACACATTATTTTTTTACCTTTCCAAATGTTAGATAATAAATTATTAAAGAGATAATTGCTTTTAAATTAAAATTTATTTTAGCACTAGCAATTGTATAATCTATATAATTTACTTTTATCAATCTCAATGCTCTAATATTCTCTGAATATCTATATAAAATTTCATTTTGATATTGTGGATATTTTCCAAGTAAAATATTACAACTATTTAAGTGGTCTAACTCATTTTGCATGAATATTTTTGAATCTTTTTTTGTAACATTATTATGATGTCTTCTGTATCTTCCTAGCACTTCATTTATAAAGTTAATTGTTCCACCATTTACCAAAGTCTCTACCCAATACAACCAATCTGAAGCTACAGGTATTCTTACATCAAATCCACTTTTTGGAGTATTAGAATTTCTAACCATTGTAGAACATGCTCCATTAAATGTACCATATTTTATAACTACTCTAACATCACCTTCAAGTTTCTGTTCATTATTAAAATAAAATAAAGTTTTATCACTATCAGAATCAAAAACATCCAAATCATGATAACAGATAGAACACTTTGGAGTGTTTTCCATATATTCTACTTGTTTTCTTATTTTACCAGGTAACATCAAATCATCTCCTCCCATCCATGCAATATACTTTCCATTACATGCAAAATGAGCTAAGTTAGAATTTTTTGTAATACCTTGATTTTTTTCAGATAGTTTTAATATAAATTTATTAGGATACTTTTTATCATACTCTTGTAGCATCTCTTGCGTTCCATCTGTAGAAGCATCATCTGCAACAACTATCTCAATATTTGGATAATCTTGCTCTAAGATAGACTCTATACACTCTCTTAAATATTCTTTTTGATTGTAAGTTATGATGGCTATGCTTACTATTGGGTGTTCTTGCATAAATTTCCTTTTAAAAGTTTATACATTTTAATAAAATAATATGAAATTTCTTTATTCGTATAAATAAAGACAAATTTCAATAGTAGTTTGAAATTAGTAATTTTTAATGTCTTAAAATATTTCTCTTTTTTCTCTTTTTCTACTATTTGATATAATTTATTAAAGTTATCCATATCTAGATTTTTCTTATTACAAACAAGTTGTATTTTTAAACTAAACAAGGTATTTAAATTGAATTCTGATATAATGGAGAGCTGATATATGTCGAAATGATTTCGAACTGCCAAATCATATAAAAGTTTATTTGTTAACAAAACTCCAAATTTTCTACCTGAAAAGGTATTTGTTATGGAACTTGGATTTGCTCTATAATAATATTTACCTTTACTTGTGACTATTTTATTAGCATTTAACAATAAAATTCTAGTAAGATATTCGTCTGCATTATAATTATTAATATTTGAAATATCTGTTAAAGCATATTTCTTTAAATAATTACTTTTGTATAAATTTAAACCATGAACACTCCATGGAAAAGTTCTTAAAAAGGCAGCTCTAGGTGCTATCTCTTCATTTATTTTAATATTATGTTTGTTATTAAAATTAAATTCATTTTTAGAAGTATAATTTGAAATTAAAATAGGCATAACAATGTCTGCTTGAGTATCTAATGCTACTTTAAGCATTTCTTCTAAATTATCTGGACTTATTTTATCATCTGAATCTAATAAGGTTATAAAATTGCCATTACTATTTTGAAATCCTATTTTTCTTGCCTGCGCTGGACCACTATTATTTTGAGTATAAACATTAATATTAAAATACTCTTTGGCATATTGTTTTAATATTATAAGAGAATCATCGGTTGAACCATCATCAATACAAATCAGTTCCCAATTTTTGTATGTTTGTTTTAGTACAGAATCTATAGATTCTTTTAAAAAAAATCTACTATTATAAACTGGCATTATTATAGATATAAGATTGTTTTTATTCATGAATATCCTTTTTTAGTATTATTTACTTCTATCATATGCATCAATCATAGAATAAGATGAACAATTAACAATTCTTATATTTTGTTTCTTAGCATAAATATCACATAACTCATGTGCATGAAAAACAATACTCATTCCTCTTGTTTCACTATACATTGTGGAAGGAATTATCTTTTCTGGATTTTTCATTAATCTTTCTATTGTATCTTCACTATTGAAATGTTTAAATCTAATGATTAACTCATTATTTTCTTGATCAACATCAATATCTTTATGAAAGCTCATATCGGCACCATAAATGTTTATAGTTGTATAGTTTGACCAAATAGCTAGATATATAGCATATATTATTATCATTAAAATCCAAATTATTGATATATCCACCATCTCTTAGTGTGCAATCTAGTATTTTAATATTCATCTTTATATCTCCCTCTTAAGCATGTTTATCCATCTTTTTAAAATTTTCATTTTTTTTCAACAATTCTTCATATTTGCCACTATCTACAATCTTTCCGTTTTCCATAAAATATATTAAATCACATTTTCTTATAGTCTTTAATCTATGGGCTATCATTATAATAGTTTTTTGACCACTATAATCGTCAATTGCATCCATAATTATTTTTTCAGTGATACCATCCAATGCACTGGTTGCTTCATCAAATATTAAAATTTGTTTATCTCCATATAATGCTCTAGCTATTCCTATTCTTTGTCGTTGCCCACCAGATAGCTGAACTCCTCTTTCTCCTACTTTTGTATCTAGGCCAAGAGGCATATCTTGTATTAACTCTTCTAAATGTGCCATTTTTAAAGATTCCATAACCTTAATCCTATCTATACTATTGTTATCAATACCAAAAGCAACATTTTCTGCTATTGTACCTTCTGACAAAAAAATACTTTGAGCTACAAAACCAATATTGTTTTGCCACTCTCTTAATGCCGTTTTAGTTATAACTTCTCCATCAATTTTAACATCTCCTTTTTGAGGTTCAATTAATCCCATAATAATATCAATAGTAGTCGATTTACCTGAACCAGAATAACCAACTATTCCAATAGTTGTATTTGCTTTGATAGACATATTCAGATTGTCAAGTACTAGTGTTTCTTTTAAAGGATAATGAAAAGATATGTTTTCTAGTAATAATTCATTATTTAAATATTTCTTTGTATGTATATCTATATCTTTTAAAGAATCCTTCATCTGACTTTCCATAACTAAATCATCTCTAATAGATTCAAATGATGCAATATTCCCTTTAATATTACTAATTGACACATATATTTGTTGAAGTGCAGGAAGAAGTTTAAATCCAGCTAATGCATAAACTGATAAAATTGGCAATATTAACTCTAAACTATTTTTATTCGTTGATAATAAATATAACACAAGTCCAATCATAGAACCAAATGCTAGAAATTCGATAAAATATTTTGGTATTTGACTTAATATATTATTTTTTCCTTTTACATAAGAATATGAATTTGTTGTAATCTGAAATTTATCAATATAATTTTTTTCTCTTCCTAATAATATAATATCTCTAATTCCTCCAAAACCTTCATTCATTAGTTGAAATCTTTTATTTACTGTAAAAGAGAGTTCTTTCCCATTACTATACAATTCTTTACGAACTAATTTATAAATTATTAAATATGATATTAAAAACATTGTCACACCAACTAATGCTACAAATGGATTATATAAAAAAATACTAATAGACAACAAACTAGCTAAAATGATTTTAGCATTCATCAGCATTAATGGAGTTATAATATTTTCAGATACACGATCAGATTCTATAGTTATCTGTTTTGTTAAACTTGCACTACTACTATTCAAATGAAATAAAAGATCTCGTTTCATATAATAGCTATATAATCTATGCGATATTTCAGAACCAACAGTTTTAGAGTATTTAATTAATTTCCATGTAGTATATATAGACAAAGCAGAAGATAATCCTAACATAAGTAATACAAAAATACCAACAATAAAAACAAAATTATACGGATCAATAAAATGAAAATATAAAAATATTTTTGCAATAATATTATCTCCATTTAATATATTGATATTACCTACTAATGCCATAAATGGAGCAATTGAAGCAATGCCTATTAGTTCTCCTAAACTCATTAAAACAACTAAAATTTGTAATTTATAAAACTGTTTTTTTTGTTCTTTATTTAATAATGAAAATATCTCTTTAATAACATCATACATTAATCAATTCCTTTTAAAGTATTTAATAATTTTACTATTTTTTTAGTATCTTCCATACTTTGAACACCACTTATAGGCAAACTCAAAACTTCATCATGTATCTGCTCACTTATAGGATAACTATCATCATTCCACTCCTTATAAGCTTCTTGCTTATGAGGTGCTAAAGGGTAGTGAATAAGTGTCTGCACACCATTATCTAGTAAATATTTTTGCAACTCTTCTCTTTTAGTGGTTCTTATTACAAAAAGATGCCAAACACTCTTAGTTTGAATAGTTGGTAAAATGATATTTTCATTTTTTATATTTATTAAATAATAATTTGCTATCTCTTTTCTTTTTGCTATCTCTTTATCTAAATATCTAAGTTTTACTCTGAGCATTGCTGCTTGCATCTCATCAAGACGACTATTTACACCCTTAAACTTATTTTCATATTTTTTATGACTCCCATAGTTTCCTAGTGCTTTTATGGTGTTTGCTAACTCTTCATCATTTGTAGTAACAGCTCCACCATCACCTAAAGCCCCAAGATTTTTACCAGGATAAAAACTAAAGCCACTAGCATCTCCAAGATTTCCTGCTCTTTTATCTTTATAGTATGCTCCGTGAGCCTGTGCCGAATCTTCTATCACTTTTAAGTTATATTTTTTAGCAATAGTATTTATCTCATCCATCTCACAAGTTTGCCCATAAAGATGTACAGGCATAATAGCTTTTGTTTTAGAGGTAATCTTTTCTTCTATCTTAGATGGATCTATGAGGTAAGTATCTATCTGTGGTTCTACGAGTAATGGAACTAAGTTATTTTCAGAAATTGCAAGTATAGATGCGATGTAAGTATTTGAGGGAACTATAACTTCATCCCCATCTTCCATAAACTCTAACTCTTTATATGCTCTAAGTATCAATATAAGTGCATCAAGCCCATTTGCAACACCTATAGCATACTTACTACCACAATACTCTGCAAACTCTTTTTCAAACTCTTTATGCTCACTTCCTTGAACATACCAGCCACTATCTATTACTTTTGTGCATGCTTCTATGAGTTTTTCTCTATACTGAGCATTTATGCCTTTTAAATCTAAAAATGGTATCATATCAATCCCTTATCTCATAATCAGCTAATCCACTCCAACCTTGCGGATGACTGACTGTTCTAAATATTTGATTATCTTTTATCTCATAATCAGCTAATCCACTCCATCCTTGCGGATGACTGACTGTTCTAAATATTTGATTATCTTTTATCTCATAATCAGCTAATCCACTCCATCCTTGCGGATGACTAACTGTTCTAAATATTTGATTATCTTTTATCTCATAATCAGCTAATCCACTCCAACCTTGCGGATGACTAACTGTTCTAAATATTTTCATCTATTTTTACCATATTTGCACTTCTAAATGCCATATATAAACCATTTTTACCAATAGCTAAATAATCTTTATTTGTGTCTTTATCATAAATAGTCATTTTTAATAATTTTTGTGCAAATTTAATGTCTATATTTCTATTATTATCTTTTAAAAATTTTATCATCATAGCAACTGCAATCACTAAATACTGTTGTCTTTTAGCACTTTTCTTCTTTATATCATGATAAAAAAACAGTCCCATCCAAGCAGTAAACTTAAAAGGGTCAGTAGAATTAACAAAAACTCTATACTCAGTACAATGATCTATATAATGTTCAAGTATTTTATTTGTAACTTCTTCTTGTTCTGCTGTTGTAATAATTAATCCAAATTCTTGATTTGCAACTGTTACATATCTTTTCATAATTTCTTGTATATAGTCCCAATTTACATCATACATTTATATACCCTTTAGTAATTCTTGAGCAATATTACTAATATCTTTCACATCGTTATCAAATGAGTTTGTATCTACAAGATTTTTACCAATTTTTTCAGGCATTTTATTTTCAAATTCATAGGTACTTTTATCATCTTTAGTAATAAATGAAACTTCTTTTTCATTTTCTATTCTATTTACTATTTCTGATATTTTTTCTTTATCTATTATTTCTAACATCTAAACTCCTTTTAAACATTTTTCAAAATCTTCTCGTTTTCTATTATTATGCTTTTCACAACATTTATCAACTTTATCTTTACCATATTTCTCTTCATATTCTTTAAATTTATCTTTTTCACTTGTATATCTTTCATCACAAGATACATATAAAGCATCTAGCTTTTTCTTTTTCTTATTATCTTGATTATCCCAATTTTCTGTTAAAAAGTTTCTAAAACTATTCATTTAAATATCTCCTATATTTTTCTTGTTTATTTTTGCTAAGACCTCATATTCATTATTTTCTTTGCAATAATCTAAAACATTTTTATTAATATAATCTTGCTTGTAAATATCAATTCCAAAGTTCAACAATAAACTTATTATCCTATCATCTTTGTATATTTCATAGGCACTTTTTGCATACATTAGTGATGTAGTTCCTTTAAAATTAGTTATATTTATATTAGCACCATTTACCAATAAAGTTTTAACTATCTCTACTTGATTGTTGTAAATGGCTACAATTAATGGTGTCCATCCATTTTGATTTTGAGTATTAATAATTTTTGGTATATTTAATAATCTATTTACGGTATAAATATCTCCACTTTTACAAGCTTCTACTAAATCATCAAATCTATCTTTATATAAAACTAAATCATAATCAACACTACTAATAACAAAGCAAATATCATCTTCAAAAATTATATTACCTGATTTTAAATTTGATTTCATATTTAAAATTTTTGAACTTACGATACTATTATCAAAGACTTTAGCAACTTGATATTCTCTAAAATTAAAAGCTCTTATTTGATTATGTATATTAATAGCAGTTTGATTTAAATCTATTTGAATATTACTAAAATCTAGTGTACTTTTTGAAAAATATGATGATAAAGTGTTATTTTGTTTTTTTAATTTTAAAAACTTTTTATCTAATATATTTAGTAACATCTGTTTGACAAGCTTTGTTCCATATTTAATATATTTGAAGTATAAATCCCTTGAATTATCATTTTTTTTAATTCTAAATTTCTTTTGAGTGATAATATCTCCAGTATCAATACCACTATCAATCTTATGAAAAGTTACACCAGTATATTTTTCATTATTTAATATAGGCATTATAGATGTAAACATACCTTTATACCTTGGTAATAACGAAAAATGAATATTAAAAAGTTTATCTGTTTTAAATTTATTAGGTTTAATAATTTTATCAAATTCAAGAGATAAAAATAATAAATTTTCAATCTTATAAACTTCTTCTAAAGTAACTACTTTTATTTTTAATCCTTTCGCTAATTTTAATAATGACCTCTGCCAATTATCACTACCTTCATCTGTTTTATTTGGAATAATATAAATATTATCTTTATCTATTCCTATATCTAGTAAATATAGTAAAATATTTACTGCTATATTATTTTTACCTGCTATGCAAATAATCATGCTGCCATTAAGGCAAAATAATTATTTACCCCCCCCCATATAGCAACTGCTACATATTAAGCTATCATCACATTTATTACCACATTTACAAACATATCCTTTATGTTTAGCTGGATTACCATACCAAAGTTCTTGATTAGATATATTCTTAGTAACAACACTTCCTGCACCTACCATAGCATATTTTCCTATTGTAACTCCTCCAACTATTGTGCTATTTGCACCAATTGAAGCTCCTTTTTTAATAATAGTTTTTAGAAACTCTTTTGGATATTGCTTACTTCTTGGCAAAAAATCATTTGTAAAAGTTACATTTGGACCTATAAATACATTGTCTGCTAAAGTAATTCCATTCCAAATTTGAACGCCACTTTTTACAGTTACATTATTTCCAATTTTTACATCATTTTCTATTAAAACTTGAGCATTTATATTGCAGTTATTTCCAATCTTTGCATCTTTTAAGATCACACAAAACTGCCATATATCTGTGTCTTTACCAATACTTTTCGATTGAACATCTGATAGCTTATGAATCATTTTTTACTTCTTCTAAAAAATTATCATAATCTCTTATATAATCACTTTCATCATAATGCTCACTAGCAAGTATAACTAAAACACAATCCTCACTAAAATCCTTCATCTCTCGCCAAATAAGTCCTTCAATTAAAAGCCCTTGATTTGGATTATTTAATTTTATCTCTTTTCTTCTCTTTCCATTATCAATTATAAAAGTACAACTGCCTTTTACAACTATTGCAAGCTGTTTAAGGTTTATATGAGCATGAAAACCTCTTTCAACACCTTCTTTAGTATCAAAAATATAATAAACTCTTTTAATCTCAAAAGGGGCATTATATCCCTCTTCTATTGCAATAAGAGAGCCTCTATCATCACCTAAAGTTTTAAAATTTACTAATTCATATTTAGCTTGCATTATATTTTCCTAAATACCATTCAATTGTTTTAACAATTCCACTATCAAAATCTTCATCTGCTTTCCATTTAAGTTTACTTTCAAGCTTTGTAGCATCAATAGCATAGCGTCTATCATGTCCTGCCCTATCTTCTATAAAAGTTATAAGCTCTTTATAACTTTTATCTTTAGGAACTTTTTTATCTAATATATTACATATTGTATCTACTATTTGAAGATTTGTTCTTTCATTTCTTCCACCAATATTATATACATTTCCACTTTTACCTGTGTGATAAACTAAATCTATACCTTTACAATGGTCTAGTACATATAACCAATCTCTTATGTTCTTTCCATCACCATATATAGGAATAGGCTCACCTGCTAATGCTTTTCTGATGATAGTAGGGATTAGTTTCTCATCATGTTGTTTTGGTCCATAGTTATTTGAGCAGTTTGTAATAACTGTATTTAATCCATAAGTTTCTTGATAACTTCTAACTATCATATCACTTGATGCTTTAGAAGCAGAGTATGGAGAGTTTGGAGAATAAGGAGTCTCTTCTGTAAAAAGGTCAGTTTCATTTAGTGTTCCATATACTTCATCTGTTGAGATATGGTGAAACCTACATTTATCATAATCTTTTTTATACTCAAATGGCTTATTCATCCAATACTTCTGAGCAACATCTAAAAGAGTAAAAGTACCATTTACATTAGTTTCTATGAATATACCAGGATTCTTAATTGAATTATCTACATGAGACTCTGCTGCAAAATGTATAACACCTTGTATCTCATATTCAGTAAAAATAAACTCTACTAAGTCTCGGTTACAAATATCACCTTTGATAAATTTATATCTAGGGTTTGATTCACACTCTTGAAGGTTTGCTAAGTCACCTGCATATGTAAGTAAATCTAAGTTTATTAAGTTGTACTCTGGGTACTTCTCTAAGAAGTATGGTACGAAGTTAGAGCCTATGAAGCCTGCTGTTCCTGTTAAAAGTATATTAGTCATCTTTTACTAAATCCTTTAAATACTGTCCGTAACCATTTTTACTTAGTGGTTGTGCAATTTCTAAAACTTTTTCTTTACTTATCCAGCCATTATTATATGCTATCTCTTCAAGACAAGCTATTTTATACCCTTGTCTATGCTCTATAGTTTGGACAAAGAGACTTGCTTCTAGTAAGCTGTTATGAGTTCCAGTATCTAACCATGCAAAGCCACGACCGAGGAGTTCTACTTGTAGTTTATCGTGTTTTAGATACTCTTCATTTATGGAAGTTATCTCTAACTCTCCTCTAGCAGATGGTTTTACATTTTTTGCTATTTCTATTACTTCATTATCGTAAAAATAGAGTCCAGTAACTGCGAAGTTTGACTTAGGTTTAGTTGGTTTTTCTTCTATGCTTATAGCTTTTTTATTTTCATCAAATGCAACTACACCAAATCTTTCAGGATCTTTTACTTGGTAGCCAAAGACTACTGCACCACTTTTAATTTCAGAAGCTTTTTTAAGTAAAGGAGTAAAGCCTTGACCATAAAAAATATTGTCACCTAAGACTAAAGCAACACTATTAACACCGATAAACTCTTCACCAAGGATAAAGGCTTGTGCAAGACCATCTGGAGATGGTTGGACCTTGTACTGCAGAGATATGCCCCAATCACTACCATTACCTAAAAGCTCTTTAAACTTTGGTAAATCTTGAGGTGTTGATATGATGAGTACCTCTTTTATTCCTGCAAGCATTAAAACGGAAAGTGGATAGTAAACCATAGGTTTATCATATATAGGCAATAGTTGCTTACTTATCGATTTGGTTACAGGATAAAGTCTTGTTCCACTTCCTCCAGCTAGGATGATACCTTTCATTTTTAGAGTCTTCCATCGCTAGTATCTAAAATAGATTTTATATCAAAAATTACTTGTTTCTCATTACCTATTTTTTTACTTTTGTACTCATCATGAGCCACAGCCAAAACAACTGCTTCATATTCATCTGCATTTGCATCTTTAATTAAGTCAAGATTATACTCTCTTTTTACCTCTTCTTTATCTGCCCAGTAGTCTGTAACTGTTATCTCACAACCATACTCTTGAAGTTCTCTTATCACATCAATAACTCTTGAGTTTCTTATATCTGGACAGTTCTCTTTAAAAGTTATTCCCATTATTAAGATTTTAGCACCTTCTATTTTATGACCTTTTTTTATCATAAGTTTTATAACTTGACTTGCTACATATATTCCCATATTATCATTAAGTCTACGTCCTGCTAAGATTATCTCTGGGTTATAGCCTACTTCTTGTGCTTTATGTGTTAGATAATATGGATCTACACCTATACAATGACCACCTACTAAACCTGGCTTAAATTTTAAAAAGTTCCATTTAGTCCCAGCGGCTTCTAAGACTGCATTTGTATCTATGTTTAAACGGTTAAATATCATGCTAAGTTCATTTACAAATGCTATGTTTATATCTCTTTGAGAGTTCTCTATAACCTTTGCAGCTTCTGCCACTTTTATAGTAGGTGCTAAATGTGTTCCAGCGGTAATTATACTTGCATAGAGTGCATCTACTTTTTTTCCTATTTCAGGAGTTGAACCTGCTGTTACTTTTAGTATTTTAGTTACAGTATGCTCTTTATCTCCGGGATTGATTCTTTCAGGAGAATAGCCACAAAAGAAATCTTTATTAAAAGTCATAGCACTTATTTTTTCAAGTATTGGTACACAAACCTCTTCTGTAGCACCTGGATATACAGTTGACTCATATATTACTATGTCATCTTTTTTAAGTACTTTACCTATAGATTCACTTGCTTTTATGAGGGGTGTTAGGTCTGGTTTTTTATGTTTGTCAATTGGCGTTGGTACTGTTACTATATAAATATTACAATCAGCTATCTCTTGTAACTCTCTTGTAAAAATCATATCATTAGATAGTGCTTCTTTTACTTGTATTTCACTTAGTTCTAGTGTTCTATCGTGTCCACTCATAAGTTCATCTATTCGCCATTGGGCTATATCAAAACCTACTACTTTATACTTACTGCTAAATGCATGAGCTAGTGGTAGTCCAACATAACCTAAGCCTATTATTGCTATTTTACTGTTTTGCATTATTTATTTCCTTTGATATCATTTATATACCATGCTATGGATTCTTTTAAACCCTGTTCTAGTGTATGAGTTGGTTCATAACCAAGGAACTCTTTAGCACTATCTATATTTGCATTTGAGTGTCTAATGTCTCCAGCTCTAAACTCTCTATATATTGGTTTTTTTATCTCTAAATCTGGAAGATTCTCTTTTAATCCTGTTACTATTGCATCATAGAGATTATTTAAAGTTTCTCTTCCACCTGCAGCAGTATTATATGCTTTTCCGAATGCTTCTGTATTTGTAGTAACACCTGCCATTATGTTAGCTTGGACTACGTTATCTATGTATGTAAAATCTCTACTTGTTTCGCCATCACCATTAATATATAAATCTTCACCATTTAGAAGTTGTCCTATCCACTTTGGCATAACTGCGGCATAAGCTCCATTTGGGTCTTGGCGTTTACCAAATACATTGAAGTATCTTAGTCCTATTGACTCAAAACCATAGCACTTATGAAATACACCCATATAAAGTTCATTTACTGCTTTCGTAACAGCATAAGGCGATAAAATATTTCCTGTTCTACTTTCAACTTTTGGTAGTTCTTGTGAATCTCCATAAACAGAAGATGATGAAGCATATACAAATCGCTTAACACCATTATCTTTTGAAGCAGTCATCATATTTAAAAAGCCAGTTACATTTGCATTATTTGATATTACTGGATTATCTATTGAACGAGGAACAGAACCTAATGCTGCTTGATGAAGAACTATATCTACATCTTTTGTAATAGATATACAAGTCTCATAGTTTGTTATATCACCTTCAACAAAAGTGAAGTTTTTCCATTGCTCATGTGTTACAGAGTTTTTAATGTGTTCTAAGTTATATCTGTGTCCAGTAGCAAAGTTATCTAATGAAATCACTTTTTGATTTAATTTTAAAAGAGCTTCTGCTAGATTTGAACCTATAAAACCTGCTACACCTGTTACTAACCATATTTTTGGATTACTTTTTAATTTTTCTTTTACTTCATTATATTTCATCTATTTACTTTCTCCATAAAATTTTCTATACCACTTCACAAACTCAAAAATCCCATCACTCAACTTAGTATCAGGCTTATACCCAAAATCATCTATAAGCCCACTCACATCTGCATAAGTACTCACAACATCACCATCTTGCATAGGCATAAAGTTCTTTTCTGCTTTTTTACCTAAGGCATTTTCAAGTGTTTCTATAAACTCCATTAAACTTAGTGGTGCATTATTCCCAATATTATAAACATTAAAATCACTTGGATTGTCTATAACCTTTATAATTCCCTCTATTATATCATCTATATAAGTAAAATCTCTACTCATCTCACCATTGTTAAAAACTTTTATAGCTCTATCATTCGTTATAGCATCTGTAAAAAGCATAGGTGCCATATCTGGTCTTCCCCATGGTCCATAAACTGTGAAAAATCTTAATCCCGTAGTTTGGATATTATAAAGATGGCTATAAGTATGAGCCATCAGTTCATTTGACTTTTTAGTGGCTGCATAGAGACTTATAGGTGTATCTGTCATATCCGTAGTTTTAAATGGCTGAGACTTGTTGAGTCCATATACTGAACTACTACTTGCATAAGAGAGGTTTTTTACACCATAGTTTCTACACGCTTCTAGGATATTCATAAAGCCTACTACATTACTTTGTATATACGCATGAGGATTTTCAATAGAGTATCGTACTCCTGCTTGTGCAGCTAGATTACATACTGCATCGAATTTCTCTGTTTCGAAGAGATTGTTCATTGTGTCGGCGTCTTCTAGGTCTGCTTTTATGAAGCTGTGGTTTTTATATTTTGTTGATTGTATTAGGGTTTTAGCCACGAATGAATTCGCGGTTCCCTTTGGTGTTATTCCTAATTCTGCTAATCTTGCGTGTTTTAGGTTTATGTCGTAATAGTCGTTTATGTTGTCTAAGCCTATTACTGTATCACCACGCTCTAATAGTTTTGCGCACAAGTGGTAGCCTATGAAACCTGCTGTTCCTGTTACTAAAATTTTCATACTTTCTCCAATTTATTTATAATATCTAAAGAGTTTATATCCATTTTACTGACTGCAAACCATTTTTTACCAAGATCTTTTAAACTTGCTCCAAAATGATAAACCTCTTTTTCATCTATTATGAGAAATCTATCATGAGATAAACTAAATTTTATTACCTCTAATGTTTGGTATTGAGTATTATACCTTTCTACATCAAGTTTTAGTTGTTTAGATATAGTTTTTGTATATTTTTGCACTCTTTATAATATTACTTACGAAAAGGTATGCGTCAAATATCTGTCCATCGTAGAATATGTTTTGTTTTTTCGGTGTTCTTGTTTCTTCTATGGCACTAAAGATTGTATTGAATTTTTCATCTGATTTGAGTTGATTTTGAATTTGCTTAATTTCTAAGGTATCTAATCTTTGAAAGATACACCTTGCTCTGTAAAAACTAGGGGGTAAACTTCCTCCTAAATGCTGTTTTGAAGGTATCGCATTTTGCGATACCATGAAGTCTACTTCATTCTCAGTCAATACAAACATAAAATTTTTGACTATTTATTATTAAATTTTAATAATTCAGTCACTAGATTATCTACGATTCCTACTGCATGTTTATATCCTAAACAATCTATCATAAAATTATAGCTATACTGTTCTGCACAAATTGTAATAGTTTGTAATGCTTCAAAATATTTTGTTTCATCTATTTTAAAATCAGTTAAATAGAGTAACTCTTCTAATAGTTTATTTAACTTATGTGATTTACTATATGAACCAAATTTACTTTTTGTTTCAAGAAGGTGCTTTATAAAAAGTTCCAACATCTGTTGATAGTGAAAACACTCTATAGAACAATCTTTAATATTTGTTTGTTTTAGAGTATCTATTGCTACTGCATGCTCCCATGCTTTTCCTGCTAAATTTTCAATATTTTCAAACTCAATAAATTTATTTTTATACATCTTGTTCTTCTTTTTTACTTTATTCTATCAATTTAGCTACTAACCCTTACAGTATAACAACTAAAGAGTTTATTTTTGATTCACTCATAATTTCACTTGCTTTTATGAGTTTTTCATTTGATTGTATTTATCTCACTCTCCATATATATCTTGTAAAACACTATTCCAGTTGGAATTCCAACTATTCACATCTAAACTCTCAATAAACCCTAGTAAAAAAGTTTCTAAATCAATATCATAAGTTTTATCATACTGATTATATATAGAGATTATCATCTCTTCTATTTCAGACTTTCCTATAAGTAGATGTAGCTTATTTGTTTGATTTTCCAGTGTACTTAAATAATCAATACTATTTTTTAAATTGTATTGGTCTCGTTGTTTTGATATTTTACTTTTGTATCTATCAATATCAGAATAGTTTAAAATTTCATTATTAAATATATCATTAAATTTTACAATATTATCTAATTCTAATAATTTATATAAATAACTTTTAAAAGGCTCTATCTGTTCTATAAAAATAGATTCTAGTGTATATCCGCTCCATGAATAAGTTTGTATTTTATCAAACTTTGGAAGTTCGGTATCTGTTCGATAGTCTTTATCTATCAACAATATACTCTTTGACCAAAGATTTGTTTTGTTCTTCACTAATTCAAAAATAGTTTTTATTCTATCTATTTTAACCTCTATATTTGATACACCATTAAAAGACCAAAAGATAACTTTCTTATTTAATTTATTTGTCAAAAATAGTTCTCTTCGTTTCTTTTCTAAAGCTTCAATATATCGCTTATCTTTACCCTCTATTAAAACTATTTTATCTGATTCTATAGCTTCTATAAACATCATAGATTTATCTGAAATACCTAAATTTTTATATATATCTTTTTTTTCATTTATAAATCCAAATTGCCGACCTTTAAGTAGCTGATTACTAATAGGTTCTATAATATTTATCTCTTTATCTTTATTTAAATACAGATGTATAATCTCTTCAAGATTAGCCAATGATATGATCTGCTCATTATGTGTTGTCAATATAATTTGTAAACCATTATTAGAATAATCCCTTAGTCTCTCAATTAGTATCTTTTGTATGTCTCTATGTAAATGAGAATCAGGTTCATCTAGTAAAATGATTTTATTTTCATAACTACCAACTAACAGTAAATTTATCAAAACTTCTATTATCTGTAATGTACCACTTCCTAAAAGTGCTATATCTTGTTTTTGATTATCTTTTAATGCAAAAAAAGTATTAATATATAAATCTTCATTTGGATTAAATTCAATAGTCAATCTAAACTGCTCATAACCAAAAATTGTCTCAATATATGTTTGAAGTTTATCTAAAAGTAATTTATCTTTTAATTTAAGTAATTTATTTCTAAATATCGATTGTTTATTCCCTTCTGAAGATAACTTCTCTATCATTTTTAAAGTATAAAAAGGTTCGTATTGATTTATTGCATATATGGATGAACTTTTTGTTGCATATAAAAAGTTTGTAATATCAAAATTTCTATTTAATCTAATTAAATTATCATCACTTATTATTGGCTTTATTTGGTAAGCATTACCACCTCTTGCTTTTAAGACTTCAAACCCTATAGAGATATCATCGAATATTACTTCTATATTAAATTTTTCATTATTAAGATAAAAAAGTTCATAATAGTCGGTGCTTCTAACAGAATTAAAAGAGATGATATAACTATCTTGAAAAGAATACTCACCTATATTTAAAATATTTTTAGTAACATATTTTGATGTTTTTCTTTCTATCTTATGTAATGTATAATTAAAGCTCTCTTGAAATATTAAAAAAGCTTCTAAAATAGATGTTTTACCACTATTGTTTTTTCCTGTAAGAACAGAAAGATTACTATCAAACGATAACTCTAAGTTTTGATAAGCTTTAAAGTTTTTAAGTATAATCTTTTTTATCATCTAAACATATTCCATTTTAAAATCACTTTGTAAAATCTTAACTATCACTATTAAATATATCACGAGTATATACTTTATCTTTCACATCTTCTAAAATATCTTCAAATCTATTAGCAATAATAACATCGCTTATATCTTTAAACTCTTCTAAATTTTTAATAACTTTTGAGTGAAAAAATTCGTCTTCTTTCATAACTGGTTCATAGATAACAACCTCTATCCCTTTAGCTTTAATACGTTTCATAATTCCTTGTATAGCACTACTTCTAAAGTTATCTGAACCACTTTTCATAGTCAGTCTATATATTCCAACTACTTTAGGATTTCTAGCTATAATAGAGTCGGCTATAAAGTCTTTTCGAGTGCTATTTGACTCAACTATTGCACCTATAATATTATTTGGTACATCTTTATAGTTTGCACGTAGCTGTTTAGTATCTTTTGGTAAGCAGTATCCACCATATCCAAAACTGGGGTTATTATAGTGTGTTCCTATTCTTGGATCTAAACCAACACCCTCTATAATATCTCTTGAATTAAGTCCATGAGATTCAGCATAAGAATCTAGTTCATTAAAATAGGATACTCTTAGAGCAAGATAGGTATTTGAAAATAGTTTTACCGCTTCTGCTTCTGTAGACTCTGTAAGTAAAATATCTATATCTTCTTTTATAGCCCCCTCTGCTAAAAGTTCTGCAAATATTTTTGCTCTTTCACTTTTTTCTCCAACTATAATTCTACTTGGATGAAGATTATCATAGAGAGCAGATCCCTCTCTTAGAAATTCTGGTGAAAAGATGATATTTGTAGTATTAAATTTTTCATTTATAGATTTTGTATAGCCAACAGGTACCGTTGATTTTATAACCATTGTAGCCTTTGGATTTATCTCTAACACATCCTTAATAACTATCTCTACAAGTTTTGTATTAAAGTAATTTGTTTCTGGATCATAATCTGTAGGTGTTGAAATGATTATATAATCGGCATCTTGATAGGCTTCCTCTTTATCAAGAGTAGCTCTAAAATTTAGCTCTTTTGTTTGTAGATATTCACTTATCTCTTTATCTTCAATTGGAGAAATTTTATTATTTAACATTGTAACTTTTTCAGCAACTATATCTAATGCTACTACTTCATTATGTTGCGCCAAAAGAATACCGTTTGATATACCTACATATCCTGTTCCTGCTATCGCTATTTTCATCTATTTAACACCTTTTTTCAGTTTATTTTTCAATATAATTTTACCACTTTCAACACCAGGTTGATCATAAGTATTTATCTGTACAAATTTCCCTATACAAGAGGTAAGAAGTTGATAATTATACATAAGTTTTGCTATATTATATTCATTTACTTTTTCTATAGTTATAACATCACACGGCACATCTTTAAGATCTTGTATCGCTTGTATTGTAGCATTTGCTTGAGCTTCTATAAGTTTTGAAAAAGAAAGATTATTTATATACTCTAAGTCATCAAATCCATCAAGTGTATTTGAAGGTATAATCGTATCATCATCAAAATTATTTATTTTTATAAATGTTACTGTTTTATCTCTTTTACCCTCTACTATAAGTTGTAAAAAGCTATGTTGGTCTACTGGTCCTATCAGACCTATTGGAGTATGAGATTGTTTTGTGTTATTAATATTTCGCTTTCCTAAACTCTCTCCCCAAAGCTGTATATACCATTTATTAAAACCCTCCAATGCAGAAGAGTAGGAAAAAAGTATATTTATATTAAATCTATTTTTATTTTCTACTAAAAATCTTGCTTTTTTGATAATGATTTCATACTCTTCACCCTTATCAAAAAAACTATCTTTTACCTCTCTTGCTCCAGATAAAAGGATGTCTATATCCACTCCAATTATAGATAGTGGAACTAATCCAACAGTAGAAAATACCGAAAATCTTCCACCTACATTTTTAGGTATCGTAAATGTTTTTATACTCTGTTTATCCGCATAATCTGTAAGTTTACTATCATGTTCACTTATTACGGTACAGTTTGATTTATCTATAGTTATCAATGAACTTAAATATTTAAAAATACTTATAGTTTCTATCGTAGTACCTGATTTACTAATTACTATAAAATGTGTATCTTCTAAATCTAATTTTGCTAATTTTGATTTTATATCAATAGGATCTGTTGATTCAAAAAAGTGAAGAGTTTTTGTGTATTCATTTGATTTTTTCAAAAAATCATAAATGGCAATAGTACCTAAGGTACTTCCACCTATACCGATAATAGCAATATCTTTTTTAACTATACTTGCTGCATACTCTTTTATCTCTGTTGTATCTTGCAGTGGTAAATTATAATACCCTATAGTTTTAGATTCCTCTTTAATAGCTTCAAAAATAATTTCATTTGATCTGATTTGATAAAAATTTTTACTATATTGCATTTTTAATCCTATTTCTCTATCTTTTTTTCTATATCAACGAGTCGATATAGATTTTGTTTAATATACTCTAACTGTAATCGATTTCGATTATAAAAATATTCTTCAGAAGAGATACTTATATATGGATCATAATTACTACTAGGAACTAGATTGTTAGTTCCGTCATCTCTTAATATAGTGCTTTTAAGAAAATAATTAAAATGATTAGTTCCTTTTATCTGAGCATATTTATAAGTTGGTGTATGTTTGAGTGTTAATGGAATTTCAATCCCTAGTCCTGCATATCTATCAAGCTCTTCAGAGAAAAAGTTATTCTTTGATTTACTCTCTTGATAGCCAAGATAAACAGCTACATCTCCAAAATATCTTTTTATTTTTATATCAAAACCTTTATCTTGATTCCAATATTTACCAAAATTAATTTCACCAATAATATTATAACTGCTTAATAAATAACTATACTTCATTAAATACAATTCTCTACTATCAAACTTTCCAAGCCAAAATTCTTTATGTGCATCCCCATCTTGAAACTGTTCAAAGTAGCCAATTTTTATTTTAAATGTATGATTTCCTATGTTATTAATATATTGATTGATTACACCAGCATAATTTTCTGCAAATGTACCTATACTTAGAGTATTTATACCAGTAAATATATTCTTACTACCATGAAGCATTAAGCTCTCTATATAGGAACCATTTTCATATAGTTTCATAAACTCATCATATTGATGATCATCAATTTCAGAATCATGAATATGAATATCTCCAACAGCACTAAAATCGATACCATCATACAGATTTATAATCACTTGAGTTCTTAACCACAATTTATAATTAAACGCTCCAAACTCATTACCAATAAATGTTGTCAGTTTTGGAGAAAGTTCTATTTTTGTTTTTAGAAAAGAGTTATTCATATTTACTACATTAATATAAAAATCTTTTCTATTAAAAGGTGATATTTTTTGAAGGGAATTTGCAAATAGTTCTTTTGTTATAGCATTAGGGTTTTCATAAAACTTTTTAGCTTTATCTATATCTCCAGAGAGAGTAATTACAACAACTTTACTTTTTTTCTGTTCTAAGATAAATTTTGAATATTTTGTTTGAGTAAGTAAACCTATAACTATACCCATTGCATCCAAATCATTATATAAAAATACACTATTTTCATAAGCTATATAAATAGTATCATTTTTAGTTGCGATAGTAATATTTTCTATCCCTAATTTTTCAATTTCTTTTGCTATCTCTTTGATTGTTATATTTTGACTTAGTATATTATCTATTTTTACTTCTTCATTTAGATATGAACTCTTTTTAACTTGCTGCAGCTGATAAACATCTTGTTTATATTTATTAACACTATTTGCACTATAAGATTTACTATTTTCATAAAGAGGAAAAGTTAAATTTATACTCATACTAGTTTTATAATTTTGAGTGATATTTGTTGTTATAAGAGTATTAAGTTTAAAGTTTGAGTTCCAAGTTTTTGGCATCTCTACTCTTAGTGCCATAAAATTCTCTTTTGAATCATTTTCTGCTAATAAGTATAACCAATCAAATGTTTTTAGCTCAACTCCACCAAAAAAACCATCCATTCTTTTATTAGCATCATTATCTACTGTCGAAACTCCATATCCAAAAGAGGTACGAATAAAGGAAATCTCTTTATCAAAAACAATATATCTATTACCATAATAGTTTGCAGCACTTCCTAGGTCTTGATACCCTAAAGCTACATTTGGCAGATATTTATGGGTATAAGGTATTTGAAATTTGAAATTAGCAGATAAATCTCTATGATATCCAGGAACCTCTGAAAATCGTCCTTGAATCTCAAAATAGGGAAGTAATCCTATACCAAAAACATAATTTTCACTATAACTATACTCTCTATTTTCATCATATCCACGTAAAGAGTTATTAAATTGATTATCTAAATGAAATGTTAAATCACCTTGTGTCATCACTTGAGCATTTGGTGTATTTATAATTCCTGTAAAACCTTGATTTGAGAGAGAGTGGGAAAGTTCATTTGCATAAAGAAAGTTAAATAATAGCAATAAGATAATAATAATAGTTGATTGTTTCATAGAGGAATTATATTATCTCTTCCCTTAAAAAAGGAAGAGATGGTTAAATATTAAAATTTACCAATTTGTTGATGCACCTGTTCCACCTGTTGGTATATTCATACATTCGTTATCTTTCATTACACCACCCTTAGCTGTACACTCAGCTAATGCTGCTGCTATTCTAGCTGCTTCTGCTTCTGCTGCTATTCTAGCTGCTTCTGCTTCTGCTGCTATTCTAGCTGCTTCTTTTTCTTCCGCTGTTTGAGCTGCTTCTGCTGCTAGTTTAGCTGCTGCTTCCGCTTCTTCTGCTGCTGCTTCTGCTTCTTCTGCTGCTGCTTCTGCTGATGTTGCCGCTACTTCTTTAACTGCTGTTGCCGCTACTAATGCTGCTTCTTTAGCTGCATCAATATTACCTTTAGCTTCATCTGCTGCTGCTGTTACTGCTGCCGCTGCTGCTTCCGCTGCTGTTTGTTCTGTTGTCGCTTTTGCCGCTGTCGCTTTTGCCGCTGCTGCATCTGCTGCCGCTTTTTCTAATACTGCTAAAGCCTTATCTGCTTTCGCTTTTATTTCAGCTGCTTCTGCTATTTTGATTTTTTCTGCTGCTTCTGCAACATCCGCTTCTTTAGTTGCTGCTGCTTGTGCTGCCACTGCCGCTGCTTCTTCTGCATCTGCTTGATCTGCTGCTGCTTGTGCTGCTACTGCTGCTGCTTCTTGAGCTGCCACAATTTGAGCTTGTGTTGCATTCTCTGATGCTGCTAAATCTGCTGCTACTTTTGCATCTGCTGCTGCTTGTAATGCTGCTTTTTCTTTTGCAATAATTGCATTTGCTGCATCTTCTGCATTTTGTTGAGCCGTTGCAATAGCTAAAATAGCTTCATCACTTAATTCATCATCTGCAATTTTATCAGCTACTTCTTTTGCTGCTTCTTTTGCTTTTGTTTCTAAAGTAGTATTTGCCGCTACCATACCTGAGTTAAGAGCTAAAGTAGCATCAGCTATATCTCCCTCAGCAATAGTCGTCTTAGTTAAATCAGCTTGTGCTACAGAATGAACTGCTGAACTCTCAGCAACAGCTTTTGCTGCAACTTTAGCTGCTGGTTTATCTTCAAAAACTTCATTTGCTGCATCTTTTGTAGCTTTAGCAACCATTTTAGATGAAATTTCTATAACTTCTGTATCACCTGATAATTTTGCAATTTCTACAGCATCGTTTAAGCTCTGAGCTAAACTTTCCGTTACACTATCCATTGCATCAGCAATACTAGTGTTCCCATCTGCCCCTGCAACAGTAGATGAAGCGGCATGAACAAGAGTTTGAATTTGAGCTTGTGCAGCTAAAACTGCTTTAGCATTTTTTTTCTCTGCATCTGTATTTGCTGTATCAGCTTTTTCAAAAGGATTATATGCTGTTAATGCAACTGCAGGATCAATACCAAGAGCTTTTTTAAGTGTAGTTTCTGCTTCTTCTGCCGTAGTAGTAGCATCCATTAAAGCTTCAATCATTGATGTTAATGGACTAACAATAGTTGAATTTGCAGGAGCTTTTAATGTACCAGTAAAAGGAAGTCCAGTACCCATATCTTTACCACCAACTAAAAGTAAAGAACCTTCTTGTGATGTATGTAAAATAAAGTTACCAGATACATCAGTTGTTGTATTATCTTCACCCTCATCACATGTATTGTTTTCAATGTGATTAACACATACTGTAGCACCATTAATCTCACCATCAATAGCAACACCATCTATAATTGTTATTTTAGGTGTGCCAGATTCAGCGTTCCAACTATCACCTGAGTCTGTACAACCCGTCATTAATGCAAGAGCCATTGCAGCCGAAACTGCTAAATTAATTTTTTTCATAAAAATCCTTTGTTTTATTATAATTACTTAATTATAAACTGTTTTCAGTTAAAACTTAGTTAAGACTTAGTTTTCTTTTTTTATAAAAGCTAGAAAGAAAACTAAAAAAATTCCTAAAATAATACTTGTCACAAATGAAACTACCAAAATTAAAGCACGTTTTGGTTTAGTTTTTGCTTTTATATATGATTTTGAGGGAGCAATTAAAACATCGCATTGATAATATGTTTTAGACTTCATCATAATTTTTTCTTCTATAATACCTGATATAATAGCTGATATACTTTCACGAAGCTCAAACCCTTCAGTTAAAACAAGTTCCTTCTCAAAGTATCCTAGTTTACTATTTATAATACGAAGATTATTCTCAACAAGATAGTTACTGGCATCTTTTAAAAAAAACTCTATGACAAAAGGTGGATATACTCTATCTGCATCACTATATGAAACATTAATAAGGGCTGTTTTTTTATCACTTGATATAGATAAATTAGATTGAATTAGTTTGACTGTATTAAAGATTTCTGCTTCATAATCAGTAATATTAGCATCTAAATCAGATTTAAAAAAATCATACACATCTCTATATCCAAGAGCAAATACATAGTTTTCATCTGCATTTTCAGCACTATAATGCTCTACTATTTTATTTTTTTTTACAAATTTTTTCATAAAATCATAATTATTAAGAAGGGAGTTAAATGCTACATCAGGAGTCATAGAACCACCTCCACCAACACTTATTCCAGCCATAGCAGCAAGACCACCTAAACCGCCTAAACCACCACTTTTACTCTCTACTGGTATTAAAATTGTTTCAGATTTATATATATTTGGTAGTTTTAGAACATATATAAAACTTATAGAAACAATTACAAAAGTAATTATCGCTATGATTTTTTTTCCCTCAAAAATAGTCTGCCATAACTCTCTTAAATCTATCTCATCCTCTTCTCTATAATCTATACTATCTACTTGATTCATTAAATTATTCCTAAGCTATTAATAGCTGCCGCTGTAAGTGCAAAACTAGAGAGTAGCTTTGCAACACTATTCCATAAATCAACATTATTTTGTTCTTTTATATATATAGGGATAACAATAGTATCACCTTTACTAATATCTGCATCAAAACTACACCATCCACTTGTTAAAGGTTCACTTCTTCCATCTGCATGGATTACATAAGCATTATTTGAATCAGCAGCTCTTGAGTAGCCACTAGCAAGTTCTATATAGTCATCTCCATCTAGTTTAGAACTATAAACAAATGAACCAGGATTAAACACCTCTCCAAAAACTGTAATAGTATCTATTTTAGATGGTATAGATATTTTATCTCCATTTTTAAGGACTAAATTAAATTCACTAGTATGAAAAGCTGTGAGATTACTATCGAGAGCAATACTAACACGACCAAGTGGTTGATACTTTTTAGCTTCATTCATAACATCTGTTAATCTATCTGTAGTACCCATAGAAGCCGTATCTTTAGAGTTAGCAGGCATTGCGTTATAAATAGCCAAAGTTCTTTTAATTTTAGCAAGTGATTGATTGTAGTGTATAACTTGATTCCTTTTAATACTCTCCCTTGTAAATACAGCACCCTCTATAAAAGCAGTATCTGTATACCCACCAGCTCTTTCTATAACACTACTTAGTTTTTCACCAGTTGTAATATTATAAGTACCTGGAAATTTAACTTCTCCATTAAGTACAATAGTACTTTTTTCTCCCCATTTTGGTATTTTAAAAATTTTAACTTCATCATAAGCTGTTAATTTAATTGTATTTAAATTTTTATTTTTAGTATCTATTTTAAGTATCTCTCTTTGACGAGTTTGATTGGCATCAATAGAATATCGTACTATCTCTATATGGTTACTATATGCACGCTTAGTTAATCCCCCTGCCATTACAATTAAGTCAGAAAGAGTTAAACCTGTACCATATTTTACTTTTACAGGATTATTTACTTCTCCAGTTATAGAAACAACATCATAATCTTGAGCATTCCAACCAAGAATTTTTGATATTTTAACTTGATCATAAGGTTCTAATTTAATTTCAGCTAAAGTTGTTTTTTCTAAATTATAGTTTAAAACTTTTTGTTGTCTTGTTTGTGTTTTATCTACATAATATCTTGTAATACTTAATGATTTTGTGTAAGCTTGTTTATTAAATCCACCAGCCATATTTAAGAGTTCTTGAACACTCATCCCTTTTTCATAATAAACACTTGTCTGTTTAACTACTTGTCCACTTATACTAACTGGTTCTAAAATATTTTTTGAATAATAATCATACACTTCAACTTCATCATAAGGATTTAATTTTGTATCTCCTTGAGTTTTTAAAGAGTAGAATGATGTTTTTGGCATAAAATCATCTGTATTGTAAGTTGTGACTCTAATTTTATCATCTAAAACACCATCTATTCCCGAAGCATTAATAGCATCTTGAATTGTAATACCATTCACATATTGTAATTTACCTGCTTTAACTAATGTTTTACCTTTAGTTGTAATATAAGAATTTGAGAAAATATCATTTTGAGAAAATATAAATATTTTATCATTTGGTTTTAATTTAATAGTTTGAATACCTTTAAGAACATTAGTTAGATTAAATGATTGAGTTGTATATGTTAAATTATTCGAAGAGTATCTTTTAAGTATTCCATATTCAAAATATGTATTTGGTAGAAAAAAGCTTTTTAAACCATCTTTTATTGTTCTTTTAAATAACCAATAAAGAGTTTTGTTATTACTTAAATTGTATGTACCTGGTCTAATAATATTTCCATATATATTTACACTATTTTTTGCTGTAAAATCTAAAGGATAAATATAAACTTTATCTCCATTACACATTTTAAATTTTTTTGAATCTTTAAAAGAAACTTTAAATGTTTCAAGTTTAGAATTATTAGTATATCTATCTATTTTAATATTCAATTTTGAAGCATTAGGTTTAATACCACCAGCATATTCTATTAATTGATTTAAAGTTTCATCTTTAGTTAATTCAAAAATTGCATTATTATTTACATAGCCATCAATACTTATTAATTTTTTAGCCTTATTTATAATAACAATGTCTCCATGTTTTAATAATTGAGTAGTAAATTTATCACCCTTAAATAATAAATCATAAAAATCTAGCTTACCTATAATTACAGAATTCCTTTTAATAATTATTTCTCTAATAGAAGAACTTTTTTTAATTCCTTTTGCATTAATTAAAAGGTCTTTAACCGTTGAAAAAGAGGAAAGATTATAAAGACCAGGATATTTTATATCACCAATAAGAGTAACTTGAATAGTGCTATATTTATTCATTTTAATATTAAAAAAACTCATTTTATAATGTGCTTTCAATCTACTTTTAAGATGTTTTTTTGCATTTTTAAATTGCATTCCACCAATATGAACAGGTCCTATAAATGCTAATTCTATTGTTCCATCATTTTTTACTTTTAAATTATATGTTGTATCTCTATCTCCATAGATATGCACATTTAAAGAATCGCCTACAGAGATAATATAGTTATCAGGTGTTGGTAAAGATGCAGAATCTATTGTATTTTTATTAGCATAAAAACGCATTGAATATCGTGAAAGTTTTTTAGCTGTAAGAAGTTGTTGTTTTTCATTTAACTCCATTCGTAAAATATCATTAGATTTATATCTAAAAGGATTAATTCTTTTACTTAAAGAAGTTTTTTTAGTATTTGTAGCAATTTTTTTTTCATTACTTGTAGTATCTATATTATTTTCAATAATCGTTTCATTACTTTCATTACTCTTACTTTTTTTAGATTCAGAAAGTTTTTGTTTAACATCCAATAGAGATACTCCTTTCTTTTTCATCATTGTCTTAGCTTGAGGGGTATTTAAAAGAGAAGGGTTAGCTGAAACAGCTTGTTTTATTTGAGCAACAGATGGTTCTGCATGTAATAATGATATAAAGAAAATCATTATTAAAAATGGATGAAGGAACATTATTTAAGCCTTAATTTTTTAAGAATTCTACTTAAATAATGCTTTAAATAACGATAGGTATAACAACAGTTTTAAATTTACCTTTACTAAGCTCTTTTCTTGTTATAAGCCTATTTAAATAACGATAGGCATAACAACAGTTTTAAAATTAGTATCAGTCAATACAAATGGTAAATTCTCTTCATTTAATCCTAAACTAAATTCTGAAGAGTTAATCACATTTAAAAAATCAAATAGATAACGACTATTTATCGCTAATGAAAATGGTTCTTCAAAATTTGTTGGATGTTGTATCTCTGTTTTAGCTTCTATATTATCATCACTTAACGATTCAAATATAATAGAGTTATTGTGAAAAGTGATTTTTACATCTGTTGATATAGTGGTTATCTGTTTTAAAGATTCTATAATTTTTAATTTTGGTAATAAAAGAGTATTTTTAATCTCTTTCGGAATTATTCTTGCATATTCAGGAAATTTACCGTTAATTAGTTTGGTAAAAAAAGTATATTGTTCAGAGATAATAATAATATTTGTTTCATCGTAATAGATTTCTATATTATTAAAAAATAATTTTTGGATTTCAATAATAGCTTTTTTAGGAATAATAATAGAAAGTTCATTTTCACTACTATTTGTTATATTCACAACTGCTAATCTTCTTGTGTCTGTTGATGCAAAATTTATATTTTCTTTTTTAATATCCATTAAAGCACCATTGAGTTCAAACTTAGGGTTATTTGTATCAATAGATGGTGTTATCTTTTTTAATGATTCTATGAGTGTTTGTGATTCTATAGATATACGTGCTTTACCTGTATGGTTAGGAAAAGATGGAAATTCATTATGTGAAAATGTAGGAAGTTTAAATTTTGAGCTATTTTGAGAAATATGTAAAATATTATTTTTAACTTCTAAATTGATAGTTCCTTCTTTTAATATTTTAACTATATCTAAAAACTTTTTACCATTAGCAGTGATTTCACCTTTATTTATAATAGTTACATTTTGAGTTTCTACTAAAAATCCTATCTCATAATCAGTTGCTTTAAGTGTTAAAGTTGAATCAGTAACATTTAGATAGATATGTGAAGTTATTTGTGAGCTGTCTTTTTTTTCTAAAAAAGGTCCTGCATGAATAAGTATATTTTCTAGTATTGATTTTGAGATAGTGATTTTCATTCTTAAATTTCCTATATATTATAATAATTTTAGTAAGTAGTAGTAGGGACGCGTGATTACGTGAAAATCATAATTTTAGCCCTATATTAAGAGTTGCTTCTATGTGATGAACGCGTACAACTCCATTCACGCGTATTCACTTTAACGATTATATCTTTTTTTTAATTAGTTGTTATTTTATTGGTTAATTCTGCAATTTTAACTTTAAAATCTTCATCTGTTTTCATAATTTGAGCTATTTTCTTCAAAGTATGACTAATAGCTGTATGATCTTTCATTCCAAAATATTTAGCAAGTTGAGGCATAGTGTTTGGTGTAAGTTCACGACAAAGATAGATAGCAATTCTACGTGCATATACAAGATTTTTACTGCGTCCCTTAGAACGGATCTCACTTGGTTTGATATTTAGGTCTTTTGAAACACTCTCAGTAATAGAATCAAGAGTTAAATCTGCTTTATTTGCTTCGGTTTGGTCTCTTAATACATTTTTTGTAAAAGCTAAATCTATATCTACGTGCATAAGTTGAGAGTACGCGTTAAGTTTTGTTAAAATACCCTCTATTTCACGTACATTTGTATCTATAACTGTTGCTATATAGGTTGCTATCTCTTTCGGAAGTTTAATATTATTGATTTCACACTTCTTTTCTATAATAGCTATCTTCGTTTCAAGTTCTGGAGGTTGAATATCGGCAACTAAACCATGCTCAAACCTACTTTGAAGACGTTTTTCTAAACCACCTATTTTTTTAGGAGGTTTATCTGCTGTAAGAATTATCTGTTTACCTGCACCTTTTAAGGCTTCAAAAGTATGAAAGAACTCCTCTTGAATACCCTCCTTATTACTTAAAAATTGTACATCATCTATAAGTAGTACATCACATTTACGATATTTTTCTTGAAAATGTTCCATTGTTTTATTACGTAGATGACGGATAAAATCATTTAAAAACTGTTCAACCGTTGTATAAATAACATTTTTACCTTGATTTTGTAAAACATTTCCAGCAGCTTGCATAAGATGTGTTTTACCAAGACCAACACCACCATAGATAAAGAGAGGATTGTATAAAATACCCGCTTTTTCACTTACACTTTTTACAGCTGAGTATGCAAACTGATTAGAACCACCAACCATAAAGTTATCAAAGGTATGTGATGGATTAAGCATAGAGTGTTGAGTTTTTTTCTCTATAATATTAGAATTAGTTGATGTTTGTGTAGTTTTATTGGTTTTATCACTATTTTGAAGTGTAATATGTATAGAAACTACTGTATTTGTTTTAATTTCAAATATATGGGCTATTTTTTCACGATATTTACTTTTAATCCAGTTAGAAACTAGAGCATTCGGAGCATAAAAGACAGCTAGGTCACTGGTAGATTTTTCTACATCATAAATAAGATGTTTTATATATCTATTATATTCAACTTCAGTAATCTCTTCTTTGAGTAGTTTGAGAACTTCTTGACCTATATTCACGTATCAACCTATATTTAAAATTTATAATGTGAATAGTAACGTTTTAGAGCATAAATTTTATTTAAAAAATCGTAAATCACTTAGATATAGTTTTTATTTAAAATATCTATTTCACATTCAAGAGAGATATTAAATTGTTTTAAAACTCTTTTTTGAACCTCTTTTATAAGATATATTGCATCTTCAAATTTACCATTTCCATGATTTATTAAAAAGTTAGCGTGTTGATTACTAAACTCCATCGAACCCACTCTAAATCCCTTTAAACCGACCTCTTCTATAAGTCTACCAGCATAATTTCCAACTGGATTTTTAAAGCAACTACCTGCACTAGGAGTAGATGGTTGATTGAGACGCATCTTTTTGAACAACTCTATTTTAGTTTTATTAAAGCTAGAGTTAATTTCAAAACTTGCTTCTAAAATTGGTTCAGTTATATCGGTAAATCTATAAGAAAAATCTATTTCACATTTTGGTTTTGTACGTGAACAAGTTGTTATATTTATGAGATTATTAAATATTTCATACTCTTTAAGACCTGCATTCATAAATACAAGCCCTCCAAGTTTTCCAGGAAGATGTGAAAGAAATTCAAATCCTCCTATATTATTTTTTTTACAAAAAGAGATTATTTTACCAGAGGGTGTTGCTCCACCTATTTTTAAAATATTTTTTTCTATTTTAATATAGTTAAATTTTTTATCTAGCATCATAAGTTTTGGAGGATTTGAACCTATTAAAATATTATTACAAGAACCAATAATTTGATATTCTTCATAAGGGTCATTACAATCATCTAAAATAGCTACTTCAAAAGTATCTCCTATTTTAATAGAGGAATAAGTTTTAAAGTTAATTGTTTTAAAGTGCATTATTCTACGAAGTTTGGAATTAAGTTAAATATTCCAGTAGAAAAATCTGTCATAGAGTTTAACATCCAAGGCATAGTAAAAAGTATAACAAATACGATACCTAATATTTTAGGAATAAATGAAAGAGTCATTTCGTTGATTTGAGTTGTCGCTTGAAAGATACTTACAGCAAGACCTAAAAACATACCTGTTAAGAGAGATGGAAGAGCGAGCATTAGAGCCATTTTAAATGTTTCTACACCTAATGCTACAAGTTTTGCTTCCATATTAGATTAAGAGTTTCGTAGTTCTGTATATTCTGTGGGAATAAGATAATCTTCCACTTGAACAGGAACATCATAAAAACCGTGTTTATAGCCTATCTCGAAAAGTTTATTAATAGCTTTGTATTGAATTTCACTTAATGTGATAGATTCATCATTTGCATAAAGCTCTAAATATTTATCAAGTGTTTCAGCATCTATTCTCACTAAATCACGTTCTATTAACATCTTAGAGAGTCTATTTTTATGGTCACGTGCTACTTGAACAGCTTTTGTAAGGGTAGCTTCATACTCTATCGCTTTATTTAAAGGCAGAGAGCGTCTAATAGCCATACCACCAAGAGGAAGAGGTAGATCTTTTCCTGCTAACTCTTGCCAAATATCCCACATCTCTATCTCTACTTCTAACTCATCTGCATACGTGAGTATAGATTCGTGAATTAAAACACCAGCGTGAACAGTTCCATCAATAACAGCTTGTTCAATCTCTAAAAAATTCATATATGTTATACGAGCATCAGGGTATTTAATACGAAAAAGCATAGCATTTGTAGTATCTTTTCCACTCAGAGCCACTTTAAAGTTACGCTTGAGTTTTTCACCTTTGCGTTTAATAACTTTAGGTCCATAGCCCTCTCCAAAACTTACAGCAGTTCGTAGAGGTGCATACTCCTCTTTTATATGAGGATAAAGTGCAAAGCTGATAGCTACAATGTCATAAACACCGTTAAGAGCATCTTCATTTAGTGTTTGAATATCTTTAGCGATATTATCAAACTTTGTATCTTTCATATCTACCCAACCAAATTTAATGGCATAGTACATAAAAATATCATCGGCGTCGGGTGAGTGGGCTATTACTGTTTTTTTCATAAGATGATTTTAACTAAAAAGTGCTAAATTTGTACTTTAAATAAAGATAATTAAATAAAGATTTAACCATTATATATGTATACTATAAGTGTATTCAAAATATCTGTTTTGTAAGGAAAAAATTTGAAAAAATTAGTATATTTTTTGCTAGTAACAAGTTTATTAGCTACTGAAGATTTGGAGTTAGATTTTTTAAACTCTCTTGATGAGGTCAGTGAAATTGCTACAAAAACAAAACTTAATATTGATGATACTCCATCATTTGTAACTGTGTTACAGAGTGATAAATTACAAAAACTTGGTGTTAATAATATTTTTGAAGCTCTGGATTTAGTACCAGGAGTACAGTTGAAAAAAGAGTTAACAGGTGTTCCTGTTGTAGTATTTAGAGGGGTAACTCAAAAAGGTGAAGTGAAATTAATGATTGATGGTGTTACTATTAATAACTCCTATCGTGGTTCTATCTATCATTTTCTTGATCTGCCTATTGAGATAGTGAGTCGGATTGAGATAGTTCGTGGTGCTGGGTCAATTTTATATGGTTCTGGCGCGATAAGTGGAGTTATTAATATAATCACTAAGTCATCTGATAAATTGACAAAAAACTTTGTTTTTAGTTCCATAGGAGTTTCTAAAAATATAGGAACATTAATTTCTACCAATATAGATGATTTTAAAATCTCCCTTGATGCCTATTATCAAAAAGATGATAAAACTATTTTTGTGGGTTCAAATGCTAGTGGACAGACAGGGGATAGTGATAGACATCTCAAAGATTACTCTGTTGGTATTAATATTAGCGATGGATATTTTTCCTTTCTTGGGAGAGTAAAAAAATCAAATATGGGATTAGCTTATGGTTTTTTTCCAGTATTAGATATAAATAAAGATAGATTTGATATTCAAAACAACTCAATGTTTACACAACTTTCCTATAAAAATAGTCTTAATAAAGATAATAAAATTAATATCTTGACAGGATATAATAACTATGAACAAAAAGTAGAGAATGAGCATCCTAGTTCAGCTATTGTAAATACAAAATACAAAGAAAAAACATATTTTAGTGAGATTAGTTTAGTATCAACATTTTTAGAAAATAATGAATTAGTTATTGGTGCTAGATATGAATCGAGTAAAACGCTAGAGAGTAAATGGTTTTTAAATTCAGCCTATTATAAACCTATCTCTAATCCTAGTTTACAAAGAGAAATATACTCTATCTATTTGAATAATAATTATGCTATATCTTCAGATTTTGATACCTCTATCGGTTTTAGATATGATAACTATTCAGATTTTGAAGATTCTTACTCTCCTAGTGTAGGTTTAGTATATAGATTAAATAATCAACTCAAGTTAAAAGCTCTCTATTCACATGCATTTAGAGCGCCATCTTGGATTGAATTAACATCAAATAGCAATCTTAAAGCAGAAAATGCTGATAGTTTGGAGACAGGAATTATATTTAAATACAATCAAAATAATATATTGAGAATGAATTTTTATGCTAGTAGTATTAACGATATGATTGTAAAAGATGCAGTAACACGAAAATATGAACAAGATTTTAAAAATGAGTTTGTAGGGGCTGAATTGGAGTATATTTATCTTTTAAATAATCAAGCTGAGGTAAACTTTTTTACATCTTATATAAAAGCTACAGATAATAATGGGAACACATTAGCAGATGTTGCTAATATTTTAGCATCAACTTCTCTCTTATATAGAACTGACTCTGGTTTCATTTTTGGTTCACTTTTAAAATATATTTCAAGTTCTAAGCGTTCAGATGATGATAATAGAAATGATATGGATAACTCTTTTATTTTAAATCAAACAGTCTCTTATTCCTTTAAAAAATTTACAACATCTTTAATTGTAAAAGATTTATTTGATAGTGGTAGATATTATGCTCTTCCAAAAAATGAGTATGAAAGTGATTTTGATGATGATGGAAGAACTGTAATGTTAAAAGCATCTTTAGAGTTTTAAGATGAACTATTTAATACTATTATTTTTATTATTAAGTTCTTCACTATTTGGGCTTAGTATGAACCACTCTTTATTAAAAGTTCATGCAACCCTTGTTCCTAAACTTTATTTAATGGATTATAAATATCAAGAGAAAATAAAAAATAATAAAATCACTATGGCATTAGTCTATGATAAATTAGATTATAAAGTTGCATTATCATTAAAAGAGCAGATAGATTTTAAATATAAAGATGGATTGAACTCTTATGATTTAAAAACAGAACTTGTTTTATATTCAGATATTAAAAATATTGATGCAAATATATATTATCTGTTTCCAACTAAAACTGAAAATATTATAGAGCTTATTAAATATGCAGAGCAAAACCAAGCATTAACCTTTTCCTATTTTAAAGATTATTTAAAGTACGGTGTTATGATCTCTTTAAATATTGGACATAAGGTAAAACCTATACTGAATTTAGATGCTATTCGCTCTTATAATATTGCTTTTCGCCCTATTTTATTGAAAATTTCAAATATATATAAAAAGTAGTACAAATGAATAAAAATTCTATTATCTTTAAAACAATCTCTCAACTTATAGTATTTTCAATACTATTTATAACTTTTATAGCAATAAGCGCTCAAGAGATATTTAGTAATGCTTATATGAATTTAGAAAAAGATAAAGTTTCTATTATTGAAAAAAATATAGCACCATCTCTTGCTTTAAATATTAGTTACGGTTTTTCTCAAGCAGTACAAGAGATTACTACTCAAGCCATAACGAACCCAAATATTTTACTTTTAAAAATTGAAACTGATACGTTTGAAAAAGAGTTTATCTGTTCAAAATATAAGAAAACATTACAAGAGTATAAAAAAGATGGTGAAATTATATCTACAATAGAGCTGATAGAACCAGCAACATCTAAAAGTATTGGAAAAATGGTATTAGTCTATTCAAATGATAATTATGAAAAATATATGCAAAAATTTTATATTATGATTTCGATAGCTATTTTTATTTTTATACTACTATTGATTTTTATTGTTTATATGCTTTTTCAATCATTAAATGGTTTAAGATTATTATCTGTATCTTTAAGTAGTTTTAATCCAAATAAGCCTAAAAAATTACATTTAGATATATCTTCAAATGATGAAATATCTTCTATTGCTAACTCTGCAAATATAATGGTAGATAATATTATAAGTTATTTGAAAATTTCTGATGAGTTAAATGTAAAATTAGTGGAGCATCAAACACATTTACAAGATGCACAACGTATCGCTCATGTTGGAAGTTGGGAATATAATGTAATTACCGATAAGTTTTCTGTTAGTGATGAAATTTATAGAATTTTTAAGATGAAAAAAGATGTTTCATTAAGTTGGAATGAGTTTAAGAGTTTTATATCTTCTAATGATTTTGAGTATGTAACGAGTGTTTTTGACAATGCTATTAAAGATGGTTCAACTTTTGATATAAAATATTTAGTTCTTATAGATAATATTTCTATTCATATACACACAAAGGGAAAAGTTAGAAAAAAAGCAAATGATTTTATAAAGATGACAGCAGTTAGTATGGATATTTCTGAAGAGGTTACAAATAAAAAGATTATTAATAAATTAGCATATTATGATACATTAACAGAACTACCAAATAGATTTTTATTAAAAGATAGAACACATAAAGCACTCCAAGTAGCACAAAGAAATACCACAAAATCAGCATTTATATTTTTAGATTTAGACCATTTCAAACTTATTAATGATACATTAGGACATGGTACAGGAGATAAACTTTTAATCTATGTAGCAAAACTTTTAAAAGAGCAGATACGAGAATCAGATACATTAGCACGATTAGGTGGAGATGAGTTTGTTATTTTAATGCCAGATGTAAAAGGTATTAAAAATGTAGAGCAGATTGCCAAAAAAATATTAACTGCTTTTGAGGGTCAGCATATCATAGAGAAGCATCAGTTATATATCACAACGAGTATAGGAATCTCTCTCTATCCAGATACTGCAACTACAATGGATGAGTTGATAACTAATGCTGATACAGCAATGTATGATGCAAAACAAGATGGTAGAAACAGATATAAAGTTTATTCTAAAGATATGGGAAATTATATCTCTTCACAGATGAGTATAGAACAAGATTTAAAAGATGCGATAAATTCTCAAACAGGATTAGAACTTTTTTATCAACCTAAAGTTGATACTCTTACAAATCGTATTTTAGGGGCAGAAGCATTAATTAGATGGAACCATCCAACAAAAGGATTAATATTTCCAGATGAGTTTATTCACGTAGCAGAGAGTACAGGGATAATTCTTGATATGGGTAATTGGATTATTGAAGAGTCTATTTTACAGATTAAAAAATGGAATGAACTTGGATTTAATGGTTTGAAAATTGCTATTAATCTCTCTCCTAGGCAGTTTCAAAATGAAGAGTTACTTCCTTATATTACAAACACAATAAAAAAATATAAGGTTGATCCATCTCAGATAGAGTTTGAAATAACAGAAACAATGTCTATGAGTAATATTAATGCAACAATGAGAACAGTAGAAAAGCTGAAAAATATAGGGGTTAGTATAGCTATTGATGATTTTGGTACAGGGTATTCTTCTTTAGCTTATCTTAAAAAATTTCCAATAAATACTTTAAAAATAGATATGGCTTTTGTATTAGGTATGGTAGAAGATGAGGGGGATAGAGTTATTGTTCAAACGATAATCTCAATGGCACACTCTCTTGGTTTTAGAACTGTTGCAGAGGGTGTAGAAACAAAAGAACATGTAGATATACTTAAAAATATGGATTGTGATGAGTTACAAGGGTATTATTATTCTAAAGCTATTCCTAAAGATGCCTTTACTCAATATCTTAAAGAAAATATGACAATATGAAATATTTTTAAAAAAAAGAGTTATATTTGTATATAATTCTTCAAAATTCAAATAAGTGAGTCAAAGATGGACGCAAATAAACAAAAAGCACTCGATTTAGCAATGAAACAGATAGATAAAGCATTTGGTAAAGGTGCTTTAATGCGTTTAGGCGATAAAAATATTGAACCGATAAAGTCAATTAGTACAGGTTCAATAGGTCTTGATTTAGCACTTGGTATAGGTGGAATTCCTCAAGGTAGAGTTATAGAGATATATGGACCTGAGAGTTCAGGTAAAACAACTTTAGCACTTCAGATAACAGCAGAGTGTCAAAAAAATGGTGGTGTAACAGCTTTTATAGATGCAGAACACGCACTTGATGTTATTTATGCTAAAAATCTTGGTGTTGATGTTGAAAATCTTTTAATCTCTCAACCAGATTATGGAGAACAAGCACTTGATATTGTTGAAACTATTGCACGTAGTGGAGCGATTGATTTAATAGTTATAGATTCTGTTGCTGCTTTAACGCCAAAAGTTGAGTTAGAGGGAGAGATGACAGACCAACAAGTGGGTGTTCAAGCTCGTTTAATGTCTAAAGCTCTTAGAAAACTTACGGGTGTACTTCATAAGATGAACTGTACTGTAATTTTTATTAATCAGCTTCGTATGAAGATAGGTATGATGGGTTACGGTTCTCCTGAAACAACTACTGGTGGAAATGCTCTTAAATTTTATGCGTCTGTTCGTATAGATGTAAGACGTATCGCTTCTTTAAAGCAGGGTGAAGCAGTTATTGGTAATCGTGTGAAAGCTAAGGTTATTAAAAACAAAGTAGCCCCACCATTCCGTCAAGCAGAGTTTGATATTATGTTTGGAGAGGGTATATCTAAAGAGGGTGAGTTAGTTGATTATGGTGTGAAACTAGATATTGTAGATAAAGCTGGTGCTTGGTTCTCGTATGAAGATTCAAAACTTGGTCAAGGACGTGAAAACGTGAAACAAAAGTTTAAAGATGAACCAGAATTAGCAAAAGAGATAGAAGAGAAGATAAAAGTAGCTATGGGAATTGGTAGTGGTGTTATGGATATGAATAAGGAAGAGATTAGTGACTCTGATGTAGGGGATGAGTAACAAATAAATATAATTTAATCAAGCTTTAGTTAAAATGCCTTTAATAATATGCAAATAAAGGCAAACTAATGTTTATAGATAGTATAAGTGCAATAGAAGTAATGGATTCTCGTGGTAATCCAACAGTTAAAGCAACAGTTGAATTAAGTGATGGAACAGTTGAAAGTGCTATTGTACCTTCTGGTGCTAGTACTGGCAAACGTGAAGCTTTAGAGCTTCGTGATGGTGATAGCAAACGTTATATGGGTAAGGGTGTTTTAAAAGCAGTTTCTCATGTAAACAATGAAATTTCTGATGTTTTACTTGGTCAATCTCCATTTAATCAAGCGACTATTGATGCTCTTATGAAAGAAGCTGATGGTACTGAAAACTATGGAAAGCTTGGAGCTAATGCAGTTCTTGGTGTTTCTATGGCAGTAGCTCGTGCAGCTGCTAAATCTCTTAAAATGCCACTGTATCGTTACCTTGGTGGTGCGAATGCTATGACTATTCCTACTCCTATGTTAAATATCATCAATGGTGGGTCTCATGCTGATAACTCTGTTGATTTTCAAGAGTATATGATTGTTCCTGTTGGTTTTGAGGATTTTGCTGAGGGTTTACGTGCTTCTTCTGAGGTTTACCACACACTTAAAGGTATTTTAAAAGCTAACAAACATAATACTGCATTAGGTGATGAGGGTGGTTTTGCTCCAGATTTAAGTTCAAATGAAGAGCCTATTCAAATCATTATGGAAGCTATCGAAAAAGCTGGATATAAAGCTGGTAAACAAATAGCTATTGCTTTAGATGTTGCTGCTTCTGAAATTCTTTCTGAAGATGGTAAAGGGTATAGACTTGAATCTGAAAATCGTACAGTAACTTCTGCTGAATTAGTAGATTATTATGTTGATTTATGTGAAAAGTACCCTATTGTTTCTATCGAAGATGGTCTGAATGAAGATGATTGGGACGGTTTTAAATTGATGACGGAAAAACTTGGAGATAAGATTCAAATCGTTGGTGATGACCTTTTTGTTACAAATGTGAATATCTTAAATGAGGGTATCAACAAAGGTATCGCTAACTCAATCTTAATCAAACCAAATCAAATAGGTTCAATCTCTGAAACTATGCTAACAGTTCGTCTTGCGCAACGTAACGGTTATACTTGTGTTATGAGTCATCGTTCTGGTGAGAGTGAAGATGCATTTATCGCTGATTTTGCCGTAGCATTAAACTGTGGTCAAATTAAAACTGGTTCAACTGCTCGTGGAGAAAGAACTGCTAAATACAACCGTCTTTTAGAGATTGAAAATGAAGTTGTATATGGTGAGTATTTAGGTTCACGTATATTTAACTAAGATTTTTTTATGCAGAATGAGGAACTTTATGAAAATATAAATATTACCAAAGAGTATTTTGGAGTATTCCTCACACCTATTTTTTTGATAGGGATTATATTTATTTTTGCTACTGCTGCATATATTAATTTTTTATATATTAGTGGAGATAATTCCTATCTAAGATTACAAGAGATAAATAAAAATAAAAACTTATATATAGTAGAGATTATAAATTTGAAAAATGAAAATGCTGAATTACAACGTCAGTATTTTGATGCTTTAGAGTCTATTGTTTTAGTAAGTCAAGATGAGGAGTAGTTTTGATAAAATTTTTAATATTCTTAATCTTAATTTTTATAAGTTTAGATGCACGCGAAAATCCTTTTTTTCCATCTAAGGGAGAAAAAGATATTTCTCAAACATCAAATAGTGTCTCCACGATGGAACCATTAAAAACAGCAAAATTTTCTCTTCCATCTAATGCTAGAAGTTTAGAGAGTATTACTGTTAATTATAAAAATTTTGATGGTTCATCTGATAGTAAAACTGTTCAGATAAATAGGTCGATAGATTGGCACTCGTCAATTTTTATATCACAAAAAGATATCTCAGCACAACTAAGATTTAAAAAAGTGGCATCTATTAAGTATGCCTCTTTTTTAACTTTAGATAAACAACTTAAAATCGTAACTAAAGATAAATTGATAAGAAATTTTTTGTTAGTTAAGCCTCATAGAATAGTTTTAGATTTTAAAAGAGATACCTATCTAAAAGCTTATGAAAAGAAAATCTATAAAAATATTTTTAAAAAAATACGAGTTGGGAATCATAAGGGTTACTATCGAGTTGTTATAGAATTAGATGGTTATTATAAATATAGTTATAAAATGATTTCTAATGGAATTCTTTTACAACTAAGATAAACAAAGGATAAAATATGTCAAAAATAAAAAACTCTACAATAGTTAAAAAAGCAAATATTTATTATGATGGAAAAGTTACAAGTAGAACAGTAGAACTCGCAGATGGAACTACTCAATCTTTAGGGATTATGATGCCGGGTGAATATACTTTTGGTACAGATTTAGCTGAGATTATGGAAATTATGAGTGGAGAGTTAGAGATAAAGCTTCCAAATGAAGAGTGGAAAACTTTAAATACTCCAGAAACTTTTAATGTTCCTGCTAACTCATCTTTTGATTTGAAGATTAAGAGTGTGACTGATTACTGTTGTTCTTACATTAAATAGGGGAGTTAAGATATATAGACTCTTTTTTGATTTTATTAAACTCAGATAATCAATATGAAAAGTATAGAGAGGTAAATATTTTTTTAGAAACATATATAAATCAAAGTTTTAAAAAAGATGAAAAAGAGCAGTTGTTAAGATATTACTTTAAAGAGTTTTTATGTAACAGATAACATCAACACAACTCCATAATCGACTCAAAATATGATACTCTTATAAAGATTAATCGGCTCAAAGGACTAATATATGCACTCAAAAGAGGTTATAAAAAAATGGATATGGCAACATCAAGAGTATCCAAATTTCTCTTTTAACAAAGAAAAACTTTCAACACTTATAAGTGAAATTGAGTATTTACGTGGAACATTAGATGGTATTTCGAAACTTTTTAATGAAGTAGATATACGAAATATAGAGATAGAAAGATTGACAGATGAAGCTATAAATACATCGCTTATAGAGGGTGAAGTTTTTAGGCGAGAAAGTGTTCGTTCCTCTTTTAGAAAAAAATTAGATAAAGATTTTGATGCGATAAGTGATAAATATGCAACTGCTATTACAGATAGTCTTGTTGAGATATTGATTGATTGTAGTTTGAATAAAGAATCTTTAACAATAGAGAGAATTCACGGATGGCATAATTGTCTTTTTGAACATCAATATAGTAAGTTATACAGAGTAAATGTAGCTTCATTTCGAAAAAATGATGATATGGAGGTTGTTTCAGGTGCGATAGGATTTGAAAAAGTGCATTATCTTGCACCTCCCGCTAGAAAGATAGATGAGGATATTGAAAGACTTTTAAAATATTGTAATAATAGTCAAGAAAATATCTATATTAAAAGTGCTATCGCACATCTCTGGTTTGTTATTATTCATCCTTATGAAGATGGAAATGGAAGAGTATCAAGAGCAATTACAGACTATATTCTTACACAAGAAACAACTTTTACACAGTTTAAATTATACTCTATATCAACCGCTATAAATAGTGATAGAAAAGGGTATTACGATATTTTAGATAAAACAACCAATCTTTTTAAAAATAGAGAGTTTGATATTACTTTATGGATAGAATGGAATTTAGTTATCTTAAAAAATGCTATGCAAAGTGGATTGAAAAGTATAGAGTATCTTATACAAAAAACAAAATTTTGGGATAGACATAGAGAACAATCTCTGAATGAGAGACAGCTAAAAGTAATCAATAAAATTTTGGATATAGGTAATGAAAATTTTGAGGGTGGAATTAGTACAAAAAAATATATTTCACTCACAAAAGTAAGTAAAGCAACCGCAGTAAGAGATATTTCTCAACTTGTAGAGTTTGGATGTATTAAAAAATTAGAGGGAAGTAGTGGTCGAAATATTCGTTATGAGTTAAATATTGATATATCTAGAAAATCTCAATAAGCTCTCCCAACTAAAAAAGGTTGAGGAAGCATATGATTTCTAAATAAATTGTTTCACTAAAGAGTTCAACTGTTCCTCACTTAATGCACCTGAGGCACGGTGAACCTCTTTACCCTCTTTAAATATCATAAGAGTAGGAATACTTCTTATTCCAAATCTTGCCCCTAGTTGCTGTTCATTTTCTGTATTTACTTTCACAAAAAGTGTTTTAACTGGAAAGTTTTTAGCTGATTTTTCAAAATTAGGTCCCATCATCTTACAAGGTCCACACCAAGGTGCCCAATAATCAACTATCACTGGTATATCACTATTGACTATTACTTCATCAAAATTTGCAGTTGTAAGCTCTATTGGCTTAGTATCTAGTAGGGATTTTTTACACTTTCCACAGTTTGCTTTTTTATAACTCTCTTTTTGTGGAATATTATTTACACTAAGACAGTGTGGGCATATTACTCTCATTTTCATCCTTTGTTTTTTGTATAAAATAGGGTAGTTCTATTACCACTGTTGTTGAAGGTTTCTCACTTGTAATAGTAATCTTACCATTTAAGTGTTCTTCAATAATTGTTTTTGTCATATAGAGTCCTAAGCCTGTTCCATTTTTTGATTTTGTAGAGAAATAGGGTTCAAATACTTTTTGAATAGTATCTTTATCAATTCCACCAGCATTATCTTCAAAAGTTAGTGATATAGAACTACTTTGAGCTTTTACACTAATATCAATCTTTTTATCTTCAAAACTATTTTCTTTGAAGGCATCAAGTGTATTTTTAAAAATATTGATAATACATTGAATAAGTTCATTCTGATAGGTTGTAATAAAAATATCTTCATTTATATCTTCATTATAGGAAATATTTAAAAATTTCATCTCATTTATTATAAAAATTAGTGATTTTTCAATAAGTTTTTTAATAGATATATTACTAATAACTTTATTGGGTTTAAAATAATCTCGAAAGTCATCAATAGTATGAGAAAGGTACATTACAGTATCTTCTATAGTAGAAAAAGATGAATCTAGTGTTGATATATCTAGTATATCTAACTCTTTTTGAACTTTTATAGTTGCCATTATGGTAGTTATAACTGATAATGGTTGTCTCCATTGATGTGCAATCATACTAATCATTTCACCCATCGCAGCACTTCTTGAAGTTGCTAAAAGTTTTTCTTGCTGATAAATAACTTTTTTATTACTTGTTATATCTTGCATAAAAAGTATGAATCCTATATGCTTGGTATAGGAATCATACTCTGGAACTAAAGTATAGGAAAGGTCTAAATCTTCTCCTGTAAGGGATAATATTTTATTTTCAAAATGAAAAACTTTTTGTTCTTCTATATGTTGAAGAATGCTCTCTTTTAAAGATTTATTTATAAAAAGTTTATAATATTCAAAAAAGTTTTCATGCAGTAAATTTTTATCATTACAACCTATTAACTGTAGATAAGCCTTTGAAACATTACTAATCATATATTTTGTATCAAATTTAATAAGTAAGACTTTGTTATCAATAGTCTCTCTCTCTTTGACAAGTTCACCGTTTAACTCTTGAACTTTATTTATACTTGTTTCTAAGAGTAAGTTTGTATTTAACATAGTTGTTTGGTCACTGATAATAAGTGCTAGAAGCTTTTTATCTTTATCAAAAGGGATAATACTTACATCTTGTCTCATATGCTTAAAATCGGTAACATTGAGTTGATTGATTTTAATAGGAATAAGATATTTTGAGGTACTTGCACCATAAAAACTAGGAGTCCCCATTCTAAGGGCAGTTCTTATTTTTCGTTGGAGAGTTTTTATATTTATATTTGGAAAAATATCAGTGATTTTTTTCTCAATAACATTATCTTCTTTGATGGATGTATGAATCTCTAACCATTTATTAAAATAATAGATAGTTAAATGTTCATCAAGAATAATGACACCATTGTCGATATTTGAGAGTAATTTTTTATTTACATCAAAGTTTCTAAGATACTGTTTAATTGATTTTTCAACCACTCTATCGACCCATCCTTTGTTAATATAAAAATTTCACCATTAATCTGTTGATCCTCAAAATTGAGTTGAGTATCTATAACTATCACTTTATTATATTGCTGAAAAGTTTTACTATCTGCAATCTCATTTAAAGGAATCTTACTGATATTTGGAAGTGAAAATCGAACTTCAGTATCCATCTCTTGTGCTAGTCTTGTTGTGAGTGATGATGTTAAAACATTGGTAAGTTCTAAAATAGCATCATCTAAATCTTCATCACTTTCAAGTTCAAGATGTTTTGCTAAATTTCTTGCACTCTTTTCATCTATGAAAAAAGCACTTTCACCATTAAACTCTCCTGCAAATGCTTGAGTTGAGAAAAAATAACTTGTACTTTTAAGGGAGTGAAACTGCTCTATAAGTTCTCCCGTAGTCATAATCTTAATACGAGGAATACTTAATGATGCAAAAGCATCAAGCATCTCTGCCACAACGGCAGTTGCATCACCATAGGCAACATTCATCAGCTCTTGTAAAACATCTTTTTCATCTTCACTTAGTATTAATTCATTCATTATAGAATCTCTAAAATCGCTTTCATCTTCTCTACATTGATAGGTTTTTGTACATGAAGTTGCGCTCCAAGTTCTATCACTTTAGTTTTAGCTCTCTCTTGAATATCGGCAGAGACAACTATAACTTTAAGTTTGGGATGATTTTCTAACATCAAAGGAAGAGCTTCATAACCATCCATAACAGGCATAGTTAAATCTAAAAAAGCTATATCTGGTTTTTCGGCTTTAACAATATCAACAGCTTCTTGACCATTAACAGCTTGAAAAATTTCAGCATCTTCAACATGAGTTTTAAGAGACTTAATTAAACTAAGTCTCGCTAGTTTTGAGTCATCAGTTACCAAGTATTTCATCTTGTTCCTTTTTATTAGTGTAAGTATATCTTTTTATTGGCAACCCACACATTCCATACTTCTATCTTCTACATCATTAGATATTTCAGGAGATTGTGAACGAAGATAATATGTTGATTTTAAACCTAATTTCCAAGCTAACATATATATCTCACTCAAATATCTACCACTTGCTTTATCAAGTGTCACAAAGATATTTAAACTTTGTCCTTGGTCTATCCATCTTTGACGAATTGCCGCCGCTTTTACTAAAACTCTTTGGTCTAAATCATACGAAGGTGTATAAAAAGCATACGTATCAGGAGAGAGTTTAGGAACAACAACAGGGATAAGACCAGAAAGATTTTCCTCATACCATTTACGTTTAAATACAGGCTCAATAGCTTGAGTAGTCCCCGTTAAAATAGAGATAGAACTTGTAGGTGCAACAGCCATCAGATAACCATTTCTAAGACCTTGAGATTTTACTTTAGAACGTAAGCTATTCCAATCATAACTAGAAGCAAAAAGTCCACCACGGTCTACAAGTTTATGTACTTCAGGATTTGTATGGTCATGAGGCATAATACCTTTACTCCATTTAGAACCTTCAAATTCAGGATATTTCCCTTTTTCTAGTGCTAAATCAGAGGAAGCAGAGATAGTGTTAAAACTGATAGCTTCCATAAGTTCATCAATCTTATCAAAATGCTCTTGCGTACCCCAAAGAATACCAAATTCAGCTAACATCTGAGCCTCACCCATAACACCAAGACCGATAGAGCGACTTTTCATATTTGTACGTTTTACTTTCTCAACAGGATAAAAGTTTAAATCAATTACATTATCTAAACATCTTATAGCCGTAGATACGATAGCATCTATCTTCTCTTTAGTATTGATACGAGAAAGATTTACCGAAGCAAGATTACAAACAGCAGTTTCACCATCTATTTTTTCTTTTTCAACAACAAATATAGGCATACCACCAAGAGAATCTAAAGCAGTGACTTTTTTAGCCGGTTTTTCTATCCCACTATCAACAGTTACTAACTCTTCCTCTTCATAGCTAATAGTTTCCCCATTTTCAAAAATAAATTTAATTTTATAGTGGTTTGGCTCAGTATTTTGAAAAATCTCTGTACAAAGGTTTGAGCTTCTAATTACACCATAATGGTCATTTGGATTTGCTCTATTTGCATTATCTTTGAAACATAAAAATGGACTACCTGTTTCAAAATAAGATGTTAAGATTTTTTTCCATAAAGTTTTAGCTTTAATTTTTTCACTTACGATAGATTCATCTGCTTCAAGTTCTTCATATCTTTTTGTAAATGCTTCACCATAAAGAGTAGCTAACTCTTTGGTATCATAGGGGTCAAAAAGTGTCCAGATAGCATCGTCTTGAACTCTTTGCATAAAAACATCATTAAGCCATAAAGCTGGAAAAAGGTCATGCGCACGACGACGGTCCTCTCCAGAGTTTTTCTTGAGGTCTAAAAAATCATTTATATCTGTATGCCAAGGTTCCATATAAACAGCGATAGCACCTTTTCTTGTACCAAGCTGATCAACAGCGATAGCTATATCATTTGTAATTTTTAAGAAAGGCACTGTTCCACCAGCTGCATTCTTATGACCATCTATAAACGAACCCATAGAACGAATACCTGTCCAATCCCAACCGATACCACCACCAAATTTAGAGAGCATAGCCATCTCTTGGTAAGTCTCAAAAATACCCTCTATATTATCTGGAGTAGAACCGATATAACAAGATGAAAGTTGATGTCTTGTTGTACGTGCATTTGAGAGTGTAGGTGTTGCTAACATAACCTCAAAAGTTGAAATCATATTATAAAACTTAATAGCCCACTTTTCTTTGTTCTCTTCACGTTGTGCTAAAAACATAGAGATAGCCATAAACATATGTTGAGGAAGTTCTATTGGATTATTATCTGTATCTTTAATGATATATCTATCATAAAGAGTTTTTACACCAAGATAGTTAAACTGTAAATCACGTTCAGGTTTTATATGTTTATCTAGCTCTTCAAGGTCATACATCTCTTTTAAACCTAAAAGAATACGTCCCTCTTTTTCCCCTCTAAGAAAATATTTTTCAAGTGTTGTATAACCTGAAAAATGATTTACTTGATGGTAAAGATTAAACATAAAGAGACGAGAAGCAACAAATGTCCAGTTAGGTGCATCTATATCTATCTTATCTACTGCTGTTTTAATAAGTGTTTGTTGAATCTCTTTAGATGTTATACCATCACGAAAATGAATTTGAGCATCAACCTCAAGTTCACTTTGAGAAACGTTACTTAAACCTTCTACTGCAGAAGATGTATATTTTTGTATTTTACTAATATCTAATGGCTCAGTACGTCCATTTCTTTTTATAACTGTTATCATATGATTCTTTCGTTTAAATTTTTTTATTTAGGTTTATAGTTATTGTTCTATTTAAAAACTCTTTTAAAAATGCTATCTACATTTTTAGTGTAATAAGCATAATCAAAACATTCACGAATCTGTTCTTCACTTAGTGATTTTCTTAACTCATCATCAGCTAATAAATGGTTAAGATATAAAGACTCGCCATCTTCATTTGTAGTAGCTTTACCTTGTTGAATCTCTTCCCAAACTTTCATAGCATTACGTTGAACAATACGGTAAGCATCTTCACGACTAACACCTTGAAGTGGAAGTTCTAGTAAAACACGTTGAGAAAAAACAAGTCCACCCGTTAGGTTTAGGTTTTTCATCATATTTTCTGGAAATACTGTTAGGTTTGCTATAACGTTATTCATACGGTGAAGCATAAAGTCCATAGTGATAAAAGCATCTGGTAACCAAAAACGCTCAGTAGATGAGTGAGAAATATCTCTTTCGTGCCATAATGCAACATTTTCCATAGCAGGTGCAGCATACGCTCTAATCATTCTTGCTAGACCAGTGATATTCTCTGTAAGGATAGGATTACGTTTATGAGGCATAGCCGATGAACCTTTTTGACCTTTTGCAAAGAACTCTTCCGCTTCATATACTTCTGTACGTTGCAGGTGTCTTACTTGAACTGCAAATTTTTCTATTGAAGAAGCAACAAGAGCTAAAGTAGTAGCAAGTCTTGCATATCTATCACGATGAACAACTTGATTTGAACAAGGCTCAGATTTTAGACCAAGTTCAGCCATTGCATACTCTTCAAGTTCCAGTGGTGCGTGAGCAAAGTTACCCATAGCTCCAGAGATTTGACCAACAGCGATAACATCCATAGTTTGCTCAAGGTTTAAAAGGTGACGAGCCATTTCATCATACCAAACAGCTAACGTTAGACCAAATGTTATAGGTTCGCCGTGGATACCGTGAGAACGTCCAACCATAAGAGTCATTTTATGTTCTTCAGCACGAGTCTTTATAGATTCCATTAGAGTTTTAACACCCTCTATAACGATATTTAAAGAGTCTCTCATTTGGATAGCCACACCTGTATCAACAGCATCAGAACTAGTCATACCGTAGTGAAACCATCTTGATTCTTCGCCTAAACTTTCTGAAACACTTGTGTTAAAGGCTATAAGGTCGTGTTTTGTAACTGCTTCAATCTCTTCTATACGCTCTACTGAAAATGTTGCATTTTTTACAATTTTATCTGCATCTTCTTGAGGAATTTTTCCAAGTTTTGCCCAAGCTTTCACTGCTGCTTTTTCTACTTCTAACCAAGCTGCATATCTTGCGTGTTGAGTCCATTTTGCTGCCATCTCTGGACGTGAATATCTCTCTATCATTTATAGTTCCTTTTGAGTGTTATCAGATAAATTTATGCTAAAATTCGCATAAATAAAAGTTAATTTTATAGACGGATTATAGTCAAAAGATGATTTAAAAATAATTAAAAAAAGGGTAAAAATTGCCATTTGTAAAGAAGAAATTTTACGCTAAAGTTAAGCAAAAAGCTTTTCTTTTTTTGATAAGTGAACTAGGATATCCTCAACGTGAAGCGCAACGTTTTATCTCAAAAGGACGTGTTTTAGTTGATGGAGAAAAGATGCTTAAAACTGCTGGAGAGATAGAGGGAGAGTTTGAATTTATCTATTTTGAGCCTATTACTAGAGGTTTAAAAACAACGTTTGAGGAGAAAGAATTTATGGTTTTTGATAAGCCAAGTGGTGTTTTAGTCCACCCTCAAACGAAAAAAACTCCCTACTCTTTAACGGATGAAATAAAGTATCAATTTGGACGCGATGCAAATATAACTCATAGAATAGACCAAGAAACAAGTGGACTTATCTTATGTTCTAAAAATAAAGAGAGTGAACGAGAGATTAAGATGATGTTTCAAGAGCGCGATATGAAAAAAAAGTATCTTGCCCTTGTTCACGGGGAGTTTAAAGAGTCGTGTTGTATTGAAGCCCCACTTTTACGTTTTCAAGTTGAAAGTGCTATGGTGCGTATGGTTGTCAAGGTAGATGAAAAAGGGAAAGCATCAAAAACAGATTTTAGACCTCTTAAATATTTTAAAGATAAAGATATGACTTTAGTAGAGTGTTCTCCCTATACAGGAAGACAACATCAGATACGAGTGCATCTTTTTCATATAGGGCATACAATAGTAGGCGACCCTATCTATGGACAGAGTGAAGAGGAGATGGTAAAATTTTTAGATAAAGTTTTAACAGCTGAGGATAGAATTAGAAATAGTGGGGCTTCAAGGTTGTTACTTCATGCTAATGAGTTGGAGTTTGAGCTTTATGGAGATAAGTATCATATTGAAAGTGATATAGATTTTGAGAGGGTTTGTTTTGAGAGTATGGAGTTTTAAGATTCCATCATATTTAAAATAAATGTAGAATGAAGCCAGTTATCTCGAGCAACTTTTTTTTGTTTCTGTTTTTCACTAAGAGATAAGATATTTGGAAATTTTAATTCAAATGCTTTTATTATAAGATGCAGTTCACTATCCATACCAAATATCTCGATATAAGAAAATATGATAGTTTGTGCATTTTTAAAGCTTTTTTTTGTGATTAAAACTTTTATTTTTATATGATAACTCACTCTTAATAGATCCCCTATCTTTTCTGTTCGAGTTCTGGTTTGTATCAGTTTACCTAGTGTCTGTTTGAGTGCTTTTATATCTCCTTTAAGAGCATGTTCTTCACAGTCATAGATAAGTTTTGACCAATTTGTTTCTAATAATTCTCCAAGTTGGGTTACTAAAAGATAGGGATATTCATCTAGTATTTCATAGCATAAACGTAAATTATTAGTTCTATATGCTTTTTGAAGTTGAGCCATATTTTTATTTTCATAATGCAAAATTTCAATTTGACCTGAAATATGAGGAATACGGATAAGTTCATTGATTAGAATTTTTGCTGAGTCTATATTTCCTACTTGAATATGAGATTCTAAATTATGAATTTTGTCCTGTATTTCACTATTTAAACTTATAAAAGTTGGGATTTGGGCAAAAATAGTATGTTCATTTACAAGTGTATTAATAGTGCGATAATCTTTTTTATCTATCGCTTTTAAAAATTCTAAAAATTGATGAGTATGGTTGAGTATAAATTTAATCAAAGGTTTTTTAGATGTTGTGGACATATGCTCTTGTAAAATCCTAATGGCTAAATCATCTCTTTTCAGTATCATCTGTCTTTGTGCATTTACAAATGTTTCTTTCCATATAAGTTCCATTTTTTTATATTGAGGAGTGTGAACAAAGGCTGGATATTTTTTACACATAGCATAGGCTAAAGGGTATTTTTTTTCTAAAACTAAAATATTAAATTTTGAAAAATACTTAAAAGAGTGAAATAGACGTTCTATTTCATGTTTTTTATAACTGTTTTCTTTAACACTATCTGTAATTTTTATAGCAAGAGCTATATTGTTATAGGTAAGGGCTTCAACTGCTTTTATATAGAGTTCACGATATTTTTTTTCTAAGATTTTATGCTCTTTGGAGTTATGAAGCATAGGTGCATTTGCAATAAGTTCAAAGGCTTGATTTAATTGCTCTTTTTCTATGAAAGATTGAAGTTTTTGGATACTTGGTATTTCAATATATAAAAGTTCTTGATTTTCAAGAGAAACAAGAATTTGTCCATCATTAGAGATGGTAATACTATTTATATTTGAATTAAATATTAGATATTTATCATCTACTATCTTTTGAGTTTTAATATCTACAATAGCAAGATAGTTTGTTTGTAGGTTTACAAGTATATATTTTGGATTTGGCATTAAAACAATCTGTTTTATCTTTTTAAATGGTGTTGATATTTTTATAAATTCTTGAGAGTTTTTAAGTGATGATATATAGATGTTTCCCTCTATATCACCACTGATAAGAGAGTGTTTATCTAAAAAGCATAGAGTATTTATCTGTATGCTTTCATGAGAAATAATCTGTTTATTTGCTCTTGAGAGTATATCTATAATAAAAATAGCACCACCATATCCAGAGGTAGCGATAAGATTATTATAAATGGCAAAGGCACTTACAAAATTATGTTTAATAATTCTTTGCTTTGCTATACGTTGGAGAGGAAAAGAGCATAGTCGAGATAAAGAGGAGGAGTTGTTATATCTATATTGTAAAACCCGTCCCTTTTTTGTACCACAGATAAGATAGTTAGAGCTATTATCAAAAGTGATGATAGTGATAATTTCATTTGTTTTAATCGTTTTAATAATTTTATGAGTTTGAATATATAATATATATATAATATTTTTATTGGCAAAAGCTAATAGTTTACCATCATTAGAAAAGGTTGATGCAGTTGTTTTGGAGTTAAGGTTTTTATTTGCTAGATTTATCTGTGTTTCACATTGGTTTGGATTGAAAAGACGTATACCGTGAAGTTCTGTTGCATATACTATATGATTATTATCTAATGCTTTTAATTGTGTGATTTTAGAGCGGGTAGTAAGACAGTGATTGATATTTAGCATAGTTAAATTATAAGTAAAAAAAGTAGTGAAATGGCTGAAGAGAGGAAAACATAAAATTGAATCACATAAAAGTGATTCAATTGAAACTTAACAAGAAGGAACGTTTCCACTATCGTTTGCATACTCATGAAAGAAATCAAAGTAGTGAGGAATGTATTTTGATTTAAGAGCTTTATCTGCAACACTTGGACAAATATTTTTAATTTCACCAGCCATATTACCAGCATCATTAATTTCAGACCACTCATCTTGAGAGTGTTTACTAGCCATAGCTGCACCAGTGATACCACAAGCATTTTTTAATTTTTTAGTGAAAAGTTTTTGACCTTTAACTGGATCAGCACTAGCAGTTGTAGTACCTAATGCTAATAATAGTGTAGCACTTAATGCAATTTTTGCAATTGTATTCATTACGAATCTCCTTAAATATTTGCCCTTATTTTAGCAAAACAATGGAAAAGTAATACTTATTATAAAATAAATATATAGTATTTTTTTGAGTATGTTACTAATGGTTAAATGATAGATTATATCTGATTATCTTTTTTTTGATATAAATCAAAAAAAATATAGGATAATGAATGAAAAAAGGTATGAATCCTTATGTAGCAGGTTCTTTTACAGGACTACTATTAGTGGCTTCTGTTTATGTAACAGGACACTTTTTTGGTGCATCTACAAGTTATGTTAGAACTGCTGGAATGTTAAAAGAACAGCTAGCTCCGATTATTGAAAAAGCAGGAACAATAGATATTGCTTATTATGATAAATATATTCCGATTGTTGATTGGCAATGGATGTTTGTTACGGGTGTTTTTATAGGAAGTTTGATAACATCAAAGCTATATGGAGAGTTTAGATTGGTTTCACTTCCAGCAAGATGGATAGTAAGATTTGGAAAATCTAAACGCAAACGTGCCATAACTGCTTTTATAGGTGGTATTATAGCTATGTTTGGTGCAAGAATGGCTGGAGGATGTCCTAGTGGTCATGGTTTGAGTGGTTTAGCTCAGATGTCTGTAAGTGGATTTGTATCTTTAGCAAGTTTTTTCGGTGCAGGGATTATTGTTGCACATATAATGTATAAAAAGAGGTTGTTTTAATGGATGCTGATTTAATAGAAGGTTTAATTATCGGAGTTATATTCGGCTTTTTTCTTCAACGTGCTAGAGTAGACAAATATAATGTTCAAGTAGGGGCGATGCTTTTAGAAGATATGACTATTTTTAAATTTATGTTACCTGCTATTATGGTCGCTTCGGTTGGTATCTATATGATGCTAGATTTTGGTTTAGTAGACTTAAATGTAAAACCAACTATTTTAAGTGTAAATATTATCGGTGGTCTCTTGTTTGGTATCGGTTGGGCAATATTTGGTTTATGTCCTGGAACAGCTGGTGGTGCATTAGGTGAAGGTTCTATTGATGCTATTTATGGAATTATAGGTATGTTCATCGGAGCAGCTCTGTTTGCTTATCTTTATCCATATATAAATATCTATCTGATGGATGTTGGAGATTATGGAAGGATTACAGTTCCTGAAATTTTAGATATTAATCATTGGTATGTTGTTGGGGTATTTATTGTTGTTTCTGTGTTGATGTTGAGGCTTTTTGAGAAGAGAGGGTTGTAGAAAAAGCTTTTTAATTAGAGAGAAGTTATTGTAACTTTTCTCTAATCTCCCTATCAATCTCAAAAACATCATCAACACTCTTAGGAATATCCCTAAACTCCTCAAAAGCTCTCAAAATAGTTTTACTAATATCCATAAATCCTATCTCTTTATTTATAAACTTCTCAATAGCAACTTCATTAGAAGCATTGACAACTACACCAAGAGCAGGGTTTTTAAGTAGCTCTTTTTTTATCTCCCAAATAGGGTATCTATCTGTTGTAATTTCACGAAACTCTAAATTTTCAACTTTGAGTAAATCTACGTGATTTAAAATATTTTCATTCATCTTTTCATCAAGTGCATAAGCGATTGGGAGTTGCATACTCGCATTGGCAAAGTGGGCAGTCGTTGAACCATCTTTAAAATCTATAAGGGCGTGAATAAGTGATTTTGTTTCGATGATAGCGTCATACTCTCCCTCACCAAAAAGCCATCTTGCTTCTAGGAGTTCAAATATTTTATTTACCATTGTTGCACTATCTATTGTTATTTTTTGACCCATAGACCAGTTAGGGTGTTTTTGAGTGTCGGCTAGGGTTGCATTTTGAAGTTTTGCTAAATCCCAATCTCTAAACGCTCCACCACTTGCTGTAATAATCATCTTAGAAACAGGTTTATCCTGCATAAGATACCATAGTCCAAAATGTTCACTATCTATGGGCTGAATTTTTGAAATATCAATGAAAGCACCACAAGCAACTAAACTCTCTTTATTTGCTAGAGCTACTTTTTTACCACTTTTGATTGCACGTAAAGTTGGAGCAAGACCTAAAAAACCTACAAGAGCATTGACTACTAAAGAACTAGAAGAGTCCTCTATCACTTTTAAGATAGATTCTTCTCCAAAGTAAACATTATTATGATTTACTTTTAAAACATCTTGTTTTTGAGCCACCACAACAACTTGTGGAGAGTGTTCTAATATCTGTTTGTTTAAAAGTTCTATATTTTTCCCTGCAACTAAAACTTCGATTTTTATACCGAATTTTTTAGCTACTATGAGAGTATTTACACCGATAGAACCTGTTGAGCCTAGGAGTATCAAATTACACCAACCCTCTTAAAAGCACAAGCATCACAACCGCTCCAAAAAGGTAACCATCTATTCTATCAAGAACACCACCGTGACCAGGAAGTAAATCGCCACTATCTTTTACATCAGCTGAACGTTTAAGAGAACTCTCATAAAGGTCGCCAAATATAGAACTCACTGCTACACCAAAAGAGATAAGAAACGCAATTCCTAAATCAACGATACCTAAACCTGCAAACATACCACTAAATGTTGCAACAACGATACCACCTACAACACCCTCCATAGTTTTGTTGGGGCTAGTTTCACTAAAAGGAGTTTTTCCTATACTTTTACCTACTGCATACGCTCCGACATCTGTCATCGCTACAACGATTAGTAACCATAAAAGAGACGTTATTCCATACTCTTGGTACATTGTAAACATAAAAAGCATACCAGCAGTTGGATAAATAAAAGGAAGGAAGTTTTTCCACTCTACATTTTTATCATAAGCAACAGCACTTGCATATAATACACCTGCTAAAACAAAAAGGTCATCACCGTAAGGATATATACCTGCTAAAAGCCAAAGTGCAACGGCGTAACGTGTAAGTGAGTAGTTTTGAACTTGAAAAAGTTTCATAGACTCTTGAAATGCTAGTATATATACAGCTCCAAATGTAAGCCACATTAAGAAGAAATTATCTATATAACCTATTGTTAAAACTCCAGCTACTAGAGCTAAACCTGTTTTTATTCTTTCACTGTGTGAGCCAAAAATAGCCATGATATTTTCCTAAAAGTAATATTTATGGTCTAATTATAACAAAGGAGAGTTGATTTTTTGATTTATATTTTTTTTACTCACTACTTACTCATTATTATAGTGTATAATTCTGTTAAATAACAAAAAGGAATAAAAATTGAAAATACTATATATACTCTTTTTACTAGGTTTGACTTTCCATATTCATGCAGTTGATTGTGATTTGAATTATAATAAAAATGGTTGTGATGAAGCAGTCTTTGATTTAGATGATGATATGTATATTTATCAATATCGAGTAATTTATGATGGGGATCAAGATGGGGTAAGTGATAAACTAGACCTTTGCCCAGATTCGGTACCAAATACTATTGTAGATGAAAATGGATGTACAAGAGAGGTTGTGATAGTTCCTGTGTGTCAAGAACCTCAAGAGGATATATTGGTTCCTAAAGTTGTTAAACGTAAAGCGGTAAAGATAGTGCCATTAAAAATCAATTTTGCTACCTTTAAATTTGATATTTTAGAAAACTCTTTTCCTGATGTTCAAAAATTTGCAACTTTTATGATTAAAAATCCAGAATTTCATGCAAAAATAGTGGGACATACAGATTCTCAAGATAAACGTAAACTTAATCTACCACTTTCTTTAGACCGTGCTAAGTCTGTTGTAAAGATGTTAATCGCATTGGGTGTAGAAGATTATAGATTAAAAGCTGAAGGTGTGGGTCACTCTAAACCTATCGCAACAAATGATACTCCTGAAGGACGTGCTAAAAATCGTCGTATAGAAGCAATTTTAAGTAAAGAGGTTAAATAAAATGATAAAAAAAACTATATTATTTCTTTGTACAGCAACAGTTCTTCTTCAAGGACAATCACTTCAAAATAGTTTAGGGCAAGTGTTAGAAAATAACCCATTAGTTTTAGAACGTTTAGCAAATTATAAAGAGACAACAAATGATTTAGGGATTGCTAGATCAGAGTATCTTCCAACATTAGATTTAAGTTCAAGTTTCGGTTTTGAGAGAACTGGAATTGAAAATAACCATTTGGTTGCACAAGAGGATAAAAATTTAAACTATTATGAAAATTCTTTAACATTGATGTGGAATATATTTAATGGTTTTGGAACATCAAATAAAGTTGATTATCAAAAGGCAAGAATAGTAGCTTCAGCTTATAATTTTATAGAAAAAGCTGATGATGTTGCATTTGATTTAACAAGAACCTATATTGAATTAGTAAAACAGCATGAACTTTTGAAAATTTCTCAAGAGAATGTAGAGATAAATGAAAATATTTTTTCAAAAATTAATGATCTCTATAAAAGTGGATTAACAACAAAATCGGAAGTAAGAAAAATCGAAGCTTCTCTATTTTTAGCACGTTCAAATGCTGTTGTTCAAGAAAATAATAATATGGATGCTCAGTTTAACTTTAAGAAAGTTTTTGGGCTTTCTATCGATTCAGAGTTTGTTGAAGTTCCAAAATTTACAGTGATGTTACCAAAAACTTTGGATGAAGCAAGAGAGTATGTAGTTAGAAATAATCCATCTATTATGGTTAGTGATTTTAATATTAAAGCTGCAAAATACTTAAAAAAACAAAAAGCTAAAGAGTTTTATCCAAAGCTAGATATGATAATCCAACAAAATATAGATACAAATACTTATGGTATAGAAGAGGATAGAAATAGATTTCGTGCAGGTTTAACTCTTACATATAATTTTTATCGTGGTGGAAAAGATACACAAGAGAGTGAAAAAGCACAACAAGAGATTAATAGAAATATACAAACAAAATCTGAATTAGAAAGAGAGGCTATCGAGGGTCTTGAACTTTCATGGTCAGCAGATAAAATGACAGCAAAGCAGTTAGTAGAACTTTTAAAATATAAAGATTATAGTGAAGATACACTTGAGCTTTATAAAGAGGAATACAATCTTGGTAAACGTACACTTTTAGACCTTCTAGCAGTTCAAAATGATTTTATAAATTCAAAATCACAGATTGTAAAAGCAAAATATGATAATCTTTTTGCAAAATATAGAATTTTAGATGCTATGGGTCTTTTAATTGCTGGTGTAATGGGTAATGAGTACAACTATATGCATCTAGTAGGTGTAGAAGACAATAAGTAGATAGTCTATTATGGATAATCTATTACAAAAAGAGTCTTTAATAGAGACTCTTAGTCTTTATACAAAAATTTATCATAAATATTTTAGTGTAGAGTCTTTAAGTGCAGGATTACCTTTAGAGTTTGGTAAAGATAAAGTAGAACTTTTTTCTGTAAATGACTCTAAATCACTTTTTACTCGTTCCGCACTCAATGCTGGTTTAAAGGCAAAGCTTACAAAGATAGAATTGACTAATATCTCTAGTTTACAACTTCCTTTAATTTTACTTCTATCATCAAAAAAGAGTGTTATCTTAGACTATTATAATAATGAATCAAAACAGCTAAAAATTATAACACTAGATGATGAAGATGTAATTGAGAAATGGACAGATATTAAGAGTTTAGAGAGTGAATATATAGGCTATGCCTATCTTCTTAAAAAAATCTATAAATATGAAGATAAATTTCAACACACTCTTAAAATAGAGCAAAAGCATTGGTTTTGGGATACTATAAAACTCTCTAAAAATATTTATAAAGATGTATTTTTAGCCTCTATCTTAATCAACCTTTTCGTCTTAGCAACTCCTCTTTTTACCATGAGTGTCTATGATAGAGTTATACCAAATAACTCCATAGAAACATTAACTGTTTTTGCTATAGGTGTTATAGTTATTTATTTAATAGATATATTTGCAAAGTATATACGTTCCACTTTTTTAGAGGTAGCTGGAAAAAAGAGTGATATTATCATCTCCTCTATAATTTTTGAAAAAGTTATGGATATTAAGATGAGTCATTTTCCAACTTCCGTAGGCTCTTTTGCAAATAATCTTAAAGATTTTGAAACTTTGCGTTCCTTTTTAACAAATGCTACATTAACAGCTCTGATCGACCTTCCTTTTGTGGTTTTATTTTTATTAGTTATCTATTATATTGGTGGAAGTATCGTTATCGTTCCTATAATAACGATACTTATCTTATTACTGTTTGCTTTTACAATCAAAAGACCATTACAAAAATATATAGAAGCATCTCATAAAGTATCTTCTAAAAAAAGTTCTATTATTGTTGAATCTTTACAAAATATAGAAACATTAAAAACATTAGGTATCTCCTCTCATAAACAGTGGGAGTGGGAAGAGGCTTGTGGAGAATCTGCTTCCATAGTATTAAAATCAAAAATATTGTCCTCTTTTATTCCAAATACTACAAGTTTTTTAATGCAGTTAAATAGTGTCTTAATTGTTGTTTATGGTGTGTTTTTAATCAAAGATTTTGAACTTACTATGGGTGGACTTATTGGTGTTGTTATTTTAAGCTCACGTGTTCTTGCTCCGATGGGTCAAGTGACAGGGTTAATTACTAACTATGAAGATGCAAAAACATCTTATACTATTATTGATAATATTATTAACCTTCCTAGTGAAAAAGCAACAGCTTCAAAGTTTGTTGAACACCCTAACTTTGAGGGAGATATAGAGTTTAAAAATGTAAGCTTTAGCTATCCTCAGAGTGAAGTTTTAGTTCTTGATAGTGTCTCTTTTCATATTACTAAAGGTGAAAAAGTAGGTGTAATAGGACGAATGGGTTCAGGTAAAACAACAATAGAAAAACTGATTTTACGTTTATATGAACCAACAAGCGGTACTATTTTAATAGATGGTATAGATATAAATCAGATAAACCCTAGTGATTTACGAAAAAATATAGGCTATGTTTCCCAAGATATCGGACTCTTTAAAGGTACAGTGAAAGAAAATATTATTTATCGTAGCTCTTTTGTAGATGATAATGAGTTAAAAAGAGTAGCAAAGATAAGTGGTGCAGATAGTTTTATAAAAAAACATCCTTTAGGGTTTGATATGCCGATAGGAGAGAGAGGAACTGGAATTTCAGGTGGTCAAAAACAGGCTATTGCAATAGCGAGAGCCTTTGTATATGATGTTTCTATTATGCTTTTTGATGAACCATCTAATGCTATGGATCAGATGAGTGAAAATGAACTTATCGCTTCACTCAAGAAAAATCTTGAAGGAAAAACATCTCTTATCATTACTCAAAAGATGAATGTTTTGGATGTAGTAGAGAGAGTGATTGTCATGAATGAAGGGAAAATTTATCTTGATGGAAAGAAAGAGAGCGTATTTAAAGCGCTTCAAGGCAACTTAGATGGATAATAAAAAAATTAATCAAGAGGAATATGAGTATATAAGTTCTCTTTCCCAAGCAGTTTTACAAAAAGCACCTTTTAAACTTCGTATAGTTCTTTATCTTTGGATTTTTGTTATCTCTGCTTTTTTATTATGGGCAAATTTAGCACAGATAGATGAGATAGTCCGTGGTGATGGAGAGATAGTTCCTAGTGGAGAAAATCAACTTATCCAAAATCTTGAGGGTGGTTTAGTTAGCGAGATATTAGTACGTGAAGCACAAAAAGTTTCAAAAGGAGAGGTATTAGTAAAGATAGACAATACACAATCTGAATCCACCTATGAAACAAATAAACTAAAATCTTTTGAACTCCAAGCACAGATATTTAGACTTCAAGCAGAATCAAACAATAGGTCTTTTAAAGTAGATAAAAATTTTATGAAAAAACACTCTCAACTCTATAAAAGAGAGAAAAAACTTTTTTTAATCAATAAATCGTATATAAATTCTCAAATAAAGATTTTAAATGAACAAAAATATCAGACTCAAAGTGAGTTAAAAGAATCCAAAACAAGAGTTAAAGATTTACTGCGTAGTTTAACTTTAATTCGAGAAGAGATAACGATTAACAGACCTATGGTTGTGAGAGGGATTAAATCAAAAGTAGATTTTTTAAAATTACAACGTGAAGAGAATAATATTTTAGAGAGATATAACTCATCTAAAGAGTTAGTACCAAGATTACGTTCCACTTTAAAAGAGATAAGTGTTAAAAAAGATGAAGTGAAGAAACGTCAAATGAGTGAAGCACAAGAGCAGTTAAATAAGCTCAGTGCAGAGCTTCTTCGCTTAAAAAGTAAATCTTATGCACTTAATGACCAAGTTACAAGAACAGTTGTTACATCTCCTGTAAATGGGTATATTCAAAAGCTTTTTGTTCATACGATAGGTGGTGTTCTAAAACCTGGTGCAGATATAGTAGAGATTGTACCCTCTGATGCAACACTATGGGTTGAAGTTAATATCAAACCCTCTGATATAGCATTTATATATCCAACACAAAAGGCGATGGTGAAAATTTCTGCTTATGATTTTGCTATTTTTGGTTCTTTGGAGGGAGAGGTGGTGTCTATAAGTGCAGATACTATAAAAGACTCTAAAGAAAATAGTTTTTATAAAGTTAAAATTAAAACTAAAATGAGTCAATTTTCAGATAACCGTAAAATAGTTTTAATGCCTGGTATGACAGTAAATACAGATATTATCACTGGTAGAAAAAGTATTATGGATTATATATTAAAACCAATTCTCAAAACAAAACAGTATATGTTTAGTGAACGTTAAAAAATTAAAGAAGGAACTATTATGTCACAAATTATAGGATACGTAAAAGCATTAAATGGGGAGTTTATAGCATTAGACTCTGATGGTCAAGAGAGAGGTTTATCTGTAGGTGATCCTATATATTTGAATGATGAGATACTAGGTGATGGAAGAGCAGAAAGTAAGATAACTATTTTTCTTGAAGAGCTACAGGGAAATATCTTATTAGCGGGAAATGAACCTTTACTTCTGAATAGTACATTGTTGGAAGCTAATAGTTCTGATGAAACTCTTATTGATGAGAAAAAAAATGAAGATAAAAAAGAGAGTGAAGAGAAAGCCTTATTTAATAAACGAGATGCTAAAGAAGCAGACTTAAATACAGAGTTATCAAAAAAAGTAGATAAAGAGATAGAAAAGATAGAAAAGATAGAAACTCAAGAGAAAGAGAATAAGTTTGTTGATAGAAATGCTGACGAGGTAAATTTTAGCACAAAACTAGCTCAAGAAACAGATATTATAGATAATTCAAGGTTTAAAGATAGAAATGCTGATGAGACAGATTTTAATACTGAACTATTTAATATTGGTTTTGAGAATCCAAGTTCTATTCCTATCCCTGCACCTCCACCTTATGAGAGTGTACCTGAACCTCTTATTATTCAAAACACGATAGTGGAAGAGGGTTCAAGTGCAGTTTTTCAAGTTTTACTCTATTCAGAATCGGAAGTCCCATATAAGATAACTCTTAAACCAAGAACAGATTTAACAGCAGAAGATGAAGATATAGAATTTACAATAATAGTAAAAGATTCTAATGGGAATGAGATAGTTCAAAATAGTGATGGAACATATACAGTACCAGTAGGGGAACGTTCTTTAAAAGTATATGTACCAACAGTAGATGATGATATATATGAAAAATCAGAACAGTTTGAGTTAATAGGACAGACAGAGTTTATGGATTCTCCAGTATCTGGTAAGGGAACGATAGTAGATGATGGTTCAAGAGATGGGGATGATCCAGATGAGGATTTACCACCATCAGAGCGACCAGACGATGATAGACCAAAGATGACTATACAAGACATAAGAGTAGAAGAGGGGTCAAATGCCACATTTGAAGTTACATTATCAAATAAAGCTGAGAGAGAATATAAAGTTACATTTAATACAGCAACAGATTTAACAGCAGAAGCTGAAGATATTAGTTCACCGATAGTGGTTAAGGATTCAAAAGGGATAGTAACTCAAAACGGTGATGGAAGTTATACGGTAGCAGTAGGAGAAACAGCACTTCAAGTATTAGTACCAACAATAGATGATGAAGAGTTAGAGGTAAGTGAAGATTTTACATTAAGTGGTAAAACAGAGTTTATGGTTATGAATGAAACAGCAGTAGGAACAATCATAGATGATGGGTCTGTAATAGATGGAGATGATCCCGATAATATACCAGATGATGATAGAAAAATAGGGATAAATGATGTAACGGTAGAAGAGGGGTCAAATGCTATATTTACAGTTACTTTACCAAGTTCTACACAGAGTTATAAAATAACTTTTAATCCAAAAACAGATTTAACAGCAGAAGCCGAAGATATAAGTTCACCGATAGTAGTAAAAGATTCACAAGGTACAGAGATAACAGTGAATAGTGATGGAACATATACCGTACCAGCAGGGGAAACTAGTTTAAAAGTATTAGTGCCAACAGTAGATGATGAAATTTATGAGGGTGCAGAAAAATTTATATTAAGCGCTAAAGCAGATTTTATGACTGATGCGATAAGTGGAATAGGGACTATATTAGATGCAGGAACACCGGGTGGAGGTACACCTGAAATACCAGGAGTACCAGATGGAGATGATCCAGATAGTAGTTCAGATGATGACAGACCTAAGTTAAGTATACAAGATGTAAGAGTAGAAGAGGGGTCAAATGCGATATTTGAAGTTACATTATCAAATAAAGCAGAGAGTGAATATAAAGTTACATTTAGTACAGCAACAGATTTAACAGCAGAAGCGGAAGATATAAGTTCTCCTATAATAGTTAAAGATTCAAAAGGGATAGTAACTCAAAACGGTGATGGAAGTTATACGGTAGCAGTAGGAGAAACAGCACTTCAAGTATTAGTACCAACAATAGATGATGAAGAGTTAGAGGTAAGTGAAGATTTTACATTGAGTGGTAAGACAGAGTTTATGGTTATGGATGAGACAGCAGTAGGAACAATCATAGATGATGGGTTGTCAGTACCAGATGGCGATGATCCAGATGAGGATTTACCACCAGCAAAGCGAGTGGATGATGATAGACCACAGATGAGTATAAAAGATGTAACAATAGAAGAGGGATCAAATGCAATATTTGAAGTTACATTATCAAATAAAGCCGAGAGTGAATATAAAGTTACATTTAGTACAGCAACAAATTTAACAGCAGAAGCAGAAGATATTGGTTCACCGATAGTGGTTAAGGATTCAAAAGGGAGTGTAATAACTTTAAACAGTGATGGGACATATACAGTACCAGTAGGTGAGACACTGTTAAAAGTATTAGTACCAACAATAGATGATGAAGAGTTTGAAGTAAGTGAAGATTTTACATTAAGTGGTAAAACAGAGTTTATGGTTACAGATACGACAGCAGTAGGAACAATAACAGATAATGGGTCGGGACCAGATGGAGATGATCCAGATGATATTCCTGATGATGATACACCTCCACCAAAAGAAAATATTGTTTTTGAGTCAAATCTACCATTAAATAATTATGGTCAAATTTCAGGAGGAACTTCAGTTGAAGATAATATTTTTGAAGGGAAAGAAAAACCAGCAGATGATGTAGAGTTAAAAGATTTTACTATTCAGGATGGAACGACTACAAAAGCTGAAAACGAAATTACTGTTACTACCAAAGAGGGTAATGTCTTAGTTGTAAATACAGATTCTAGTTCTGCTAATTTTGGTAATTATATCTACACTCTTAATACTAATATGTATCATATAGGTCTAGTTAATATAGATGCTTCTGAAGGTTTGGTTTCGGTTTATAAAGATGAGTTTACAAGTGGAACTGATGGTTGGGAAAATAGTAAAGATAATGGAACTGTAAGCAGTGATAATGGCTCTTTAATTATTGAAGATCAACAATATGCAACAAAAATCTTTACAGGTATAGCTGGACAAGAGGTAGTAGTAGAGTTTGATTTTAAATCGAATGATAAATGGAGTGGAGATTATTTTAAATATTATATAAATGATGGTAATAGTGTTGCTTCCAAACATAGTGCAGATGAAACAGAACATTATAAGTTTTTAGCAAATTTTGATGAAAATGGTCAATTAGAAATAATGTTACGTACTGATGGGGATGCAGTAGGAGAAATTTCTATTATAGATAATTTTACAATAAAAGTATCTTTTTTAGATAGAGTCACAGATAATTTTACTTACACTCTTTCAGATGATACAGCAGTAGATTTTGAGATGATAATTAAAGATGATGTTCCTATTATTGATGATTTAAGTGTTGATATTGTTGTTGGTGGTAGTATAAGTACAAATCTTCTTTTAGTTCTTGATCGTTCGTCAAGTATGAATTCGAAGTTAGATGATAAGCAGTATATGTCTTGGATGACAGAATCATTAACTAATATGGTAAAAAAATATAATGAACTTGGTGAAGTTAATATTAAAATAGTAGGTTTTTGGGGTGCAACAGAGGATGATGGTAAAGAGGTAGTAAGTGAAGATAATGATTATGACCATGAGGGATATAGTTATACAAATTGGTTAAGTGTAGAGGATGCACTTTCCTATTTAGCTTATGATCCAAATCTTGATGATGCAGGAAATTCTAAAGCTGATCAAATTTTTGCATATGATGGAACATGGTATGATACAGGTATTGATGCTGCACGAGAGTTTTACGAGATAAACACTGATGGATCAACAGGATTAGAACCAGAAATAGAAACAGATGGACAGCAGACGATAGCTTATTTTTTGACAGATGGTGAACCAACAAGTGGTCATGCAGAACAAGGTGCGATAGATGAGTGGACTGAGTTTGTAAAAGAGAAAGTAGATATGTCTATTGCAGTTGGTTTTAAAGACCTTAGTGATCCTAGCACTTTAAATAAATTAACAAGTCATGGTGATGCTACTATTGTTAAAGATGTACGTGACTTAAATACTGTATTAGTAGATTCAGTTTTAGATACACAAGGCTCGTTTAGTAGTTTTACAGATGAAAGTAACAAAATCTCTTTTGGTGCAGATGGTGGAAACCTCTTAACATTAGAATATGATGGTATAGTTTTAACGTATGATAGTTCAAATGTACGTCAAGTTGCCCACTTAGAATATGGTGATTTAGAGGTTGATTTTAATACAGGTTTTTATGTTTATAAACCAAATGAATTAGTTGATGTACAAGAAACTATAAAAGTAGAATTAGTAGATAGTGATGGAGATGTTGATGGTGCAACCATAGTATTAAATATATCCTATGTGAATAATATCTCTTATGATGCCACTAATAATAATAATGCAGAATCTGAAGGGGTGGGAACACTTGTATTTGCAATAGACCATAATAATGAAAATATAGATTTTTCTACAATAGCTGATAATAAAATTATCAATTTTGAAGCGGTAAACTTAAATACAGATGCAGATGGTACAAATGGAACTCATGAACTGACAAATATCACACTTTCAGATATTGTAAGTTTAACAGATAGTCGTAATAATTTTATTATATTTGGTGATGAGGGTGATAAGGTTGAACTTTTAAATGATAGTGATGGTGAATGGAGTTCAACAAAAGGAACAGAAATAGAAAATGGTCATACTTTTGATATTTATACAAATAGTGGAGATGCTTCAGTAGAGTTAAGAGTTGAAACATCTATCAATGATAATATAATTTAAACCATAACATCAAGTTTAAAGTTTTGATGATTTAGTTCATCTTCATTATCTTTATCTTGTTTTTCACTTCGCTCAGTTTCTCTATCGGCTTCATGACGTTGATGTTCTCTATCTTCATTAACTTCGTGATTTTCTTCTGCTGGACGAACCTCTAATACTTTTTCATCTCTTTCATTTACAGCTGATTGTGCCATCATATTTTGAACATCAACTCTATTGTTATGAGCATTTTGAACAGATGCCGCACTTGCTGTCATCTGGTTTACAAAGATTGTATTTCCGATTGGACCTAGTGCCATGATAAACTCCTTCATTTAAGAGATTATATAATCGACCATTTTTTTATTTTATATATAGTAAATTTAATAATAAAAAAGTTATAATTCGCACACGAGAGAGGAAAATCCCCTCTCAATTGTTTTAATTATTCAAAAGATATTTAACTATCTCTTTAACAACCTCAATGATTATCGTAAGAATAATCTTTGACATATAAATCACTAACCTTTACGGTTTAGGATTTACTAAAACTATATGCGCAGTTCGAGCTGTCGCATATAGCTACAGCAGAACCGCAATGAGATTTTATCTAAATAAACTTACAAACTCAATCCCTAGTATCAACCTCAATAGTCTTATATTTATTATACAAAACATTCGCTCCGTGCTGAATAGTTACTTCACGTCGAGGAGTATAATCAACTAAAAATTTATCTTTTGCCGTAGTCGTAAAATCGACACATAAACGACCTGCACTTTCTATCACTTTCATAGGTAAGTTTTGTTTATCGGTTGTTATGAGTACGTGTGTAGAGGGTTGGTCTTTGAGGTGTATCCATATATCTTTTGCTCGTGCATTTTGTAAAAGTTTTATGTTTCCATTCTCATTTTTTCCTAGTTGTACTTTATATCCCTCTATTAAAAAAACCTCTATGGAATCATCTCTTTTTATCTTTTTAGTTTGTACTTTTTTTGGAAATAGAAGTGCTATTTTGGCTACATCATTTGCCTCTTTTACAGTATGAATAAAAAGTTTAATATGCTCTATTTTAGAACTTAAAGAGTCTTTTTCTATATGCAGATGCAATGCACGTTGTTTGGCTTTTTTACTTTTTGTAAAGAGTGCATTGGACATCATAGCAACTGTAGTATAAGCTTTTGAAAGCTCAATAGTTACAGGAGTTTCATCATAATCTAAGAGTTCTATTTTTAAACTATATGGCTTGATAGTGTGCATATTTGAAAGTATTAAATTTCCATAGTGTTGTGATGTTTCAGCTTCGATTTTTAGAGTCTCTTCATCATCTAAGGAGTTAAAAATTTTCTCTAATTTTTTTAATTTTTTCTCTAAAAAAGAGATTTTTTGTTTTTTAAGTGATGATAATTTTTGTATCTGCTCTTTTTCATAACTATCATATAAAAATTGTGCAACATCATCAAGTGGATACTCTTTTGCCACAAATGGAGCAGGAGGAACATCTAAAAGTTTTTGCCCAACTCGTACCTCTCTAAAAGATGAAAAAAGGTCGATATGACGCAGTGCTTCAAGAACAATATTTTGCTCATCTAAGATAATAATATTTGTATATTTTCCCGTAAACTCTATTTGAAGATATGTTATCTCCTCTTTATAGGCAGAGGCAACAGATGTTTTTATTCGGATTATTTTATCGCCATTTAAAAGTTCAATATTTAAGATGTTTGAACGGTTAAAACGTTTGGCTAACACTACATCAAATGGGGCATTATAGACTTTTGAGCGTGAGTAAGAGCTACACTTAAAGAGTGAAGAGTTTGAGCGTTGCATATTAAAATATATCTCATCATTTTTATCAAATGCTATCTTTAGGATAGTATCTGATACTCTATATATTGCTGAGATTTTTTTAAACTCTTGGAGGTAGGTTGTTATTTGTTTTAGGTGTGATAGTTTCATAGTTTGATTGTAGCATATAAAAATAGATAGTTTCTGTGATTAAATCTTACTCAACTTAATAGATTCCACAATAACTCCAGAGCCATAAATATATTTGTGGCTCTTAGATTTTTTTTATTATTTATAATTTAATTGACAAGTCATCATTCGCTCAACTAAAACACGAGCTACTTCTACTTTTCCATCTACTATAACATTTATATCTAAGTCAGCTAATTTCTCTTTCTCTTCAAGAGATACGACCTTTACTATAAGGTTTACATCTTTAGAGTATTTTAAAACTGCTTCACAGATAAGACGTTTTTTATCTATATTGTCTAGTGTTACGATTACTGCTGCTGCATGTTCGATATTAAGAGCATGGAGTATAGATTGTTTAGAGGCATCTCCTAGATATGCTTCTAACTCTTCGGCATGTGCTTCTTTAACATGTTTATTTGAATTATCAACTACTACAAAAGGAGCATCTATCGCATCAAGATGTTGAGTTACAAATTTTCCTACTACACCATACCCACAGATCACTACATGGTCAGACCTTGTACTTAGAGAGGACATATCTGCATGAATCTCTTTTTCTTTAAAAATAAGTTCTACTATTTGAGTTATTCTTGTTATGAAAAACGGTGTAAGTACCATAGAAAGAATAACGATTAAAACAAGTACAGACACTAACTCTTTATCTAAAAGACCACCCGTTCCCGCTACTGCAAAAATAACAAAAGAGAACTCTCCAACTTGTGAAAGTGCCAATGCTGATTTTAGAGAGGTTGCTGGTGTTGATGATAAACGAAGTAAACTAAACATTATAGAAGTTTTTACAACTAATATAAGAGCAAAAATACTCACAATCATAAATATATTTTCCATGAAAAAGAGAATGTCTACTTTCATACCAACAGTTACAAAGAATGTTCCTAGAAGAATATCTTTAAATGGAGCTATATCTGATTCAACTTTATGATGGTATTTTGTTTCGGCAATAATCATACCTGCAACAAAAGCACCTAGAGAGTATGTAAATCCCATAACGTGAGCAAGTATAGAGGCACTCATAACGATAAACAAAACAGAACCCATAAAGAGTTCATCTAAGTCTGAAGAAGCGGAAAAGTGAAGTAACCAAGTCATAAGACGTTTACCAACCACAAAGAGTAAACCTATAACTAAGACAGCACTTATAAATGTATCTGTTAAAATTGTTAAAACAGATTCATCCCCTTCATTTGTTAAAAAACCTATGAGGATAAGAATAGGGATAACCGCTATATCTTGAAATATAAGCATACCTGTTGCACGTTGTCCATAAGGAGTGTATATCTCTTTAGAACTTTTTAGATAACTCAAAACCACAGCAGTAGAGGAGAGTGAAAAAGCTAGGGAGATGATGATAGCTGATTTGTTGTCAAGTCCAAAAGCATAATGGCTAATAAGATATGATGCAATAGCAGTAAAACCAACTTGCATAACTCCATTACCAAATATCTCTTTTTTCATAGAGTTCATTTTAGATAATGAGATTTCAAGACCTATTGTAAACATTAAAAAAACGATACCAAACTCACCGACCATCTCTAAGGTGTGTGAATCTGCAATATGTTTTAAATCAAAAGCATAAACGATGATAGTTCCAGTCAAGATATAACCAATAATTTGTGAAACTTCTATTTTTTTCAACAAGATGTTTATAACTATTGAGATACCTAAGGTAACTATGACATAAAGAAGTAAGTTTTCCAAATGAGTAATCCTATTTTATATATTTGTATTATATAATAATTTGATATAATAATTAAAAAGAATAAAAGGGTATCTATTATGTTTGGATGTAGTGCAAAAATTAAAGAATTAAAGAGTCTTCATCAAAGAGAGATTGATAGGTTAAAGTCTGAAAATGAAAGACTTGAGGAGGAGATTCAAGAGTTAAGAAAGCCTCCTGTTGTCGAAGGTATCAATAGAGAAGAACTGATAGAAATTCTTTTAAAAAGTTATGATACTAATAATGTATTTTTAAAGAAATCTGTTGAGAGTCCACTTTTAATCTTAGAAGATATTAATGAACTCAATACTATTACAACACAAAAAATGGTTGATGTTGAGAGTGAAACAAATGGAATAGGAAGTAGTATAGATAAAATTCAAGAGTATACGCATACTTTAGGTGATGATTCAAATTCACTTAATGATAGTGTTATTGCTATTGGTGAGATTATCAATTTAATTAAAGATATTTCTGACCAAACAAATCTTCTTGCACTGAATGCAGCTATTGAAGCAGCAAGAGCTGGAGAGCATGGTCGTGGTTTTGCTGTTGTTGCAGATGAGGTTCGTAAACTTGCTGAGAGAACACAAAAAGCTACTTCAGAGGTTGAAATTAATATCAACTCTTTAAAACAAAATTCAAGCTCTATGATAGAGATTAGTAATACATTTAATGAAGAGACTTCTAAGGTTATAGATACATTAGGTATATTTAATGAAAGTGTTCAACTTGTAATGGGAAATTCAAATATTATTGCAACAAAAACTAAATATGTGACAGATGAGCTTCAAGTTAATGTTGGAAAAATGGATCATATTGGCTTAAAAGTTGAGGCTTATAATGCGATATTAGATAATAGGTCAGTATCTATTGTTGATGAGCATAGTTGTCGATTTGGTCAATGGTTTACATCGGTATCAAATACTTTACTTAAAGGAAACTCTAAAGTAAGTTCAATAAGTAAACACCATTCAAATGTACATCAAGGTTTAAAAGCTGCAGTAGAACTGAACTTAGCAAATAAATATGAAGAATCAATTTTAAAAATAAAAGATGTAGAAAACTCTAGTGAAGTAGCATTTGAAGAGCTTTTTGATGCAGTAAAATCGGCTCAACATTAGGAGTATAATAAATCCATAGATATTTTTAAGAGCTTTTACAATATAATCGCGAATTAATAATAAATGTATGGAGCAAATAGATGACTAAATATATCTTTGTAACGGGTGGAGTTTTGAGTTCTCTTGGAAAGGGGATTACGGCAGCTAGCGTTGGTACTTTACTGAAACACTCAGGTAAAAAAGTTGGTATGTTAAAAATTGATCCATATATAAATGTCGATCCAGGGACTATGAGTCCTTTGGAACATGGAGAGGTTTTTGTAACTAAAGATGGAGCAGAAACTGACCTTGATATAGGAAACTATGAACGTTTTCTAGATTCTTCTTATCTTAAATCTGCAAACTTCACAACTGGTCAAGTCTATTCAAGTGTTATAGAACGTGAGCGTTCTGGTGGCTATCTTGGACAGACTATTCAAGTTGTTCCTCATATCGTTGGAGAGATTGTTAAACGTATCAAAGATGCTGGAGAGGGTCACGATATTTTAGTAGTGGAACTTGGTGGAACTGTTGGCGATATAGAGGGTTTACCTTTTATGGAAGCTATTCGTCAGATGAAACATGATGATGAAGTTGCAGGTACTTTTTTTATTCACGTAACTCTTATCCCTTTCATAAAAGCTGCGGGTGAGTTGAAATCTAAACCAACACAACATTCAGTGCAAGAGCTTCGCCGTATAGGTATCACTCCTCAGATGATTATTGCAAGAAGTGAAAATCCACTTCCAAAAGCATTTAAGAAAAAACTTGCAATGAGCTGTGATGTAAGTCAAGATAGCGTTATAGAAGCTACTGACGCTACAACTATTTACAGTATTCCTCTTACATTTTTAAGACAAAATATTTTAAAACCTATCTCTAAAGAGTTAGATTTAGGCGACCTTAATCCAGATATGGAAAAATGGGATACACTTGTAAAACGTATAGTACAACCAAAAGATAGTGTTGTAGTGGGGTTTGTTGGTAAATATCTTGAACTTAAAGAAGCCTATAAATCTCTAACAGAAGCACTTATCCACTCTGGAGCGCATTTAGATACTAGAGTTGAGATTTGTTGGGTAGATAGTGAAGAGATTGAAGAGAGAGGAGCAGAGGTACTTTTAGGCGATTGTGATAGTATTTTAGTTGCTGGTGGTTTTGGTTCTCGTGGTGTTGAGGGTAAAATCTTAGCTATTGAGTATGCACGTGTAAACAGAGTTCCTTATCTTGGTATCTGTTTAGGTATGCAACTTACTCTTGTTGAATATGCTAGAAATGTACTTGGTCTTGAGGGTGCAAACTCTGTTGAATTTGATGAAAATACTCCTCATCCTATGATATATCTAATAGATAACTTCCTAGATCAAAATGGTGGACAACAACTAAGAACTCACTCCTCTCCAATGGGTGGAACATTAAGACTTGGAGAATACCCTTGTGATACAAAAGAGGGTTCTATAATCAGAGAAGCGTACAATGGCGAAAAGACAATATTTGAACGTCATCGTCATCGTTATGAAGCAAATCCTACATATCGTGAAGCTCTTGAAAAAGCTGGTATGGTTGTTACTGGTGAATCAAATGGTCTTATAGAAACAGTAGAAATTGAGGGTCACCCTTGGTTCTTAGGTGTACAATTTCACCCAGAATTTACATCACGTTTACAAACTCCAAACCCTTCTATACTTGCTTTTGTTAAGGCTAGTATGAGTGTTGAGTAGTGTTACAAACTTAGATAAATTAGCTCTTTTTGAGCTACTATCTAATCGTTTTAAAGACGAAGATAAAAAACTTTCTCAAATTCCAAATCCCTCTTTATTACAAGATGCAACAAAATCAGCTAAAAAGATAGCTCAAGCTATAAGAGAAAATAAACATATAACCTTAGTAGGAGATTACGATGTAGATGGCGTTAGCTCTACGGCTATTATGGTAGATTTTTTCAGACAAATTCCCTATCCTCTTGAAGCGATAATCCCTAACCGTTTTAAAGATGGTTATGGTGTTTCTCCTACTATTTTAGAAAGAGTAGATACCGATATAATTATCACAGTAGATAACGGTATATCAGCAATAGAAGCGAGTAAAATATGTAAAGAGAGAGGGATAGAGCTAATAATAACCGACCATCATACTCCCTCTGAAATTTTACCAGATGCTTATGCAATAGTAGACCCTAAACTTGAGAATTGTCCCTATCCGTTTAAAGAGATATGTGGTGCACAAGTTATTTGGTTACTTTTAGGTTTAGTGAAAAAAGAGCTACAATTAAATATCAATATGAAACAATATTTAGATATTTTAGCGATAGCAATTATTGCAGATATTATGCCTTTAATAGATATAAATAGAACTCTTGTAAAAGAGGGTTTAAAACTTTTAATGACCTCAAATAGACCATCTTCTATAATTATCAGAGATTTTTTAAATAAACCCTCTATCAGTAGTGAAGATATAGGATTTATGATAGCTCCTAGATTAAATTCAGCAGGGCGTTTAGAAGATGCTTCTATTGCACTTGACTTTTTTACAGCACAAGATACAGATAAAGCATTTAAACAGTTTGAAATATTAGGCAACTTAAATGACTTACGAAAAGAGACCGAAGCTGATACAACTGCTAAAGCTATGGAGATGGTAGATGAGAATGATAGTATCATCGTTGTAGCAGGAGAGGGTTGGCACGAGGGAGTAGTTGGTATAGTTGCTGCTCGTTTAGTTGATAAATTTGGAAAACCTGCAATAGTTCTTAGTGTAGAAAATGGTATCGCTAAAGGGAGTGCTAGAAGTATTGGAGAGGTTAATATTTATGAACTTATGAAAGAAAATGAGAACTTTTTAACTAAATTTGGTGGGCATACTATGGCTGCTGGACTTGGTTTAGAAGAGAAAAATATTAAAGATTTTACAAAAGCTATAAATTTAAGTGCTTCAAAACTAGACCCGAAAGACTTTATCCCTAAAGAGCAAGTAACGGGAATACTCTCTACAAATAATTTAGATTTTAAACTTCTTGACCTTTTAGAACAGTTTGAACCTTATGGAGAGGCTAATATCCGTCCAACTTTTCTTTTTAAAGATGCAGAGGTTGTAAATATTAAATATCTGGGTCAAGAAAAATCTCATTCACGTATAGAGATTAGACAATATCCTAATGATAAAAAAACTATTGAACTTATCGCTTTTAGAAGAGTGTTTGAGATGCCTAATGATGGTAAGATTACAGCAAGTTACTCTGTTACTAAAAATGTGTTTAATGGGCGAGTTAGTGTTCAGTTGCTAGTTGCTAAAATATATTAGAATGAATTATGCTATACTTTTTAATAAAATTTTCAAAGGAATAATAATGAAAAAAATAATCGCACTCTCAGCAGTTGCTTTTTTAAGTACATCTATCTATGCAAATGCAGATATGCAAACACAGATTGATGAGCTTACGAAGAAAATTGCTAAAATGGAAAAAAAACAGAAGAAGAATTCAAAAAGAATCTCTAATGTTAATAAATTAGCAAATAAAGATAATATTAAATTTGATGTTGATTTTAGAACATCGTATGATAATATCGCTTATGAAACTGCTAGTGGTAAAGAGTATAGCAATGATGGTCTTTATTCTAATCGTTTATGGTTAAATATGGGTTATGCTCCTAAATCTGATTTAATGTTCAAAGGTACATTAGCGTTTAATAAAACTTTTGGTGCAGCTCCTTATAATATTAATGGTTCAAATGATGTTCAAAAGAATATGCCTCAGCGTGGTTATGGATATGATGCTTTTGATTGGGTTGTTAATGAAAATCTTACAGATGATAAACTTAGAGTAAGAGAAGCTTATTGGTTATGGATGCCAACAATTGGAGATAGAGGATTTACTTTTAGTGCAGGTCGTCGTCCAGCTACAAATGGTTTCTTAACAAATCTTAGAGATAATGATAAAGCAAAATCACCAATGGGTCATATTATAAATATGGAATTTGATGGTGTAAGTATTAGTATGAAAACGGGTGATATTGTAGAAGGTAGTTATCTTAAACTTTGTCTTGGTCGTGGTCTTACAAATGCAA
>Ga0256837_1000095_pt1 | contig 78997 bp, 80 predicted proteins | sample 4562384metaG_FD_185976 | JGI IMG/M metagenome (GOLD analysis project Ga0256837, IMG submission 185976) | Hydrothermal vent microbial communities from Guaymas Basin, Mexico - 4561-384 | ecosystem: Environmental > Aquatic > Marine > Hydrothermal vents | place: Mexico: Guaymas Basin | collected...
TCGATGTCAATGCCAATTATAAGGATATAGAGGTTGTGGGGTTTGGAAAGAATGATGAAGAGAAAGCGTATATTCTCTTCATCAAGATATAGGTTCTATGCGTAAACATCTTCCTTGCCAAACTCTTTGGTAAGGAGTGCATAAAAGAGGGCTCTGTATTTATTACGGTTGGAACTGCCCATTGTTTCGCAGACTTTTTTAATGGCATCATCGAGGGCGGTAGAGTCCTCAAGACCCAGTTTTTTGATCAAAAAGTTCTTTTTGACCGTTTCGAGCTCACTCTTATCCGAACAAGAGACTGTCTCGGCATCCTTGTTGTAGATCGATGGACCCAATGCTCCGGTCACTTTGGCAATGAATGCCTCCTCTAACCCTAAGTTCAATGATTTTGCCGACTCTGTATAGAGTGCGATCTTTTCATCCAATTTACTCATCTTCTTCCTTTGATATAAGATAAGCTTTATTATAGCCTAACTCGAAATGGAGGTCAAATAGCGTGGTTCTTGCCCCATAAGCAGCCAGTTGAGATTGATATGTCGCTGGTAGCAGAAAGTAGCAAGTGCTTCGTAGGGGATCTTCTTACGGCGCTTAATAACAGCAAAGTATTGAGGATCCAAGCCAAGGGTAAGCGCGATCTCTCTATCAAGTATTTTGGTATTACCGGACTCTTCGAGAAGGAGACTCTGTACGCGCTGCATGATATCTTGAAATGCTATCATTGTGGTCCTTTTTATGATGGTCGTTCATGGGTGTAATGATAGTCTTTTTTTATAGAGAGTGGAGAAATGATGTCAAATTGTCATATTTTAAAGTGTATTGAAGAGGGGTTCTCAAAGAAGAACCCGTTATTGTAAGGATCAGAACTTTTCGCTATCGATCTCGATGACGGTATGTACATTGCCCCTTGGGTTGAAGTCAGCAATAAGTTTCATCGATCTTGGTTGAAGCTTTTCATAGAGTGTATCGAAGATCTCATTGGCAGAGTTCTCATGGGAAATATATCGGAACATAAAAGAGTTGATATAGAGTTTCAATGCTTTAAGTTCGATAACGGTCTTGTTTGGTACATAGGAGAGTTTCAATGTTGCAAAATCAGGGTAACCTGAACGAGGGCATAAGCACATGAACTCAGGTAGTTCGATATTGATAGTATAGTTCTTTTCATGGTCATTAGGCCAAAAGTTCTCTTCGGCGTGAATATTGAATTCACGTATCTCTTTTTCTCCGTATTTCATGGTTTTTTTCCTTTTAATTGTAAAGTTTGATCAGTGTCTGTTCATTGATAGGCTTAGCGATACCAAAGCCTTGGAGATAGTCTATCCCCATACGGGTCAGTGCCTCTTTTTGTGCAGGTTTATCGACCCATTTGGCAACGGTGATGATCTCCATCTCTTTTGCCATCTGTACCAGTGAGTTAAGCATGGTATAGTTGTTCTTGTCTTCAAGTTTGGTTACATAATCACGGTCGAACTGTACGATATCGAAGTGGAAATGTTTCATGTATTCCATCGAGGCGTTGGAGGAGCCGAAGTTATCGATAGCGATATGTACCCCTTCTCTACGGAAACGATCAAGAGTTTTAAGATACCCACTGAGATTATGGTGCGTTTTTCTTTCATAAAGTTCAATGATCAGACGGCTAGGACGGATATTGCTGCGTTCAAGCGTACGGAAGAAGTCTTTTTGAAAGCTGTCATCCCGCAATGAGAAAGGTGAGAGGTTAAAAGAGAGCGAGATATCGTCATCGATCAGTGGTAGTAGCTCCAAGATGTGACTGTATAGAAGTTTGTCATACTCTCTTCCCAATCCTAAACGGTTGATCGTAGGAAGGTACGTGCGGGGAAGGATCTCTCCGTTCTGTGAAGTATGGAGTTTGACAGAGATTTCATAGATATCGATACGGTTCGTTTTGGTATTGAGAAGCGGACGGAAAGTGAGTTTGAGCCGTTTCATCCTCAACGCCTCTACGATCGCCTCTTCCATTTGGGAGAGCTCTTTGGCATCTTTTATCATGCTCTCTTGTTGTGTTTTTTGCTCCTGCGCGATGATAAGGTCTTTAAGATGCATCAGGTCTTTTTCGATATTATCATTGATGTTGGTGATCGCGGCAAAACGATAATCGATCTCGATACCATCGATCGATTGATACTCTTCGATAAAATTTTGGAGGATCTCTTTGATATGGGGTACCTCTTGATCGATGGCAATGAGGAACTCCGCACCGTAGCGTCTTGCGATAATAGCTTTGGAGAGACCATGCGCTTTAAGCGTATGGTTGAGTTTATGAATGATGGTATAAAGAAGCTGGTCGACAGTTTCCGTACTATAGTTCTCATTGATCGTAGAGAGGTTACGGATGATCAGCATGACAAGTATCTTTGGTTGATAGTGTTCTAGCTTATGAATAAAAGCTTTTTCATTGAAGCTTTGCGTGGTCTGGTCGATCAGACTCTCTTTTACGCTTAACTCCATTAAGAAGTAGATGAAGTAGACTACAATAAAGACAAGGCTTCCGAAAAGTACATAGCTCTCAAAGGTTAAAGAGAGTTTTTCGTCACGCAAAAAAACACTATAGAAGAGAAGAGAGGTAAGCAGGGTGATCGGTATCCCTGCACGTAAGGCAAGTTTGAAACGGCGCTCTCTCTCTTCAAGTTCGGATAGTAGCATTAGACATCCAAGTGTTTAACGTCTTTGGCGTGTTGTTCGATGTAGTTACGTCTTGGTTCGACCTCGTCACCCATAAAGAGGGTAAAGGTGTCGCTCGCCTCTTCAAGATCGTTGATCTTCACTTGCAGCAGACGTCTGTTCTCCGGTGTCATGGTGGTTTCCCAAAGTTGTTCGGGGTTCATCTCACCCAGACCTTTATAGCGCTGGATGTAGGCACCTTTTTTCGCATTGGCTTCAACCTGTGCGAAGAGTTCGAGAAGGTCTTTGTCTTTGAATTCATCGGTGATGTGCTCTTTGATCTTCTGGTGAATATGGATCGCTTCGTTGTAGTGCGGGTTGGTGAAGAGAATATCGTCAACGATCAGCTCTTCAAGACCGTCATTGGTCTGTACGAAGTAGTGGAGACGATCTTGGGTGACATTCTTGTTAAGGATATTGTATCCAAGGTCTGCAATGTACTTCTCAAGTGTCTGTGCCAATGTCTGATTGTCCGTTCCGACCATATCTGGGTTCTCTATCATGTAGCGCAGTACTTCTACAAGTGCGAAGCGTTTTTCGATCTCTTTGAGGGTCATACGGTAGTATGCGACAAGCTTGAAGAGGTCGATCAGGTCGTTACGTCCCATGGTTTCGCTTTCGATAACCTCGATACCGTTCTCGATAAGGAAGTCGTTGAGCGCTTTGTCATCTTTGAGGTAGGTCTCGTTCTTCCCTTTTTTGTAACGGTAGAGCGGTGGCTGTGCGAGGTAGAGGTAACCGCTCTCGATGATCGGTCTTAGGAAACGGAAGAAGAAGGTCATCAAGAGTGTCTGAATGTGGCTTCCGTCGACGTCGGCATCGGTCATGATGATGATCTTGTGGTAGCGAAGCTTCTCCGCATCGAACTCGTCACCGATCCCGCATCCGAGTGCGGTGATCATATTTTTGATCTCGTCGGATTTGAGTATTTTCTCAAGACGTGCCTTCTCGACATTAAGGATCTTACCCTTAAGCGGCAAAATAGCCTGGAATACACGGTCACGCCCCTGTTTTGCCGAACCGCCAGCAGAGTCTCCCTCCACCAGGTAGATCTCGCTGATCTCGGGGTCTTTGCTTTGGCAGTCGGCGAGTTTACCCGGAAGGGTTCCCACGCTCATAGAGTCTTTACGTTTGACAAGTTCCCGTGCGCGTTTTGCCGCATCACGTCCCTTGGCGGCAAGAAGCACCTGTGCCATGATCGCTTTGGCTTCGATAGGGTTCTCTTCGAGGTATTTGTTGAACTGTTCGGTAAAGAACTTCTGTACCAGCGGTCTGACATAGCTTGAACCGAGTTTCCCTTTGGTCTGTCCTTCGAACTGCGGTTCAGGTACACGTACGGAGACAATGGCGACCAGACCCTCTTTACAGTCGTCACCGGTGATCTTGGTACCTTTCTCTTTAGCTGAAGCATTTTTGGAGATGTAGCTGGAGAGTGAACGTGTTAGTCCCGCCCTGAATCCGGCTTCATGCGTACCGCCTTCGGGTGTTTTGATGTTGTTGACAAAAGAGAGTGATTTTTCACTGTCGGAGTCGTTGTACATCAATGCGATGTCTATCTCGATATCATCTGCTTTTCCTTGGAAGAATTGCGGTGTGGAGATAGGGTTTTTGGTATTCATGTCTTCAACGAACTGTTTGATACCCCCTTCGAAGTGGTACTTCTCTTTTGTTCCGTCACGCTCATCTTTAAATTCGATGGTGATTCTCGGGTTGAGATAGCAGAGCTCCTTGAAACGCTTCATGAGGATCTCTTTTTGGAACTCTACGGTCTCGGTGAAGATGGAGTCATCCGGCCAGAACTCGATACGTGTTCCTTTTTTGCGGGTTGTTCCGGTGATCTCAAGTGGTTTGACAGGGATACCCTTCTCAAAGTCCTGCTCATGGATATGACCGTCACGGAAGATGGTCAGGTGTAGGTTCTTGGAGAGGGCATTGACCACGGAGACCCCAACCCCGTGAAGACCACCCGAGACCTTGTAGGTATCTTTGTCGAACTTACCACCGGCATGAAGTACGGTTAGTACGACGGTCGCTGCCGATATCTTCTCCGTTGGGTGTTCGGCGACAGGAATACCGCGCCCGTTATCTTCAATAATGGCAGAACCGCTTTTGGTCAGCGTGACCTTGATGGTGTCACAGTAGCCGGCCATCGCCTCATCGATAGAGTTGTCGACGACTTCGTAGACAAGGTGGTGAAGCCCTTTGGTAGAGGTATCACCGATATACATTCCCGGTCTTTTACGTACTGCTTCGAGCCCTTTGAGGACCTTAATATTACTAGCGCCATATTCTGCCATGTTGAGACTCCGTTTTTTTGGGGTTTAAATAGTATATATTTTAGCGAAATAAACTTACAGAAAGCGTGATGTAGTCGGTATTTGTGGGGATTTTTGAGATAATGATGAAGGTTTTCTTTTTAAAAGAGATTTTTCTTGGTTTTTTAGGGTGTTTTGAACGGTTTTGGCTTCTATGTTCATTTCTTTTTTGTCCTCGTGCCTGCGAGATTGCATCTTTGTTCCAGCACAAAGAAAAAGAGAAACGAACCAAAGAAAAAAGAAAGGCTGAAGAGGCTGACGCGTTAGCAAAAAACTGCCCTGGACTGCAATCTGTTGAGGCTACCAGAATATTTTGCATGTTTCTGTAGGGTGGGCTTCAGCCCACCATTTATTAAGGTCATGTTAAAGCAGAATATGAAATCATCTCACTCCTCACTCCTCACTCCTCACTCCTCACTCCTCAGAGTAGCGTTCCCGCCTGCTGTTTTTTCGTACTGACAAGGTCAATTTCATTGGGGTCTATGAATCTTTTTTGTTCATAGGCATCGAGGGCATAGCGTCCTATCATGGCAGCATTGTCCGAGCAGTATTGCAGTGGAGCGACGTGCAGCTTTTTGCCAAACTCGTCGCAGAGCGTTTCATAGGCGGAGCGTATGTAGAGGTTTGCCGAAGCACCGCCGACGATGGCGAAGTCTTTGATAGGGTCGGCTTTGAATATCTTTTTGCTCTTTTGGAGTAGATGAAGTTTGACCGCTTTTTGGAACGAAGCGGCAAGGTCGCGTTTGTCTTGACGGCTCATCGCTTCTGCCCCACCCAAAGACTCGATCATAAGCCTTACGGCGTTCTTGAGACCTGAAAGAGAGAATGCGATGAGCTTGGAGTTACGTAGCGGCACAGGCAGATCAAAACGGTTCTCATCCCCTTGACGTGCCATCTCTTCGATGATCGGACCGCCCGGATAGCCCAGATCCATCATTTTTGCCGTCTTGTCAAAACTCTCACCGACCGAGTCATCCATACTTGTGGCGAGTATTTCCATCTTCTCAAAGCTCTCGACCCGCACTACCATGGTGTGCCCGCCTGAGATAAGTAGTACCAGCATTGGGAAACGGGTCGGTTTTTCAATGAAAAGCGAATAGATATGCCCTTTGAGGTGATGTACGGGGATCAGTGGGATATCTTGCAGTGCTGCAAGGGTCTTTGCCATAGCGATCCCTTCAAGCAAGGTTACACCCAGTCCCGGCTGATTGGTCACTGCAACCGCTTTGAGCTTGTCAAACCATGGCTTAGTCTCTCCCAGCAGCTTTGGCAGCGCTACGGCATGCAGGCGGCTTGCCAGCTCGGGTACGACACCGCCGTAGCAGGCATGGTCAGCTTCTTGTGATATCTTTTTGTGGTAGATCAGTTTACGTGTAGCGATCTCGGTAATGGCGATGGAGCTGTCGTCGCAGGAGCTTTCGATGCTTAAAATCATCAGGAGTACTCCTGATGATTTAGTGAATAGTGAATAGTGAATAGTGAATAGTGTTGGTATGCATTGCTCTGCAATACTTTTATTATTCGGTTACTCATTGCTCATTCCTCATTACTAATTTTTCTATGAATTCCCACTTTCCATAGCTGCTGTCGGCATTGATATGCCCGGCATTAGGGATGATGGTAAAAGAGGCATCGATCTTAGAGGCGATCTCTTCAGCCTCTTTTGTATCGATCCATGGGTCATTGTCGGAGACGATAAGGTGCACCTCCTTGGCATGAATATCATCGGGGACTTCACATGGGAAGAAGGTTTTAATGGTCTTTTCCGTTGTTGTCAGGCTTGGAGGTGAGACCATAAAGAGACGCTCTACCGTTTCAATATCTTCCTGGCAAAGCCAGAACCACAGGTTATTTGCCAAAGAGTGGCAGACCACGGTATCGGGCTTGAACTCTTTGAGTATGGCTTTGACCTGCTTGACCCAGCGGTTCTTGCTGGGAAAGTGGCAGTTGTCAAGCAGAGGAAAACTGACCGTACCGTAGTTCTTGGCAACCTCTGCTGCAAGTTCAGCCTGCCAGTGGGGTGCGTCGGAACCACCCCAGCCGTGTAGTATCAGGAGCTTCATAAATATCTCCTAAGATATTCAAATGAGTAATGGTGGTATGCATTGCGTTGCAATGCTTTTATTGAATGGTATATTCGGTTACTCATTACTCATTCCTCCGTTACTCATTTGTGCGAAGTGCCGTACTTCTCTATCGATCTCAATAATATCCTCAATACTCTGCGGTTTGACATCTTCAAAATGTTTGTATGCATCCAATACAATATCGCTCATCCCAAAGAAGGAGCACTGCTCTTTCTGGAACTTCTCGATGGCAATTTCATTGGCGGCATTGACTACGACACCCAAGTGAGGGTTGGCAAGAATGTGCGTTTTGATCTGCCAGATGGGGTAACGCTCGGCTGTGATGGGGAGGAACTCCAGTGAGCCCATCTCAAGCAGGTTGACCGGTGGGAGGATCTGCTCTTCGACCTTTTCTCTGAGTGCAAAGGCAATAGGCAGTTTCATATCAACACCGGCAAAGTGAGCGGTGGTAGAACCGTCTTTGAACTCTGCAAGGGCGTGGATGATGGACTTCTTTTCAATGACTGCATCAATATCGGAAGTCCCAAAGAGCCATTTGGCCTCTAAAAGTTCAAAGAGTTTGTTGGTCATGGTCGCCGAGTCGATGGTGATCTTGTTCCCCATGCTCCAGTTGGGGTGTTTGAGCGCATCGGCGAAGGTGGCATCTTTCATTTTGTTAATTTCCCAATCTCTGAATGCTCCACCGCTTGCGGTGATGTAGAGCTTGGAGAAAGGACGTTCATTCATCAGGTACCAGAGTCCAAAGTGTTCACTGTCGATAGGGGTGATGAGGGACATATCGATGAATGCGCCGCCAACGACCAAGGATTCCTTATTTGCCAGTGCTACCTTTTTGCCAAGTGAGGTAGCCTTAAGGGTAGGTACAAGACCCGCATAGCCCACAAGTGCATTGACAACGGTCTGGCTTTGGCTCTCTTCTATGACAGAGAGGATGCCTTCTGCCCCACAGCGTACGTCAGGGTGGTTGACCCTGTGTCTGTCGTGTTCATTGGCAATAGCGACCATTTTGGGCTGATGCCGGGCGATCTGTTCATTGAGCAGGTCGATGTTGTTTCCCGCAACAAGCGCTTCTATTTGAATGCCGTAGCGTTTGGCAATGATGAGGGTATTGACCCCGATGGAGCCGGTTGAGCCAAGAAGGACGATAGACATCGGTTATAAAAATGCTCTGAGGGCGATGACCATCATCGGTGCGCCGAAAAGATAACCGTCGATACGGTCAAGTATGCCGCCATGACCTGGAAGCAGATCGCCACTGTCCTTGACCCCTGCTTCACGTTTGAGGTAGCTCTCGAAAAGGTCTCCGAAAACGGAGGCGATGGAGGTAAGAAGGGTAACGACAAATGCGATCCAAAGTGGTGCGACGTAGAGTCCGACATAGGTGCCGATAAGCGTAGCGAAGAAGATACCGCCCATGACACCCTCAAGGGTCTTGTTGGGTGACGTATCGGAGAACTTGGTCTTTCCTATGGCTTTTCCGGTAAAGAATGCCATCACATCGGTCAGTGCGACAGTAGCAAGCAGCCACGCCATGGCGGCGATACCGAAATCATCGTAAAGGATCAGGAAAAAGAAAATGCCGCTGACAGGGTAGAGGAACGGCAAAATGAGACGTTTGTCAAAGTTGTGGAAGTAGGCGATGGAACCACCGAAGATGATGGCGACAAAGTAGAACAGGTCATCGGGATTGGGGTAAAAGTAGGCAAAGATCCAGAGCAGCAGTGCCCAGAAGTAGGCGGAAGGACCAACCAGTTTGAAGAGTTTCATCGCTTCATAGAATGCAAAGATGTAAATGGCACCCAAAAATGCCCACATCACAAAAAAGTTGTCCATCCAGCCGATGAAACCGACCAGCGCTAAAAGTCCGATACCTGTAAGCCATCGCTCCTGATGGTCTGTAAAAATCTTTGTCATATGCGATCCTCCAATAAGATAGAAGGATTATACCATAAGGGGGGTTAAACCCGTATCTCTACCCCTTCCTTGGTTACGCTGAGGGTCTGGTACTTGTCGTATTCGACATTCGAGCCTTCCTGTATTTTGACGAATTTTCGTTTGGTATAGTCGACCAGATAGTCTCCGGGGCTTTTGACCGAGAAGTCGACACAGAGTTTGGCAGCGGCATTAAGTACGGAGTCGGGGAGGTTCTGCTTGTCGGTACGAATGATGACATGTGAGCCCGGAATATCACGGGTGTGCATCCAGATGTCATTGCTTTTTGCCGCTTTGAGCAGTGCCTGGTTCTCTTTGCTGTTGCGCCCGACCATTACTTTGTAGTCTTCTATCCAGAAGAGTTCTCCCTCTTTAAGCTTCTCCTTTTTTCGCTGGGATTTACCGCGTTTGGGGACAAGCAGTTCCAACTCGTAAGGGCTTGTCGCCTGTTCGATGGCATAGTAGATGTTCTCATAAAAGGCTTTTTTGCTCTCAAGGTTCTCTTTTTCGATGTGCACGTTCTTCGCTTTGTTCCTGGCACGTTTGGCAAGGTTGAAAAAGTGGTCGCTGTAGCGGTTGACCTTCACATTCTTAGGCAGTTTGATGGTGATCTCTTTGCCCTCAAAGTCGTAGGTTTTGAGTTTTGTGTCATAAGGTTTGATCTGATAGAGGTTGGCAAGAATGAGGTTGCCGTACATTTGCTGGATCTGTGCTTCCTCCTCAAGCTTTGCTTCACTGGGAAGTTTCTCCAGCTCTTTTTGAAGCTTTTTGATCTTCTTTTCTACCTGAAGGAGTTTCTGTTTTTTCATCTCTTCAAGGCGTTTGGTTTGAACGGTGCGGTAGCGCTCTTCCAAGATGGTATCGATTTTGGAAGAGTGGGTAGTGGGTAGTGGGTAGTGGGTAGAGTTTCTGCTTTGCCTTGGTGGTATTTGGAGGAGTTCAACTCCTGGGCGCACGACTCGGAAAGAGCTCTCGCTGTCGATGTGTCGCAGGGCTTCGATGATGACGTCATTCTCATCCAGTAAAATAGCATTGGTATTCTTTCCTGTAAATTCAAGCTGAAGTGTGACCACTTTGTCCTTGTAGGCGCTTTTGGGTGCGACTTTGATGCGTAGAATACGATCATTCTTCGGTACTGTTACCTCCAGCAGTCTGCTTGCAGAGAGCAGAGAGTGTAACAGGGTGTCAAAGGGAGCATTGTAGCCTTGAAGAGGGCGTTGGCTTGGCGCTTTGTAAACAAAGCTATGACCGCGGGTCATGTTGAAAAAGTAGCTGTCGTGTTTGTCAAATACCAGTTCAATGGTGTTATCCTCCACACGTCTGGCGCGTGAGATATAGGAGAAGTCATTGAGTCTGTCGGAAATTGCTTTGAGTTCGTAAAGTTTCATAAGGTGTCTTTTTCATCGTAGGGGTCAACCTGTGTGTTGATCCTTATTGCAAAGGGCAGACATGGGGGTCTGCCCCTACGGGATTTTTATTATGAAATTCTACCATAAATTATTTTCGCTATAATTCGCGCAATAATTGATACTATATTAAGGATATACAATGGGACAGACCATTACTGAAAAGATCTTCTCCGAGCATGCGGGCAAAGAGGTGTATGCCGGTGAGATCGTACGTGTACCGATCGATATGACCATCGGAAATGACATTACGACGCCTATCTCCATTAAGGCTTTTGAGGAGAGTGGGGCAAAGAAGCTTGCCAATCCGGACGGTTTTGCCATCGTTATGGATCACTACATTCCTGCAAAGGACATCGCTTCAGCCAATCAGGCAAAGATCTCAAGAGAGTTTGCCTATAAGCATGACCTCAAATACTTCTTTGATGAGAAAGATATGGGTATCGAGCATGCGCTCTTGCCTGAAAAAGGACTGGTCATCCCCGGTGATGTGATCATCGGTGCGGATTCTCACACCTGTACGCATGGGGCATTGGGCGCTTTTTCTACAGGAATGGGAAGTACTGATATCTCTTTCTCCATTATCACAGGCGGAAACTGGTTCAAAGTACCTGAGTCTATCAAGGTGAACCTTGTAGGTAAACCGGGTAAACATATCTACGGAAAAGATATCATTCTTGAGCTGATCCGTATCTTGGGTGTGGACGGTGCGCTCTACAAAGCGATCGAATTTACCGGCGAAGGTGTCAAGTACCTTGGTATGGCGGATAGATTCTCTATGTGTAACATGGCGATCGAAGCGGGAGCGAAGAGCGGTATCTTTGCTATCGATGAAGTTTCCCAGAAGTACCTTGATGAGAGAACCGAAGCCAACGGCGGACTCAGAAGTGAGCTGAAGCTCCATTACTCCGATGCAGATGCGACCTACTGTCAGGAGATCACCATCGATATGGAAAACCTCTCTCCTGTCATCGCCTACCCGTTCCTGCCAAGTAACGGCAAGCCGGTAGAGCAGGCGGTAGAGGATGATCTCAAGATCGATCAGGTGATGATAGGAAGCTGTACGAACGGGCGTATCGAAGACCTTCGTATCGCAGCCCAGATCATGAAAGGCAAACGTGTGGCAAAACATACCCGTATGATCATTACTCCTGCGACACAGAAGATCCTGCTTCAGGCACAGCATGAAGGATTGATGGATATTCTTATTGAAGCGGGTGCGGTGGTGAGTAACCCTACCTGTGGTGCGTGTCTTGGCGGATACATGGGGATCTTGGGTGACGGCGAGCGTTGTGTGGCAACGACAAACCGTAACTTCGTTGGTCGTATGGGGGCAAGAACCTCCGAGATCTACCTTGCCAACTCGGCAGTGGCAGCAGCTTCGGCAATTGCCGGTAAGATCGTTGATCCTAGAGATATTTAAGTCTACGGAGGAAGCTTCTGTGTAAGAAGCTTCCTTTTCTCTCCTCTTTGCTATACTATTTTTATGAAAAAATTCATCTATACCTTTACCGTACCCAAAGATGCTATCGATTTTAACGGACATGTGAACAATGTCACCTATCTAGGCTGGATGATCGAAGCGGCGACAAAACACTCCGAATCTGTAGGATATGGCTATAAAACGTGTCTGGCACTGGGTGGTACGTGGGTGGCAAAGTCGCATCATATAGACTATAAGCGTTCTGCATTTGAAGGAGATGTACTTCAGATGGAGACATGGGTGGATGAAATAGGGCAAGTAATGTCGGTTCGCTATTATCGTCTGGTTCGTCAAAAAGATGATAAGGTGATCTGTGAAGGTCGTACGGAATGGGTTTTTGTTGATATAAAGAAAATGAGACCGATGAGAGTACCAGAAGTGGTCATAAATGGTTTTGTATCTGAGTAGCAGTAGATCGTTACGTCTCAAACGAGACGCAACCTGAAAAGAAAGTCTCCCCTCTTTTTCATTCTCCCCAGAGGAAGTATAACGCGTAAATATAGCTAAAATATCATCAAACGTATTTTTTTAACCTAAAAACCAAATCCGCCACCAAAATCAGGTGTTCCGAAACTCTGTGCAGTAAAGTTCGGGTCGCTGTAACCGTGTTGCAAAGAGGTGCCTCTTAGCATGGTTATATCCATTTTTGGGTCGATCCCTTTAGGGCAGACAGCGGTACACTCTCCACATAGAGTACAGTCCCACACGCCGTTTGTCTGAATATGGTCGATGATCTCCTTGACATTGCTTTCGCGTTTATCTTCACTGTACCGATAGGCACGTGTAAGTGCGAAAGGCCCGAGAAAATCGGGGTTGACGGCAAAGACCGGACATGCAGAGTAGCAGCTGTCGCAGAGGATACAGTCACTTTGGCGTTCGGTACGGTGCTCATCTTCTGGGGTGATCTCTACCGATATTTGTGGCTGATGAAGCCATGCGGATGCCCTTTTGAGCGTCTCTTTGGCTTTTTGCTTGTCCACTTTCAAGTCTCTGAGTACGGGATGATACTGTAGGGGCTCTACGGTATCATTTTCATTGATCTTGTGGGCACAGGCAAGAACCTCTTTACCGTTGACCCTTACCGCACATGCACCGCAGATCGAGGCGCGGCAACCGGATGAGAAGGTAAGGGAGGCATCCTGTTTCTCTTTGATCTCATAGAGTGCGGCAAGGAGGGTCAAGCCCTCTGAAACTTCGAACGATTCGACACTTTTGTCACGTTTGATCGTTATTTTCATATGTTAGCGCTCCTCTCTTTTCCATTGTAGGACAATATGTTTTTTAAACGCTTCATCTTCTGCTTCGAACCCTTTTTTAAAGTGCGCACCGCGGCTCTCGTCTCTGGCAATGGCAGCGGAGATGATAGCAGGAGCGATCAAGAGGGCATTTTGAAATTCAAGAAGCTCGACTAGCGTCTGGTTGTGCGTGCGGTTTTTGTCCGCAAGTCCCATCTCTTTTTGTTCTACTTGCATGGCAATGACCATCTCAAGCGCTTGATGAAGTGTACGGTTCTCTCGGACGATACCGACCTTCTCATAGAGCAATCTTCCCAATGTGCGTTGCATGGTGTAGTGGTTGTGTGTCAGTGGTCGTGCATAGATCGCTTCGATTGCAGCGATATCTTTTTCCTTTTGTTCGCCATTGGCAGGCTTGGAGCTTGCATAGATGCTGTGTTTGTAGGCATTCTCTCCTGCAAAACGTCCGAATGCCGTGATCTCAAGCAGGGAGTTCCCTCCCAGCCTGTTGGCACCGTGTACTTTGGCATTGCTGCACTCTCCTGCGGCAAAACACCCCTTAATACCGTTGACCTCCAGCGCCTCGTCCACATCGATCCCGCCCATGGTGTAGTGGGCTACCGGTTTGATAGGTACGAGCGCATGTGCAGGGTCGATCTTCTCGTGGAGCTTACAAAGTGCCACCTCTTGCGGAAGGAGGGTTTGCAGCTTCTCTTCACCCAAGTGTCTAAGGTCTAAAAATACCGATCCTCCCGCTTGTATCTGTGCAAAGATCGCACGCGAGACTTCATCTCTTGGTTTAAGCTCGTCAACGAAACGTTCGCCTTTAGTGTTGACAAGGTATCCGCCTTCTCCTCTGGCGCTTTCGCTCATCAAAATAGAGGAGTGTTTCAATCCTGTCGGGTGGAACTGTACGAACTCCATATCGCTGAGGGCACCACCTGCTCGCATGACCGCTGCGATCCCGTCACCGGTCGCACCGTACATATTGGTCGTATAGCCGTGGTAGAGCGCACCGTAACCGCCTGTAGCGATCACGACCGATTTCGCATCGATCTGTTTGACCTCTCCGCTTCTAATATCTAAAAAGGTCGCCCCCTTAACGGTATCTTCCGGAACGATGAGGTTAAGCAGAAAGTGCTCATCGAGGAAGTCGATACCCTCTTTGAGGCAGGTGTCATAGAGGGTATGGAGTATCTTCAGTCCTGTGTAGTCCTGTGCATAGCAGGCACGTTTGGCAGAAGCTCCGCCCAGTTGTCTTTGTGCGATGGATTTTAGTGAGGAGTGAGGAGCGAGGAGTGAGGAGCGTTGGTTTGTATCGCTTTGCGATACCTCTATTGACTGAGGAAGGCGAGAGAAGGGGACGCCTATCTTCTCTAGCCATTCAATAGTCTTTGGTGCATCGGCACAGAGGTGTCTGACCATATCTTCATTGCAGAGACCATGGGCAGACTTAATGGTATCTTGAATATGCAAGGAGGGGTGATCCTCCTCTACGTTCCCAAGTGCGGCGTTCATACCCCCTTGTGCCATAGCGGTCTGTGAGTTGGTCGGGTACATTTTCCCGACCACAAGTACGGAAGCCCCTGCCTCTTTGGCTGCAAGTGCTGCGGAGAGACCGGCTCCTCCTGAACCGATAACCAATACATCTAACATGGCTTTGCCCTGTTAGATGTAAGTGAATAGTGCGCCCGACAGAAGGGACAAGTGCCCTTGGGGTAAATAGTGAATAGTGAATAGTGTTGGTAGGCATTGCTTTGCAATGCTTTCATTGATGAACGCTTCATTTTTGCTCCTGCAAAAAAGATTTGATATTCGTGACAATACCTTCAAGCAGCTTTTTTCTCGCTTCGATGCTTGTCCATGCGATGTGTGGGGTGATGAGCAGACGCTCTTTATGCTCGATCTGCATGAGTCTATTCTGCATATCGATAGGCTCTTTCTCCAGTACATCCAACCCTGCGTAGATCTCACGTCTGTCAAGCTCATAGGCGAGGTCTGTTTCATTGATGATCCCGCCGCGCCCAAGGTTAAGCAGTACGGCTTTCTTTTTGATCAACGGTAGGTTGGTCTCGTTGATGAGGTTGTAGGTCTTCTCGTTAAGCGGTGCATGAATAGAGATGATATCGCTTGTCTCAAGAAGTACGTCCAAAGGCTGTTCGATATAGTCGGTGGTATGGTGTTTTCCAGTGGTGGAGTAGTAGGAGACCGCACTGCCGAACGCCGTTGCGACCTTGGCGACTTCTTGACCGATCGTTCCTAGTCCGATGATCCCCCATTTTTTACCGTGGATCTCATAGAAGGGGTGGCTGACATCGGTAAAGAGTCCGGAGATGCTCCAGAGCCCTTCTTGGACGATTTGATCGTAGTACTTCATATGCTCAAGAAGATAAAAGAGCATGGAAAAGGTGTGCTGTACGACCGACTGGGTCGAGTAGCCCGCTACGTTCTTGACGGCGATCTTCAGTCTCCTGGCCGCTTCAAGATCGACATTATTCATGCCTGTTGCGGCAATACAGATCAGCTCAAGCCTAGGTGCTTTTTGCATCATCTCTTCGGTCAGTACGACCTTGTTGCTAATGACGATATGTGCGGGAATGATACGCTCTAATGTCTCTTGAGGCAGAGTGTTCTTGTAACGGGTGACATCCCCGAACCGCTCTAATGCACTCAGGTCGAGGTCTTCACCGAGTGTTTCGGTATCGAGTATGACGATCTGTTTTCTCATGTTAGTCTCCTTGAAGGGTCAATATGATGTGTCTGCTTGTTGCATGGTCTCGGTGTTCAAATAGGTAGATGCCCTGCCATGTCCCTAGGTTAAGCTTACCATGAGTTACGGGAATTGTCAATGATGTACCAAGCAGCATACTCTTCAAGTGTGCGGGCATATCGTCACGCCCCTCGTAGGTATGACGGAACTTTGGATAGCTCTCCGGGATCAAGTCGTTCAGGAAGGTCTCCGCATCACTGCGTACGGTTGGATCGACATTCTCATTGATGCATAAAGAGGCGCTGGTGTGCTGCAAAAAAAGATGGGCAAGACCGGTCGTAATCTCACCGTTTATCTTTGCATTGACCTCTTCTGTGATGAGATGCATCCCCCTGCCAAGGGGAGGAAGAGCGAGGGTGAACTGTTTAGTGGTCATCGATCTGTGAAACGATCTGCGTAGCTCTCTCTTTTGCCGCTTCCACATCGTTATCAAGAACCAGACTTACTGCCATACGACGCCCTACATGAGATTCGGGTTTTCCGAAGACTCTGACAAACGAGTTGGCTCTAAAGGCATCGTCCGGGATCTCAAGTACCGGAGTATGGCTCTCATGTTTGGCTTTGTAGGCACCGCATGCGCCCGCACCGTAGAAGGTAAAGTCAAGCGGCAGTCCGAGTACGGCACGTACATGTAGTGCAAATTCGCTCTGGCTCTGGGTGATAAGCGTGACCATTCCTGTATCGTGCGGACGAGGGGAGAGTTCGGAGAAGTAGACCTCTTCGCCTTTAACGAAGAACTCTACCCCAAAGATCCCGCGACCACCCAGACCGTCAGTGACCGCTTTGGCGATATCTTGCGCTTTTTTAAGTGCCTCTTGGCTCATTGGCATCGGCTGCCAGGAGAGGATGAAGTCACCGTCTTTTTGCACATGACCGATAGGCTCACAGAAGACCGTACCTGTCTCGTTGCGGACAGTAAGTAGGGTGATCTCATAATCAAACGGTACGAACTCTTCGACGATGAGCTCACTTGCATCACCGCGTGCTTCTTTTGCGATCTCCCATGACTTTTCGATGTCTTCAGGGGTCTTGGCAATACTTTGTCCATGACCTGAAGAGCTCATGACCGGCTTGATGACACACGGAAAGCCCATACGCTCAGCCGCTGCTTTGAGCCCTTCAAGGGTGGTGACGAACTCATATCCGCTGGTCTTAAGCCCCAGATCCTCAGCTGCAAAGACACGGATGTTCTTACGGTTCATCGTTTTATTGACCGCTTCTGCGTTAGGGATGACATGGAAACCGCGTTTTTCTGCCTCAAAGAGTGCGGAGATGCTGATAGCCTCTACCTCAGGGAGAATGAAGCTTGGTTTCTCTTTTTCGATGAGTTCAAGTACAGCTGCTTCATCCTGCATATCGATGGCGTAGCTTCGGTTGGCAACCAGGTGGGCAGGGGCATTTTCATATTTGTCTACGGCAATAACCTCGATGCCGAGTCTTTGTGCCTCGATGGCAACCTCTTTGCCGAGTTCTCCTGAACCAAGGAGCATGATCTTGATGGATTTTTCCTGTAACGGGGCAGTGAATGTCATGGGATACCTTTGAAAAAAATAGTTGGATTATTTTATCAAAAAGTTGAGTAAGATGTAATGAGTTTGAAAAAGTTTTTGAGGTTTATGGGTAAAATGGGGGACGAGTGACAGAGCAAAAGCCCTGCCAAAGACTTGATTAGAGTCTTGACTCGTATCTTCTGAGCATGAAAAGCTTCTTGAGGATCTTCTTGCGAGTTGCGATCTTCTCTTTCTTTCTCTTCTCAGTTTTTGTTTCGTAGTACTGTCTGGCTCTTGCTTCAGTTACGATAAGGTTTCTGTCACACTGTCTTTTGAATTTTCTGTACGCATCATCAAAAGAGTCACGTGGAGTAAGTTTAATTCCTGGCATATCAAAGCACCCCCTTCCTTATCAAGATTTTTTGAAAAGGGTCTGACCTCTGATGATATGTCGCGTAGCGATGTATCGTCTGCGGGTCTGACCTCTTAACAAAAGCGATAAAATAGACGCGAATTATATCGGAATAGTTTTAATTTATGCTAAAACGGTGTGCAATGCACAAGTGAATGGTTAATAATGAATAGTGAATAGTTTTGGTATGCTTTTCTTAATGAAAAGCTTTTATTGATAGGATAGATACATCAATACAAGGAGAGAGATCATGCAAAAACTGTTTAAATCCTGTTATGAGATGGATAGCAAGTGTTATGAAAAGTACGGGTTAACCGAAGATATTCTTATGGAACATGCCGCACGGGGAATGGCAGAGTATATTAAACATCACTTTAAAGTGGGTTCATCAATACTTATTGTAGCCGGTCCGGGTAATAACGGTGCAGATGGCATGGTTCTTGCTCGACAACTAAATGGACTATATGACATACGACTATTTGTAAATTTTGGAGTACATTCTCCAATGGCGCAAATACAATTACACAGAGCACAAAAATCCGGTGTAAAAGTAGTGACGAAAATGAGCGAAGCAGATATAATTGTAGATGCCATATTTGGAGCTGGGCTTAATAGAGAACTTGATGAAGGTATTATTGCATATATCCATAAGATGAATGCTTATAATAGTTTTAAAATAGCCTGTGATGTACCTACCGGTGTAGGGAGTGACGGAAGACTGATGCCCTTTGCCTTTGAAGCGGATGTGACCATTACGATGGGAGCGCTCAAAGAGGGGATGTATCTGGATGAGGCTAAAGATGTGGTAGGTGAGATTGTTTGTGTTGATCTGGGAATAAGCCGAGAGATGTATGAGGATGAGAGTCGTACTTTCGTACTGGAGTCTTCTGATCTAAAACTCCCGAGTCGAAACCGTAAAAGTACGCATAAAGGCTCTTTCGGACATGCTGCGGTCTTTTGCGGAGAGAAAGAGGGAGCGGGGATCATCGCGGCAACGGCGGCAAGCCGTTTTGGTGCGGGGTTGACCACCCTGGTGGTGCATGAGCACATCTCTCCTCCTCCGTTTTTGATGCACGCGACCGTTGTACCTTCCAATGCTTCGGCACTGGCGATCGGTATGGGATTGGGAGATCACTTCGAGCAGGAGTTCCTTGAGAAGTATGTCATTAACAGTCATCTGCCTGTTGTATTGGATGCGGATGCTTTCTATTCAGAAGAACTGCTTGGTATTCTTTTTCAAAAAGAGAGAGACGTGGTCATCACCCCACACCCTAAAGAATTCTCTGTAATGTGGGAAAAGTTGACTGGAGAGCGTTTGAGTGTAGAGGAGATCCAACAGAAACGTTTTGATGTGGTACGCCGTTTCAATGCAAGGTATCCGCATGTGACACTTTTACTGAAGGGAGCCAATATACTTATCATGCAGGAGGAGAGGCTCTATGTCAATCCTCTTGGCTCTTCGAAGCTCTCAAAAGGTGGCAGTGGCGACGTGCTTAGCGGGCTTATTGTCTCTTTACTTGCACAAGGGTATAGCGGGATCGAAGCAGCCATTCACGGTTCATTGGCACTGACGATGGCGGCAGAACACTATAGCGGAGCATCCTATGCGATGCTGCCTACAGATATCATTGCGCAACTTGAGAAGCTGGAGTAGGCTACTGCAAAGCTGCAATGATTCTTACGCTACAATACGCGCATAGAATCGACAAAGAGAGCCCATATGATGGAAAAAGATAGAAAGATAGCCGTACTCTTTAGCGGTACGGGCAGTAATTTCGCACATATTGTCAACCATTTACATAAAAAGTCACTCAATGTGGTTGTCGCATTGACAAACAATCCGAACGCAAAGGGGATCATCGTAGCAAAGGAGGCGGGTATCCCCCTTGAGATCGTTGATCCTAAAGAGTTTGAAAGCCGTGAAGCATTTGACAAGGAGATTGTCAAACGTTTACAAAAATATCAACCGGACTTGACAGTATTGGCCGGATTCATGCGTATTCTGACTCCCTATTTCACCGACCGTATCCGTGCGATCAACCTGCACCCCTCACTGCTTCCTCGACATAAGGGGCTCCATGCGATCGAGCGCAGCTTTGAGGATGAGTACCCTACAGGAGGGGTATCCGTGCATTGGGTCACTTCCGAACTGGATGGCGGTGCGCTGATCGTGCAAAAAGAGATATCTAAAGAAGGGCTCGATCTTGAGGATTATGATCACCGTATCCGCACGATCGAGAAAGAGGCGCTATGTGAAGCGATACTGGAGGTACTGTAGTGGAATATTATAATGATAAAGTAAACGAATCTGCGGCAAAAGTGCTCTTTATGCTCTTTCAAATGGTGATGATCCTGATCGTATACGGGTTTGTCTATACCGCTTTTTTAGGGGTCAAGCTTGCTATTGAAAAGTACGGTTTGAACGCTTTGGCGTATGTGCCGGAGATATCTGCAACCCTTCTTTACCCTATAGTGCTCTACCGTACACGTAGCATCTTCAATAAGGGCGGTCGTTTGCGTGCGGTTGCATGGTGCATGGGGTGGGCTTCGGTCATTATTGTCGCTTTGTATGTACATCTTGACAACCTTGTATCGCTTTAGAGGTCTGGTATGCTAAGGTTTTTCCCGCCTAAACATCAGAAGATCCTGCGTATCTCTCTGCCTGCTGCGATTAACTCGCTTCTGGATATGCTTCAGATCATCACCGATCTTGTGATGGTCGGTCGGCTCTCTGCGTTTGCCGTAGCGGCGGTAGGGCTTGGACTTCAGTCGTTGATGTTCGTTTTTGCCATATTGACGGTACTGCATGTAGGCACCTCCGCACTTCTTTCTCGTTTTATTGGAGCCAAACGGATACGGCGTGCATCATCGGGGCTCTCCACTCTTTTAGTGTTCGCCCTGCTATTGAGCCTGCCTGTCATGGTAGCATGGTATTTTTTTGCCTCAAAGCTCTATATCTGGTTTGGAACAGCCCCTGAAGTAACGGCATTGGGCGTAGGGTATGTGCAGATGTTGACATGGATGATGCCATTTGTCTTTATGAAGCTGGTATTTGTCTCGGCATTGAACGCATCGGGTGATACCACGACACCTATGAAGGTAAAGCTGGTCTCCATTTTGTTGAATGTCCTGTTGAACTATCTGTTCATTTTCGGTGCGTACGGTTTTCCTCAATTGGGTGTCGTGGGTGCGGCGGTAGGAACGGTGATCGTGAATATATTGGAGTGTGGGGTCTATGCCGTACTCTATCTGCGTCGCAAGATGCCCTATATGCCTGTACGCCACTTCTCTCAAAAGCTGTTAAAACGTGCATTGCGGGTAGGCTTGCCGGCATCGTTCGAGCGTACGTTGACCTTTGGAAGTTTTATGCTCTTTACTGCCGTTATCGCCCACTACGGTACGGCGGCACTGGCAGGGTACCAGATAGGGCTTCGTGTTGAAGGGATCGCATTTATGCCCGGTATCGGATTTACGATAGCCGCCATGGCGTTGATGGGGCAGGGGCTGGGTGCGAAAGACCCGCAGCGGTCCAGAGAGGATGTGCTTTTGGTCTTGAAGTATGCAGCGGGATTGATGTTCTTCCTCTCCTTCTTTATGATCTTTATGCCCGAGAGGATCGTAGCACTCTTTACGCATGATGCACAGACGATAGAAGAAGCAAGTCTCTATCTGCGCGTGGTAGGATTTTCACAGATACCTTTGGCATTCAACTTCGTGCTATCGGGCGCTTTAAGGGGGGCGGGAGATACCAAACGGACACTCAAGATCAATCTGATATCGTTATGGTTCGTGCGTATTATCCCGGCATTTCTCCTTTCGTATTGGTTTCACAATATTCTACTGGTCTATCTTGCCATGATATCCGATACCTTTGTCAAGGCGGTGTGGCTGTGGGGCACTTTCCAAAAGGGTAAGTGGCAAAAGATCAAAGTATAGTCTGCAGTGTGATATAATAAGCATGAAATTTTAACAAGAGGATATTTGTATGAGTAAAGAGGTCAAAACACTCGATCAGCGTATCGAGCGTATCTACAAGATGGCAAAAGAGCACTTTGGTGAGGTACGTTTTGTCGGGATCAAACTTCATACCAAGATCGGATGGATCGCTAAGATACAGTTCGATGAGTTCGAGTCATTAATGGCGGAGGGTGAGAGTGCGGAAGCGGCACTGAAGAACCTGCGTAAACGGTTGAAGAAGATCATCGATCGTTATAATATGGTGTAGTGATGAAGCGTTGCTTTATCAAGTGAATAGTGAGGAGTGAATAGTGAATAGTGTCGGTATGCATTGCAGAGCAATGCTTTTATGGGATGGACATTTATGAAAAAGAACATTATATTGATCGGATTTATGGGAGTTGGAAAAGGAACGACCGCGCGTGCTTTTGCGAAGAAGTACGGGGTGTACAATATCGATACGGACGATCTGATCGAGTCCAAAGAGAACAAAGAGGTCAAGAAGATCTTTGAGAAAAAAGGAGAGAAGTACTTCCGTGAATGTGAACAGCAGACAGCCGACTGGATAGAGCAGTGTGTGAAGGGAACGCTCATCTCATGCGGTGGTGGTTTCTACAAAGTGGATAACCTCAAAAAGCTTGGAACGGTCGTATTGCTGGATGCCTCGTTCGAGTGGATACACAACCGCCTCAAAAGTGCCAAGAACAGTAAAGCCAAACTTGCCAAACGCCCGCTGTTTGCCGATGAGAAAAAAGCCAAAGCACTCTATAAAGAGAGAGAAAAGGCGTATAAAAAAGTGGCTGATGTCATTGTGGATGTCGAGAATCTTTCTTTAGAAGAGCAGTTGACCTATATTGCTAAAAAGTGTGGGATGAAAAGTAAGTAGAAGGGTTTCTCTTCTACTCTTTGGCCTCAAAGAAGAGCCCTAAAATAACGACCGATGTATATCCGATGATAAGCATCAGTACAGTATTCCCTGCATATATCTGTAGAAAATCGCTTATGGACCCGATCTCCTCTTTAACTTCAAAGATAAGATTGACCCAGACCATAAAGCTTAAAAGGATCAAGATCCCTTTCATATTGAAGAGCGTATTTTTCTTAACCGCTTTTTTTTTCATGGCGTACCCTTTTGTTGTGTCTGTGCCTCCCAATATTCCAGCCCTTTGAATATTCCCGTAAGTACACCGAAGATCAGCATGGTGCTCCCCATACAGTAGGGAACCAGCTCAGAAAAGGGTGCGGGGTCTTGCAGGAAGTCTGAGATGACATAGAGCCAAACCCCTATGGTCACAAGAGCAGCGATGCGTTTGAGCCATTTTATTATTTGAAGTGTCTGATGTGTGTCCATGCCTTATTTTATCGAAATTAGATATAATTCTATTAATTTTATATTTCAACGAGAGTCTATGCAGCGATTTGAAACCTACCTAGAACAGAACCTTCCGAAGGTGACAAGTTTTCATCCCATCTATGAAGAGGCATTGGGTGTCATGTTGAAAGCAGGGGGGAAACGGTTTCGTCCTATGTTGCTTTTGAGCATCGTAGAGGCGTATGAACCGATGCTTTATGAAGGTGCGCTCCCTGTGGCATTGGCGATGGAGATGTTCCATACCTATTCTCTGATCCATGACGATCTTCCTGCAATGGATAATGCCGACCTGCGCCGCGGACATCAGACGCTGCATAAGCGATTTGATGAAGTGACCGCTATTTTAGCCGGTGATGCACTCAACTCAGATGCTTTCTATCTGATCGCCAAAGCACCGTTACGTGAAGATGTCAAGATCAAGCTGGTCGAACTGCTTGCACGTGACGGTGGAAGCCGCGGTATGGTTCTGGGGCAGGCACTTGATTGCTACTTTGAGAACAAACCGCTAACACTGGATGAGGTGAAGATACTACATACTAACAAGACCGCCAAGTTGATCGCTGTGAGCCTTCAAATGGGTGCGGCGATCGTCCGATTGGATACAAAGGTGCAGCAGGCACTTTACGATTTCGGTATCGATCTGGGACTTCTTTTCCAGATACAAGATGATATCATCGATGAGACGCAGAGTGAAGAGGAAGCGGGAAAGACCACGGGTAATGACGGTGACAAGAACAGTTTTATCAATCTGCTCGGATTGGAACGTACCGTTCAGGAAGCGGACTCTCTCGCACATGATCTGCAAGAGCGCTTTGAAGCGTTCGATGAGAGACTGCAAGAGGCACTACGCCCTTTGATGGATCAGTATTTATATAGGCATAAAACAAAAATGTGTCATCCTGAACTTGATTCAGGATCTTAGGGCTCAAGCACTGTTTTGAAACCAAGGGATCCTGAATCAAGTTCAGGATGACGTACTTGCATACAATTTGAAGGATATTTAATGGCAATGACAGAAGAGAACCAAATGCGTAAAAAAATGGCAAACACCATCCGTTTTCTAGCAGCGGACATGGTACAGAAAGCAAACTCGGGACACCCGGGTGCACCGATGGGCTTGGCGGATATTGCAGTGGTTTTGAGTGAGCATCTCAACCATAACCCTAAAAACCCGAAATGGCTCAACCGTGACCGTTTGGTCTTCTCCGGCGGACATGGTACGGGACTTATCTATTCGCTTCTGCACCTATGGGGGTATGATGTCTCTTTGGATGATCTCAAGAACTTTAGACAGCTTGATTCCAAAACACCCGGACACCCGGAATACGGGCATACCGAAGGTGTGGAGATCACAACAGGACCGCTTGGACAAGGGGTTGCCAATGCGGTCGGTTTTGCGATGGCTGAAGCCTTTACTCAAGCGCAGGTCAACTCAGAGACGTGTGAACTGATCGATCATAAGGTCTACTGTCTGTGTGGTGACGGTGACCTTCAAGAGGGGATCAGTTACGAAGCGTGTTCTCTTGCAGGGCACTTGGGACTTAAAGATCTGATCCTTATCTATGACAGCAACGAGATCACGATCGAGGGAGATACTTCTATCGCATGGAGCGAAGATGTCGCCAAGCGTTTTGAAGCGCAGAACTGGAATGTATTGAAGGTCAACGGGCACTGTTATGACAAGATCGATGAAGCTCTGACAGAAGCGAAGCAGTCGGATAAGCCTACGATCATCATCGCCAATACCATCATCGGTAAGGGTGCGGGTGAGCTTGAAGGGACACACCATACTCACGGTGCGCCACTTGGTGAGGAGATCATCCGTGCTTCCAAAGCAAAAGAGGGCTTTGATCCTGATAAAACGTTCCAGATCCCTGAAGATGTACTGCTTCGTTTCAGATGTGCTATCGAGAAGGGTGAGTTGGCTGAAAAAGAGTGGATACACAGACAAAAAGAGGCACCGCTTGTCGAGCAGAACGTAGCACTGGAAAAACTGCTTAACCCTGATTTCTCTGCCATTGAGTACCCAGACTTCAGTAATGATGCCGAAGTGGCGACAAGGGATTCTAACGGAAAGATCCTCAATGCTATTGCCAAAGCGGTACCGGGCTTCCTTGGCGGGTCTGCCGATCTTGCACCAAGTAACAAGACGGAACTGAAAGATATGGGTGACTTCCCTAAAGGGAAAAATATACACTTTGGTATCCGTGAGCACTCTATGGCTGCGATCACCAATGCGATGGCGCTTTACGGGACGACCATCCCGTTCAATGCGACATTCTTTGTCTTCTCCGACTACCTCAAGCCAAGTGTGCGTATTGCGGCATTGACAGGCATTAAGAACTTCTTTGTTTGGACACATGATAGTATCGGTGTAGGAGAAGATGGTCCTACACATGAGCCGATCGAGCAGATCAGCCAGTTTAGAGCGATGCCTGGATTCTACCTCTGGAGACCGGCGGATGCGACTGAGAATGTTGAAGCGTGGAAGACAGCACTTACGATGGATGCACCGAGCGGATTTGTCCTCAGCCGTCAAAAGCTTAAAACACTCAAACCAAAAAGAGATTTCGGTGAGCCGAGCAAGGGTGCATACATCGTCAAAAAACGTGAAGGTGCGACCTTGACACTGATGGCGAGCGGTTCGGAGCTTATGCCGTGTCTTCAGGCTGCATGTCACTTGGAAGTACTTGGTGTCAAAGCTAACGTGGTCTCCGTACCGTGTCTTGATCTGTTCAATGAGCAGGATGCCGACTATAAAGCAAGTGTTGTAGACCCTGCAACGAAAGTTTTGGCAGTGGAAGCCGCATCGGCAACAGAGTACTACCGTTATGCCGATGATGTACTCGGCATGGAAACATTCGGTGCCTCCGCACCGGCAGGAGAGCTCTTTGAGAAGTTCGGTTTCACCATCCAGAATATTACCAAACGTGCCTGTGACCTTGTAGTCGCAGAGTACAAAGTGGTAGACTTGGGGAAATGCTGACTATTGAGTAGAGAGATAACCACGAGGGTTACCCCTACGAACTAAGAAGATATTTTATTGTAGAGGCATCCCTTGTGGTTGCCCTTATAGTATATAAACAGATCTTTTTATGTAATAAAGTACCATTAAGAACAACTGTCTTATAATCACACTCTCCAAAATGTCGGGGTGTGGCGCAGTCTGGCTAGCGCGCTACCTTGGGGTGGTAGAGGTCGCAGGTTCAAGTCCTGTCACTCCGACCATATTCTCTATACCTCTACTCTTTTACAAACAATATAATGAACTAGCAAAATACAATACGGTTACGACCATGCTTCTTTGCTTTATAGAGGTTTAGGTCTGCACGATGGATAATATCATCGAGGGTTGTATCTTCAGGCTGAAGAGAAGAGATGCCGATGCTGATAGTGTAGTGGATATCGGTATTGTGTATTTTCATACCCTGTGCGATACGATCTTGTACATACTGCATATTCTCAAGGATCGTATGATCTGGCAGTGATTCAAAGAGCATCATGAACTCATCTCCACCGACCCGTCCAAGAAAGATATGCTCTTGTGTAATATCGGAGAGGATCCTTGCTGTACGCTTGATTACTTGATCTCCAATAAGGTGCCCATATGTATCGTTGATCTGTTTAAAGAGGTCAATATCCATAACAGCGATCGTGAGTGGAGTATGGTTTGTTTTACTTTTTTGTAAGAGATGTTCAGCTTTTTCATAGAAGTGACGGCGGTTTGCTACTTTGGTTAAAGAGTCTTCTCGTGTAAGCTTTTCCAATACCTCGATCTTTTCATGCAACTGAGCGTTCAGTATATTGATCTTTTGGATCATGGACTCTCTTTCCCGAATAAGAGAAAGACGTTTTCCTATGCGAAAGAGCGTATTGAAAAGGTGCTCCTCTTGTATGGGTTTTAGAAGGAAATGATTGATGCCAAGATTGATGATCTCAATAAGTTCACTACTGTTATCGCGTGCCGAGATGATCACGATCTCTTGTTCGGGATTGGTTTTTCTGATCTCTCGACTCATAGTTATCCCGTCACATCGAGGCATGATCATATCGCTGATGACAAGGTCAATAAAACATTGATTCTCCTGATAGTAGCGATGGAACTTTTCTTGCCCTTCCTCTCCGTCTTTGGCTGTAATGACCTTATCGCAAAGAATAGAGAGTATGGCGGCCATACTCTCTCGTACTTCGGGATTATCTTCTACGAAAAGAACTGATAATAGTTTGGTGTGGATTAGAGTATTTTCAAATGAATGCATGATTTAAAAAATTTATTATAATAAAAAATTATCCTTTTAAGCTATTCTAGTGCAATAAGACTTTATCTCTCCTTGTAAAAGAAGAGAAAGTATAGGTGTTACATTGCTTTTTTTGTGCTTAGAAGTGAAATTTATAACCCATTCCGTAGACGGTGTGAATGGTCTCTTTTGGCAGTTTTTTTCGAAGTCTCAATACAAGGTTACGAATACCATTCTCATTTATATCGATCCCTTTATAGAAAAATATATCCAATAATGATTGTGTGGTTGTGATCTTCTCTCCGTTCTTAGCAAGAGATTCAATGAAAAGGAGTTCGTTCTTGGAGAGGTTGATCGTTCGATCCTGATATTTAAGAAGGTGCTTTTCGCTGTCCCATATCAAGTCCTCTTTGATCGTTAGTGTAGTACTTTCTTCTCTTCCAGTGTGGTTGCGTGCTGCAATATCTTCACTGATCTTCTGCAAGATATCAAAGAATTGGTGGTAGTTGACAGGTTTGGTCAGAAAATAAGAGAGCCCTGCATTGATCAAGTCTAAAAGGTAATGGCTTTCGGGGTAGGCGGATATAACAATGACTGCTTGTTCTTTGTCCAATTTTTTAATGTGTTGTACCAGTCTAACCCCATTAGTATAAGGCATTTGAATATCTGTAATGACCAGATCGAATGGTCTGCCTTCTTCGAAGTGCTTCTGATAGAGACTCAATGCTTGTTCCCCATCGTCAACAGAGACCACTTTTGCAAAGAGATCTTGGAGGATCTCCTCCATTTCTTTACGTGAAGGAGCATGATCCTCTACCAGTAAGACGGTGAGTGTTTTGGTTTTAAGATAGAGTGATGCAAGATCCATAATGTATTCCTGTTGGCAGAGTATTATATTCTCTTCCTAAGATACTCTTAACAAGGAAGATAATGTAACGAAAAACAATAAGTATATTATAGTTTATTTTGCTTCAATTTTAAAATAGTCCAAGAGGGCTACTTTCGCAGCATCCCCCTAATGGTATCTTCATCGATCACTTCATCTTCATATTTGATGACCATGATCTTTTCGGTTTTGTTGGTGTAGAAATCGTTGATCCCTTCGACATCTTTGAGCATATGCAGTTTGCCCTCATCAAAGATATCGGTAGAGAGGAAGAGGTTCTTTCTCAATGCCGGGTTACGCATGCTAAGGATCCAGAAGATCCAGAAGACCGAGAGGATGATCACGGCGATGGCAACCCCTTGCTCCTCGTAGTGTCCGTAGAGCCAACCGCCGATCGCACCGCCAAGAAAGATCCCGACATAAGAGAAGGTATTGGCAACACCCAGTGCCGCCCCTTTTTGGTGGACCTTGGCGAACTTGGCAACAAAGCTCTGAAGCAGCGGCTCGAACATATTGAACCCGATAAAGAAGAAGGTCGCCCCTGTGGCAAAGAGCCAGAAGTTACTGCTAAAGCCCATGAGTGCGAACGATGCGATAATAAAGAGAACCGAAGCGACAAAGACCTCTTTTCCTTTACCGTACTTCTCTCCCAGAACCGCAGCAGGTCCCATAGCGATAATTCCGAATATGACAGCCGGCAGGTAGACCTTCCAGTACTCCATACGGGTCATATCGAACTTGCTCTTCATCAAAATAGGGATAATGAAGAACGCGATCGCCATGGTCGAACTGTGAAAGAGGAAGGTGATATACATACGAACAAGATCCTTGTCTTTGAACACCTCTTTGATCTTCGCTTCTTCCTCAGAGTAGTGGTGCTCAATATGAGGCGGCTCTGGGACTGCGGTAAAAAGAATGAGCAGTGCTGTCAGTGCCAACGCTCCTGTCAGCCAGAAAAGTGCACTCACACTCCAAACGCCGGCAATGACCGGACCCAGGATCATTGCTGCGGCAAAACTCATCGCAATAACCATCCCCATGATCGCCATAGCATGTGCGCGTTCATCCTCTCGCACCTGATCGGCGATCATTGCCGTAACGACCGAACCGATCGCTCCTGCACCTTGCAGGAAACGACCGATAAGCAACACGTAGATGTTATCAGCCATCGCAGCGACCGCTGAACCGACCGCAAAGAGAAGCAGCCCGAAAAGCAGGGTTTTCTTACGCCCGAACTTATCGCTCATCACCCCGAAAGGCACTTGCAGCAGGGCTTGGGTCAAGGCGTAGCCTCCCAGTGCGATACCGGCGAGGAATGCGGTTCCTCCCGGAAGCTCTTTAGCGTAGTTCGAGAGAACCGAAAGGACTATGAAAAGTCCGAAAAAACGCAATGCAACGATCAGGCTTAAAGGGAGAACCTTTTTAATCATCTTAATATCTCCAATAGGGTAGAATTTGTCCTAATTATAGTCCTATTAAGTAAAATGAAGGTTAATCAAAATGAAATTGGTTTTAGCGACAGGAAACAAAGGGAAGCTTCGGGAATTCCGACAGATGTGCCATGATGAAGTGACGGCTTTTTCGGAGATTTTAGGCGACATGGAGATCATTGAAGATGGTGATACGTTTGCCCAGAACGCACTTATTAAAGCGCGAACGATCTATGAGAGATTGGGAGAGGAGTATCTGGTTATTTCCGATGATAGCGGTATCTCCCTGCCGGTACTGGGTGGAGCGCCGGGTATCTACTCCGCACGCTATGCGGGAGAAGAGGCGAGTGACAAAGACAACCTCTACAAACTCATAGATGCAGTGAAAGCAAAAGGACTCAAAGAGACCCCTGCCTACTATACCGCAGCCATTGCCATTGTCTCCAAGTATGGAGAGTATGTAGTGCACGGCTGGATGCACGGCAAGGTTATTGACGAAGCAAGAGGGGACAAGGGATTTGGGTATGACCCGATGTTCATCCCTGCGGGATTCGACAAGACGCTGGGTGAACTTGATGATGATGTCAAATCGAAGATCTCACACCGAGGTAAAGCCCTTGCATTGGCAAAGCCGATCATTCGGATGCTCAAAAGAAAATAGACGATAGATGAGGAATCATGACAAAAGAACAATTTAACAAAGACCTGCAAGCGGTCTATCTGGAACTACAGGACAGACAATCCGAGCTGAACGGTTTTTACGAACTCTTAAAAGGGGAGCATGCCAAAGCGAAGCAGACGATAGAGGCATTCTTGCAGCTGCTTGAGCTGCCTTACAATGACGACACGGTGATGGCGGCGCTTACGCGCATTGTCAACCTTAGAGAGGATGCGCTTGAGCAGGTAATGCAAAAAGAGGGGTTCGATGAAGAGAGGATCCGCCTGAAAAAAGAGTTGGCATACGGCTTTGTGAGCATGATGCACATTACCCGCCACGAAAGCCTCATAGGGTGGATAGAGGAGCAGAAGCTCTTAACACCGTTCTACCGCTCACTCATTTTCGGGGTACACTTTGTTGGGCTTCGACTTAGCGAGTGGCAAAGCCACTGGACACATCACATCATCAATACTGTCAACCCTGAGCTCTCAAGGCTTTTTGATGGCGATGATGCCAAGGTATTCGAGATGCTTCAGGCAAACGCATTGCTTGATACGACGGAGGATGGATGTGTGGGTGATCGTTGCTACTCCGTACTGGTGAAAGATGCTTCGACGCCTTCGACAAGCTCAGGTACCGAAGTTGTGTATAAGAGTGTCGCCTATGCAGAAGCGTTTGCCAAAGAGGTGGGTGCGGTCGTCGTGGCGCTTGAACAGCTTATAGCCCTGCTTGGTCAGCATGAAGATGAGGTGTTTGGGCAAAAACAGGAGTGGATCGCCTATTTTACAGCGCTCAAAGAGGCATTTGCGCATACCAAGACCGATGAGCTCATTAAGATGTGGGCGGAGGTTGACCGCCGCTGGATGGCTGTGACCACGCCGCTTCAGGTTGGACACCCGCTGGAGTATTATGAAGACCACTACCGTAAAGCCGTAGCGCTGGAGTGGGATCTGCGTATTGTCAACCCGAGATTGCAAGAGGGCTCTCATACAAGAGAGAACATCAAACTCTTTGCCTATGAGATGGCGCAGAAGTTCGGAGAGGAAGCACTGCATACCATGAGCAAGAACCTGCTTCAGGTAGATCAGACCCAGCTTTATATCGGTCAGCCGATGCTCTACTACGCAGCGGAGTTCAACGGACTCTTCTCCGCACAGGTCGTACCCAACGACGAGCAGGTCAGCACCGAGCTTGGCAAGAAGATCTTTGCCTATGCCGATTTTGTACTTGAAAGCAAGAAAAGCAAGCCTGTCATGAAACTCTCGGTTGAGATCATGGGTGAGGATTTTGTCAAGCAGCAGCGTGCTTTGGCAGAGAATGAACCGCAGCTTTGGCATGAGCTTTATGACATTTCGACCATCGGGCATGAGTACGGGCATATTCTCTGGATCGATACCGATACTGAGACGAAGATGAACGCAACGGGGCAGTTCAAGAACATCGAAGAGTTCAAAGCGACCACGGGCGGATTGATGGCATTCTTCCGCCGAGAAAAAGAGATGCTCAAACACCACATCATCGATGACCTTGTCTCTCGTGCGGTCGGATTGATGGCGTGGCGTGAAGTGGGAGAGGTTCTGCCGTACTACTGTGAAGGGCTCATTCATCTTGATATTCTCTTTAGCTCAGGCATCATCACTTATGATGAACAGATTAAAATAGACTACGAGAAATACGATGTGATGAAAGCAGCATACATCGAAGCGTATGAGAACCTCGCTAAAACATATTTGGACAAAATAGATGCGAACAGCTATCTAAGTCAATATGCGACTAAGGAAGCAGGTGTCTATCTACCGGTTAAAGAGGATATCCGCACATTTGTTGAGCACTACTATGCCAGATACAAAGAGATCGGACAGCAAACGGTCACACTTGATTAGACTCTTTAAATATCAGCGTCAGAACATAACGGTTTAGCAGTACATCGTTGATATTGGCGCGGAAGGTCCGTTCGCTTTTGTCGGGTGTGACTCGAAATAGGGAGAGACCCAGCGTTTTGGCAAGCTCTCCGCCCTCTTTGAGTTTGGGGCGGCTTCCTACAAATGATGTTGTTGGTTCTCTCTTCATCAAGTAGCGGTAGTATCGTAGTGCCAGCAGTGTGGCGCACTGTTCGGTGTAAGCAAGCATTGAAAGGGGGTAGGCGCAACCCTCTTCATCTGCATTGGCAAAGTGTGCCGTCTCTATTTCTTTCTCTTCCATCTCAAAATGCATCAGCTTTTCAAATATCTCCGGTTTGAGCCTTAGTGAAACAAGCATACCAAAAAATTGGCGGTGGTAGGATGCGACCAGAAAGAGACTACTTGGATGTGTAATCCATGTGCGGAAGCGTTCCATGGGAATATCGGTCTGATTTTGTGTAACCTTGTGGATGAAAGTATGGGCGATCTTCAAGACCGGTTCGGGTTTTTCCCATAAGTGCAGAGATTCGACCTGTAAAGCATCCTCTTCAATGATCTGTGAGGGAAAGTTTAGAATGAAGCGTTTGTGTTTGCCAATAGTGCGCTGTATGCCGCGCTCAAAAATTGCCGCTTCGACCGCTGCCATATCGATGGCATCGAACGCGGGGAAGATACGCGGCTCAAACTTCTGCATCGCCTCTATGAAGTAGCGCTGTCTTTCGATATTGGGTGCGGTGACATTTCTCTCCCAGCGACTGAGCGTGACCATATCCAATCCGCTGAAGATATTGTGAAAGCCGTAAAGCAGATCGACAAGCGCGCTTTGTGTCAGCCCGTATCTCTCTCTGCAAATCCTGATATACTCCCCGAATTTCATAGGACTCCTTTAAGGCTATATTCTACTAGGCATATTTTAAAAAAAAGAATTTTTTTTTGCTATGGTCGCAGTAACGAGGAAGTGTTAGACTGCGATTACCTAAAAAAATCAAATAAAAGGAGTCGAAAATGTTCAGACTTTCAAACAAAACAAAAGGTATCTTTCTTTCACTGGTCGCAGTTTCTGCACTCTATGGTTCTCCGACAAAAACGGAGCTTGATAGCATGAAGAAGATCGTGGGGTACTTCCCTGAGTGGGGGATCTATGACGGGCATAACAACTATGTGCCCGCCAATGTCCCTTTTGAGAAGATCACGCACCTTAACTATGCGTTCGCGACCATCAAGGACGGAGTGATCGCGCATTTTGACAACTATGCCGCGACCGAAGCGAGCCTGGGTGAAGCGTGGGACAGTCCTTACAAAGGAAATCTCGGACAGTTTAAAAAGCTTAAAAAGGATTACCCGCACCTTTCAGTTATGGTCTCGGTAGGGGGATGGACGCAGTCGGGGAACTTCCATGATGTCGCAGCGACACAGGAAGCAAGAGATCGTTTTGCCGCAAGTGTGGTGCAGTATATTAGAACAAATGATATGGATGGGGTCGATATTGATTGGGAGTATCCGGGAAGCTACCGTGAGCCGGACTTGACCGATAATAGTAACGATCAGGGAACGCCCAAAGCCGATGTGAGTGAAAAAGAGACATTTACCCTGTTGCTCAAAACACTCAGAGAGCATCTGGATGAAGCTTCACAGCAGGATGGAAAGTACTATCAGCTTACTGCGGCAATGGGAGCGTCTTTTACCAACATTGAGTTTGCCGATCCGTCGAAGTATGCACAGTATCTGGACTTCATTAACCTGATGACATACGATATGCACGGAGCGTGGGATGCTGCGACAAACCATCAAAGTGCGCTCTATTCCAATCCTGATGCACCTGATGACCTTAATGTCAATGCGGTGGTGGAGAAGTTCCTCTCATACGGGGTCGATCCTAAAAAGCTCATTGTGGGAACACCGTTCTATTCACGCGGATGGAAAGGGGTGGTGCCGCATGAGGCTTCAGGTGGGCTTAAAGGGCTCTTTGCACAAGCAAATGGTGGTGCAAAAGGTATTTGGGATGGGGGTACGTCAGGTGGTATGAATCCGTACTATCATATTTTGGAGATGGAAAAAGATCCGAGTTTCAAGAAGTATTATGATAGTTACGCCAAAGCACCTTACCTTTACAGCGAGAGCAAGCAAGAGTTTTACACCTATGAAGACAAACAGTCTCTGGGTGAGAAGGTGGGGTATGTGAAAAACCATAACCTTGGTGGTATCATCATTTGGGAACTCTCTGCCGATGCGCCCGCAAGCAATGAAGATGCGCTGCTCAATGTCATCTATGAAGGGTTCTATCCCAACGGTATTCATGCGGGTGAGTCGAACGATACAACTGATGAAGGAGATAACAATGGCAATGCAGGCAGTGAAGATGATAATGCAACCGATAACGGGAACGGTGACACTGCTTCGGGAGGCGATACCGGCGACAGCGGTGATAACAATTCAACATCTGTTGCACCGTGGAGCAGTACCCAAATCTATCTTGCAGGTGATGTGGTTTCCTATGAAGGAGCAATCTATCAAGCCAAATGGTGGACGCAAGGTGATGTCCCCGGAGCCGAGCAGTGGGGACCGTGGGAGTTGACCGACGGTATGAGTGTTGATGACGGAAATAATACGGATACGGATAGTGAGGATAATGGCGATACTGCCGATAATTCTGACAGTAACAATACGACAGGTGATACAGGTGTCGATAACGGCACATGGGATGCCAATACGATCTACACCGGCGGTGAAGTGGTCGTCTATAACGGCAAGAAGTACCAAGCGCAGTGGTGGACACAAGGCGATGTACCCGGAAGTGAGGAGTGGGGACCTTGGAAAGAGGTTGCCGATACCACACCGGTAGACGACCCGACCCCTGATCCGCTGCCTACGGATGACAATGCAACCGACACAAGTGGTGGAGGTTCAACTGGCGATGGCATCGTCGAATCAGGCGGTACGGTAAGTTTGAGTGCATTGCAGGAAAAAGAGGCGGTATTGACCGATACACCTTTGATGGCGCTAACGAAAGCCTCTATCCGTACGCTCGATAACGATGAGGTAGAGCAGATCACACCGCTTCGTGTGGAGAACCCCGCCAATGTCAAGCGTGTCGAGTCGATGGTCACTGAAGCGGACTGGGAGTATCTCTTTGCAGACCGTTCGCCGGAGTACACCTATGAGAATTTTCTCAAAGCGGTAGGGAAGTTCCCTGCATTTTGCAGTGACTACGATGACGGCAGAGATGCCGAAGCGATCTGTAGAAAGTCTTTGGCGACGATGTTCGCACACTTTACGCAAGAGACGGGAGGACACAACCCCGCTTCAAACGTGCCGGAGTGGCGACAGGGACTGGTCTATGTTAGAGAGATGGGCTGGGATGAGACGATGCGTGGCGGATACAATGCCGAGTGTAGCCTCGATACATGGCAAGGAGAGGCGTTCCCGTGCGGTACTTTTGAAGATGGCAGTTTTAAGAGTTACTTCGGGCGTGGTGCGAAGCAGTTGAGCTACAACTACAACTACGGTGCATTCTCCGAAGCGATGACGGGAGATGTCCATATGCTGCTTGAGCACCCTGAACTGGTGGCGGATACATGGTATAACTTGGCGAGTGCGGTATTCTTCTTTGTCTATCCGCAGCCGCCTAAACCGAGTATGCTTTTTGTGGTCGACGGAACATGGCAGCCAAACCAGAGCGATGTGGAAAACGGTCTGGTACCGGGGTTTGGTGTGACGACCAATATCATCAACGGTGGTGTGGAGTGCGGCGGAGCAAGCGAGCATGAACAGTCGCTGAACCGCATCGCATACTATAGAGAGTTTGCCAACTACCTCGATGTACCGATCGCGGAAGACGAGGTGCTCGGATGTGCCAATATGCAGCAGTTCACCTCCGATAGTGCAGCGGCTCTGCCGATCTACTGGGAAGAGGACTGGAGCTGGAATGCCAACAGCAGCGACGGAAGATCGTACAGCTGTCAGCTGGTCAACTATCAGACACCTTACAGTGCTTTCAGAGAGGGTGACTACGTAAAATGTGTCGAAGAGAAGTTCGACGTAACGGCGGAGTAAGGGGCACTCTGCCGCCCTTCAATCATATTCTAACCTCTTTTTAGATATAATCCCCACAATTATGCCGTCATTAAAACGGCCTTTGTGAGGATACATATGCTACTTTTTACCCCAGGACCTACCCCAGTACCAGAGTCTGTCAGACTTGCGATGGCAGCACCGACACTACACCATAGAACCCCTGAGTTCGAAGCGATCTTCAAAGAGGCGCGCGAACTACTGTTCGAACTTATGGGAACCGATGAGGTGGTAATGCTCGCATCGACCGGGACAGGTGCGATGGAAGCGGCAGTGACGAACCTCTGCCATGATACTTTGCTGAACATCAATGCCGGAAAGTTCGGTGAGCGTTTCGGAAAGATCGCCAAAGCACATGGATTGAACCATGTTGAGATCAAGCATGAGTGGGATACGCCCGCAACAGCACAAGAGGTCGTTGATGCGATCAACGCGAACCCGAACATCGATGCAGTGGCGATCCAGATCAGTGAGTCCGCCGGTGGACTCCGCCATCCGGTCGAAGGGATCGCCAAAGCGGTCAAAGAGATCAACCCGGAGATCATGGTCATCGCAGATGGGATCACTGCCGTTGGAGTAGAACGTATCGATGTGACACATATTGATGCGCTCATTGCAGGAAGCCAAAAAGCCTTGATGCTTCCTCCGGGACTTGCAATGCTGGGGCTTAGCAATGCGGCGATCGAGAAGATCGGAGAAGGAAAGGGCTACTACTTGAACCTTGCATCCGAGATCAAGAAACAGTGTCAGAACACTACGGCCTACACGGCAGCGACCACACTGATCATCGGATTGGCAGCAGTACTAAAAGAGATCAAAGCCTACGATAACGGTGCCGGTCTCTCCAAACTCTACTGTGATACGGCACGACGTGCCAAAGCGACCCGTTTTGCACTCGAAGCGCTAGGACTTCATGTTTATCCGAAGTCACCGGCACGCTCTATGACGACCATAGACGATGTCAATGCAAAAGAGATCCGTGATCTGCTTAAAACGGATTTCGGTGTCAATGTCGCAGGCGGACAGGATCACCTTAAAGGGAAGATATTCCGTATCAATCAGATGGGGCTTATTGCACCGTATGAGATGGTATGGGCGGTCAATGCAGTTGAGCTTGCTTTGGCGAAGCTCGGACGCCGCTCCTATGACGGGACAGCCTCAAAAGTATTTAATGAAGAGTACTTTAAAAGTATGTTAAAAGAGGATGCATGATATTTGAACACGAGATCCCCAGCGGATCGAAACTCTATTTCGGTCAAAGCGCCAAATATAAAAGAGAGATCGAGTTCGTCTCGGCGGAGATGTTGGAGAACCTTGGGTTCGAAGAGATTGTCACTCCGCTTTTTTCCTATCATCAGCATGAGAGTTTTGATGACAAGAAACCCTTGGTAAGGCTCAATGATGCACAGAACCATGAAGTGACGCTTCGTGCGGACTCTACTGCCGATGTGGTACGTATCGTTACCAAACGTTTGGGACGTTCGACCGAGTCTAAAAAGTGGTTCTACATTCAGCCGACGGTCACATTCCCGACAAAGGAGCAGTATCAGATCGGTGCGGAGGTGATAGACGGCAGCTTCGATGAGATCGTACGAACGACCGTGATGCTTTTGCAGGAGATCGATATCGTACCGGTCATGCAGATCGCCAATATACGTATCCCGCAACTTTTAAATGAGAAGTATGGGGTTTCACTTGAGCTGCTCAAAGCGATGCATATCGAGAAGATCCTTCAGAGCGGTCTGCCGTGGATCGAACCGCTGGTACGTATAGATAGTATGGAGGATCTCAATAATCTAAGTGTTTTCCCTGACGATATCCGTAGTGAACTTGAGAAGATCAAGGTCGCAGCGGGGAGAGTGGAGTATGCCAATATGGTCATCTCTCCTCTTTTCTATGCAAAGATGCGCTACTATGATTCGTTGACATTTAGAATGTTCGATGCGAACAGTCTGCTGGCAATGGGTGGTACGTACAGTATCGATGGCGTAGAGGCGGCAGGGTTCGCACTCTATACGGATGAGTGTATCATGAGTAAAATGAAGAAGGACAGATAGTTTATGAGTAAAGCAGATTTGATCGTAGGACTCCAGTGGGGAGATGAAGGAAAAGGGAAGATCGTTGACCATATGGCGCAGACACACGACTATGTGTGTCGTTTTGCCGGCGGACACAATGCAGGACACACCATTGTTATCGGTGATAAGAAGTACGCACTACACTTGATCCCTTCAGGTGTACTCAACCCTGAAGCGAAGAACATTGTCGGAAACGGGGTCGTTCTCTCTCCAAAAGATTTCATCAAAGAGATGGAGCAGTTCGACAACCTTGAGGGAAGACTCTTTCTTTCGGATAAGGCGCATATTCTTTTGCCTTATCATGCACAGATCGATCAGGCAAGAGAGCGTCTTAAAGGTGACAAAGCAATCGGTACGACAGGTAAGGGTATCGGGCCGGCGTATGGTGATAAAGTAGCGCGTGTAGGACACCGTCTTGGAGAGCTTCTGCACCCTGAAAAACTGACGACGAAGATCATGGAGTTCTTTGCCATCAATAAACCCGTCTTTGACGCGATGGGTGTGGAAGCACCGGTTGAATCGGAACTTTTGGCGGAACTCAAAGGGTACAAAGAGGTACTGGCACCATATATCTGCGATACGACACAGCTGATGTGGGAGATCCTCGATGCAGACAAAAAAGTGCTGCTTGAGGGTGCGCAGGGAACGATGCTTGACATTGACCACGGAACCTACCCGTATGTGACCTCCTCGACAACAGTGAGTGCCGGTGCATGTTCTGGGCTAGGGCTCAACCCCAAAGACCTTGGTACGGTCACAGGGATCGCCAAAGCCTACTGCACACGTGTAGGGAACGGGCCTTTCCCGAGTGAGGATTTCGGACCTGAAGGTGACAAGCTCAGAGAGAACGGGCATGAGTTCGGTACGACCACCGGTCGTCCAAGACGCTGCGGATGGTTCGATGCGGTTGCAATGCGCCATGCGGTACGTGTCAACGGTGTCGATCAAGTTGCACTGATGAAACTCGATGTACTTGACGGATTTGAAGAGATCAAAGTATGTGTTGCCTATGAGTTTGAAGGCAAAGAGATCGACTATGTACCGTACGATCTTGAAGATGTAAAGCCTATCTACAAGACTTTCCCGGGATGGGAGAAGACAGAGGGTGTTCGTACGTTCGATGAACTACCTGAGACAGCAAAATCATACATTTTGGCACTTGAAGAGATGATCGGTACGAAGATGGGGATCATCTCCACTTCACCAGAACGTGAGGATACCATTATCCGTTAAAAGAAATGTTATTCCGGACTTGATCTGGAATCTCTCAAAGAAGTGGGAGACCCTGAATACCCGAAGGAAATGCCTTTTGGGTGCAAGTTCAGGATGATAAAATAGAAAGAAACTAAGTATAACTATAAAAGGAGTTTAAGCGATGAGATTGAAACCACAACAGACGGGATATGTAGCGACCAAGATAGGGATCGATTTAGCCAATGCTCCTTTTGTGACCCTTCCCAAAGGGAAAGAAGCTGTTGTCGAGACAGCAAAGCGGATCATCGATGAGAACCTCTCTCAAGAGCGTATTTTAGATGAGAAGGTAAAGAAGATCATTGAAGAGAACTACGATGAGATCGAGTTCCAACATGCAGATGAACGTCAGCTTTTCTTTATGATCAAAAAGAAAATGGCACCTGAATTCGGTGTGATCATGAACTATGACGATCGCTATAATGACCTTGCACACCATATTCTTGATGAGCTCTATGAGAACTACTTGGCTGAGTATGAGGTAAGTGACAATCAAGTAAAGAATGTGATCTTCAAGTCATTTAAAGCCTTTGCCGATGCGTATGAAGAGATCGACGATATCGTTTATGAGAAGATCAGATCGATGAAAAAAGAGATCGTGCCCGGATCACAGGACTATGAACTGCTCTATGAGCGTTTGTATCAGGAAGAGTTGGCAAAAAGAGGAATGCTCTAATCTAATGAGTAACGGAATAATGAGGAATGAGGAACCGAGTAGATCGTGTGATCGTTGATCATGATATTAATGCAGGATGGGTATTAGCCCACCATCAAGGAGCGTAAATGAAAAAAATAAGCTTATATTTTGAGAATGGATTGTTTCTCGAAGCAAAAAGTTTTGGAGCAGAGGGTACTGCGGTCGGTGAGATCGTATTTAATACATCACTAACAGGGTATCAAGAGATCGTAACTGACCCAAGTTATGCAGGACAGTTCGTAACCTTCACAATGCCTGAGATCGGTAATGTCGGGTGTAATGCACAAGATATGGAGAGCAAGGGAGCGCACTGTAAAGGGATCATTGTACGTTCTTATCAGGGGAGACCGTCGAACTTCCGTTCGGAAGAGAGCCTTGATACGCTTTTAAAGCGTGAGAACGTACTTGGGATCACCCAGATCGATACACGCTTCTTGACCAAGATGCTTCGTAATGAAGGTGCCATGATGATGGTTGCTTCAACAGAAGTACATGATGAAGCGGAACTAAAAAAGATCCTTGAGAACGCGCCGCGCATCGAAGAGATCAACTATATCGAGCAAGTTAGTACCAAAGAGCCGTACGTTCATACTCAATCACGCTACGATGCACGTACTTTCGAGTATCGAAAACCGCAAACAACCAAGAAGATCATTGCACTTGATTTTGGTGTGAAGCGTAATATCCTCAATGAGTTGACCTATGCAGGGATGGAAGTGACCGTTGTGCCAAACGATATGCCTGCGGACGAGATCATTGCAAAGTTCGAAGCTAAAGAGATCGACGGTGTATTCCTCTCCAACGGACCGGGTGATCCGCTGATCCTGAAAGAGGAGCAAGAGAAGATCAAGCAACTTATTGCAGCAAAAGTACCGATGTTCGGTATCTGTCTTGGACACCAGTTGCTCTCTATCTCTCACGGATACGATACCTATAAATTGAAATTTGGTCACCATGGGGGTAACCATCCTGTCAAGAACAGCATTACCGGAGCTGTTGAGATTACGGCACAGAACCACAACTATAATGTCCCTGATAACATAACAGAAGTGGCGGAGGTGACGCATATCAACCTCTTTGACAACACCATCGAAGGACTCAAATATAACGATACTCCGGTCATGTCGGTACAGCACCATCCAGAAGCAAGTCCAGGGCCTCATGAGAGTGCATACATCTTTACTGCATTTAGAGAAATGCTCTAAAGAAGCGTTGAGCGTTCAGTGTTGAGCGTTCAGAAGAATGAACGAAAAGGACACCCTATGAATATTGCAATCCTCTTTGGCGGCTCCAGTTACGAGCATGAGATCAGTATTGTTTCTGCGATCACAATGAAGAAGGTGCTTAAAAAGAGTACGCTTACCTATATTTTTGTTGATGCCAACCGCGAATTCTGGCTTATTGATACGGATAAGATCAATTCAAAACTCTTTTCCTCGGGTGAGTACAAAAAGAGTAAATCGCTTACATTAAAAAAAGGTGGCTTTTTTACAGAAGGGATGTTCGGGAGTAAAAAGCTCGATTTCGATGTCGTACTCAACCTTATTCACGGACGTGACGGTGAAGACGGAAAGATCGCCTCACTGATGGAGTTTTTTTCTATTCCTTACATTTCGCCGCGTCTTGAAGCATCGGCACTTTCATATAATAAGCTCTATACAAAGTTCTTGGCACGGAGTCTGGGTGTGAGAACGGTCGATTATGAACATCTTTCAAAAAATGATGAACGTAAGACCACCATGCCATATCCGGTTATCGTGAAGCCTGTCAGACTGGGAAGCAGTATCGGTGTGAGTATCGTTAAGGATGCTTCAGAGCTTGATTATGCACTCGATGTTGCATTTGAGTTCGATACCGATGTGATTATCGAACCTTTCATCGATGGTGTCAAAGAGTATAATCAAGCAGGTTGTTTTACCAATGAATGGGAGCTTTCCATTGTGGAAGAGCCACACAAAGAGGAGTTTCTTGATTTTGAGAAGAAATATATGGACTTCTCTCGTGATTCACAAGTACTTTCGGCAGACATTGATGAGACACTGAAGATCAAGATACAGGATGCATTTAAGAAGATCTACGATCCTCTCTTTAAAGGAAGTGTGATCCGCTGTGACTTTTTCGTTGTCGATAGTGAAGTGATGCTCAATGAGATCAATCCGATCCCAGGATCGATGGCAAACTATCTTTTCGATGATTTTGAAGGGATGATCGAAAGACTTTCACGCCATCTACCAAAGGATAAGGATATCAAGATAGACTATCAATACATTCACTCCATACAGCAGGCAAAAGGGAAGGCGTAACAAGCTTAAAAATACTTTAAAACAGGAGAAAATTTCTCCTGTACATTACGCTAAAACCCCCCTGAAATAAACGCCTTGCTTCAAATCTACTCTTTTTGTTAAAAAGAATTTAACAAATCCCATTTTCCCTCTTTTATTTTAAGCTTTAAATAGGAAAAGTTAACCTATAATTAACGCTGAATGTTGTCTTTTTACAACATAGAAATTTTACAAGGGGGTATGCATGCAGTCAAACGCAGCATTGGAATATGATTATTCCGTGGCAAAATTGTTTGTTTATACAACGATTGCCTTTGGATTTGTTGGTATGTTAATTGGTACGCTGATCGCGTCACAATTGGCATTCCCGGAACTCAACTATTTATTTGGTGAGTATGGAACATTCTCAAGATTGAGACCACTTCACACGAACGTGATCATTTACGGATTTACACTTAGTGGTATTTGGGCGGCTTTCTATTACTCTGCACAAAGAGTGTTGAAAGTCTCTATGGCTGAGTCTAAGTTCGTAATGTTCTTGGGTAAACTCCACTTCGTACTCTATATGATCGCAGCGGTTTCTATGGTAGTTACGCTTCTACTAGGGATCACAGCAAATAAAGAGTATGCGCAAATGGAGTGGCCACTTGACCTTTTGATCGTTGTGATCTGGGTTGTATGGGGACTTGCTATGTTCGCATTGATCGGTATTAGAAGAGAGAAAGCACTCTATATCTCTATGTGGTACTATATTGCATGTTTCCTCGGTGTGGCAATGCTTTACCTCTTTAACAACATGGAAGTTCCGACATACTTCACATCTGGTGGACTCGGTAGCATCATGCACTCTGTATCTATGTATGCAGGTACCAACGACGCACTAGTACAATGGTGGTGGGGACACAATGCGGTTGCATTCGTATTTACTGTACCTATTATTGCATTGATCTATTATTTCCTTCCAAAAGAGTCTGGGCAAGCAGTTTACTCTTATAAATTGTCACTTCTTTCATTCTGGGGATTGATGTTCGTTTACCTTTGGGCTGGTTCTCACCACCTTCTTTGGTCAACAGTTCCGGACTGGATGCAAACAATGGGATCTATCTTCTCAGTTGTTCTTATTTTGCCATCTTGGGGTTCAGCGATCAACATGCTTCTTACAATGAAGGGTGAGTGGAACCAATTGACTGAGAACCCACTGATTAAATTCATGGTTCTTGCATCTACATTCTATATGCTTTCAACACTTGAAGGTCCGATCCAAGCGATCAAATCTGTTAACGCGATTGCGCACTTTACAGACTGGATCCCAGGACACGTTCACGATGGTGTACTTGGTTGGGTTGCATTCATGATTATGGCAGCACTCTTCCACATGGCTCCAAGAATGTTTAAACGTGAGATCTACTCTAAGAAGTTGATCGAAGCGCAATTCTGGATCCAAACAACAGCGGTTGTTCTTTACTTTACATCTATGTGGATCGCAGGTATTACACAAGGTATGATGTGGAGAGCGGTAGATGAGTACGGTAACTTGATGTATTCATTCATCGATACAGTAACGGTACTTCACCCATACTACGCGATCAGAGCGCTTTCAGGGGTACTTTACCTAACAGGATTCGTCATGTTCGCTTACAACATGATCAAAACAATGACTTCTTCAAGAGAGATCTCTGAAGAGCCACAGTTCAGATCACCTATGGCATAAGGAGGTAGGTTATGTTTCATTGGTTAGAAAAACGTCCATTCTTTTTTGCGGTAGGTGTATTTTTGGTAATTGCGTTCGCAGGGCTCATCGAGATCCTGCCAAACTTTGCAGAGGCAGCAAGACCGGTAGAGGGACTACGTCCATATACCGTACTTGAACTTGCAGGTAAAGAGATCTATAAAAAAGACAACTGTATTGCATGTCACTCTCAATTGATCCGTCCGTTCAAAGCGGAAACAGACAGATATGGTCAATACTCACTCTCTGGCGAGTATGCATATGACAGACCGTTCCTTTGGGGTTCTAAAAGAACAGGTCCAGACCTTCACCGTGTAGGTAACTACAGAACAACTGAATGGCATGAGAACCACATGCTCAACCCTCCAGCGGTTGTACCAGGTTCGATCATGCCGGCATATAAACATATGTTTACAAACAAAGCCGATATCGAAACAGCATATGCTGAAGCGGTAACCGTTAAAAATGTATTCAATACACCATATGGTGATGATATCCAGCCAGGAAAAGAAGCATTCGAAAAACACTTCAAGAGTGTTGTCCTTCCTGAAGCACAAAAAATTGCAGCGGACATGAAAAACCAAGATGTTAAAGATGCGGTAGCAAAAGGTGAGATTCCTGAGATCGTTGCTATGATCGCATACCTTAACAGCCTTGGTGACAGCCGTTACGCAGCAAAGAAGTAAGCTAAATGGATATTAGAGAACTACAAGGGTATGCATCGTTCTTTATGACGATCTTTCTTGTAGTAATGTTGTACGGGTACATCGTGTACCTGTATCGGAGTGAAAAAAAGGGGGAGAAGGATTACGAGAAGCTAGGCAATATCGCGCTTGATGATGAGATCGATAGTACGCCTATCAATACAAGTGATCCTCTTTCTGAAGAAAAAAAGGAGCAAAATAAATGAATGCATTAATTGGTAAAGCATTAGCCTTTGCAGCAGTTCTGATCGTTGCGACGATCGTGGTTGTAAAGCAAATGAACATTGACCTTAGCGACCCGATCAACCTCTTGACAATGATCGGTGCGATCGCGATCGCTGTACTTTCAGCAGGGGTTTCAGCAAAATATATCAGTCAGATGAAGACAGACACGGCGAGTGGGGAGCTTGCTGAGGAGAACTGGGACGGTATCGGTGAGTATAAGAATGAACTTCCGGCAGGTTGGGCATACTCATTTCTAGGTACGATAATCTGGGCTTTGTGGTACTGGCAGTTCGGTTACCCGGTCAACGCATACAGCCAGATCGGTGAGTGGAACCAAGAGACTAAAGAGTACAACCAGAAGTTCGAAGCAATGCACAAGAATGCTGATAAAGCGACACTTCAGCAAATGGGTGAGTCTATCTACCTTGTACAGTGTGCTCCATGTCACGGAACAACGGGTGACGGTAACAACGGTCAGGCGCAAGACTTCACTAAGCGTATGGCTAAAGATCAGGTTCTCGCAGTGATCAATAACGGTCAGAACCAGCTTGGTTATCCAATGGGTGCGATGCCTCCAGGTATGGCAAGCGGAAAAGATGCGGAAGATATCGCAGCATACGTTGCCGGTGGTATGAAGGGTGAGCAGCCTGCAGCATTTGCAGCATGTGCATCTTGTCACGGAGCAGACGGTAAAGGTAACGGTGGAATGGCACCGAACATTGCTGAGTACGATGCAACATTGATGAACCATACACTACAAAATGGTAAAAAAGGTATCATCGGTAGAATGCCTGCATTTAAAACTACGATCACACCGATCCAAGAAAAAGCATTGACTGAGTATATCCAGTCTTTGAGCAACTAAGGAGTAGCATATGTCAGCAACTGAAAATACAAACAGATCCGTATTTAGTATTCACGGGGTTACTGGAATGTTGATCGCAACAGTATTGTTGCTCTCTATCCTTGCTTTCCTTACTGTATGGGGACTTGGTGTTCAGCAAAAGTCTGCACAGAACCCTTATGATCCAACACCGATCGTAAGTAGTTTGGATAATGTAAAAATGATTAGCAAAGACAATGCGCAGTTCGCATTTAAAGACGCTAAGTAATTCATTAAAGGATAAAGAATGATTACAATTATGGATAAAGTACTTGGTTGGGGAATGGTTATTACGGCTATTTATACTGCTTGGGCAGTATTGACTCCAAACCATCTCTTCGTAGGGTAACTCTATGATCAAAGCAAAAGCGAGGTTCGCCTTGCTTGCTTTGTTCCTTCCACTTCTTCTTAATGCAACCTATATTCTCAAAAATGACCTTTTAAATCTTGAAGCTGTCAAGTTCGTAGACAAGATCACGACTGAGCTGAATGAAAAGACAGGTGTTCACGAATACCTCATTGCGACCAATGAGCATTTCCCCGTCGGGTTCAATTTGGTTGCCTACAGTAAGCAGTATGAAGCGAACATGAGCAAGCCTTATGTACTTTTTATCTTTGCACCTTTTGCAAAGATCACGGAAAAGTCGGAACAAACAGGCCGCGTTGCGATCATCCCCTCTTCAGAGGAGATCGCTAAAATGTATAACAAAGCAAATGTCATGGATGCAGCGATCGATGTTGTGTCGGCTGTTGATAAGAATTCAGCAGAAGATAAGAATGCGATCGGTATGGTACAAGCCATCTCTGAGTTGGCTGACGAGATTGCATCGGCAAAAGGTGTGAAGCTTCAAAACACGATCAAAGAGACAAGACAGGGACTCTGGGTTGTCAAAGCGATCGTGCTTATCGGAGCGGCTTTAGTCTTTTGGATGTTTTTGTTCAGACCACTCTATTTAAGGATAACAAATGGCAAAAACGAATAGAACAACATCTTACTGGCCGCATATGATCTTGGGCTTTCTGATCGTTGGGATCACCTTGAGTTACTGGACGGTCAAGTCCGCCTCTTCGATCCCTGTGCAAGAGTCGAATGAGTATATGATGAAGTATCAGCATGCTGATATGAACATCAACACGATCCTAAAGCATAAAGCGATCTTCGATAAAGACTACACGATCAAGATCGAATCGGCATCAGAAGTTCGTGAAGTGGAGAACTCGAAAGCATATGATAAACAGCGTGTTGCTGTATTGAAGCATGGGAAGAACAAGTTTGTCTATCAGATCAAGACACGATCGGGCGAACCTGTTTCGGATATGAATGTGACATTTCTTTTGACAAGACCGCATACGGTCAAAGAGGATGTGTATGTGAAGAACGTACCGTTTATTGAAGGAAAGTATGTGGTAAAGGATGTTAACATCACTAAGCCCGGACGCTATATTTTACAGCTTCGTGCACAAAAGGGTAATGCTATCGGATATTCTGAAATTCCGGCATATCTTAAAGAGGGGAAATAGTCCCCTCTTTTAATCTGTCTCTTCTTTGATATGGCTTTGTGCCCACTTCTTGATCTCTTCTCTCTTCTCTCTTGATAATCGTGCCTCTTTATGTACGGTCAGATACATCGGCAGCGGCATTCTAAAGCTGATCGTTTTTGCAATATCACGGTAGAGCTTTTGCTGTTTTTCCTCATCATAATTTTCCCACTCTTGAAAGTTAAGCGCCATACGTCCGTTTTTGATATGGCTTTTAACCTCAAGTGATACAGGAGAGATGTGTCCGTACCAAGGCATTTTTGTCTGGTAAGAGTGACAGTCGTAGCATGAGGTCTTTAACATCGCCATGATCTTTGGCGGTGCCTTGATCTCTTTTGCCGGATCTATGTGTTTTGGAGGCTTGGGAATATCGATCTGAATGAGCTGTAAGAACAAGAGAGTACCTAAGAGCCACATCATCAATGTCTTAAACATGATTTTTCCTTTTTTAGTTGTGATTATAGTCAGATAAAGTAAATATCTCGCTATACTTTCGGTATGAATAGACTCCATATCTACCCAACTGCCAGAGCGATTCGTACACAGACACGGAGACTGCTTGATGAGGACCGTTTTCTTCCTTCCATGATGCGTATGGATGAGTTTCAGCAGCGTGTGGTGCTGCTTGATGACCGTCAAAGGATCGATCCTTTAAAACGGATATTCCTTCTACGTGAGGCTGCTTCGTTCGAAGCATTCAACACGCTTCGTTTTGAGCGTGAGTTGATCCGTTTCTTCTCAAAAAGTGAGGATCTTTTCAAGTTCTATGAAGAGTTGGCAGCGGAGCATGTCGATTTTGCAATGTTGGCAGAAGCCGATGCCTATGCGGAGTTTTCCGAGCATCTGGAGATATTGGAGCGGTTGCTACTGCGTTATGAAGCATTACTTTTGGAAAAAGGCTTGACCGATAGAGCGTTCATCCCCAAGCACTATCGCTGCAATGAGGCGTTCGTTCGGAACTATGACGAGATCGTTATCCACCTTGAAGGGTATCTTAGCCGGTTCGAACTGACACTCTTGGCATCTGTATCGCAGTGGGTACCTGTAAAGATCCACTATGATACGAGCCCTTTTAATCAAAAGATGCAAGAGCGGTTTGCTGAGTATGGGGTGGTGTTGCCCTCTCATGCGCATGTACTCTTCGACATGGGAAAGAAACAGGTTTTAGAGAGTAAGCCCAATACAAAGATGTTGCAAGCGGAAGTGCTGAAAGTAGAGGAGCGTCAGGAACAGATCGCTTTGGCATTTGTGAAGATAGAACAGATGGTACAAAAAGGGATCGCTCCGGAGAGGATCGCATTGATATTGCCCGATGAGTCCTTTAAGCATCAAGTCGCACTTTTCGATACCCTGAACAATCTGAACTTTGCGATGGGATATGATTATCGTAACGGGCGTATCTATAAACAACTCGATGCGATATGGCGTTACTGGCAAAGCGGAGAGAAGGAGGCGCTGTTTTTGATGGAGCGTTATGGTCTGGATGTAAAGAGCGTACATGTACTCTCTTCTGTGCAAAAGATAGATATTGAAGCCTTCTTCTTGATATTGGAAGAACTTGGTTTGCGGGAGACAAAGCAAGAGCGCGTGCAAGAGCGTATGTTCCATCTGCGTATGCTCTTTGACGATACGCTTCTTCCCGTGAAAGTATGGCTTTATTTATGGCTCAAAGAGCTTGCGGAAGTGACGATCGATGATGTGCGTGGGGGGAAAGTGACCGTAATGGGTGTACTTGAGACACGGGGTATAGACTTTGATGGTGTAGTAATCGTCGATTTCAATGAGGGGATCGTACCTGCTAGTTCGGGGAAGGACCGTTTTCTCAATACACAGGTACGTGCTTTTGCATCATTACCGACACGCAGTGACAGAGAAGCACTTCAGAAGCAGTATTATAAACGCCTTTTGGAGTCTGCGAAGGAGTCTGCTGTGATCTTTAGCAGCAGTGACAATCGACTCCCGTCACCATTTATTTATGAGCTTGGACTTTCTGAGCCTAAAGAGGCGGATGTTCCGCTCTCTTTGCTGTATGGACAACCCTCTTTGCTCGTTGAAAGTAGCGATCCTGTGGTTGAGTCGTTCGATGCTGCTGCCGTAGTGTGGTCTGCATCACGCCTTAAGACCTTCCTTTCATGTAAACGAAAATACTACTACCGTTATCTATGCAAGATAGATGCAAAAGCGGAAGATGATCTCAATGAAGGGCGTTTTTTGCATCAGGTGCTTGAGAAACTTTTTGCAGAGCGCTCTTTTTATGAGAGTGAAGCGGAGATGGAAAGGGCACTGGGTATGCTGATGGCGGAGCTTCATCCGCACAGTGATGCCAAAGCGCTCTATCAAAAGCAGTTTTGGATGCAGAAGCTTCGTCCTTTCGTCTCACGACAGGTAAGACACTTTCAAGAGGGGTGGCGTGTCCTCCTTCAAGAGGAGGAGTTCAGCGGTGAGATCGGCGGATTGCGTTTTAAGGGAAGGATAGACAGGATCGACCAAAACGAGACCCATACACTGGTGATTGATTATAAAAGCGGCTCCATCAATGAAGCCAACCGTACCAAGGGTTTGGAGAAGTTGACCGATTTTCAAATGAGCATCTATGACCATCTGCTTAAAACACGCTATCAGAACATACAGCTTGCTTTTTGTAAGATATTGGATGGGGGAGAGATGGAAGAGATCACTGCTTTAGATGAGAAGAACGAATTGCTTGGGGAGCATATTGTGACACTGAAGCAGACGAAACACTTTGAAGCGTGCAAGTGTGATGTGTTGCAAACATGTACCTATTGTGAATTTGCCCTCATGTGCGGTAGGGGGGAGTACCTATGAGTTTCAAACCTTTTTTGGCCTATTCTGCATCGGCAGGGAGCGGTAAGACCTTTGCATTGGCGGTACGGTATATCTCACTACTGTTCATGGGAGAATCACCGGGGAGTATTCTTGCTGCGACCTTTACGAACAAAGCGGCAGCAGAGATGCGTCAGCGTGTGGTGGACTCGCTACGGAATCTGGGAGAGAATGAAGCTTTCCTTGAAGCGATCATGCTACAAACAGGGCTGAGCCGTGAGGCGCTCTTTGCCAAACAGCCTGAAGTGTTGGCACGTTTTCTCTCCGCATCGGTACACATTGTAACGCTGGATAGTTTTTTCTCCTCTATTTTAAGGTCGGCTTCGTTGGAGATCGGACTAGAACCTGATTTTGTGACCAAAGAGGAGTCCGAAGATACACTGGAAGCTTACTTCCTTGAGGAGCTCGAAGGTGCCGGTGCACTCTCTTCCTTGGTCTCCTTGGTAATGGATATCGAAGATAAACGTTTCAATAAGATCTTTGATTTGATGCAGCACTTCTATAAGGTCGATCCGCTACTTCCTGAGATCAAAGAGGTGCACTATTCGCTCAAAGAGATCGAAGCGGAGGTGGAGTATCAGCGTCTTCATATGATAAGCCTGCTTCAAGAGAACGGCGCTTCGGCACGTGCGATCAAACAGTTCGAAGTAGGATCGGTCAAAGCACTTTTTGATAAAAGGCTTTTTGAGAAAACCCACCTTGGCGAGCATAGCTGGTTCAAAAAGGTGGTTACTCCTGAGATCGAAGCGTGTTATGCACTATTGAAAGATGTGCTGTGGCGGTGGGTCAAGGCAAAAGAGCAGATAGTGCTACAGCAGATCTTTGATGTCTATGATCATTACAAGAACGCACTGATATCCCATGCAAAAACGAGTGGGGTGCTAACATTCGATGACCTGAGCTACTTTACCTATCGGCTGCTTTATGAGAGTATCTCCAAAGAGTTCCTCTATTTCAAGATCGATGCGAAGTTCAAGCATATTTTACTCGATGAGTTTCAAGATACATCTACATTGCAGTTCTTACTGCTTAAACCGCTTATCGATGAGATCTTTGCAGGGCAGGGGCAGAGTGAATTAAGAAGTTTCTTCTATGTAGGGGATACGAAGCAGTCACTCTACCGTTTCCGTGGAGGTGTGGAGGAGCTTTTTGATAAAGTGGCGGAGCGCTATGGGGTGAAAATCAAGCAGATGGATACCAACTACCGAAGTAGCCGTTATGTCGTAGAGCAGGTCAATGCATGGTTTGAGGGACGAATGCCCGACTTTGTTGCACAAAAGAGTCGCGAAGGGGCACAGGAGGGGTATGTTCGGGTCGTTGAGGCGGAAGAGGTGCTTGCCGAAGCGCTCAAGCAAGCGAAAGAACTGCTTGAGAGGGGGATCGATGTTGATGATATCGCTTTTCTTGTCAGTACCAATAAAGATGGACAGGCACTACAGGAAGTGTGTCAGGAGGAGGGGATCGACACACTGCTTAAGACTTCTTCCTCGCTTAAACACCATCCGAAGATCGCCGCACTAGTCGCTATGGTGCGCTACCTCTTCTATGGAGAGCGTATCGATGCGGAAGCGATGCTTTTAAGGGTGGGGAAAACGCTGGAGGATGTGGATCTAAGCTGGTTCTCCGCATTTATGTCACCGTTACAAGTACTCGATAGGCTCATTCGGGAGTTCGGATATTTCGATAAAGATCTGAACATTCTGAAGCTTTTGTCATTTGCAGACAGCTTTCAGGATATCCCTACGTTTTTAGAGGAGTTCGAGAGCTCACGTATCGCAGTGGCTTCAAACTCGGTACATGGTGCAAAGATCATGACCGTACATGGTTCCAAAGGTCTTGAGTTCGAGCATGTGATCGTTCTGGACAGATTGGGCCGTGCCAATAGCGATAAAGCCCCTTTGATCTTTCACTATAACGAAGCGCTTTTTATCGATAGGATATTCTACCGAACTGCCGGAAGGGAGCACTTTGACCGTGATTATGCACGGGTGATAGAGGAGAGAAAGCTTTCTGCTGCAAAAGACAGGATGAACGTTCTGTATGTTGCACTTACCCGTGCGGTCGAGGGGATGACGATCGTCCGTAAACCCAAAGACTCTATGTTCGATGAGATCGCACTTTCACCCATGAGGCTGGGTGAACCGGCTTCCGTTACCGTGAGCGCAGAAGAGAAGGGTGAAAGCATGGGTAGCTCCGAGCCTATTGTTATCTCCCACTATGGGACACAGGAGGTCAAGGAGAGCAAAAGCGAAGAGGCGCACGATGTGAAGGCGATTCTATTTGGAACGGCACTCCATTATGCGTTGGAGATGATGGGGGATTTCAGCCTTGAAGCGATAGATCAGGCGATGGAGTCTGTAAAGGGACGTTATGGAGAGCTTCTACGTTCAGATGCGCTGGAAGATATACGGTCGCGTATGATGATGTTGCTTCAAGATAGCCACTTTCTTTCAATGCTTGATGGGGCGACCCTCTATAAAGAGAGAGCCTTCAGCTATCAGGGAGAGATGAAACAGGTCGATCTATTGTTGATGTATGATACTTTCAACCGTGTTGTTGACTATAAGAGTTCGAAAAAGATGGTACAAAAACATCGCAATCAGGTACAGAACTATGCACAGGCGATCGAGAAACTAACGGGGAAACCGACCGAAGGGGTGATCGTCTATCTAGAAAAGGAGGAAATCTCCTATATAAACTTAAAATAAACTGAAATTAAATAAGTTTTAAGATTATGTGGGTACAATCCGTCCACAAAAAGAGTTTGCCCCGGCAGATCTTTGATTTAAAATAAGGAAAATCATCATGAAAATGACAAAAGTCGTAAAACCTCATGAAGTACAAAGAGACTGGGTTTTGATCGATGCAGAAGGTAAAACTTTCGGTCGTATCTTGACTGAAGTGGCGTCTATCCTCAGAGGAAAGCATAAGCCATCATTCACACCAAACGTTGACTGTGGCGATTACGTAGTGATCATCAACGCTGAAAAAGCGAAGTTCACAGGTGTTAAATTGGATGAGAAAGAGTACTTTACTCACTCTGGATACTTCGGTTCTACAAAATCCAAAAAACTAAGCGATATGCTTGAAAACCACACTGAGAAGCTTTATAAGCTTGCGGTTAGAGGTATGCTTCCAAAGACAAAACTTGGTAAGCAAATGTTGAAGAAACTCAAAGTGTATGCTGGTCCTGAGCACCCACACACTGCACAAATCAATAAAGGAGCGTAAGGATGGCAACTATCTACGCAACAGGAAAAAGAAAAGCGGCGATCGCTAAAGTCTGGATCACTCCGGGTAACGGTGAGATGCTTATCAACGGTAAAACACTTGATCAGTGGTTGGGTGGACATGAGACATTGAAGATGAAAGTGAGACTTCCACTTGAAGCGACGAAGCAACTTGACTCTTTGAACATTAGAGCAACAACACTTGGTGGTGGTTACTCTGCACAAGCGGACGCTGTAAAACACGGTATCTCTAAAGCATTGGTTGAGTATGAGCCGTCTTTCAGAGCGATCTTGAAGCCTATGGGTCTTCTTACTCGTGACTCAAGAGTTGTTGAGCGTAAGAAACCAGGTAAGAAAAAAGCGAGACGTTCTCCACAGTTCTCAAAAAGATAGTCGATACTTTTCGACCTCTTTTTTCAAACCCTCTCGGGTTTGGCGCACACTCTCATTTCTCTTTTATCCCTTCTCTCTATCCTAAAATAAAGTATGCTCCAGCGGCAAATGCGATCGCAGCAATACCACGTTTGATTATGACACCGATATTGTTCCCTATTTGACAAGAAGAGCACTGTTTATACTTTTTTGCTTCGTACTGTGCGTAGAAGAAGAACCCTATCATAAGTATGATAACAGTAGGGAAAGCGAACTTATCGTAAGTGTACCAGCCAGAGAGTGTCTCTTTGGAGAGGTTAAAGAGCGGTAGGAAGAGGGAGATGAACATAAAAAAGAGCAGTTTGTCCGCAACGGATACGAAGTACTCCTTTTTGCTCTCTGTCGGGCAGAATGCATCACTAAGGTCTGGCATATGTCCTTTGCCTGCAAGTGCCTTGATAGCTTGTTCTCTTTGATGGGGAAGCAGTCTGTCCAGTAGTGTGGTGTTAAATAGATAGTCCAGCTTTCGTTGAAAAGTGGCAGCTTTGTCACGTTCGTCTATTTTGATGGTCTGCATTTTCCCCTCGGCATCATCATAGACGATGCTTAGTTTCCCATAACGCTTTACCGTAATAGGTTGATCAAAGAAGTAGCTGCTTGATTCAGTAGAGTCAAAAGGGTCACTTTGAGTGATGATGCGGGGGTTGGCATAGGCGTGATAGGTGTTGTTCTCTTTAATGACCATCAGCTGATATGCATAACCGATCTGAATGGCACTTAAGGCTTCAAGCCCCTCCGCTTCTATCGTATCGATAAGATCGGTCAGTATCTGTTGGTAGGTTTCATGAAAGTCCCGAATGGGACCGGCATTGACATTGATGCTTTCATCGGGATAACGCTTAAGCGGCTGTACCATGGTTTGTAATCCTTTATATGAACATATTTGCTAAAACGAATTGTATGAAATAAGGTTTAAGAAATAGGTTACATGAGAGGGAAGCGCACAGGCGCTTCCGGAAGGTTTAGTGGCTTTTGCTTACGACAACCAACATCTTAATGTTGATCACGAGAAAGCGAAAGAGTTGAAAGATAACGCAGGTACGCAATTTTCTTGCAAATGCACTTGGAATCATCGTAAGGTTGAACGCATCGCTCTTGGCAAAGTTTACTTCTTCTTGTTTCATAGGTTTCTCCTTCTTTCTTATTCTGGGATCAAAGTCCAGCCCGGATTGAGCTTCGCTTTATAGATGAACATATGGTGGAGGATATGCTTGATCCAGTGACCAGCAAGACCGATCTCACCGAACGTATAGTCTGTATCACGACCTGTTCCAGGGTATTTTTCAAAGTCTGGAACAACCGGATAAACGGTCATTGCCGCCGCTGTACCGTCAAATACACCTTTACCTGCCGATGCAACACAAGCCGCACCCATTTCAGCCATAGATGCTTCATGAAGATGTGCATTCTCCCCTTCTTTAATGAGGTCACATACAGAGTGCGCGACCGCTTTACCGATGATACCCGCAGGCATACCTGTTCTTGGCGGTGTCGGGTTGATCGGAGTTCCGTTGACAGATGTCATCGGTTTAGAGATCAAGTGTGGTGGTGCGAATGCGATACCTGCTGCAAAGATGTTCTTGTAGTCAGGGTTCTGATATGTACGTGGCCAGTCACTCGCTTTCCACTCTTCATACGGCTTACCTGAGTAGTCGGCATCGACCTTCATGAATCCGTTCGGTGCAAAGAGTTTACCTGTAATGTCCTCTCCCGCTTTATCGTATGCTTTAAGACCGACACCTGCAAACGGTGGGATAAGCATCGCGAAGTCGAACTCTTCTTCACCTGTGGTGCCGTCAAGAAGTTCATAGTGTACTTTTCCAGCTTCCACTTTGTTCACGTGTGCACCGATCAACCAAGGTACATCTCTCTCAGCGAAGAGTGACTCGGCAAAGAGCTTGGAGCTGACGACATAACCGCCCACTTTCATGTGAAGACCACCCATACCGAAGTCTCCTAGGAACGACTCGTTAGAGATCCATTTGATCTCAAGGTTGTCCCTGACACCTGCTTTCTTCGCTTCATGCTCGATGTTGAAGATATATTCGAACGCGGCACCTTGACATGTACACATACCGTGACCTGTACCTACAAGGATCTTCTGCTTTTGCGTTTTTGCTTTTTCAAAGATCTGCTTGAGTTCAAGGTTCGCATGCATTGCGTGGTCTGCGGTACATACGGAAACAGTGTGCTCACCGAGTTGTCCGTTACCGTCACCTAGACCCGGAGTCGCATCGAAGTTGAGTTTCGGTCCTGTCGCATTGATAAGGTAGTCATAGGTGATCTCTTCGGTCTGACCTGCTTTGCCTTGACCTGTATACTCGATTGTGATATACGGCTTATCGCTGTCGGCTTTCCCCTCAGGGTGAATAGAGACTGCTTTTGCCTGTCTGTAGTCGATCCCTGCTTTTTCATAGACCGGAGCAAGAGGGAATACAACATCCTCTTTTGTCATCTGTCCTACACCTACCCAGATGTTAGACGGGATCCAGTTCCATTGTGAGTTTGGTGTAACGACCACTACTTCGTGTTCACTACCCAGCCACTTTTTTGCGAATGTCGCGGCAGTGTGTCCTGAGACCCCACCACCCATTACGATTAAACGTGCCATAGCCTTCCTTCATGTTAAAATTGATTATTGACACTCCATTGTAGAGCAACCTTTTTTAAAATCAATTGAATTTATATAAATTGCTTTTGATTATTATCATGAATTATCTTTTAAATAAGTTCAAACATTCAAAATGGAAAAAAGCCCCTCTTTTAAAAAGAACTTCATCAGCTCATTTGATGAAATTAGGATAATATTTGTATGATTTTTCGCCGCCTATTTATAAAAATATGCTAAAATCCCTACCAATCAAAACTACTATTACAGTAGAAAAGGGAAGTTGTGCGGATAGTGAGGGCTGTTAACCATTATATTGTCTGGTGTCTTTTTCTCTCCTTTGCCTATGGTGGGTTGTGGAATATGCCCTATGAAAAAGGGGAGAGTGCGACCAATACACTTTTTAGTACCTTCTCCGTCGCACCGAAACACCTCGATCCCGTGCGCTCTTACAGTGCGAACGAATGGGCGATCATCGGACAGATCTATGAGCCGCCTTTACAGTACAACTATGTCGACCGTCCCTACCGGCTCGAACCTCTAACCCTTATGCGAATGCCGGAAGTAACCTACCTGGATGAGAACGGAACACTTTGTGACGAGAACAGCACCCGTGTGGCATATTCGCGTTATCATCTACAGTTGCGACCGGATATCCGATACCAAGACCATCCCGCTTTTGTAAAGCACAGTGACGGTACGCTCTACTACGGCAAGCTTCAGCCGTCGTTACTCTCATCGATCTCTTCGGTGTGGGACCTTCCAAAACGGGCAAGCCGTGAGGTGAGAGCGGAAGATTATGCCTATGCGATCAAGCGTATGGCAGTACGTGCCTACCATTCACCCGTTCTCGATACGATGCGACCCTATATCGTCGGGCTCGATTCATTCTCCAAGCAGATAAGCCAGATCGCACAAATAAAGCATCAGGCACACCGGCCCCTGGATCTTCGTGCCTATACGATCGAGGGGGTGAAAGTGACCGGAAAGAGGAGCCTTGAGATCACCATCCATGGAAAGTATCCGCAATTTCTCTATTGGCTGGCGATGAACTTCTTTGCACCGATCCCATGGGAGGCGGATCTTTTCTATCAGCAAGAAGGCTTGAGGGCAAAGAATATCTCACTTGATACCTCACCTGTAGGAAGCGGCCCTTACTATCTGGCACTGAGCGATCCTAACCGGAAGATGATACTAAAACGCAATCGGCACTTTCATACAGAGTACTACCCGGGGATGGAAAAAACGGAGCTGAACAGGCTTCCTTTTATCGACAGGGTCGTCTACACGCTGGAGAAAGAGAGCATCCCGATGTGGAATAAGTTTCTGCAAGGTTACTATGACGCATCGGGTATCAGCTCCGAAGCGTTCGATCAGGCAGTTGAGATAGGCAGTAGCGGCAGTATGGGGTTAAGTGATACCATGAAGCGCAAAGGCATACGAATGATCGGTTCGGTCGAACCTTCCATATTCTATATGGCGTTCAATATGGAAGATCCGGTTGTCGGTGGGTACTCCGAGTCGGCAAAGAAGCTGCGTCAAGCGATCAGTATCGTGCAGGATCAAGAGGAGTATATCTCTATTTTCATGAATGAAAGAGGTGTGGCGGCACAAGGACCTATTCCTCCGGGGATCTTCGGTTATGTACTGGGTGAAGCGGGTACGAACCGTGTGGTCTATGACTGGGTGAACGGAAAACGCGTACGAAAGAGTCTGGCGTATGCGAAGCGCCTACTTGCCGAAGCAGGGTACCCTGATGGGATCGATCCTCAAACAAAAAAGCGTCTTAAACTCTACTACGATACGACTGCAACAGGTCCGGATGATCGGGCATTGATGGATTGGAGGCGAAAACAGTTCGCTAAGCTTGGGATCGACCTTGTGATCCGTGCAACGGACTATAACCGTTTTCAAGATAAGGTACGACGGGGGAAGGTACAGATATTCAGCTGGGGGTGGAATGCGGACTATCCTGACCCTGAGAATTTCCTTTTCCTTCTTTACGGAGGGAATGCCGTGGTCGATACGGGGGGAGCGGGGATCAACAGTAGCAACTACAAGAACCCTGTGTTCGACCGTCTTTTTGAAGAGGTGAAAAGTATGGAGAACACACCGCAAAGGGCAAAGAAGATCGTACGAATGGTTCATATCGCTCAAGAGGATGCCCCTTGGGTCTGGGGTGTCTACCCTAAAAGTCTGGTCTTGGTACACCACTGGTTCACACAGGTACTTCCCCATGCGATGGCGAACAATACGCTGAAGTATAAATGTATCGACCCGAAAGAACGTGTGGCAAAGCAGCAAATGTGGAATCAGCCGGTCTATCTGCCGTTATTGATCATCGGCGGAGCGATACTCCTGTTGGGGTGGTGGCTCTATAAACTCTATGAGAAGCGGCAGCGCCGTACGATAAGAGAGAGGAGGTAGCTGATGTTCATCTATATACTTCGGCGTATTCTCTATGCCGTACCGATCTTGATCGGGGTGAACTTGATCACCTTTATGCTCTTTTTCATGGTCAACTCCCCTGATGATATGGCACGGGTACAGCTGGGTGCGAAACAGGTCACTCCTCAGATGATCGAGGCATGGAAAGTGGAGAGGGGGTATGACAAACCGCTCTTCTATAATGCAGAGGCTTCTGGTGTGGAGAAGGTCACAAAAACACTCTTCGTGCAAGAATCAAGTAAGCTCTTTCGCTTTGATTTCGGTCGCTCCGATGCCAACCGTGATATCAAAGAGGATATCAAAGCGCGTATGGGTCCTTCCCTTGCGATCGCACTACCGACATTTTTGATCGCACTGGTGACCAATATCTCTCTGGCATTGCTGCTGGTACTCTTTCGGGGAACGGTGCTGGATACTACGGCAATGGTCATTGCAGTGATGATCATGTCCGTTTCGGGGCTTTTCTATATTATTGCAGGGCAGGTGCTCTTCTCCAAAATATGGCACTGGGTACCCATTTCGGGATATGCAGAAGGCTGGGAAGGGATACGGTTCATTATTTTGCCCGTCCTCATCGGAGTCTTCTCCGGTTTGGGTTCTGGGGTGCGATGGTACCGCTCGATCTTCTTGGAGCAGATCAATCAGGACTATGTGCGAACGGCGCGTGCAAAGGGGCTCTCTGAGGTACGGGTGCTCTTCTCGCATGTGTTGAAGAACGGGATGCTGCCTATTCTGACCGGTGTGGTGGTGATCATCCCCTCTCTTTTTATGGGAAGTTTGATCATGGAGTCTTTCTTTGGTATTCCGGGACTTGGCTCCTATACGATCGATGCGATCCATGCACAGGATTTTGCGATCGTTAAAGCGATGGTCTTTTTGGGGTCGGTGCTCTATATCGTCGGGCTGATCCTGACGGATATCTCCTACACACTGTTCGATCCGAGGGTAAAACTATGAGCTTGCATCTGTTACTGACCGATATCTTATTGTGGTCTCTGATGATAGGAGGTATGGCATGGGGTGTTTATATGCGCAAAGCGAAGGCGGGACTGGAGGCGTGGAGAGATATCTTCCGTTCGCCTGTTGCAATGGTCTCTGCGGTGATACTGCTCTTCTATCTTGCGTTCGCACTGCTGGACTCAGTTCACTTTAAAGTGAACGATCCTCATCGAAGCGATAGCGGTTCTGTCATCTCTTTGCTCGATATGGCAATGCAGCACCGCAGGACATTCTCGGAGCGGACCTACTCCGCACCCTTTGCGACACAGGAGTACACCCGTTCCGTTGTTGTTGATAAGAAAGGTGTGACCCATCAATCCTTTCTTCCTTTGAAGCATGTTTCTCCGGAAGGGTTCTGGCAAAAGAGTATGTGGGGGATGGGAGTGGGTATCGCTCTTGCCTTGTTGCTGATCTTTCTGCATCGCCGATGGTTAAGAGGTGGTCATGAACGGGGAGAGCCGCTTCCGTGGCGCAGTGCCTATATGACCTTTGCTATATTGACGGTACTTTTTAGCTGGCTTTATGTCATGAGCTTCTCCTTTCATGTACTGGGTACGGACAAGGTCGGTGGCGACCTCTTCTACGCCTCTTTGAAGAGTATCCGTACAGGAATGCTTATAGGTACCCTGACCACACTGGTCACCCTGCCTTTGGCATTAGTGCTTGGCGTCAGTGCCGGGTATTTCAGAGGATGGGTCGATGATCTGATACAGTACCTCTACACGACACTCAGCTCTATTCCCGGAGTGTTGTTGATCGCGGCAGGTGTCTTGACGATGCAAGTGATGATGGATCAGCATCCTGATTGGTTCGCTACGACCGTCGAACGTGCCGATATCCGTTTGCTCTTTCTTGTCGTGATATTGGGTGTGACGAGCTGGACGGGGCTGTGCCGGATGCTTCGTGCCGAGACGTTACGTATTTCGCAGATGGACTACGTGACGGCGGCAAAGGCGTTCGGGGTGAACAGTTGGCAGATCATGTGGCGGCATATCGTACCGAACCTGACCCATATCATTCTTATCTCGATCGTACTGGATTTCTCCGGGCTTGTTTTGGCAGAAGCGGTACTCTCCTATGTCGGTGTGGGGGTTGACCCGACCATGTACAGTTGGGGGAACATGATCAATCAGGCACGCTTGGAGATGGCACGCGATCCAATGGTCTGGTGGTCGCTCTTTTCCGCATTTATCTTCATGTTCGTGTTGGTGCTTGCGGCAAACCTCTTCTCCGACAGGGTACAGCACGTACTTGACCCAAGGAATGTCTCATGAACCACGCTCTGGTTGTCGAAGGTCTGACGCTGCGTACCAAGAAGCAGACATTGGTGGAGAATGTCTGCTTTGAGCTAAAAAGGGGTGAGTGTGTTGCACTGGTAGGAGGATCTGGAAGTGGAAAATCCCTCACTGCGTTAGCGATCATGCAACTTCTTCCGCAGGGGGTATATCCGGTAAGCGGTGATATCCGCCTTGAGTCGCGTTCGCTCTTTGATCTGAGTGAGCGTCAGATGCAGCATATAAGAGGTGAACGTATCGGGATGATCTTCCAAGAACCGATGTCGGCGCTCAACCCTGTCGTTTGTGTAGGAGAGCAGGTTGCTGAAGTACTGCGTATTCACAAAGCAATTCCCAAGGCAGAGATCAAAGCACGGGTGATCTCCCTTTTTGACGAGGTCGCACTTCCTGAACCGCATGAGCGTTACGGATGGTACCCGCATCAGTTATCAGGCGGACAGAAACAACGTGTGATGATCGCAATGGCTTTGGCGTGTGAACCCGATGTGCTTATTGCCGATGAACCGACAACCGCACTTGATGTGACCGTGCAGGCGCAGGTATTGGCGCTGCTTGAGAAGATCAAACGGACACGGAAGCTCTCGATCCTCTTCATCACCCACGATATGGCGGTGGTATCGCAGATCGCAGACCATGTGGTGGTGATGCAAAAAGGGCATGTGGTAGAGCAAGAAGCGGTGGATGTACTCTTCCGAGATCCGACCCATCCCTATACGAGACAACTGCTCTATGACGCCTCGGGCAGGATGATAAAGCGTAGTGTTCATGAGCAGAAAGCACCTACGGTATTATCGGTCGAAGCACTTCGAGTCTACTTTGAAAAACGAGGTATGCTTTGGGGAATGAAGCGTGAGGTGACAAAAGCGGTCGACGGGATCGATCTCACCCTTTGTCGGGGAGAGACCTTGGCACTGGTCGGGGAGTCGGGAAGCGGGAAGAGTACAGTGGCAAAGGCGCTGTTGGCATTGGTACCTTTTCAAGGTGAGATCTATTTAGGCTCGACCCGTATCAGTGGGATGGGAGAGCGTGCCTTCAAGCCCTTCCGTAAGCGTATTCAGATGATCTTCCAGGATCCTTTTGCTTCGCTTGACCCGCGTATGCGTATCGGGGATATCCTCAAAGAGGGAATGGAGAGTTTGGGAGTCGGGCCTCGTGATAAGGAGGCGCAATATGCCTATTTGCAAGAGCTGCTTAGACAAGTGGAACTGCCGGAGAGCTACCTTGAGCGTTATGCCCATGAGTTCTCCGGAGGAGAGCGTCAGCGTATCGGGATCGCCAGAGCATTGGCTCTCAAGCCGGAAGTGATCATCTGTGATGAACCGACCTCTGCATTGGATGTGAGCGTACGTTCGCAGATATTGGCACTACTGAAGCGTATTCAAGAGGAGACAGGGGTTGCCTATCTTTTTATTACGCATGATCTTGCACTGGTTCCTTCCATTGCCGATGAAGTAGCAGTGATGTGTCGAGGGAAGATCGTCGAGCAAGGGAGGGTCAAGAGGGTGATGTACTACCCCTCGCATTCCTATACGCGTACGCTTTTGGCAGCCGTTCCGAAGTTGCCGGATTTTATTTATGGAAAAGAGGATATATGACAATACTATTTGATCTTGATGGTACATTGATCGATTCGACCGAAGCGATCTTGGAGAGTTTTGCTGCGGCATTCGCCCATTTTGGAGAAGTGTTACCAAATGAGACAGCGATCAAAGCGGAGATCGGTCATCCGCTCGATGCGATGTTCAGAACATTGGGAGTGGAGGAGTCTTTGGTGTGGGAGTATGTCGCTGCCTATAAAGCGCACTATCGAAAGATATCGTGTCAAAAGACCGTGCTTCTTCCCGATGCGAAAGAGGCGATCACACTGGCACATGCACATGCCAGATTGGGGATTGTTACGACGAAAACGGCGGAGTATTCCCGTGAGATGCTCGAATATATGGGCATTATGCACTATTTCGAGGTACTGATAGGGCGCGAGGATGTGACCGATCCCAAACCGCATCCCGAGCCGATCTTCAAAGCCGTCTCGAAGTTAAATGCGGATACAACCAAGTGTTGGATGATCGGAGATACCTCTATGGATATTCAAGCCGCAGATGCCGCAGGGGTGCAGAGTGTTGCTGTGACATGCGGTTATGCCGATGAGGATCTCCTGCGAGAACTCACCCCTAATATCGTGCCGAATGCGTTGGAAGCTGTGAAATTTATTGTCGGTTCATAACGTCAGGTTAAAAAAATTGTAATTTCAAGCACAGTTTAAGAGTGTCATCATTACAATGGGATTACATTTTAGTATTTTGGGTGTAGACTCATATACTTAACTACTTAGAGGAGAAACTATGATTGAGATCAGATGGCATAGCCGTGCAGGTCAAGGTGCCGTAACCGGTGCAAAAGGTTTAGGATCCGTTGTTGCTACAACCGGAAAGCAGGTACAAGCGTACGCACTTTACGGTTCTGCTAAACGTGGTGCTGCGATGAATGCATATAATAGAATCGATGACAAACCGATCAGAAACCAGGAGACGAAGATGTTCCCTGACTATGTATTCGTGATCGATCCTGCATTGGCGTTTACGGATGATATTACAAAGAATGATAAGCCTGAGACACAGTATATCATTACGACACATCTCTCTAAAGAGGAACTGATCTCTCAGATCCCTGCACTTCAGGACAAAGTAGACAGAACCTATGTTGTTGACTGTATGCAGATTTCTTTAGATACGATCGGAAGAGCGATGCCGAATACACCGATCTTGGGTGCGTTCATGAAAGTATCCAAAATGTACGAGTTGGATTTTTTCCTTGATAACATGAAGAAGGTACTTTCCAAGTTCCCGCAAAGAATCATCGATGCCAACATGGAAGCGATTACCAGAGCATATAACGAAGTGAAGTAGAAGGAGCACATTGTGAGTACAGGTGTATTAGGAACGGAAAAAAGAGGTATCAGAGAATTAGGTGCTGAAGAGAAAGTTGGCTGGGATGAAGTAACACGCGGTGTGGTACTTGACTCTTTTGAGGGAGATGCGACCGATATCGTACATAAAAAAGCGGAAGAGAGAAACTACTCCGATTTCAACTCCTATACAGCAACAGTTGCATCTTGGAGGATCATCAAGCCGGTCTATAACAGAGATATCTGTATCGACTGTCAGAACTGTTGGGTATGGTGTCCGGATACATCGATCATCTCAAGAGACAAGCAGATGCTCGGTATCGACTACGATCACTGTAAAGGATGTGGGGTATGTGTAGAGGTATGTCCTACCAACCCGAAATCACTATTGATGTATTCTGAAGCGACGGATAACGACGAGGCACTTGCCGGTTGGCCGCAAAAAGAGAAAAAAGAGAAGAAGTAAAGGACTACTATGGCAAAAGAATTTGAATTAAATGAAGTAGAAGTATGGGATGGTAACTATGCCGCATCTCAAGCATTGAGACAAGCACAGATCGACGTTGTTGCTGCATACCCTATTACCCCGTCAACACCGATCGTTGAAGGATATGGTGCATACGTAGCGAATGGTTATGTTGACGGTGAATTCGTAATGGTAGAGTCCGAGCACGGTGCAATGTCAGGTTGTGTCGGTGCGGCTGCTGCGGGTGGACGTGTTGCTACTGCAACCTCTTCTCAAGGTTTCGCATTGATGGTAGAGGTACTCTACCAGGCATCTGGAATGAGACTTCCTATCGTACTTACAGTGGTCAACAGAGCATTGGCTTCTCCTCTGAACGTACGTGGTGACCACTCAGATATGTATCTTGGTCGTGATAGCGGTTGGATCCAGCTTGATGCATACAACCCACAAGAGGCATACGACTTGACACTGTGTGCATTCCGTATCGGTGAGCATCTTGACGTAAGACTTCCGGTGATGGTTCACCAAGACGGTTTTACTACTTCTCATAAAGCGCAGAACGTTACACCACTTAAAGATGATGTTGCATATAAGTTCGTAGGTGATTACGTACCTGTAAACGATATGCTTGACTTCTCCCGCCCTGTTACCCATGGTGCGCAGACAGAGGAAGATTGGCACTTCGAGCACAAAGCAAAACAGCACAAAGCGTTGATGGACTCAAGAACGGTCATCGATGAAGTGTTGGCTGAGTTCAAAGAGCTTACGGGACGTGAGTACAAAAGAGTGGAAACATACTACATGGAAGATGCGGAAGTAGCATTGGTCGTTCTTGGATCTTCAGTCGAAACAGCAGTTATCGCTGCTGAAGAGCTTAGAGCTGAAGGTATCAAAGCGGGTATCGTCTCTCCAAGATGTTTCAGACCGTTCCCATACGATCTTGTAAGAGATGCGTTGGATGTACCGTCACTCAAAGCGGTATGTTGTATGGATAAATCAGCACCGGGCGGTGCGATGGGTGCGCTCTTCAATGAGATCTCGGCAGCGGCATATACGACCGAGTCGAGACCATTGATCACAAACTATATCTACGGATTGGGGGGACGTGACTTCTCGATCGAAGAAGCAAAACGTATCTTCAAAGAGCAAAAAGCACATGCTGATGCAGGACATATCACTACACCGATCCAGCAGTTCTCCGGTGTTAGAGGACCGAAACTTGGATTTTTTGAAACGAGAAGGGGTTAAGAATGGCAATTACATCAATTAAGAACTTGAAAGAATTTTCTACAGCGAACGACAGATTCGAGGGATCTCACCTTCTCTGTCCGGGGTGTGCGCACTCTATGATCGTTAGAGAGCTGATGAACGCTACAGATGACAACCTCGTGATCGCTTCAAACACAGGATGTTTGGAAGTTTCAACAGCGGTATACCCATATACATCATGGGATACCTCTTGGATCCACATCGGATTTGAGAATGCGGCAACAGCTGCGGCATGTGCTGAGTCTATGTTCAAAGCAAGAAAGAGAAAGGGAACACTCCCTAATCCTGATGCACCGGTTAAATTCGTTGCGTTCGGTGGAGACGGTTCTACATACGACATCGGGTTCCAGTGGCTCTCCGGTGCGATGGAGCGTGGACACGACTTTACCTATATCTGTCTTGATAACGAGAACTATGCGAATACAGGTGGACAGAGATCATCGGCAACACCGGTAGGAGCACACACTTCTACAGCACAGGCGGGAACACACTCTTACGGTAAGACACAGCGTAAAAAAGACATTGTTTCCATTATGGCAGCACACGGTGCACCATATGTAGCACAGCTTGCACCGAACAAATGGAAGTCTATGGCTAAAGGGTTCCAAAAAGCACTTGAGACCGAAGGACCATGTTTCATCAACACTGTTTCAGCATGTACGACCGAGTGGAAGTTCGATCCGAAAGATACTATCAATGTAACAGACCTGGCAACAGACTCTTTGATGTTCCCGATCTATGAGATCATCAATGGACATGAGCTTAACATTCTTTACAGACCGAAGAACGTTATTCCTGTTGAAGACTATCTCGGTGCACAAGGGCGTTATAAACACCTCTTCAAACCTGAATACAGACATGTCATTGACATGATCCAAAAAGAGGTGGATGAGAAGTGGGAGTTGTTACAGCGCCGCGAAGAAGCAAGAGTCTAATCTTTCTTGCTATTTCACAGCATCTTGGACTGAATGGAAGTTTTTCTGTTCAGTCACTTACTTAAAGTAAGCTCTTTCACTCTAAAACTTCCATTAAGCCTAATCTACTGCAAACTAACAAGAAATCTTTAAACTTTGTGATATAAAAGTATTCCTGACTTTTCCTATAAAAACCAATTGATAAAGTCAATTTTTCAAAAACTTTTAATTTTTAACTTTTAATTTTTAATTCTCCTAGTATAATCTGAAAAGATTATTCAAGGAGTATATATGCCTTTATTAGACAGTTTTACCGTAGATCACACCAAGATGATCGCACCGGCAGTGCGTGTAGCAAAAACCATGCAAACCCCAAGTGGAGATGAGATCACCGTATTCGACCTGCGTTTTTGCAGACCGAACAAAGAGATCATGGGAGAGAGAGCGATCCATACGCTTGAGCACCTCTTTGCAGGGTTTATGAGAGATCATCTAAACTCTAAAAAGGTAGAGATCATCGATATCTCTCCAATGGGGTGCCGTACCGGGTTCTATATGTCCCTGCTGGGTTCTCCAAAGCCTAAAAAAGTTGCTAAGGCGTGGAAGAAGTCGATGAAAGATGTACTGAAAGTAAAAAAACAGAGCGACATTCCCGAACTCAATATCTATCAGTGCGGAACATACAAGATGCACTCACTTGACGAAGCCAAAGAGGTTGCACAAAATGTACTTGACCGTGGTATTGGCATTATGGACAATGAAGAGCTGAAGTTGAGTAAAAAGATCCTTAAAGGATTGTAGTATGCTGATCTGGATACCTGTAGAGAGTGAAAACGGTCTGGCTTCGAATATCGTACCTCAAGTAGAGGCAAAGAAGTGGGCATTGATTGATTTTGACGAAGGACGCATTAAATCCCTTGAGTTCTATAACAGCATTGATGATTTAGGTGGTGAGTGGGTGGACTTTATCATTCTTGCCAACAAGTTTGAGAACTACCTTGACTACATGAATGAAGGGATGATGGTACTGGTCGTACGTGAAGAGAAGCGTATCGAAGAGATCATCGAAGCGTTCAAGTTCAAAGAGTTGGATGAGATCGGGTTGTAATAGTTGCGTATTGAAAAGATGTTATAATAAGTCAGATTGCTTTAATAATAAAGTGAATAGTGATGAATAAGCAGAAGATATTAAATGCTCTTGAAAACGGCTCTGTGGAATGGAGAAAGCATGCCCTAGAGAGAATGCTTGAGCGGGATATAGGTCGTAAAGAGGTTCTATCTGCATTAGAAGAGGGCGACATCATTGAGTATTATGAGAATGATACCCCTTTTGAGAGTGCCCTCTTTTTTTATATAGGTGCTAAACCTGTACATGTGGTGGCAAGTTTGGATGAATTATCTTAAACAATCTATGTTATAACTGCGTATATACCGTCTACCGCTCACTTCTTTGATGATTTGAAGACAAGGAGAGATGATGAAACATAGTGATAGTAAGTGTCCGATCTGTAATGGTAAAAAAGAGCAGGGGAAAGTAACCTTTACCGTAGACTTAGGGACAAATCTTGTTGTGATCAGAGAGACACCTGCTACAGTCTGTTCGGCGTGTGGTGAAGAGTGGATCAGTAATGAAGTAGCAGAGACGATTGAGTCTTTGGTCAAAGAGGCAAGAGTAAAGAACCGTGTGATCGAAGTTATCTATTTTTCTTTGGAAAACGTAGCCTAAATAAAACGATGTTGCTATAGCTATGGATCTTTACAACGAATCTCTTCGAAATGAAAAAGAACTGATACCTACCGATGATGGGAGTGTGACACTCTATTCCAAAGAGTTCAATGAGTCCTACCACTCCCCCAAAGACGGGGCACTTAACGAGAGCCTCCAAAAGCATGTACTTCCCGCATTCAATCTGCATCAGGGTAAAACAGCTTTAAGCATACTCGATATCTGTTATGGGTTGGGGTACAATACACTTGCTACACTTTACCATGTCAAAAAATATAACTTACCTGTTACGTTGCACATTATCTCTCCTGAGTTCGATGAAACATTGGTTCGTTCTTTGAAGAATTTCGATTATCCTTCAGAGTTTGAGATGCTTAAACCGATCATTGAAGCGATCAGTGAAAACTTTTATTATGCAGATAAGCAGTTTAAAATAGAAGTTCTTATTGGTGATGCCCGTCAAACCATTCCCTCTCTAAATGCTGATGAAGTCAGATTTGATATCATCTATCAAGATGCTTTCAGCCCCAAGGTCAATCCGCTTTTGTGGACTAGAGAGTGGTTTGCCGACATTCGTGCCTTATGCAGTGAAGATGCGGTGCTTACTACATATTCTACCGCAGCAGCGACACGTATGGGGCTTGATGAGAACGGCTTTGTGCTGCACTATTTTGATGCACCTGATACAAGGCGATCTCTGGTCGCATCTCCCCGAAAAATAGATTCGTTAGAGTGGATCGATATGGCGTTGAAAAGGCAGAGAAATCCGGAAGCAAAAAGCCTGAAGGATGCGGAAATCCTTAGCGCTTCTTAGTCTATATGAACTGTTAGCCAGAGGCTTCCTTTTGTTGTCCGTGCAACACGGTGACGTGTCTGCTTGGGGATAAAAAGCATATCCCCTTTAAGAAGTAGGTACTGCCGATCTTCCATCCATATTTCTGCTTCTCCCTCTATCAGCACGACCCACTCATCCTCTTCTTGACAATACACTCTCTCTTCTAGGTGATCTGAACTTACGATACGATTGATCGTAACGTTCTTCCAGGTAAGAAGGGTGGTAAATGATTCCCCCTCTTGTGGTGTGCTCACATCAAAAAAATTCATCAGTAACTCATCTGTATCGCATCGACCTCTTGCCATCCCATCGATCTTGGCTTTGCTCTATGGGCAAGGATATGGTCGATATAGCGTGCAAAGAGATCGGTCTCAACATTAACCTTCGTCCCGATCGTATAACTGTGCATAAGGGTCTGTTCGAGCGTATGTGGAATAATGGTCAACCTAAAAGCGTCATCATAGACATCATTGACCGTTAAAGAGATCCCGTCTATCGTAATGGAGCCTTTGGGAATGATATAGGCAGTATACTTGCTGGGCACTTTGATAATGAAGTCGGTGGCATTCTCTCGTTTTTGCACCTGTGAGACCTCCCCGATGCAATCGACATGCCCTTGCACGATATGCCCTTCGAACCGATCGTTCATCTGCATAGCAGGCTCAATATGTACATTTCCTTGAAATTTTTCCGCAGGGACGATGGAACGCGTCTCGTCCGCTACCTCCAGATCGAAGCCGTCAGAGTGTACTTTGATGACAGTCAGACAAACCCCGTTAATTGCAATGGAGTCCCCCAGCTTCGCTTGATGCTTGGAGCGGATGGTCAAAATATTGTTTCTGTAACTTTTTACTGTAGCGATCTCGCGTATCAAACCTGTAAACATCAGTAACTCCTTTGGAGAGGAGTGAGGAGTGTTGGTATGCTTTTTTGCAAAAAGCTATTTATTATCATAGAAGAGTACCTTATATAATTTAGATATAATTCGCTTAATTATAGCAGAAACGAGTGAAGAGTGAAGAGTGAAGAGTGAAGAACGAAGGTAGGTAATGTTTTGCATTACTTTTATTATAAAAGCATTGTATGCAATGCTTACCGATATTCTTAATTCTTAATTCTTAATTCTTAACTCCAAAAACGGAGTTTTTGATGAAATATGATGTAATCGTCATCGGTGGAGGACATGCAGGGATCGAAGCGGCATTAGCCTCGGCGCGTATGGGTGTCAAGACCCTTCTTGTCACTATTTTGGTAGAGCAGATCGGAGCGAGTTCCTGTAATCCGGCTATCGGAGGTTTGGCAAAGGGGCATTTGGTACGCGAAGTGGATGCGCTTGGCGGTGAGATGGGTGTATGTACCGATGCAACGGGAATACAGTTCCGTACACTGAATGCATCCAAAGGACCGGCAGTTCGAGGTACACGTGCACAGATCGATATGGATGCCTACCGTATCTATATGCGGAACGTGGTGCTCAATACACCCAATCTTGATGTCAAACAGGAGATAGCAGACGGTTTGATCGTCGAAGAGGGTGAGGTCAAAGGGGTGACGACACAATTGGGTAACCGCTATGAGGCAAAAAAGGTCATTATCACCGCGGGGACGTTCTTAAACGGGCTTATCCATATCGGTGAAAAACAGCAGACAGCAGGAAGGCAGGGAGAGTTTGCCTCTGTGGAGCTTGCCGAATATTTAAGAGGGCTTGGGTTTAATATCGGGCGTTTGAAAACAGGAACCTGTGCCCGTATCGATGCCAAATCGGTCGATATCTCCGTAATGGAAGTACAACCCGGAGATACCCCTCCGTCACCCTTTTCGTTTAGAACGGATAGAAGCAGTTTCAACCCTAAACAGCTTCCGTGTTATGTTGCTTATACCAATGAACGCACCCATGAGATCATCGAATCGAATTTTTACCGGGCACCGCTCTTTTCAGGGCAGATAGACGGAGTGGGACCACGCTACTGTCCAAGTATCGAAGATAAGATCAACCGTTTCCGTGACAGGCCCAGACATCAGATATTCGTAGAGCCTCAGACTATCGATGAGACCGAATACTATATTAATGGTATGAGTACCTCTCTTCCGATCGATGTTCAGCTTGAGATGGTACGTTCGGTTGAAGGGATGGAGAATGCAAAGATCGTCCGTTACGGATATGCCATTGAGTACGACTATATCGACCCGACGGAGCTGAAGCATACCCTTGAGACCAAAAAACTGCCGAACCTCTATATGGCGGGGCAGGTGAACGGAACGACAGGGTATGAAGAGGCAGCGGCACAGGGGCTTGTTGCGGGAGTCAATGCCGCACTATCTGTCAAGGGGGAAGCACCTTTTATCCTAAGACGTGACGAAGCCTATATCGGTGTGCTTATCGATGACCTTGTGACAAAAGGAACCAACGAGCCGTACCGAATGTTCACCTCACGTGCGGAGTATCGTCTTTTATTGCGTGAGGACAATGCCGATAGACGTCTGCTCTCTCATGCCAAACGTCTGAAACTACTTGATGAAGCCTATCTTGCCAAAGTAGAGGCAAAAGAGAAGGCACTCGAAGAGGCGCTGACCTTCCTTAAAGAGAACTATGCCACTCCGACCAAGACGTTCTTGGAGAAACTGACGGCTATAGGAGCACAAAAGATCAACGATAAAACTGCATGGATCGATGTGATCGCAAGAGGGGAGTTCAACCGTGAAAAACTGCTTACACTGCTTCCTGAGTTCGAAAGATATGACGATGATGTGATGGAGCAGATATTGATCGAAGCGAAATACTACCGCTATATCGAGAAACAGGCACAGCAGATCGCGCAGATGAAGGATATGCTCAAGATCAAAATACCGGAGGATTTCGATTTTACAACGGTACAGGGCTTGAGCAACGAGATCGTAGAGAAGCTGCAAAAAGCCAATCCTCCGACACTCTTTGCCGCTTCGGAGATCTCCGGTGTGACCCCCGCATCGCTTGAGATCTTGCATGTCTATATCAAGATGAAACAAAAAGGAAAGATGTAATGTTGTATTACTATGCACATACAGGACACAAAGTAGGTTTGGAGCGAGCCAGACGTGCGCTTGCTGTAATGAAGAAAGTGGAGGTGCAAGGTGTACCGATGCGATTGCTTGTCAATGATTTTCGTGCCGGTGTGGCACTAAAAGATGAGCAGGGGCTTGCCGAGTATATCACGATCGAGACGGTTCAAGATATCGATGCGGTCGCACAGATGGGTGATAGCGTCATCATCGATTCGGATGAAGATGATCATGGCAGACTGGTCAAATATATTGCCGATTTCAAGCAGGTATGGCGCTTTGCACACGATAGTGAGGATCGTTCCATTCATGGAGAGATACTCTTTAAAGTAGGTTGTAACACAGCAGATATGTGCGAAGAGGCGGTAATCGTCGATGATCGCTATTATGAATCCTATGAGAAAGAGGAGAAAATACTATTCTTTTTAAGAGATTACGACCATGACAAGACGGTGCTGAGTAATGAAGCGTTCTTTAAAGCATTCGATATGGAGCTTCTTCTTGGGCACTACTTCTATGTAAAGTATGAAGATGACCTAGCCAAACTCTTCTCAAGTCTGCATGAACCGGAGACATATACTGAGCAGATCACTCAAAGCGGCACAGTCGTGACCGCTTCGGCTCAAACCGCGCTCGAAGCGAAGGTCAGTGGTGCAAAAGTGATCTTTATTGCACTTGATGAGACACCGCTTTATCCTTTGTCACTCTTAGAGGAATGTGCGATCACGGTCGTTGAAGGTTTTGATATCGAAGCAGTGAAAACAGCACTCTCCATACCCCAGCGAACGATCTCTCCCGATTGCATCAAAAAATTTGATGCCGATCATTTATTAAAAAGACTTTAACTTCAATGGTAAATTAAGAGTATTTTACTCCTAATTTACCAACTGTAACATATTTATATTACCTCAATATTACTTGAGCTAAATCATTTCCTTCTTTAGCCAATTGTCCTATAATAGGTAGTTAAAATTATTATCACAAGAAAGGAAATTGGTATGGCTAACAATACTAAAGGTCGTCGTGACTTTATGGGTATGGCTTTGGGTGGATTCACTGCCCTTGGTGGTCTAGGTGCCTTGTATGCAATGAAGCGTACATGGGATCCGTTGCCAAGCGTAAAAGCGGCAGGATTCACCACGCTTAATATGAAAGACTACAAAGAGAACGAACTCGTTGTAGAGAAATGGAGAGGGAAACCTATCTTCGTATTGAAGCAGTCTGCTGAAACGATCGAAAAGCTTAAAAAAGAGAAGCCGGATGATCTTAAAAGACTTATTAAAGTCGGAGATGGACACTATACGGTATGTGTAGGTCTTTGTACGCACCTCGGATGTATCCCTGGGTTCCGTCCTGAAACGCAAGACTTCCTTTGTGCATGTCACGGTGGGGTCTATGATATTACAGCGGAAGTGACCAAAGCGCCACCACCACGTGGATTGGATATCCCTCCATACAAGATCGATGGTGACAAGCTTGTTCTTGGTGAAACAGGTCCTGAGTATGAAAAGATGCTAGCAGACGGCATCACTATGCCGGTATAAGGAGGCGTGAATGGCACATTTTGATGAAAATGCAAAACCATTTAGCCATCAGTGGCTAAATGAGAGACTTGCGATCGATACACTCAAGCGTGTATTGTCAACTGAGTATTGGATTCCGAAGAATATCAATTTCCTTTGGGCGATGGGTATGGTTCTGGCAGCGACTTTCGGTCTGCTCCTGATCTCCGGTATCTTCCTTTTGATGTATTATCAACCAAATGTTGATCTTGCATTTGACTCTGTCAACTACACTATTATGAGCGAAGTAGGGTATGGATGGCTTTGGAGACACATTCACGGTGTCGGTGCATCGGTTGTATTCTTGATCATCTATATCCATATGTTCACAGGGATCTACTATGGTTCATACAAAAGAGGTAGAGAGCTTATTTGGCTTTCAGGTATGCTTCTTTTCGTTGCCTTCTCTGCTGAAGCATTCTCTGGATATATGCTTCCATGGGGACAAATGAGTTACTGGGCAGGTATGGTTATTACTAACCTCTTTGCTGGTGGTTCATTGCATGCTGACAGTCTTGTTGAGTGGATCAGAGGGGACTATGTTCCTGGACAAGCGTTCCTTAACAGATTCTTCATGCTTCACGTATTGTTGATCCCATTGGCGATCATCGGTCTTATCGTACTTCACTTCGGTACATTGAGAATCCCTCATGTAAACAACCAAGATGGTGAAGAGATCGACTTCGAAGAGGCTGCAAAACTCTATAAAGAAGGTAAAGTGAAAGAGTCTAAAGTTATTCCTTTCAACCCTGTCTTCTTAAGTAAAGATGTCTTTGTTATGGGTGTATACTTCATCTTCTTCTTCTATTTGGTATTCTACCATTTCGAATTTGCGATGGATCCGGTAAACTTCGATCCGGCAGATCCGTTGAAAACACCGGCGCACATCTACCCTGAGTGGTACTTCTTGTGGAGTTATGAAGTTCTAAGACCGTTCTCAACAGATGTTGGTTTGATCGCATTTGCTATTGCGCAGGTGATCTTCTTCATGCTTCCGTTCCTAGATAAGAGTCCGAACGTTGCACCGGCAAGTAAAAGAGGACTTTTCAAGTATTGGTTCTGGGCGATGCTTATCGATATGATTGTCTTGACATTCATGGGTAAATTGCCACCTGAAGGTATCTGGAGTACAATCGGATTGCTTGCAGCCATCTTCTTCTTTGTACTGTGGATTGCGCTACCGATCATTACAAAAAAAGAAAAAAAGCTGTAAGGAGTAGAGAGTGAAAGAGTTAAAAATATTAGGAATCGTCGCAGCTTTTACCCTGGTTCTTTACTGGGGTGTTGAGCCGTTCGCACACTCTCAAATGCATAAGCATGTTGAGGGAGAAGGGTTGAAGTACAGTGACCTTAAGCCGGCACCAAAAGGTGACGCGGCCAGAGGTGAGGCGTTGGCAGCAGCATGTGTAGGGTGTCACTCTATCAATGTAAAAAACATGCCAGCACCAATGGACCCTGTGATGTCTGCACAGACTTACGGAGTTAATCCACCGGATCTTAGCCTTGCAGGTAAAGTAATGGATGAGAAGTTCTTTGCACACTTCCTTCTAAACCCTGCTGAAGTGACTAAGTCTAAACACTTTGCAATGCCTCCAAGTGCAGGAAGCCTTCAAGATGCTGCGGATATCGTTGCATACTTCAAGTCTATCGCACCAAAAGAGGTAACACCAAAAGAGACATATGAGTTCGCTTGTGGTAGATGTCACGCAAACAGATATGGTAACTGGACACAGATCGGTGAAGTGCCTAAAACAAAATCTAACATCAAAACCGGTGTAGATCTTGACGCACTTGAATTCAAGAAAAACCTTGGTATCTACCAAAATAAATTGGCAGACTATATGGGTAAATTGCCACCGGATCTTTCTATTATCATCAGAGCAAGAAGTGAGCATTTCCTTGAAACATTGGTTGAGAACCCTCAGTCACAACTTCCGGGAACAGCAATGCCACGTGTCGGTCTGAACAAAGAAGGTATGGAAAAAGTCATCGAGTATCTTGAAGAGACTGGTGATCCAAGTAAACATGCAAGATCAGCAGTAGGTCCGTGGGTGATCCTATTCTTCTTCATCTTTACGATCCTTGCATATCTTTGGAAAAAATCTATATGGAAAGGGCACTACTAAAAAGTAGCTCCTCCCCATCATCTATTAAGGTGAGCCTTCGGGCTTACCTCTCTTTTTTGATCTAAATCATCCCCTTTTTATCTACATTTCGATACCCTAATAAAAATTTAATCTAATGGATAACTATGCTAATTGACGGACATGGTAGAACAGTGAACTACCTTCGCGTATCGGTCACGGAACGCTGTAATTTCAGATGTCAGTACTGTATGCCGGAAAAACCTTTTTCATGGGTACCCAAAGAGAACCTTCTAAGTTTTGAAGAGCTTTTTATGTTCATGAAAGTTGCTATGGACGAGGGTGTGAACAAGATACGTATTACCGGAGGTGAACCCCTTTTACGAGAAGATCTTGACAGCTTCATCAAAATGATCCATGACTATAAGCCCGATATCGATCTTGCTTTGACGACCAATGGATACCTACTCCCGCAAACGGCTCAGAAGCTTAAAGATGCAGGATTAAAGAGGCTTAATATATCTTTAGACTCACTCAAACCGGAGATCGCACAGAAGATCGCACAAAAGGATGTCCTGGAGCAAGTGCTTAAAGGTATTGATAAAGCGCTTGAAGTAGGTTTGGGTGTCAAGATCAATATGGTACCGCTTAAAGGTATCAATGATGACGAGATACTGGATGTGATGGAGTATTGTAAAGAGCGGGGTATCAAAGTTCGTTTTATCGAATATATGGAGAACCGGCATGCCAATATCGATCTTCGCGGTATGCATGGTAAAGAGATATTGGCAAAGATAAAAGAACGCTATACGATCCATGCCTTAGGGCGTGAAGGCGCAAGTCCGTCATTTAACTACCGTATTGAAGAGAATAGCTACGAGTTCGGTTTGATCGATCCGCACAAGCATGATTTTTGTGAAAGCTGTAACCGTATTAGATTGACCGCCGAAGGCTTTTTGATCCCATGCCTCTATTTTGATGAAGCGATGAGCATTGCAGATGCGGTCAAAAAAGGAGATATCGAGTCCGCCTCACAGGTTTTGGCACAGGTGCTTAAAGATAAACCCAAAGAGAACCGCTGGAATGAGTTTGATCCAAATGAAGCCGATGTTTCATCACGAGCCTTTTATGAGACGGGAGGGTGATCGTGCTTGGCACGATCAAACGAGTAATGAGTAACGGAATAATGAATAATTGTAGTATGCAGTACAGTGGCTCTGCTTTTATCCGATGTAAGACAGAAAGCATTGTGAAACAAAGCTATTCTATATCATTTATTATTCAGTATTCATCATTCATTGTAAAACAAAGGAGTCTTCTTTGTTTTATCTAACCGAGCAGTTTTTCTCCATACAGGGTGAAGGCAAGTATGCCGGTGTTCCCTCCTACTTTCTTAGAACGGGTGGCTGTAACCTCTCCTGTCCCGGATTTGGGGCAAAGTATGAGGTAAATGGTGAAACACGTTTGGGGTGTGATACCTACTTCGCTGTAGACAGTGCGTTTGCCAAACAGTGGCAGCGTGTGGATGAAAGCAGTGGACTTATTGAGACCTTGAAACAGGAGTTTCTTCAGATAGGGTATAAGCCTGATATGGTCATTACCGGCGGAGAGCCTCTTATGTATCACCATGACAAGGTCTTCTATGAAATTATAGCGTGGCTTGTCAGTGAGGGGATACGCATTACATTTGAGACCAATGGAACGATAGAGATCGATTTTGATGCTTTTCCTGCCTATAAGTCCTGTGTATTTGCACTCTCTTTGAAGTTGGCAAATTCGGGTGAACCCAAGTCCAAACGTATCCATCCTCAGGCACTCAAGAACATACAAACCCACACCAAAGAGTCGTTTCTGAAATTTACGATCGATGCGGAACTGATCGCAACGACTGCGATCGATGAGATCAATGAGATACGGGCTATTCTTCCCGAACTTGATGTATTCTGTATGCCTGTAGGTGAGAGCCGAGATACCATCTGGCGTAATGACAGAGCGGTTTTTGAGTTCTGTATGAAGCACAACTTCCGTTATAGTGACCGTCTGCATATCAGGGTGTTCGATACGACACAGGGAGTCTAGCTCTCTTTTTATCTCTTCATATAGCGTTTTGTTAGCCAGATAAAGAGCGATACCACTGCAAGAAGCAGTAGCAGATGCCACAGTTTCTCCATCTTTCCAAAATACTGCTCTGCCCCTGTGCCTAGTAGATATCCCAGAGAAATACCGCCAATACTCCATAGCGTTACCCCAAGTGTATCATAGAGTGTAAATTTGTTGTGAGGGTAGCGGTATGTGCCCAGTGTTACAGGGAAGAGAATGGTACCGCTGTAGATGAAACGTCCGCTGAAGGCAAACCATTGTCCTTTTGTTTCAATGGAGGGTTTGATCTTCTCCATTCTTTTTTTGAGAGAGGGGAACTTCTCGATCAGAGAAGCAGCATAGTATTTCCCTGCAAAATACCAGAGTTGATCACCTGCTACGGATCCTGCTATTGCAACGGGAACAGTTTCCTTGAAAGATAGCATACCGAGGTAACAGAGGATACCGGTAACGATGATCATGGTCGTTCCTTCGGTCATCATACCGATAAAGACGACCCAGAGTCCATATTGATTTATAAACGGG